>Ga0126311_10000816_pt1 | contig 14496 bp, 15 predicted proteins | sample Plot61_FD_92539 | JGI IMG/M metagenome (GOLD analysis project Ga0126311, IMG submission 92539) | Serpentine soil microbial communities from UC McLaughlin Reserve, CA, USA - Plot61 | ecosystem: Environmental > Terrestrial > Soil > Grasslands | place: USA: UC McLaughlin Reserve, Lake County...
TAAGCTCAGATTTAAGTTTAGTTATGAATATGCTTGACGGTTTGGCTAATTCTATATATTTACAAGAAGAAATTGATGTCTCCGGTGATGGACCTACAATGCTAATCGAAGAAAAATTTATCAGGTTGATACGATAGTAAATAGAATATTTATTTTAGATAAAGATAATCTTGTAACTATCAGTTTAGCTCCCAGGAGATTAGACATTTTTGTTGGTGCTGATTATTCCTTTAGTGATTGGTTAATTGAGACAAGAACAAGTTAAGATCAGTATTCTCCGATGGCTTTGAAAGACAGGATGTATATAGAATTTTTATAAAGTACCCTATAATAATAAAGAGAACAAACGGCGAATACATAGTATTGTTAGGTACATCAATATCTGCTTTAGAATTTTTCTCTCATTACGAAAATGAGAACATGAATTCAAAATTCTTGGTAGCATATAATAAAAATGCAATTCTGGTGTCTGTAGGTGCAAGCATAGACTTGATAGGAGAAAACTTCTTCAGTGGTATAGCTCAGAAATATATCAACTATGATGATGTTCTAAACAATTCAACACGTAGGCTATTAACTGGTAACTCCGGTTATGCAGTCTATGGCTATGGAACAGCTGAACGATTGAATACCGGATATCCATTTATGTTAATAACGAGCCTAAATATTTTCTTCAGCTAATAACACCTACTAAAGAAATATATGCTCACGTTGAAGAGGTACTTTTTATACAAACGATAAAGATGTTTTCCTTGCTGGCTGGTGCTACTACTGCTGCGATAGTAGTTCTAATAGTCTTACCCATGAAGTGGAAAGTACTTTTACGTAAGGAAGCAAAAAGAAGAACGAGAGAATCGGAAGAATCATACGATTATATGAAACAATATTTAGATACTGTGGATACTGTATTAGCTGTACTTCAAAACGAGAATATGAAAGGAAAGTACCAAAAATAAAAAAGCATAACCATCTGTAGAGGTGCTGCTTTTGAATACATGGACGGATTTTTATAAACTACAAATGCGATTATTTCAGCCTTACAATTTCATCAGAGTGCATTTAAAGAAGTATTTCATTTATAGATCTTACCTCCATATGATATCAATTTAGATGTTAGTTTTATTAATCAATTCTGCTTGAAAGTAATCTTAAAGTATAATTTTTTGGAACGCAGATACAATTGATATGAGGCTGAATCCTGTTAATTATTTATGCCAAACTGACTTTCTATTAGGAGAGATAATTAGGTCTATTGGAAAATATTCAATTAAGACCACAAATGATCCATTCCAATCATTACTACAATCTATTATCTTCCAGCAACTTGCAGGAAGAGCTGCTAACGTTATCTATGGGCGATTTCTAGGCTATTACAATAAAATTTCACCTACACCTGAGCAAATTCTGGCTACTCCTGGTCATATCCTGAAAGCCAACGTCGGATTATCAAGTAAAAAGATAGAATATATAAAGGATCTTTCTGCAAGAATTACGGATGGAAGACTAAATCTAGTGCTAATATCAGAAATGACTGATGAACAAATTGTTAACCAATTGATGGAAGTAAAAGGAATCGGTCGATGGACCGCAGAAATGTTTCTGATATTTTGTTTAGGAAGACAGGACGTCTTTCCTGTAGGTGATCTAGGTGTACGAAAAGCTATCCAGCGCGTGTATAGCTTGTCAGAACTTCCTAGTCCTTCTACAATGCTGGCTATAGCCCAACCATGGAAGCCTTACAGAAGCATAGCCACGTGGTATCTATGGAAATCACTCTCTAAATTCGATTCGATTGGATAAATAATGAAATGAACGTATAATTATGCTGATGAATATTTGTCATTTATCTAAATCTTCAGTTGTCAATTTAAGGGAGGAACATACTTGTAGAAGCTATTCTTGATGCACTCATATTTGTATGCGACTGAAAGAAGCTTTTCCTCTTCAAAAAGAGAGCCTACAATCTGTACTCCGACAGGCATTCCATGTTTAGTCAACCCAACAGGAATAGTAATTGCTGGTAGACCTGTGCTATTAAAGACGATAGTGTTTCTCAACAGAGCTTCACGTATTTCTATAAGTTTGCCATCAATCTTGCTAACTTGGAAATCATCAAATCTAGGAGCAGCAAGAATAGTTGTTGGCACAACAATGATGTCAACTTTTTTTAGTAATCTTAGAAATTCATTTTTTATTTCATTTCTTAATCTGAGAGCTCGAATATATTCTATAGCAGCTATTTGGGTACCTTCCAATAGCATTTTTCTAACGTCTTTGCTATAATCTTCAGCCTTTGTTTTAAGCCATTTCAAGTGTATTTCTGTTGCTTCTGCAAATCTTATTGTTCTCCATGACTCGTAGATTTTATCTGTCTTTTCTACGTTTATCTCAAGTATACTATCTGCTAATCCTATAGTATCTATAAAATTATTGATAATGTCTTTTACTTCTGGTTGTAGATAATCGAAAAAATATTGTCTTGGTAATCCAACAGACAATTTCTTATCTTTAATTTCTGCAAAATCCTTTCTGTATCTAGGCATATTTTGATTCTCTTTAATTAGATCTAGTGGATCATGGCCAGCAATAATATGCAATACAATAGCTGCATCCCAGGCGCTCCTAGTTATGCAGCCTACGTGATCTAGTGAAGGCGCTAAATGCATAACTCCATATTTGCTGACTGTTCCATAGGTAGGCTTCAAACCTACGACTCCGCACAGCGAGGATGGAACTCTAATAGAACCACCAGTATCGGTTCCTAGAGAAACAGGTACCATACCTGTTGCAACCGCTACAGCTGATCCCCCGCTAGATCCTCCTGATATTCTGTGAATATTCCATGGATTTTTGGAAGAGCCGTAATGGGGATTTATGCCTGTTATACCAGAAGCAAATTCGTTTAAATTATTGGTACCAACCAGAATGGCGCCTGCTTTTCGCATTCTTGCAACTATAGTCGCATCTATTTTTGGAATATAATTTGACATAATCTTTGATCCGGCGGTACATCTAACTCCTTCAGCAAAAATAATATCTTTAATTGAAAATGGAATGCCCTGTAATGGTCCACGGTCTATTCCTTGCCTGATTTCCTTTTCAATTCGTTCTGCATCCTCATATGCCTGCTCATTCAGAACAGTAATGAAAGAATTCAAAGATGGGTTAAATTTATTAATTCTTTTTAAGCAAACTTCAACTAAATCGACTGAGGATAAATCTCTATTCTTTATGGTTTCTGATAACTGCTTGATGCTAGAAAAGGAAATTGACTCTTTTACCATTATTATAATATCGTTAATAAGTGATAAAATATAAATTTCTGTCAGTAAGATGGTTTAGAATATGCTGATCATCCTCATAAAGAAGAGTGATGAGAGTATTCTATCGAAACAGCAATATCCAGTGACCACTGTTACTATCGACAGTTTTCAATACAACAGCATATACAGGTTTTGATTTGTGCAGAACATAGAGCATACCCAGATCTTGAATACAAAAACATTCTCATAGAAAGTCTTAAATGGCGTAGCATTCACATCGGGCTCATGAACTCACATAAGCATAATAAAACATTTTTGGTTTTTCGTCTTGGTCTTATTTTAGCACTAGCAGCTTGCATAGTAGCGAGCGCTTATCTTTTTTCTCCTTCATGGGCCCAGAAAGGACAAGTTTCACTTAGAGCTATCCTTGAAGACCAAGGCGATCCGGTAAGATGGCAATTTTTACTGCAATCTGCAATCGAGCAATTACGAACAAGACATCCAGATTTAGATATTTCAATCAAATACACAACATATCCATATGAAAAAACTGAGGCGGAGATATTAAAAGCGATGACTAATCAAACTCCTATTGATTTAATTACGCTTGACCCGATCTGGCTTGGAAAATTCGTTGAGAAAGGAATTTTGACAGACCTTACAAATTATGCTCAAAATTGGGGAAGACAGAAAGATTGGTATGAAATGCACTGGGATGGCGGCGTCTATAACGACAGAATCTATGCAATATGGGCATGGACTGACATAAGAGGAATGTGGTACTGGAAAGATTTACTAAATGAAGCAGGTGTAGATCCTAATTTGTTGAAGACATGGGATGGATACATTGAATCTGCGAAGAAGCTCAATGCTGCATTAGAAGATAAGGGAATAGAAGGAGTACATCTTACTGCTGCAGGACATTCTCCAGATATATCCTTTTATCCTTATCTTTGGATGCTCGGGGGAGAAATCGTTGAATGGAAGAGTGGACATCCAACAAGGGGCAGCTACTGGTTTCCACCATATAATAGCACAGAGGGAGTCAGGGCTCTAGAATTTATTAGAGAACAGGTTAATGCAGGAATAAAACCGCAGAAAAATCACTATTGGGGTAAAGAGTTTCTCGACAGAAAGTTTGCAGTGATGTTAGAGGCGTTACAGCATCATGTACATCTGAATACCACCGAACAAAAACAGGATTTCGAAAAAAAAGTGGGTTTCTTACCAATGTTTCCTTTACCAAATCAAGGGAATTCAAGTGCTACTTTGATGGGAGAATGGGAGCTGAGTATGCCTAAGACGTCTAAAAATAAGGACTTAGCATGGGAGTTAATTACAATAATATTAGACCCAAAAATACTTGCCCCTTATTTGGCGAAACATGGAAACCTTCCCACACAGGTACCTATAGGAGAAGGACCTTATTCATCAGAACTGAGTAAATCGATTCCATACTATGACGAGTTAATCTCCATGATGCAGATCGGGCGTGTCAGACCTAGCATATCCGAGTATCCTGAAATAGCTGATCAGATTAGACAGGCACTTGACGAAGTTTTCTATAATACAAGTCAACCTAAAGAAGCATTGGCTAAAGCTGCCTCAAAGTCTGCAAAGGCTTTAGGATGGTGACATCCAGCTTGATAATCTTAATATTGATTACATCTAGACTTGTAGAACAATAATTTTTCAGCCTCGGGCCTTTGCAATTATTGCTTGGATCAGTCCTCATTGTCTCGTCTTAGCTTATGAGTCCTGCACTTTGATGTTAGCTGAAAAAACTGAAGTACGCAATACTGGAGACAAATCGTTTTAGATTTCGATTTAGCTATTTATATTAGATTTGGGATTAACGTTAGTATAGTGTAGATATATGCTTTCTATTATGCAAGAGGATAGGCTTTATCTACATGCTAAACAAGAGAGTTACATTAGAATATCTGCAATGGAATCTATGAATGCCTGTTTGATTGGAATAATACCTAATACAGGCATATAACGAGATTTTTCTTAAATAATAGCACTTTCAGATGTTTGAAGAATTGGTGGAGACCGCTTCCTTGCTTCTGCTTATGTTTACTATATTCTGAACGTGTCATGGTGGCTGATTCGTTACAAAGCTTTCCTATAACAAATCACACAGAATGTTTTTAAGAGATTATCAAAAAGCTGTTACAATTATTAACGGAAGTTGAAACAATCTTGGTGACACTAATTATAATTCTGTTTTTCCTACAGCAGACCCTGAATAACAAAAAGCAATAAGTTAAAAAATTTATAGTACTTTTTTTTTTATTTCTTACTTTCAGTGTCTCTTTAGTAAGAAAGTAGTATCAAGCCTTGAGCTAAAGTATGTAAAAGCTCGCTCCTAAACGAGCTTAGACCTTTTTATGTCTTGTCCTATGATATAGTCATGTTCATTCAGTTACATCTGCCGCCACTTGTGCTATTGAGCATTATCTCGTACTATATCACAGATGATATTTCAGAGCATATTATTATTATCTTGGGAAATATTGCTGCACAAATCAAAATGAATTTGGGTACAACAGTTTTCGGCATATCGATACGCAGTATAATCTTATCCCAGGATATGCTGTAGACAACTAATTCAGCATCATAGTGATTGTAGCAGGTTCGTTAATCATTGTAGCCGGAATAATCGCAAATAATCGATCAGAAAAGATTAAGATAGTACAGAGGAGTTACTCTGGGTAAGATAGCAAGTCAAATTTCCAGCAAGCGAATGGACCGTTGAGAAGCAGGTCCGAAAAAATCATGAATACCTCAGGTCCTTCAACTTGACTATGAGTTTTTCTATGTGGCCCTTAGCTTTAACTGTCATATCATTGGTCACCTAAGAATAAAGGGATGAATTTGAATACATATAAGCATCGATCAAAATCGTAAAAGAAAATAGAACAACAATGAGCCAAGTCTATGACTCCAAGTGTCAGATTAGAACTAAAGCGCAAGTAATAAAAATATGGCAGATAATATGTTAGAAATGTTTTAACACCTCTTTACCAATAAATGTACCTAATTGAATAAAAAAGGTGAAGTAGATATAGTGTTGAGACTATACGATATCTATGATCGTCATAGAGAGTCTATCATTTGGTTTCTTCGCAAATTAGATGTACAGAATTACGATCAATACGAACAAAAATATCACGACACATCAGAAGCCTTATTCCATTTTACCGCTATTTGTGGCTTCTTTGAGTTATCTGGAGTGCTAGTTAATACACGAGTGATAGACCAAAACATCTACTTCGATGTTTTTAATCCTACTCCTTATTGGCAAAAAGCTAAACCCATTGTGGAAGGAATGCGTAAGGAGAGGCCACACATATACGAAAACTTTGAACTTCTAAATAACAAAAGGCTCATTTGGACAAAAAAAAGAAGAAACAAAATAAAAAGATGACCGTCTAATCTCGTAATGTTATCATTTTACGTTCTTTGAAAAAAAGCAGGTTTGAAAAAAAATAATATTCTAGTTATGATGATCGCATTCCTATGTAGATATATATTTAAAAGTCAAATAACAGCCATGGGATATTCAGTATTAATTTCCTGTTATTGAAAGAAAGAGACACAGACGAGGAACTAAAAGAAGATATCAATGAATGAAAGAAAAAGATTCTTATCCTAGACATCAAGTTGATAAGAGCAGCGAACAGAAATCTACAAGAGCTACTCCAGATCAGGTGACAGCAGGACTAAAATACATTATGTAGATTTGTCACATTTTATTTTGGATTTTCTAAGATTAGATAACAGGATTATTCGAAAGTTTGATTCATAAGTAATTTAAAAACTAGGAGGATGCTACAAAAGTAATGACTGTTATAACTAAAACTGCTCAGATTGAAACACGAGGTGAAAACGATGTGATAAACATTACTGGACAAACATCAAAAGCACTTGAAGAGAGTGAACTGCAAGATGGAATCGTTACAGTGTTTATTTCAGGTTCAACCGCGGCAATTACTACTATAGAATATGAACCTGGCCTCAAACAAGACTTTCCAAGAATGCTGTCTAGAATTGTTCCGACAAATATTGAATATCAACACGATAATACCTGGCATGATGGAAATGGACATTCTCATATTAAAGCATCTTTGATAGGACAAGCATGACTATTCCATTCAAAGATGGCAATTTAATGCTAGGCACCTGGCAGCAAATAGTCCTGTTAGAAACAGACACAAGGCCTAGACAGCGAAAGATCATATTACAGATAATAGGCGAATAAACCTATAAGTGAATAATATGTGCGAGCTAAACAATTCCTTGGGTCAAAAATTGCATTCTTGATCAAAGCATGATCAGTTGGATATTGCAGTATCGTGGATGTCCTTAACTTATACTATTGTTTTTATACACTACAAACAAGTCTAAATAATAAGATTACTTCTATTTAATTTTCTATTGATGCATAATGAGTTAAACAGTCAAAACAAGAGCATTGTGTAAAAAGTAAGATAATTGAAAATATCGAATGAATATTATTTTTTAGCTTCTTAAATATTGCTTCGTATTGATTATACATCCAAAAAGGTTATCCTCTAAGATTCACTTTAATAAGTAAAAAAGGTGGTAAGCAATATTAAAACACACCTATCACGGCAGCGAATACAGCATTATCGTATCCTGTAACTTCATACATAGGTTTAATATGCAAGAAACAGAAGTATTAAGTGACAAAAGATGGATACAAGACTAAATAGTAGTTGTGCATATTAAGCACATCCACATTGCTTCTTTCATTATTTTCTTTTCCTCAGACGAGCATTTACTCTAACGTGTTAATTTAATTAAGTTATGATATCATGATGTTTATTTTGTCATGATAAGCTATTATCAAATGCAAATTTTTTGTAATAGTTCTTGAATTAAAATCGGTCATTATAGAATATCAACACAAAAGAAGTAACCATATATTTATAAATTATATGTTCACATCATATAGATATATACTATTAATCTCTATCTCTATCTGTCTTTCAAATGAATTACAAAAAACACTTTATTGGAATCGTATTGGTGGTAATTACAGTTGCTGTAATCTTTATTGCCGCTATAGACGGAGTTGGCCATATAATGCGACAAAAGCCCATATTCGCTCAGACATCAACTTCTGACTTTTCCGACTCCTCTGTGCATATAACAAAAATATCAACTAACTCTTATACTATATCTTCAGGATCTTCTCGTATAGGAACATTTGATACTACATACACAATCATAGGCAATGCGACTTCGATAAAAAATGCAAGCGGATTAATAATATCTACAATTACGAAAGATTATGATAGCTCACCAGCAATTGGATATGTGAAAGTAGCATCGCAAACAACTGCTGACGGAGACATAAATTCTTCTTATCAACCGTCTACTATAGCAAATCCATTTGTAGATAAAACCACCTTAAATCAAAAAATTGCTACAGAAAGCAAGAAAGCGATAGAGTCAGCTATAAAATCTGATTTTGCTAGTATAGAAATAAAATGTGACTTTGGTATGGTGCTTTCTGATTGGAAGTGCAATAGTCATGGCTTGCTAGGTTGAGATCTTCTTGATTAGATGAGACAATTCAGGCTTATTGTGTATTGAACAGATGTAAGGTAGATGCGATTGAAACTTGACACATTAGTACGACAAATGCTTTATAATATTTTATCTGTTCTCTTATTTTACCGTGATAAATTGTTAATTGAAATATAATGAGACATCAAACTGACTTCCATAAAAAATGAAGATTGTTGTTATTTAGATTTAGGTGATACAAAATAATAATAATAGGGTCTAATCATTTCAAGAAATCAGTGAGTGTTCTCTGCGTCTTCTTTTTGTTCTTTAAATCAGAAGTATTTGAATTGCTATTGCTAATTTCTTGTTGTTGTCCTTTATCTTTCTGATCCCATGTAACTTCTTTCAGACCTATCATTTTTCTGAATATGTTTACAGATATTGGTCCAAATCCAGCATAGTGGTTGTTTGCTGCTACTATTGCAAACTTTAGACGCTTGTTTTCTTCTTCATTACTTTTCTCTGCCCTGCTTATTCTCTTGACCCATTTCCGCATTTCGGGGCTTCTATCCTTCTGTATTCTTCCAAAGTCTTTCTCCTGTAAGCTTCTATCTCCTATGAATCTTAGATACAGAAAATCCGAAGTGACTATTGGTGGTGTTCTTATACCTACAATTTGACTCCATACCATACATATATTGTTATTAGCAAAGAAATTATATGCTAAGTCTTGAAACCAAGATGGATGTCTAACTTCTACAGCATATCTGAATCTTTTATCTAATTTATATACAAGTTCTCTAAGTCGTTGTAATCCTTCCATTATTTCAATAGAAGGAGGTAACTGAATTAATAGAGCTAGAGTTTTATCATAGAGAGGTTCGATAGCTTTGAAAAATAATTGTAATTCATTATCTACATTCTTCAAACGTTTATCATGTGTTATAACTTTTGGAAATTTAGCAGTAAATCTAAAATCCTCTTGAGTTTTTTTTAACCATTGTTTAACCATAATTACATTAGGCTTATTATAGAAGGAAGAATCAATTTCTACGTAATCAAAAACTTTAGAGTAAAATTCTAACCATTTGGAGTTCTTAATATCAGAAGGATAGAAGGGTCCTTTCCAAGCAGTATAGCTCCATCCACAGCAACCTATATAGAATTTCAAGTAAACTTACTTTACGATCTATTTCGCAGATGATAAATGTTTAGGTTGTTGTGCTAGAATAAGGAGAGAACAGCAGAAACAATTAATCATCTAATGAATATGCCTATTATGAACATATACCAAAAAAAGGATATTATTCAACTGCTCCTCCAGCTATGAGTTCCTCATTTTCATCTTCATCTTCGTCTTCTTCCTCTCTCATCCAATTCTTCTTATTCACTGGTAGTTCATAATTTCTTCCTCAAATTTCATTTCTCTCCATTCCAACGTTTTTTTAATCCGATACGATATGCAAGGATCTATCTCACTTGGGTATCTATAATTTCTTGTATAGCATATATGATATCATACATGGCCTTCTATCAATCAATTTATTATTTTTGTAGAGGGGCGAAGTGATCAATAAGTTGTGTACTATTAGATTAAACTTATTAAATTATATGATAGAAGAACAGAGTAAAAATTTCATTCATGAATAGAGGTAAATATAGCTCATAATTTACAAGGACCCGTTTGAAGTGCAGCTTAACAAGCTTTGATACGTTTTATCATATCATAACAAAGTGATCGCTTTTGATCGAGCGTCTAAACTACCTCCGTATTCATAAAAATTTTAACAAAAGAAAAATAACTTCTATAAAGTTATTTATTGTAGCTGAAGAAATAGGTAATATAATATTACTATGACTTTAGCATTATTATCTCATATAAGAGGAGACACATATGGAGGTGCAGAAATATTTTTGTCTGATGTAGCAAAATTATTACTCAATAAGCACAGATTTGATGAAGTAATCTGTTGTTTTGCTACTTCTTATGATGAGTATTCTGATGAGCTTCGTTTAAAGCCATACGGAATTAAGATAATTAGTACCGGTAAGAATTTTGAAAGAACACTTCTCAATAGTAAATACTCAAAAAATAGAAGTCTTTTGGGTTTCCATCACTCTATCCAACTCAGAAGATTAGTCAAGGAGTTACAACCAGAATTAGTATTTGTTGCTCATGAAGCTTTCAAACCGTTAGAGAGAATTATCAATAAAAACAATAATAACAACAATAAAAAACCTGCATTAATCCATTATGTTCACAATCCGTACGAATTCGTACCTGATCCCTCCGATCCTATTGTAAAGCTGTTTAGCCTGTTTACAAATAGATACATTATAAAAGAAAATGATTTTAGTGATGTAGTCTTTGCAAATTCAAATTCTACAAGAAAGCAGTGTATCAGAAGATGGAACAGAAACGATTGTATTGTATTGTATCCATTTATCAAAATAGACGAAATTTCTGATTACATTTCTTCCTCTTCCTCTTCCAGAGATGATGTTTGTATAGTACTATCACGTCTCTCACCAGAAAAGAAGATTGAATTGGCAATAGAAGCATTCAATTCAAAAGTTTTAAAAAAAAGCAACTCTTAATAATTGGATACTCGTCACTCGAGAATAAGAAGTACTATCAGAAATTATGTGATTTGTCTAAAGGAAATAATAATATCAAAATCCTTCCAAACCTTAGAAGGAATGATGTTTTGGCTCTGCTATCTAAATCAAAGGTTCTCTTTCATCCTATGCCAAGTGAACATTTTGGCATTGCAATTATAGAAGCCATGGCAACTGGCTGTTTACCCGTTGTACATGCATCAGGTGGTCCACTTGAGATAGTAGATAATGGACGGTATGGATTATTATACAGAGATACAAGGGAGATACCCGAATTATTGAATCATGCTTTCAACTTATCAATGCATTTCCAAGAGAAAGTAAAAAGTAGGGCATTGCAATTTGATATAAAGCATTTTCAAGAGAAATTTATCACAGTTATAAATAATGTCGGCTGCTGATGACATCGTTATTGATTGAATGATACCTCTTTATTGTAATAATTTACTACTATCATTCTAATTTAATACTCTACACTCATTCTCATATTTTTAAGAACAAACGCAAAGGACAAACAAAGCTTTTATTCCCATGTTTACATTCTTTCCTTGGCCTAAGATACCAAAAGTATATGATACACTGGTCATGTAGTAGCAACAACATCTTTTTTTCTTTATTACAGAAGATACCTTTGCCTATTGTATGGATCGCTTCATACATCAAGACATAGTCTGTATTGGACCGGTAAAGCGGTTTGATAAAATGGTCATCGCGTTTTACGATCGATACGGACATGGATTGGAGCTTGTAGCTCATAAATCATATATCGAGGACGTAAGGTTAATGCTTGGACGAAGGTACCGTTCTGTTACTCAAGGTTACAAGTACATAGGTACAAGAAAACATCAGAAATGACGTTTCGATAGTTAATCCTTTCTAGATTTGGAAACATTTGGCTTTATTAATTTGGAATTGATGTAATCAATTTATATTCACTCTAGATATATATGGTACTTCAAAACACGATGGTTGTATTATAAAGTAAAGTTAATCATTTTCTTCGTTCGTTTGTAAAAATAACCAAGCCTTCGACATCATTGGGATTTAAATATACTTCTCCTTTTAGCGATTCCTTGATACCTACAATAGGTTCTCTGCATTCAGGACAAATTTGATAATAAATAAATACATTGTTGTTCCTCCCATTCTTGCCAATAAAGAGATTGGTCATGTGAGGATGAAAAGTCGTTTGGCAAGTAGAACATATCATATTCTTATCATTGGGATATAGTTTATGGATAATAATATCTTTTTGTTTGACATAGAAGTTCCGTCTATAGTTATTTTGTGCTTTAGAATAGATGTCGTTAGCATTGAGGATATGTTTTTTGATAATTTTAATATTTCAAAGCATTGATAAATGGCTATGAAAATATATCTAAGTATTATATGTTGCCATATTATTCGAAGACAATACAAAGCAATGTCATTTTCAAAAATCCATGGATTGAATTGTATCAAGATAAGATTGAAACTAGAAATGGAAACACCATGGATTATACCTGGTATGAAGCTTCAGACGTTGTTGTTATCGTTCCTTTTCTTGATAGCGACACTCTGATAATGATAAGACAATATAGATATCCGTTGCGTAAAATATTGCTTGAATTTCCTGCCGGTCACATTGAAAATGACGAAGATATGAAGGAAGCAGCAAAAAGAGAAAATGCTACTAAACCACGTTCCTCATTCATTATGAAGGATACCACAAAGGTTTATCCTGATACACTTGTTTGGATTCGTGATTTTGCCTACTCATATAATGAGCCAATGACAAAGCGTTACTATGCGCACCCTGCTTATGGAAATTATCCAGTTGTAGGTGTAAATTGGAAAATGGCTAACGCATTTTGCCAGTGGAGAACTCACTATCTAAATTCCTACCTGGATTCCAAGAAGAGACCACAGGAATCAGACTTCCGTTTGCCAACGGAAGCACAGTGGGAGTATGCAGCCAGGGGCGGCCGTTCTCAATCAATGTTTCCTTGGGGTAACTATTATTTGAGAAACAAAAAGGGTTGTTTACTGGCTAACTTCAAACCGGGTCGCGGAAACTATCCTGAGGATGGTGGTTTTTATACTGTACGTGCAGATGCGTACTGGCCAAATGATTTTGGACTGTATTGCATGAGCGGTAACGTCGCAGAATGGACCTCTTCCATTTATTATGAAGGCTCTTACACGTTCCAACACGATATGAATCCAGATGTTCGTTGGAATGCAAAAGATTCTGATCCTCCGAGAATGAAACGTAAAGTAATTCGTGGGGGTAGCTGGAAAGACGTGGGTTATTATCTGCAAACTGGTACCCGTACTTATGAGTATCAGGATTCTACAAAATCTTATATAGGCTTTCGTACGGTAATTGATTTACCTGCGCCATCCAGTCGTAAAAAATAATTCAACAAAACTTATATAAGGGGTTCAACGAAACCCCTTCTTCAACCTATCGTTTAAAATTCAATATTAATAACCAACTATTCTTTTAAAACTTCAAAAGTAATTTTATGGCAGTAGTTATTCCTCCTAAAGTAAGTAAATACGTAGACGTAGCTGTATCATTTGGTGCCTCACTAGTAATTTGGGGTGCATTAAGAAAAATTGTTCACGCTCCTGACGCTGAAACATGGCTCTGGATCGGTTTAACAACTGAAGCTGTAATCTTTGCGCTTTACGGAGCTCTTTATCTAATCTATCCTGTAGAAGCTTCTTCTGCACACAGCGAAGAGGTAGCATTCGAAGGAAACAAAGGCGTTCTAAAATCAATGGATAAAGCTCTCCTCGAAGCGAATATTACACCCGACCAGTTGAACCGTTTAGGTGATAACTTTAAAAAGTTAAATACTACAATCACAAATATGAACGACATCACTGATGTTGTTGCTGCAACTGGTGATTATACAGCAAAAACCCGTGAGGTGACCACTGCTTTATCGCAGGTAAAGGATGCTTATATTGGTGCAGCCAATTCTGTTGGAGCATTTAATTCTGCATCAGAGGGTGCTAGATTGTTTCATGACCAAATTCAGGTATTAACAAAGAACCTTTCTTCTTTAAATACAATTTATGA
>Ga0126311_10000817_pt1 | contig 14487 bp, 14 predicted proteins | sample Plot61_FD_92539 | JGI IMG/M metagenome (GOLD analysis project Ga0126311, IMG submission 92539) | Serpentine soil microbial communities from UC McLaughlin Reserve, CA, USA - Plot61 | ecosystem: Environmental > Terrestrial > Soil > Grasslands | place: USA: UC McLaughlin Reserve, Lake County...
AGTAGTGAATATTATGTGTATATTAAAAATTAACAATCAAATAATAAATTACAAAAATGCAGAGCAAATACATATGTAAACTCCATCCGAGTATTCTTGTATGTACTTACTATTGCGATAATCCTTTATTTTTCTAATAATTATTCAATAAAATAAAAAAAGAAACGTTATTATTGCATATGAACATAGTTGTTCTTCTATTTTCCGCCTAAAAGACCACCTATTATAGGAACTTTACTTAATGGATTAGCCGAATTATTTCCACCAGTATTATTTCCACCAGTATTATTTCCACCAGTATTATTTCCACCAGTATTATTTCCACCATCGCCACCGCCACCTAAAAGACCACCTATTATAGGAACTTTACTTAATGGATTAGCCGAATTATTTCCATCTGTGGTATTACCACCGCTAGTTGAAGTAGCATTAGTTGCATTTGTATCTGAAGTTGTTTGCGCAACCACGGGAACTATATTACCAATGGAGGCTAGACTAAGCCCTGAAGCCAAGACTAGCATCACTGCGATAGATGTTAGTTTTTTCATTGTAATTAAAGCGTTATAATAAACTATAATACTTTCATATTTATAATATGAATTTAAAATATAGATAATTGATAGGTAAGAATTAACATATTCATTATATTGATAAAGTCTCGCTACCTAGTGCGCCTCTTTCATTTGATTTTAAAATACTATGACATTTACTAAAATATCTTAGAAGGAATGCTCCAATAATACTAATCCCACTGTTTATAGCTTCTTAATTGATAAAAATTTGCCTTATTTAGTTTATGATGAATAACTGATTGATAAAAATATATATTATAAAAGAAGACAAGTGACTGAATAAACGGGTGTTTATAGCTTTTAAGAGTTCTATCTTATAGCTATATGGTGTGTTAATTATATTCATGAGAATTTAGAAGCTTTTCATGACTAGTCTAGGCCGACTATATCTGGTTTGCTACTATTTTGATTGAAGTTAGAGATCAAGATACTACCTAGTGATAAAAGAAATTTGGATTTGTTATATAAGACCTATACTGCAGGTCAAAGTTCTGGAAAACAAGATTTAAGGGATAAGTTTGATTAAGAAAATTGGTTTAATTCCTCTTAATCCCTTCTTTTCTATATTCAGTATGTATATAATTCTCTCTGTATCCGCGGTTTTTCTTTTCTGCTGGCTTTATGATTGCTTTCATTTATTTACAGTAGCTTCTATCTTATACCTATTTTATATTTATAAGTAGTTATATTTTCAACATCATTAAGGTTTATACAAATCGTCAAATTTCTTACTTCTTTTCTTCATTGGCCTAATATAAACAAAATATCTCAATATGAATGCAAATGCTATCGCTGCTATTCCACCAATTATGAACCTCCATCCTATTATAACAAATCCTTCACCTTCTTCTTTAAGTTGAATAATTTGTGAAATCCAAAGACATACTCCTCCAAACACTATGATTATTATCCCAGCAGATAATATTGGCCTAAAAATTGTATTTCTTTCTCTCAATGGCATAGCAATAACCAATTTGTCTACTAGTTAATAGAAAATAAAACCTTTCATTAATAAAATAGTATGACGGCATTTTTACTACCAATTACTTGTTGATGTCTTATAGGTTGTTCTTTTGTATTCTCATATTGTGGTGCTATTCTCGTGCTTTCTTCATTTGTAGCAATCATCTTTTTATTCTCTCTCTATCTTTTCTATCTCATAATCAAAAAGCATTAATAATTCTCAATAAGTTTTAATAGCTTAAATGTATTTTATTTGTGATTATATTTTTATAAAATAATATAATGAAAGGTATTTAAAATCAAGGATCGGCTCATCGTTGATGATAATTTAAATGTGAAATGCTAAAAATATGAAAGTGAATAATTAACTATACAAAGAAAAGTTTATACTATATTTTCAGATTTTTATTACTGTATTACATTCTTCTACCTTTTTTACTTCTAATACTAATGGCTTTGTTTGGAAATAGATTATGCCTGTCTGATTCACAATTATCTGCTAAATTTTACTTCCTGTCCTATTGAAAAATAGAGACTAATAAATTTATTAGCATAAACAAGTTAAAAGTGTCTTATGACTATGTTATTAGAAAAGACTATTAAAAAGATAGTGTATATTCAGGAATTTGATAAATACGACAACAATGGTAAATTATTGTGCAGAAATACCAATTGTAATGAATATCCACGATTACCATATAGAAAATATTGTTCTAAAAAATGCAATAAAGAGTTTAGACGCTGGTATTATCACAATTTCTTTTGGGAGCGTATTAGATCAGACATATTCAAACGTGATAATTATACATGTCAGATTTGCAAAAGAAAGTTTGCTTATATTTATAGAAGAAGATTTGCCCGGTGTAAAAATTTAGAATGTGACCATATTGTACCTAAGTCATTATATGAACAGTTAGGATACAAATACGATACCCTCGAAAACAAAATTAAAACTACATTAGAATTCTTTCATAATCATAATAATCTTAGAACGTTATGCCAAGATTGTCATAGAGAAGTAACTTCAAAATATCTTAGTAGTAGATGTGAAGTAAAAAAGAAGCAGATATCAAAAAAGAAGAAGACGATGATAATATAATAAAATGCTTTAGAATTGTATGAATATAATATTTCCAGAATAAGCAATACTATCTATATTTGAAAATGTCTTCGCATACACTGACACGTCTTCTTAATAAGTGTCATTTCTACTCAGCTAACAGCTAGTAAATATAATAATACTTATAATATAGTCATAATCTTCGTAGGACAGATATAGTGATAGTAATAAATCTGAGTAATGAACTATGCGAGATTAAAAATATTTGCCGTCTTTGCGGCAGCTGCATTGACCGTAGCAGCAGCCGGCACGTTGGGACATACACAACAAGCAATAGGCATAAGCAAATCACAGAGTTCTTCCATATCATGCATAAACGATGAATGTCATGTCGAGTGCCTAAACGATGAATGTCATGTCGACTCCTCCTCAGATTCACCTTCTACTCATGACAGTATGACAGTGGATGCAGAAGATGTGAATGAAATAATTGAGGAAAGACTCGCAGATAACGCCGAACTACATGATTCGCTAAGTCTATTCGATTAACTATAAAAAAATAGATTCATGATGGCTTAGCAATCTATTTTTTCTTTTCTAAATTCTAAAAATTATGAAAACAAGTGAGTACTAATTCATCCGAATATCTGTTGTAACTAGAAATAGTGAAGAAAAAATAATATCTAAAAATAGAATCAACTTGAAGCCTTCAATAAATGCAGTTAAGTGTACTTCAAAATATTCGATACCAAAATTAATTCTAAAACAAGCGTGTACGTCTTAAGTATGACTTATACTTTGCCACTTATCTATGGTGGTGTAGTGCATGTGTGTGTAGTCTTCATTAGATTTGCTTTGTAAATAATGACTAATTATTTATATTAAAAGGATTGATAATGTGATCAGAAAAATATTTTACCCAACAATAGATCTGATAACTATGACATAAACCTACATACTTATTCACAATAGTTATATGGCAATAAAGACAGTTGGTTTCATTTATTTGCCATTCTTTCTAACTTTCTCAATCATTTTTAAACACATCACTCATGATTACTGAATAAATTGTTCATTAGTCTTAAAAACGTGATCTTATCATTACATATAATCAATAAAATAGAAAGGGTGACTCCACCGGAATTCGAAGTTCTCAGTGGTAGTTCGATTAATATTGAATCTCTTAGTTAATCAGATTCTTCGTAAGTAGGCATAGGAAACCTCATGTAATTTTCTTGGGGTATTATCATATAGCACTCTAAAGCTGCTTTACACCACATATTTATACAAGTAGCATAATCATTACACTTATTCATTTGCTCTGTACCTTCATCGCCTTTTGTATTTCCTCCTCCTCCATCTCCTGCTCTTGATTCCTGCGGCGGTATTGCTAAAGATGCCATTGATAGCAGTGCTGCTGCTAAGACAGTGAGAGTCTTTAAGTTTGTATGCTTTATAGCTTTCATTCAGTATTTGTTATTGTTATAGATATATTTGGATTGAGGAAATTATTGCTATATCTAAAAGATTAACTTATTTTATTGTCATATAATAGTAACAAAATAATTACTAATAGTTAGTAACGTAATAAGGAAGTAGATTTAATAAGAATTATTGAAACTAATAATTCACTATACATAATATAATATTATAGATATTATAGAATGAGAATTATAGAGCAACCACATTTGAGAATTCAGAGCATATTGAACAATATCCAATAAACAAAGTAATAGTGAAAAATTATGTATTATTATGAAATCAATATAAAAGACACAGATAGAAGAATAACAATCATAAATTGAAAAGCTAAATGCATTTTAATAATTCCAAAGAACAGAGATCTGTTGAAGAATAGACAAAAATTATAAGTTGTCATTATTAATTGTCACATTCTAATTTAGAATAAATTTGATGTTTAGGTATATCTGAAGATCCTATACCAAGTATAATAATTATAACTTCAAACAATAAAAGTTATATCAAATATCATAAATTAATATACATATTATTCATTTAGCGTTGCTATATAATAGTGAATAGCTCTGATGCTAGCAACAAATCAACCAAACATCTATTCTATTCTCTGTATGTCGATATGAATACTATAAATAACGAATATCTTAACAATTTATAAATCATATAAGAGAGAAAATATGACAGAATAAACTATTGGTAAACAAAAAACGTCAAGAAAACAAAGTAACAATATTGCCTATAACTGCACTTTCAGTCGTACTTGTGGCATGGTTATTTGTTGTTGTTGTTGACAGCCAATTAACAATCAATGCATCAGCGCAAAATATGACAAATCAAAGTGATGCTTCAATGATTGAAAATCAGCATGATGATGCTAATAATAATATGTCTAATTATACAGGCAATAAAACGAAAACTCCAATAACAGAAATTAATAGCACTGAAATCGGAATAGCAACCCCGACTACGGATTCAATAAAATAAGACAAATAAGATAGGCAATGTCATTCTTACTGCTTTGATTCTTGGCGCAGAGCAACGCCAAGCACTAACAGCGAAAATCCAACCACACCTATAATAATAAAAGTCATTTCAGCATATAGTGGAGATATTATTCCATAAATAGGATTTGGGCGTTGAGTTGTGGGATTTAGCTGTTGATTAGCTGCCTCGTCAATTACAATAGAGCCGAAAGGAATAACACCAATGAATCCAATTGCTAACATAATAGCACCGCTGATTATCAAGAGCTTTTTTTTCATGGTAAATGCTGCCAATCCAGCACCAAGTATGGCCTCTTTTTTCATTATAGTAGAGTACAAATTGGCTGTTATACTACATAATAAGTAGTGATATTTATGTGATAACTACTACTTCAGTAAAATGTTATAAATATAACATTTAGAATTCTTTACTATGAATTTACTACATGGGTAAACAATGTTATGGCATCAACATTTGTGAAATAGTGTCTTATACATATAATCTGAAACAAACACAAAACAGTATGCTCTTTGTTGTAATGGTTTAATTCAACTTGTAGATAGATGATTATATATGTAGTGGTTATTTGCAATGAACGAAATGAGTCATGGGAATTAAAGACTATCAAAGAAAACTGGAAAGAGGAAATAAGTCATAAATCTTTCAAGATTACTTTAATATAAGCAATAATCACATGTTACTCAAGTTAATATTATATCAAAATATTAGATAAACAATATCATTATAATAATAATTCTAATTAGCTATCAAAAAGTAATAAGTTGCGGGTTACAATTGTCTTTATTTCTTGTGATTAGAAAAACACTATCTGTCGGAATGTGCTTATTCATCCCACAACACTAATACTAGTGAGTCATGCAATTGAATTGTTAAAATATATGATAAATGAAGGAAATGATTTACGTGAAAAGAGATTGCGAGGTTCTGGTGGATATGTTCTTGCTAATGTAACAGACGAGGAACAGAAAAAAGGGAACCTCGGAGGCCCTGAGTTATTTCTCGCTGGGGTAGGTAGGTTAAATGAGGAGAGGTTTTCAAAATATTATTGTAATAAATGTGAGAAGGAATATGAAGGATCTCCTGTAATAAGTTACGAAAATCCAAATGAAGATCTTGGAGAGGATGTTACTCTTATGGAAAAAGGTGAATACAAGTGCGGTACCTGCAACAATATTATCGCACAATATCGTAAATTCGATGCTCCTGCTACTCAGACTACCGTGAACACTCCAAATACATCTAAGCAAACAACACAGTCCTCTGAAGTTAATAAATTACCTTCTTCTATAACTTTACAACAACAACAAGAACAACAAAAATCTCCTGCTCCTAGCACTATATCTACGAGTAATAATATTCCACCTAGGGCTCATCCATCCGACTATAAAGGAACAGGATTTATTTCTATTCAATCACTCGTTGGTATGCCTGCATATAATAGCGAAGCAATGTTAATAGGAAGAGTTGTGGAAATTGGATTACGCAGAATACAAGGAAGAAATATGCAAATTACTCTCAAAATTGCAAATGAGGATAATGGGAATAACAGCAGCCCCGACCACCATAATCAATCAACTGAAGTTTCATGGGATAATATTTCAAAAATTGGAGACATAATACTTGTTCTTGGAAAAAAGGGAGAAGTAATGCCAACCTCTGATTCTAATACAGACGCTACTGTAACCAACAGATCAGGTAATAAGTGTTCATCATGTGGCTATCAAAATCAAGAAGATGCTATTTTTTGTGAAGAATGTGGGAATAAGTTGGTTAACTGACAACACGAAATTATCTCTTCTTCAATCCAATTCTTACGTCCACTGCTCGGGCTCCTTTTCCTTCTTCTAATACCAATAATGGATTCATATCGAATTCTTCAATTTCAGGAAAGTCAGTAACCAACTGTGAGAGTCTTTGAAGACTATCTACTATTGCATCCAAATCTGATGGTTTCTCACCCCGAACGCCCTTCAATATCTTTATTGCCTTTATTGATTGAACCATTCTTATTGCTTCCTGCTCATCAATTGGTCCAATCCTGAAAACAACATCTTTAAGAAGTTCAACATAAATACCTCCCAGACCAAACATTATAACCGGCCCAAATAATGGGTCTTGTTTTGATCCAAGAATTATTTCCTTCGCGGATTTTACCATTTCCTGCACAAGGACTCCTTTGATTGTTGCATTGGCGTTGTATTTCTTTGCATTAGCCATTATTGTATTGAATACTGCTTTTACTTCGTCATCGTTTTTCACTCCGACTTTGACCCCCCCAGCGTCTGATTTGTGGATTATATCTTGTGAAGCTATCTTCATTACAATGGGATAACCTATCTTCTGAGCAGCTTCGACACATTCACTTTGGCTAGTTCCGAGAATACTCTTTGGAGTAGGAAAGCCATATGAAGTAAGAATTTCATAACCCTCTTCCTCCAATAGATTTGTTCTACCTTGATTTAGAACATTAACAAAAACTTTCTTTACCTTTTCGACGTCTGCATTGAATCGTTTTGATTCGCCTTTTGGACTTGTTAGCCAATTTCTGAAGCGATACATTGCTTCCAGGCTTCTTATTGCCTGTTCAGCATACATGAAATGTGGTATTCCTCCATCAGATAGAATCTGTTTGTTTTCGGTACCCTCTGCAAGTCCCATCAATGCAGCAAACATTGTTTTGTCTGAACCTTTTGATTTATTAACAATAGTCCTTGCTAGATCATTGTAGTCTAGGGTAGCTGATGGAGTACACATTATTATTACTGAGTCGACATTGTTATTTGATAATACTTCATCTAGTACTTTTTCAAAGCGGTTAAAGTCTGCATCACCTACTATATCTACAGGATTTCTTGCAGATCCATGAGCCGGAATTACTTTAGCGATAGCCTCACTTGATGCAGATATATCTGCCATCTTAAGGCCATACTTTGAACAAGCATCAGTAGAAATAATAGCAGGTCCGCCAGCATTTGATACTATAACAACTCCCCCTTTCTGTGTAGGTATAGGCTGTTTGGAAAAGGCTGTGGAAAGTTCAAATAACTCTTGCATAGTATCTACTCTAATTACTCCAGACTGAGTAAATAGAGCATCATAAATTTCGTCGGCTCCCATTAACGCCCCTGTATGCGACATAGCAGCTTTGGCACCTTCTGGCGTTCTACCAGCCTTTAATACCATAATTGGTTTTCCGTCCTTCGTAATTCTTTTAGCAATTTCCATAAATCTTCTGCCATTATGTATATCTTCAAGATACATCACGATAACCTTAGTATCTAGATCTTCAGACAATAATTCCAGAATATCATTTTCATCCATGTCTACTTTGTTACCCATACTGATTACTTTTGAAAAGCCAATGCCTTGAGCCATAGCATCTTCTACTGTAGCTGCACAGATCGCACCACTCTGAGAGACCAGAGCAATTCCACCGTGTTTTGGTGTAATTTTTAAAAAGGTCGCATTCATCATATTTTTTTCGGATAAGCTCATGATTCCAAGACAATTTGGACCTATGATTCTTGTGCCGTACTTTCTTCCAACTGTTCCAACTTCTTCTTCAAGCCTTCTACCTTGCTCATCAACTTCTTTGAATCCTGCAGAAACAATAATTGCACCTTTAATTTTTTTCTTGCCAACTTCTTCCATGACGGAAGGTACTGTTCTATTTGGAGTTGCAACTATTGCAAGATCTATATCTTCAGAAACATCAAGAACACTTTTGTAAGCTTGCAGTCCAAATATTGTAGGATTAGAAGGAGTTATGGGATAGATTTTTCCCTTGTATCCATTTTTGATATTAGAAAAGATCGCTTTGCCAACTCCTTGTTTTTCTGAGGCTCCAATAACAGCTATGGATCGAGGAGAAAGAAAGATATCTTCTGAGTCGTTAGGCGACGACATATAGAAAATAAAATTGAGATATGATAGTTATAAATGCATCCTATACAAGAAAGCACTAGATATTGCTTATATATAATTTATCTAAAAACCTAAATCCAAAACTTGTAGTCATCTATTTTTGTAATAGAAGATATTGATTAATTGAAGAGGGACAAATGTATTATCTCTTCTTTTGCTTTCTAATATTCAATACACAGTAACCTTTAATTTCTATTGCTAAAGAGAAAATTTATTGAGCGATATAATTAGCACAACAGTAGACGCCGAGACTAAAGGCCTTATTTCTGATCTTCAGGCGTTGATCAGGCAGCCAAGTGTTTCTGCAAGACGAGTAGGCCTTTTGGAATGTGCCAACCTTGTTGCACATATTATGCTTAAATCAGGAATTAATTCTGAATTATTATACCTTGATAATGATGATTATTTGAAGAATGATAAAAAAGATGTTCCACCGATAGTTTATGGAGAAGTTAAATCAAAAGCAAATCCTAATGGAAGAACTATTTTATTTTACAATCATTATGATGTTCAACCTGAAGAACCTTTGGAGTTATGGAACGCCGATCCATTTAGTGGTAAAGTTGAGGGTAACTATATCTTTGGACGTGGATCTTCAGATGATAAGGGTGAACTAATTACACGTATAAAGGCAGTAGAGTATTTTCTAAAGAAGACCGGTGACGTGCCATGTAATGTGAAATTTATTGTTGAAGGTGAGGAAGAAATTGGAAGCTCACATATTGAGAAGTACCTTACAAAATATCGACATAAATTTACATGTGATGGAGTAATTTGGGAATTTGGTTATATTGACGAAAGGGATAGACCCATCATTAGTTTAGGAATGAAGGGATTGCTCTACATTGAACTAATAGCAAAAGGACCATCTAGAGATGCTCATTCCAGTCTAGCAGTATTAATTGAAAACCCAGCGTGGCAGCTTGTAAGAGCACTAAACACAATGAGAGACCATGATGGAAAAATACTGATCAAAGATTGGTATAAAGATGTAAGAGAATTTACTCCTGAAGAACTTTTATTAATAGCTAATGAGTCATTTGATGAGGAGAAATTTAAAAAAGAGTATGGAATAGATAAGTTTGTCAATAATCTAACAGGAATAGAAGCTAATAAGGCATTTGTTGGAATGCCAACATGCAATATTGCCGGTCTTTTATCAGGTTATACAGGCGAAGGTGCTAAAACTGTTCTTCCTTCAAACGCCAAGGTTAAAATTGATTTTAGACTTGTCCCTGATATGATCCCTGAAAAACAATTTGAATTAGTCAAGAATCATTTAGAGGAGAATGGATTCAAAGATGATATTGATATAATGTTAATCCATGGCGAGGCAGCCATGAGAATACCCTTCAACCATTCTTTTGTAAAACAGGTAGAAGAATCAGCGAAGGAGACTTTTGGTTCGGCAATTATTAGTATATCCTCCGCTGGAACCGGACCAATGCACTCCTTTGCCAAAGTACTTTGTGTACCTTGTGTTTCTATAGGGAGCACATATATGTATGCGAAAATTCATTCACCGAATGAATTTGCAAGAATTGATCTGCTAAATAAGACTACAAAATGTATTGGCGCTATTTTAGAGAAGTTTGCTAGCTAATGTTGCCAAGTCGAAAGCTCGTAAAATATCACTAGAGTAGACCATTTGCCAGGAAGAAGTAAAAGATAATAGCGTGAGCTCTGATGTAATAATAGGCAAATTACAAACCATGTAACATTGTAGAAAATAATTAATTATTGTGCAGACCTAGTTTTACTTGTTTTTGTTGTAGATTTAACAGTATTTATAAAATTACGCTAATATTAAACCTGTAAGCGAATATTTCTAACCATTGCTGTTAAGTGCTATATTCTATTGTTGGATCAAAATTTGATCCCAAGGTTTTGAAAAATAATCTTTTCTGAAGTTCGTGTAGGGTGGGCTATTATCTCTAAAGAAAGGTCATCTTCATTTATCATTTCTACATTTAGCCTCACAATGCTTTTTTGGTGTAAAAGTCGTTTGCTAGCCGGAGATTGAATCCATTCTGTGTACTTTTTATAACGGAGCATACTTGTTGCGAGAATTGGAACATTAAGATGTGTGCCATGTTTTAACAATAACATAAGAAAAATTGAAAGTAGATGATTTATATTACTAAATCCTCTTCCTGACTCGATATCAATTTTTTTGTAATACATATTATGAAAGTTATTGATAGAATCAAAAATAACAATTGATGAATCATACATATCTTCAATAACATCTTTTAATATTGATTCAAATCTATCTTCTGTTGGAAGATAAATATTAATTGTTTTGTTACTATATTTTTTATTCTTTAATAACAATATTAGGTCTGTCTTAGCATATGCCGCAAACATGGTATCGAGATCTATGTATATTACTTTTTTTTGACACCATGATGATATCATAGAAGTAAAACAAAGCTTTGCATATGGATCATTATATGTCAGGCTATTCAATCCCTTTGTACTAAGGATATCGTTATAGGCAGTATTCATTTCTATATTGGTATATGAATACAGGATATAATGGATTTTATGGTGATAATAATATTGAATTAGATCTGATTCAAAGGGACTTTCCAGTTACGAGAAAGAGAGTCTACATGAATAACGGAGCCATTGCTCCAACTCCAATCTCTACAATCAAATCAATTACTAACTTTCTTTTAAAATGTTCTGAAGATGGACCTGATTCTAAAATAATATATGAGTATATCGTTTCATTAATGAAAGAACTACGTACTAGAATTACTCATATAATAAATTGTGATCCTAATGAAATTGTATTTACCCAGAGTACTACGGAAGGCCTTAACTATGTCTGCAATGGTATAAACTGGAAAAAAAATGATTCTATTATTATTAGAGGTGGAACTCAAGAACATTATGCTAATTACCTACCATGGCTCCAATTATCAAAAAGAAAAGGTGTAAAACTAAACGAATTAGAGATTGATGAAAGTGGATATTTTGATTTAACAAATTTAGAGAAATTGGCAAAGAAGAAAAATACAAGACTAATCACATTGAGTCATGCACTTTATAATTCTGGTGCAATAATGCCGATTGAGGAAGCCGGTAAAATTGCACGTGAAAATAATATCTTATATTGTATTGATGCTGCTCAAACAGTAGGCTCAATTAAAGTGGATGTAAAGAAAATTGGTTGCCATTTTATGGCATTTCCTGGATTTAAATGGTTGTGTGGGCCTGTCGGTATTGGAATATTTTATTGTAGTAAAGATGCTAGTGAACTTCTAATCCCACAATCTATTGGTGGAGAATCGGCAATATTATCAGATCAGAAAATTATTGCCTATATTGAATCTCCCCAAAGATTTCAGACCGGATTTCGCAATTATCCAGGTGTTGCAGGACTGGAATCATCTTCACGATATATTTTACGTTTAGGTATAGCTAATATTCATAATAAAAATATAAAAATCGCAAATATATTACGAAGTGAACTTGTAAAGATCCCTGGTATTAAAATTTATGGACCAGAAGATGAAAAAGCGAGAACATCGATAATTCCATTTTCCTCTTCTAATTCAGATGCCAAAAATCTCGTAGACAAGCTAGAACAAAATGAAATTATATTAGCTGAAAGAGATATTGGTGGAGGGAAAAAGATAGTTAGAGCGTCACCACACTTTTTTAATAGTGAGGAAGATGCTGTAAAGGCAGTGAGTTGTATTAAAAATATTTTGAGATGATTGTCATTATTATTATTATTGCTGTCGTTGTTATTTCTTACCTTTATCCCCTTGGCCCTCGATCACAATCATCGTAAGAGTAGACCTTACTTTATCAATTCTTCTTACGTGCCAAGTGATAATTTCTCTTAATTTGTCCATTGTATCTGATGTAATCTTAAGAATTATATCATAAACGCCGTAGACTCCACTAACTTCAATGACCTCAGGTAATTTTTTCAGTTCTTTTAAAATCTCTTCCTCAGAACCAAGGTCGCAGTTTATTAGTACATATGCCGTCGGCATGGTCAATAATATATTCTGCAAGTATTAAACTGTTTTTTGGTACTCATTACCGCATATTTAATAGGTTCTGGGATATGGTAGTTTTAATGATGGTGATGAAAAATATATGAAAAGCACGAGGGAAAAAGCTACTCCTACGACTTCTTAATTCATACCAGTTGTTAATACTATCACTGCAGAAGACCGGCGTCATTATCGTACCACTGCAACAGCAACCGCAACTGCATCAATTATACTACCAGCAGTACCTGAAACTAGTAGGGCTTATTTCAATTTCATTAACTCTATTCGCTCACCGGCTTCACGCAAAACCTATGAATTTGTCATAAGAAAATATATGCAATATCATAGCCTATAGGCTGTAGATGACTTGCTGCTACTAGCGCCTATAGTCATCGAAGACCAAATCATAAGATGGTTGGTATCGTTACGTGAAAACGTTTCATATGTAACAAGGCGCACGTACATGGCTGCCATCTTGACGTTTTATGAAATAAACGATATCACTTTACGTAAGCGGAGGATTGCCAGATTCTTAGGTGAGAAACTATTCGCCGCAACAGAGACCGGGCTTATACTACTAAAGAGATACGCAAGATGCTAGAGCACGCTGATCTGCGATCGAGTGCTTGTGCTTCTGTCGCATGATAATGGACATGCTAAAGATACTTGCTGAACAATATTATTGGTTCTACATAAAAGATAGATCTATCAGGCATTTGCCTTGACATATTTGTTTATACAAAATCACTTCTTCTAGGCTAGTATGCGTCTGTGTTCATCCTCAATCCAGTCCAGCAATCGCTTACCGAATTGCTGCTTTAGCTGCCACTGCTGTTGTGGGTCTGGGTCTAGCGCTAGTTGCTAGATGCTATAGTAGTATGCAGTCTTGTCGTTCTTGCTCCTCTTCTTCTTGACATTTGTATATTCCCGCATATCTTGGGAATGTAATCTCGACAACGACTATAGAGAATGGCGCATTCCCACGATCGATTGGCGTGTATTAGACATGATGATGATGAAGAACCATATCCTGCTTACTTGCAGCCTTTAGAGCTGACCTATCAAATGCATGAGTCGTGTCAGCTCATCGACGGCGTCTTTTATCGGCACTAGAGTTACCATCAGTTCGTCCAAACCTGCTGCCAGAAGTTCGGTTAACCGCTCAGTAACAGTGGCTTCATTTCCGGAGACTATCAAACTCTCCACAAGATTATCAGGTACTACCATCTGACCGGCTGTTAGTGGAAAACCTGCGTCAGCAAACATTTTTACATAGAAAGGAAACTTTGCGTACATATCAAGCACTTGATGCCCCACGTCAAGTACAGAATGGCGATCGTGACTAAGTGCTACTGAAATATGTGCCACCAATGGAGGAGGAGAGGCTGATCGTCGATTGGCTGCCGCTGCTATGCGTAATGCCGGAATTCCTGTATTGAGCAAATATGGAACAGGACATATCCATGAA
>Ga0126311_10000818_pt1 | contig 14479 bp, 17 predicted proteins | sample Plot61_FD_92539 | JGI IMG/M metagenome (GOLD analysis project Ga0126311, IMG submission 92539) | Serpentine soil microbial communities from UC McLaughlin Reserve, CA, USA - Plot61 | ecosystem: Environmental > Terrestrial > Soil > Grasslands | place: USA: UC McLaughlin Reserve, Lake County...
CCCTCTATGCCGGAGTAGTGGACGAAGAGGTCCTCGCCCCCGTCGTCCGGAGAGATAAAGCCGTAGCCTTTCTCGTCGTTGAACCACTTCACCGTTCCCTGGGCCATGCGCTTGCGCCCGCCTTTCTTTCCTTGGCCTACCAATCAAGAATGCCACCACCCGCCTCCGGACGGCACTCCACCGGTTCGACCCTCTTTCAGACAGCGATGCGCACTCTAGTACAAAACCAGGCGGCTTGCATGCCAGTGAGGCCGGTCTGCCGGAGCCCGAGGTGGAGGTGGTTCCGGTCCACCGTTTCAACTGGTAGAACGCATCGGACCGGAGCTACGCTACCAACGGGTCCGGTCTTCTTTTCGCGCTGAGACGTCCGGGATCACTCTGGGAAGCCGGACTCTAGTATCACGGCGCAGTCCTCGTAGACCGTGACGGCGCCGGCTTCCTCGAGCTCTTGCCGACTGTACGCCCCACCGGTCAGGACGGCGACGGTGTGGATGCCGGCCGCGTCCGCCGCCTCGACGTCCCAAACGGTGTCTCCCACGGCGACGGTCTCGTCCGGAGAGATGCCAGCACTCTGTAGGGCCAGCTCGAAGATGTCTGGGGCAGGCTTCGGGTTCTCGACGGCGCTGGAGTTGATGACGCCGGAGATACTGCCTTCCGCCTCGAGCTCGTCCATGTGGTGCTCGAGCTCCTCGTCCTTGGCGCTCGTGACGAACCAGACCTCGTAGCCACGCTCGCGGAGCGTGTAGAGCAACTCCTTCGCGCCGGGTAGCGGGTGGCCGTACCCTTGTAGCTCCGCGTAGATCTTGCTGTGCAGCTCGTCGATCCTCTCCCCCGTCTCCTCGTCCTCGACGAACTCGCGGATCAGAAGGTTCGAGCCCTTCCCGATCTGCTTGTGTAGTCGGGCCCTCGGTACCCGATGCCCAACCTCCTCGAACGCTCGCGCCCACGCCTCGGTGTGCAGGTAGTTGGTGTCCATCAGCGTGCCGTCTACGTCGAGCACCACGACCTTCGCCATCTTCTTCCCTTCTATATCCGGCTCATGGCTTAAAATACCGGCATGGAAGATCCGCGACCTTCTCAGTTTCGGGATCGCCCGGACACCGGCGAGGCGGTGTATACCCGCTCCGCGGACCGTTCAGTCCCCGGGGAGTACGCTGCGCTCAGGGAGGGTGCGGCTCTGGTCGACCTCTCCCACAAGAAGGTGCTGCGTCTGGCCGGGAAGAAGGCCGTGGAGATGCTGAATGCCGTCCTCACCAACGAGGTACCCGAAGAAGATTGCCTCGGCGTCTACGCCCTGCTGCTCAACCCGAAGGGCCGCATCCAGGCCGACCTGCGTGTCCTGAAGAGTGGCGAAGACGTCTTGATCGAGGTAGAGGGCGTTACGGCGGCGAAGGAGCTGCTGGGCCGCTACGCTCCCTTCTACCGCGTCGGACTCGAAGACCTCTCCGAGTCCGATGTGTCCTGGGGCGTCCTCGGCCTCTACGGGCCCCGGGCGGGGAACCTCCTCGAAGGTCCCGACCTCGCCGAGCACGAGAGCGTCAAGGTATCGTTGTATGGCGCGGACCTGCTCGCCGTGGGCGTCGCGGTGCCCATCAGCGGCTATGACCTCCTCGGTCCGGCCGACGCACTGGAGGCAGCTCGAAACCATCTCCGCGAACGGGGAGCGGTCGCGGCAGGCCTCGATGTATACGAGGCCGCGCGCATCGAAGCCGGCGTCCCCCGGTTCGGCTCGGACATCACACCCGAAAACTTTCCCGCCGAGGCCGGCATCCTGGAGCGGGCCGTCAGCTTCGAGAAGGGATGCTATCCAGGCCAGGAGACCGTCGCCAGGATGCACTACCGCGGCCATCCGAACAAGATGCTCCATCGCTTCGTCATCGAAGGTTCGCCTCCCGCGCCCGATACGCCCATCTTCCAGAATGAAAAGCAGGTCGGCAAGATAACAAGCATCGCGCCGCTGCCGGTGAATGGAGAGATGCTCGTCCTCGGCTACCTCTCCCGCAGCGCCCACATGCAGGGCGTGCTCCGCGCCGGAGACGCCTCGCTCCGGCCTCTCGCTTAAAGCGGTTTGCGGACGCTCGGAGGCGGTCTTGCGGCGTGCCGCGGGATCTTTCGTTTTGTGATCCGCTGTAGCTCCAACGACCGGAGTTGCGACTATTGGGCTTCATTGACCGTCTTCGATCCTCTTCAACACGAGCTCGAACGCGGTCGGCTTCGCCCGCAAGCTGCCGCCGAAGGGGTACTCGAGGATCGCGACCGTGTAGAGGATTAGGGAGACGACCACGGTCAGCGCAGCGACCGCCAGCATGTGCAGCCGGGGGCTCTCCAGCCCGAAGAGGATAGGTGAAGGCGACCGTGATCACACCTCCAACGATCAGGACCACCCACACGATGTGAGGAAGGCCCTCGCGAACTTCGAGCAGGCGGAGCGCCCTGGTCTCGTCCAGATCGTCGAGCTGCGTCAACCCCGCGGCCCGGAGCTCCTGCCCGGCCTCCGTGCGGGGCTCGAAGTCCTGGATGCTCTCCCGCAACTCATCAGCGAGATCCCCCGCGAGCTGGCTCGCCGACCCTCTCGCATCATGGGCCACTCCTCCTCTACCACGACGCGGGCGTAGGGCGCGGCGAGATCCTGGGCCTGGCTCCGCTCCGGTTCCGGGAAATGCCCGGAGATCCGGTACAGCTCCTCCACGGTGGCGGCTTCCCTCTCCGCCATCTTCTGGGCCGCGTCGTATTGCTGTCACACGAGAAAGTGCGAGAACCCGACCGTCACGCCGAACATCACGTAGAGTGCCGCGTAGATCGTTCCGGTGGCGGCGTTGTGCGACTGGCGTAGCGGCAGGGGCACGCGCCGCCACCGGGACGATTAGAACGCCGAAGAAAACCGTGGTTACGCGCGCTCCTGCAACCGGACCCAGCGTACATCCCGGCCGACCGGCGGGCAACTCGCTCCCTCGCAGATCGGGCCCGGATATCCCCGCAGCGCCCGGCACTCTAAAATGTGCCCGGAGAGTAAACGCCGTGGCACAGAGGAAGACGAGAAGGTATGACTGACGACCGCGATGACAGGTTGGTAGGCGAGCACTACGGTCGCGGCGACCTGGCCAAAAGGATCCTCGAAGCGCTGCGCGCCGCCGGGAAAGACCCGGACGCACTCAACGTGGAGGACCTCGCCCCTGTGGACCAGCTCCACACCTACTGTAAGAAGGCGACTCTGGACCTCGCACGCCGCGCCGGCATTACGGCCGGGTGCGGGTGCTCGACGTCGGCGGAGGCCTTGGCGGACCGGCCCGTACCTTCGCGAGCGTGTTCGGTTGTACGGTGGAGATGCTCGACATCACGAAGGAGTTCTGCCGCGCCGGGACGGCGCTCACCGCCCAGACCGGCCTGAGTGACCTCCTCTCCTTCCGCCACGGCAGTGCCCTTGACATGCCTTACCCGGACGGGAGCTTCGACATGGTGTGGACGCAGCACAGCTCGATGAACATCGCGGACAAAGCGCGGCTCTACCAGGGGATTCATCTGTCCTGCGTCCCGGCGGACGCCTGGCGCTGCACGAGATCCTGGCCGGCCCAACATCTCCCATCCCCTTCCCGGTCCCGTGGGCGCGCGAGCCGGGCACAAGCTTCCTGAGCTCGCCAGCAACAGTGCGCCCTCATCAAAGATTCGGGCCTCGAAGAGCTGGCATGAGTGGACGAAACAGCCTCAGCCACTCAATCGTTCCAGCAACGACCCCCGCAATGGCGTCCGAAGGCCCACCACCGCTCGGCCTGCACCTGCTGCTCGGCCCCGACTTCGGCGAGGTGTTCCGCAACCAGGTGCGCAACCTCGAAGAGCACAGGATCTCTATCCTCCAGGCCGTCTTCGAACACCCCTGATTATCCTCTTATCGGGAACCGTTCCCAACAAAACCCCACTCTGGGGCCTGGCGCTGTTACAAGCTCTCCCCTGAGGGTCACTGATGACAACGGCTCCCACCTGGGTGTTTCGGTGGTTGCTCCGCGGATCGAAATGCGCCTAAAAATAATGTTTACGCCGAATTTCAGGAAAAGTTCTTACTCCTGTTTCGCTCGTGTTGTTGGGGGTATAATGGTATGGTTAAATGGGTTTGCTTAGTAACAAAGTTTCGTGCAGGTTAGCGGCAGGGGTTTGATGCTAAAGATAGAGAATCTGCGGGTTGAGATCGACGGCAACGAGATCGTGAAGGGCTTGGATCTCGAGGTTGGCAAGGGTGAGATCCACGCGATCATGGGCCCTAACGGCTCGGGGAAGAGCACGTTCGCGAACGTGCTCCTGGGGCATCCCCGCTACGAGGTGACCGACGGTACGGTCACCTTCGAGGGTGAGGATGTACTCGAGCTCGAGCCCGACGAGCGAGCCAAGCTGGGAATGTTCCTCGCGTTCCAGTATCCGAGCGAGGTACCCGGCGTCTCGGTGGCCAACTTCCTGCGCACCGCGGTCAACTCGGTGCGTGAGGAGGAGCTCTCTCCCATGGAGATGTACAGGCTCCTGCAGGAGAAGATGGCCGTCATGCACATGGACCCCAAGTTTGCCGAGAGGTATCTCAACGAGGGTTTCTCCGGCGGCGAGAAGAAGCGGAACGAGATCCTGCAGATGCTCATGCTCGAGCCCAGCCTCGCCATCTTGGACGAGACCGACTCGGGGCTGGACATCGATGCCTTGCAGGTCGTCGCGAGGGGCGTCAACGAGGTGCGCGGGCCTGAGTTCAGCGCGGTCATCATCACGCACTACCAGAGGATACTCAGATACATTGAACCGGATCGGGTACACGTCATGCTCGACGGCCGGATCGTCACCTCGGGCGGCAAGGAGCTCGCCGAGCAGCTCGAGGACAAGGGCTACGACTGGGTGCGCCAGGAGTTCGGCGCCGGCGCCCAGAGCTAGCGGAGCTACAGGAGGAGAAGGAATGCCCGAAGACAAGACAATCCAGGAGCTCGGGCTCGACACCTACAAGTACGGCTTTCGGGACCCGGAGGAGTACTTCTTCAAGACCCCGAGGAAGGGTATAGACCCGGAGATTGTGGCCATGATCTCCAAGCACAAGAACGAACCCGAGTGGATGCTCGAGTTCAGGCTGAACGCGCTCGAGGCGTTCCTCGAGAGACCCACCCCCCAGTGGGGAGGCGACCTGTCCGAGTTGAACTTCGATGACATCTACTACTACATACGCCCGATGGAGAACCAGGGCCGCTCCTGGGACGACGTCCCGTCTGACATCAAGAACACCTTCGACAAGCTGGGCATCCCGCAGGCCGAGCGCGACATCCTGGCCGGCGTTGGCGCCCAGTACGAGTCCGAGGTCGTCTACCACTCGCTCAAGGAGGAGTGGGAGAACGCCGGCGTCGTGTTCCTCGACATGGATGGTGGTCTGCGCGAGCACGAGGACCTCGTGCGCGAGTACTTCGGCACCATCATCCCCCCCGACGACAACAAGTTCGCGGCGCTCAACTCCGCGGTGTGGTCCGGCGGCTCGTTCGTCTACGTACCGCCGGGGGTCCACGTGGACATCCCCTTGCAGGCTTACTTCCGCATCAACGCGGAGAACATGGGCCAGTTCGAGCGGACGCTCATCATCGCCGACGAGGGCGCGTACGTGCACTACATCGAGGGCTGCACCGCCCCAACGTACACCACAAACTCGCTCCACTCCGCGGTCGTCGAGCTCATAGCGAAGCCCAACGCCCGCATAAGGTACTCGACTATCCAGAACTGGTCGCACAACACCTACAACCTGGTTACGAAGAGGGCCGTGGCCGAGGAGAACGCCACACATCAAGTTCCATCGGTGGAGGCAACGACACCAACAAGATGGTTACTATCTCAACTACAAAGGCCCGAGGGACTCCACGCTGCACTGCGCCCCGTGTTGGCACCTGTGAGAGCACAACGCGCACTGGGACCACGGCGACAAAGGCACTCACGGCAGCTTGAGCCGGACCAAGAAAGTTTGCTCCACCTATGGCCAAGAATTGGAAGAGTGGGCCAACGAGAAGGGCGTGCCGACAGCTGTGAAACGTTGCCCGGACTGATGAACCTGAGCCTGAGATGGCCACAAGTGGCCATTTCCGTGGGCTAGCCTAAGCGAAGACTACTAACCTCGGGTGTGCGAGGCTTCCCCCGAAGGCGTGCACCACCATGTCGTCACGAACGGGTTGGCCGTATCAGAACGTTCGGCTGCAAATGGAAGCGAGCTCTTGCATACTCCAGCGTCCTGGTGGTCGTCGTGCAGGTGCCGCGACCCTTGTGAACAGCACAGGTTTTTTGACACGGACCGCGTTCTTTTGATACTTTGGCCCTGTTATGCGGGTTGCGGTCTCGGCTTTTGGGCGATTTACTGGGGAGGGGTGTGCCCATCCGGGATGCGCGGCCACGCTCCTCCTACGCTGAACGTCGCGTAGACTCCTACCGAAAGGCCGTACTTGATGTTTTCCTCCGACGGATTGAACGAGAACACCGCCGAGAGCCCGGCGCAGCCGGATCTCCGCTCCCAAAAGGGGACGAAGGACGAGATAGATGCGCTGCGAGCCGGGATAGACGAGGTGGACGAGGGGATCGTGCGCCTGTTGGATAGGCGGGCGCGGCTAGCGCGCAGGATCGGGGAGATCAAGCAGAAGAACGGGCTCGAAGCCTACGCGCCAGCCAGGGAGCGGGCGGTCTTGGACCGCGTAGCGGCTCTGGGCGCGGGCGACTTCCCCAAGCGGGGCCTCCAGGCCGTCTTCCGCGAGATCATCTCCAGCTCCATCTCGCTCGAGGCGCGCCTGAAGGTGGCCTACCTCGGGCCCGAGTCCACCTTTACCCACGAAGCGGCGCTGCGCTCGTTCGGGGCGAGCGTGGAACTGGAGCCGCAGGCGACAGTGGCCGAGGTCTTCACCCGCGTAGAGCGCGGCGACGCCGGGCACGGCATCGTCCCTGTCGAGAACTCGATGGAGGGCGCCGTTACCCACACCCTAGACGAGCTGATGAACAGCCCCTTGAAGATCTGTGGCGAGGTCTACCTGCCCGTCTCGCAGAACCTGATCTCCTCCGAGCCGTCCCTGGATCGCGTCCGGGTGATCTGCTCGCACCCGATGGCCCTCGCCCAGGCGGCGGCCTGGCTGCGCCACCATCTCCCCGGCGCGCGCCTGGAGGAGGTCGGGTCGACCGCCGAGGCGGCCCGCCGCGCCGTCAGCGAGCCGGGGGTGGCCGCGGTCGGGAGCGTCCTGGCAGCCGAGGCGCACCACCTGAACGTCCTCGCCCGCAGCGTCCAGGACGCCCGAGCCAACGCCACGCGCTTCATCGTTCTCGGCCGCGCCTGGGCCGGGAGGACGGGTAGGGACAAGACAAGCGTTGTCTTCTCGGTCAAGGACCGCCCCGGCGTGCTGCGCGACGCGCTCGCGGCCTTCGCGGAGGAGGGTATCAACCTGACCCGCATAGAGAGCCGCCCGAGCCGCAAACGGGCCTGGACCTACGTGTTCTTCGCGGACTTCGAGGGCCATCCTGAGGAGGAGCGGGTGCAACGGGCACTCGCGGCGCTCGAGGATCATTGCCCTTACGTGAGCCTCATCGGGGCCTACCCCGCCGTCTCGCCGGAGATCCTCGCCTAGAGAGGATGGACTTCAAGGCCGCCGCGCGGGAGGTTCTCAGAGAGGTCGGCCATCCCCTCCACTACTCGGACATAACCGAGATCGCGCTGGAGAGCGGCTACCTGAGGAGTGCGGGGCGTACGCCGGAAAACACGATGCGGGCCCGGCTCTCCGTGGACGTGCGGGACAACCCCGAGAGCCCGTTCGTCCATACTGCTCCGGGCGTCTACGGCCTCAAAGGTCGTCTTTGAGCGCCCGGAGATGCTGTATATTGGACGTTCGGAGGGTCAAAACTTGCAAGACATCGAGGAGAGACGATGGTTGAGGTAGCAAACAGGGCCGTCGAGGCTGCCTGGAAGATACGAAACCTGGAGGACTACGTCCGGAGGCTGGAGCGGGCCGCCGCGAGGGCGGACGAGCTCGCGAGGGAGCACGAGACGGCTGCGCTCGTGATCTACGAGGCGGCTCTGGCGAAGAGCGGGCGTCCGCGCCAGGAGATCCGGGAGATGGTGCGTGGCTTCCGCGACGCCTTCGAGGATGAGGAGGAGCCGCTCACGATCCCGCGGGCCAGCGGCATCATGAACGTCGAGGGCGACGCGTGGTTCTTCGGCGACGAACACTTGCGGGTCCTGACCGGGCGTTTGCTCGGACAGTTCCAGCACAGGGTAGCCCAGTACAACTACATCAACGAGCGCGAGGTATTGAGGCGCTGGGCTGACGGCTACGACACGCGGCTGTTCATCCGGCGGCGCATCTACGAGACCGAGCCGGTTGTCGGGGTGGTAGGTGGAGGCTTTGATCTCCGGCTGGTCCAGTACCTGCGCCTGATTGCCGGAGGGAACACTCTCGTTCCCTCCGGAAACGTGGCGCGGGCCCTCGAAGCCCTCGGCTACGGGGCCGCTGCGGACGATTACCAGGTCCTGGCCCAAGCCGAGGAGCTCGCCCTTTACCTCGAGCTACCGGCTCCAGTGGTGGGGGAGATGCTCGAGGATTTCGGTCGTGAGGGCTACACGGACTTCCCCGAACCGCCACGCGACGCGGCGGAGCCTGAAGAGCCGGCGGAAGACGCTCGAGAACGGGAGGGCGTCGCGTCGGAGGGCGGAGACGTGAGTGGGGGCGCCGCGGCGGAGGCGAGGGAGGAGAAGCCGAGCCCAGAGGACAGGGCCGCCCGCCGCACGGTCCGCGAGGACCCCGGCAAGGGCGAGGAACCCACCAGAGTGCAGGACCCCCAGGCAAAGGACGCTCCCGGGGTCGAGCAGGAGTCCGGCAGCAAGAAAGACCCTGGCTCCCCCGAGACGGGACGGGGGGGTGCGCCGGGTTCCTCAGATCGGGAGGATGATTCTTGAACCAGACGGTGAGGTGTTAGAATGCGCACTAACATCGGTGATAGCTCGTGAATCGATCGCTTAACATCGCATCGTTAAGATAATTGGTTGATAGGTAATAAGGAGCAGGCGGTAGCATGGCAGATTCCAAAAAGCGTATAGCGTTGAAACCTCATATGGAGCAGATCAGGGAGTGGGTGGAGGAAGGCAAGACGGATGACTGGATCGCCGACGCCCTTGGTACCAGCGCCTCGTCGGTGCAGTCGTTCCGCTCCCGCAACGACATCTACCGCCGCGAGCGAGGGCCCCGCGAGCCGGAGAGCGTCTTCGAGGGCGTCCTCGACCACGGAGAACGCGACGGCTGGGGGCTGTGGCTGGACCCGGCCATCGCCGAAGATCCCATCTGGAAGGAGCATTGGGTCGGTGTCGAGGCGGTGACCGTCAAGGTGGCCGAGGACTCGATAGTGCTCGAGGCCGACCCAGAGGGGACCGCGGTGGTAACCACCGACCGGAACGGGTCAGCCGTCCAGGTCCCTGCTCCCCTCGACAGCCAGCCGGAAGACCCCGAAGGGCCGCCGCGCGAGCGCGGGCGCGTCAAGTGGTTCGACGCGGAGAAGGGTTACGGGTTCCTCGTCCGGCCGACAGGGGAGGACCTCTTCGTCCACCACTCGGAGATTCAGGGCGACCCCTCATCGCTCTCGCCCAACGACGACGTGGAGTACGAGGTCGGGCGGAACGACCGCGGCCCCAACGCGCGCCGCGTCCAACCCGTGAACTAGCCGCCGACCTGCCGGGAGCCCTCATTCCGTTACGGAGGGCCGTGGGGCGGAAGTGAGGTGCCGCGTGGAGGCGAGCTCCAACAGGCGGAGCTCGCCGCTCTCTCCCCACCTGATGCGCGTGATCGAGGCGTTCGCCGCCCGTACGGTGCCGGGCAATATCCCGGGCCCGAAGCGATCCCTCAAGAAAGCCCGCATTACTCCGCCGTGGGAGACGACGACGAGGCGCGCACCCGCCTTGTGGCGGACGCGGATGTCGGAGATAGCAGCCTCGAACCGCGCGAGGACCTCCTCGTCGGTCTCGGCCCCGACCAGCGTCCAGCGCTCCTCCTCCGGCAACCCGAGCAGCTTCTTCGTGAGCTCGGGGTTGCGCGCCTCCCGCTCGGCGTGGGTGGTTCCTTCGAGCAAGCCCCCGTGCCGCTCCATGAGACACTCTATGGGGACGACCGCTCCTGAGAAACCCGCCTCGCGGGCGATTGTCTCGGCCGTCTCGAAGGCTCTGCTGAGCGGGCTGGAGTAGATGGCGTCGAACGGCTGGCTGGCCATGGCCTTGCCCGCGAGGCGCGCCTGCAGACGCCCCTCCTCGGAGAGCGGGAATTCCAACTGCCCTTGCCAGACGCCGCTCGCGTTCGCCGTGGATTGACCATGGCGGATCAGGAAATACTCTTGTTCAGGCATGGTGGTAAGGTTAGTCCATCGGTCCCGCCTTCGGCAACTGGTTGCTAGAATCTGTGGGTTCGATTAGGACCGCGACGGGGGAGGCTAACCCGGATGCTGTGGAGCAACGGCGGCGAAACGCCCGACGGTAACCGAGTCGGGCCCATCCACCTGGAGCGCGATTCCCCGCGTCCGGCGACCATTCTCAAGGTGGCCACCGAGCTTGAGGAGCGCGGCGCCGAGATCCGGGAGCTGTTCAAGGAGATTCGGAGCCCTTGGGGGGAGGTGGCGCTGCCGATACACCTCGTGCGCGGCGAGCGCGACTTCTTCGTCGAGGTCGAGACCGGACCCTGGGATTTTCGCACGACCGAGGAGGCGATTAACAGGGCGGCCGTTCTGCGTGGCTCAGACCACGCCGACGCCGGGCTGGAGATCCTGAGCGCATACCCCGTACCGCGCGAGGTGGAGTTTTTCTTCGGCCGGTCGCCTGCGGCCCTGCTCCAGCTCGCCCTGGTCCGCGTGGCCGCGGACCGGCCCGAGGAAGCGGCCGCGCTGTTCAGGGAGGCTGCAAGCCTCAAGTGGGGCGTAGACCTGGACTACGAGCCGGAATACCTGCCGCTGGTCGAGGAGCTGCTGATGGCCGCCCTGGACGAGGACGAGGCCCCGCCCATCCTCGACGGGCTCGTCGTAGGGTTGGGCTGCTTCGTGGGGGAGATCATCCGCCGCAACGCCAACCCCCCCGGCGCCTGGCGCCCCGACGAAAGCTGGGGCGAGGGCCCGGTGATCGAAGCCGGCTGGCTGGTCCTGGATCCCATCGGTAAGTCACGCGCCTTCCTCCTCGAAGGCGCAGACGACTCTATAGCCTTCTATGCCAACTACGTCCTGGAGCAGCTCATCACCGGCTCGGAATAGCAGGAACCCGTCAGGCGCAGCGGCGGCGAAGCTCGCGGATGATGTGAGAGGAGTCCACGAGGACCTCATCGTCGATGGTCAGGATCGGGATCGCTCGCTGCCCGGAGAGGCGTATCACCTCATCTCGCCCATCAACGTCAGCGTCCACCACCTCGTAGTCCAGCTCCAGCCTCTCAAGCTCTTTCTGGACTATCCGACAGTAAGGGCAGTAAGCACCCGTGTATAGCTTTATCTCCGCAGTCTCGCACAGCGTCGCATCCATTGTTCATTCCCTCCCGGTCGTACACGTTAGTAATTATATCCGGTCAAGCAGATTTTAAACCTTGAGGGGTGATGTGTCCGGGAGAGTTGAGCGCTGCGGCCTAGCCCTCGACTATGAGCTCCACCTCGACGGGCGCGTCGAGCGGCAACTCTGCGACGCCCACGGCGGAGCGGGCGTGCAGGCCGGCCTCTCCGAACAGCTCGCCTATAAGCTCCGAGGCTCCATTGACGACCTGCGGTTGGGCGTTGAAGTCAGGGGCTGAGGCGACGAAGCCGGTCACCTTTACGACGCGGCGTATCCCGTTCAGGCCTCCGGCCTCGGCAGCGGCGGCGGCGAGGGCGTTCAGCACGCAAAGACGGGCGGCTTCGTAGGCTTCCTCGGCCGAGACGGCGTCGCCGACTTTGCCGGTGTCGCGGAGCTCGCCGTTCTCGAAGGGGAGTTGGCCTGCGGTGAAGATGAGGTTCGCGGTACGGGTCGCGGGCACGTAGGCGCCGGCGGGATCCGGTACGGCGGGCAGCTCGAGGCCGAGCTCGTGGAGGCGGGCTTCCGGGTCGTGGGGCATCTAGCGCAGGGCCTCCTCGTACTCGGTCGGATCGTAGATAAGGGGGTAGCCGTCGGCCAGGGTTTCGCCTGCGGTGACCTCGCCGACGATGACCGTGTGGTCCCCGGCGCGGAGGGTGTCCATGACTCTGCAGTCGAGGTAGGCCAGGCAGTCAAGGAGGAACGGCGAACCGCCTGGGGTCAGGCCGTAGGGGACGCCCTGCAGCTTGTCGTGGTACTCGCCGCTGGTGTCCGAGAAGTGGGTTGCGACGTCGACCTGGTCGTCTCGCAGGGCGCTAAGGGCGAAGGTTGAGCTCTCCAGAATCAGGTCGTGAGAGTAGCGGTCGTCGCGGACGGCGACGGCGACGCATGGGGGGCGTTCTGAGGCCTGCATTACCCAAGAGGCGGTCATCGCGTTCGACTGGCGGCCGCGCCTGGTACCGAGCACGTAAACCCCGTGGGTCAGGTGGCGCATGGCGCCGAGTATCGAGCCGCGGTCGTGAGAGTCCTTATCCAACTTTGTCCTCTGCAGGCGAGTCCACTGCAGGTATTCTACCAACAGGAGTGGGTATACTCCTCCAATGTCGGTTTGCAGAGGTCGTTTGGAGTGAACTTGAGCGGTGCGCTCATCGGGGCGGGTGTACTCCAGACCATCTTGTACCTGCTCTTTATCAGGGCCATAGACCTCTACGAGCGGGAGCCCCTGCGCTACGTGGTGCCCGTCTTCCTCTGGGGCTTCATGGTGGCGACGACCATCTCGCTCGTCTTCAACACCCTGGCCCAGATCACGTTCGAGTCGTTGGTCAGCAAGCAGGCCGCGAACTTCCTGACGGCGGTCTTCGTGGCGCCTGTGGTCGAGGAGTCCACCAAGGGGCTCGCGCTGTTCATCATATTCGTCATCGCCTACCTGGCGTCGCGCAGGCACCGCCTCATCGAGTTCGCGGGAGTGATGGACGGCATCGTCTACGGGGCGGCTGTCGGTTTCGGCTTCGCCCTCGCCGAGGACATACTCTATGGGGTGCAGTTCGGAGCCGAGACGTTCCTGGTGCGCCGGATCCTCGGCGGCTTCGGCCACGCCGCGTTTACCTCGTTAACGGGCATCGGGATCGGCCTGATCCCCTTCGTAAACAACAGGGTGCTGAAGTTCTTCCCGCCGTTGCTCGGGCTCCTTGGCGCAATCCTCCTGCACGCTACCTTCAACTTCCTGGCCACGACGATGGGCCCCGTGGCCTACCTCTTCATGTTCATCGTCGTGCTACTGTACCTGGTGCTCATAATCGTGTGGCTCGCCTTCGAGCGGCGCTGGATACAGTACGAGCTGCGCGAGGAGGTCGAAAAAGGCATCATAAGCCCCGAGGAGTACATCATCCTCCCGACCTACTTCCGCAGGACGGGTTACTACCTCCGGCTCATCCTCACGGGACGCCTGGGCGAGTGGTTTAGAGCGCGCAGGGTACACTCGACCGCCGTGGATCTCGCCTTCGCCAAACGCCTCGCCCGCCGCTCGCCGGCGCCCTCCCGCGTCGAGCGGGTCCAGGCTCTGCGGCAGAAGATCCTGGATCTGAAGGCCCAGGCAGCGCCTCGGGCGAGCACCTGAACCCTCGCGCCGAAGCATCCGGGGTGATACTCGCCGGTGGGAAGAGCCGGAGGATGGGCCGCGACAAGCTCCTCCTCGAGGTGGGCGGCGTGCCGATCCTCTGTCGCGTCCACGATGCCCTCGCGGGCCGGTGCGCGGAGATGATCCTGGTGGGGGGCGGCCCCGCTCGGCTAGAAGGCGTCAGGCAGGTGCCGGACGAGCGGACCGGCGGCCAGGGCCCGCTGGCCGGGATGGAGGCGGGCCTCGCAGTAGCGGGAAACCGGCTCGTCTTCGTCGCCGCCGCCGACCTGCCCTTCCTGTCCGAGGAACTGGTGCGTTCTCTGCTGGAACGTCTCGAGGAACGCGGCCCCCGTGCCGTCGTGCCGCGGTACGGGGGCACGGCGCACCCACTGTGCGCGGCCTACGACCGCCGTATACTGCCGCAGGTGCGTTCGGCGCTCGACGGCGGGGTACGCTCCGTGCGCGAGTTCCTCGACAGCCTGGACCGGGTGGAGTACGTGGAGGGAGAGCTGCGGCAGTTCGGAGACCCCGAGCTCCTCCTGATGAACGTCAACTCGCCGGAGGACCTGGACCGGGCGCGGGCGATCAGCGGGGGTGTGCCTTGAAGCCGCCGTCTTCCGGGAGTGTCTTCGGGCGGATCCGAACGCTAGTCGACGTCTACCGGGGGGGCGCGCCGCCGGATAGCGGCGCGCCCGAGGAGATCCAGATCGCGGTGGTGCTAGGTACGGAGGTGCTCTCGGGTGGGAGGCCGAGCCGGACGCTTGCGGCCAGGGTACGGCACGCGGCCGGGCTCTACGCACGGGGGATGGTGCGTCTGATCATCGCCACCG
>Ga0126311_10000819_pt1 | contig 14475 bp, 13 predicted proteins | sample Plot61_FD_92539 | JGI IMG/M metagenome (GOLD analysis project Ga0126311, IMG submission 92539) | Serpentine soil microbial communities from UC McLaughlin Reserve, CA, USA - Plot61 | ecosystem: Environmental > Terrestrial > Soil > Grasslands | place: USA: UC McLaughlin Reserve, Lake County...
CTTCCACATGATCGACCTGATCATGGGCGAGAGAAAGGATCGCGATCTTCCGTACTGGGTGCAGATCGGCGACGGCGAGCCGGTCGATTGGGCGGAGGTCTTCGACGGCTGGGAGGCGACCGTCGACTGGCCGGCGGCGGCGAAGTGGCGCGAGATCTGCGCTGCGTTCCCCGACGTCCCCGTGCTGCTCAACATCCGCGACTTCGACGGCTGGTACGCGAGCGTCGAGAACACGATCCTCGCCGTCAAGCTGGCCGCCCAGTCGGGTGAGATGGTTCCGGACGCGAACCGCCCGCAGCCGCACCCCGCGCTGTGGGGCGTGATCGAGAGACTCATCTGGCAGGGCGACTTCCAGGGCAGATTCGAGGACCGCGAGTGGGTGCGCGAGATGTACGACGCGCGCATCGAGGAGATCAAGGCGACGATCCCGCCCGACCGGCTCACGGTCTGGGAACTCGGCGTCGACGGCTGGGAGCCGCTCGCCGAGATGCTCGGCGTCGACGTGCCCGACGAGCCGTTCCCGCGGCTGCACGACACGAACGAGTTCCGCACCGAGTTCGGGCTGCCCGCGCTCGCGTAGGAGACCCGCGCGACGCGGCCCTGCCCGCCGCCGCGTCGCGTAGCCTGGCCCTGCGATGGATGCGTTGTTGAAGCTCGCCGCAGACGCCGGCGTCGAGGTCTCCGCCGCCGAGGCCGCGCTCGAGGAGAGCGCCCCGGGCGCGGCGCGCGACGCGCTCGATCGCGCCGACGACGCGCTCGCCGCGCTGCGCGAGCGCTGGTCGGAGATGTCGGCCGTCGAGCGCACCGTGATCGGCGAGGCGGCCGGCGCCGTGCGCGCGCGCCGCGATCTCCTCGCCGCGCAGCTGCCGCCGGTGCGCACCGTCACCGACGGCGTCGCCGAGCTCGATCCGGAGCAGGAGCGCGATCCGGACGAATCTGCGTCCGCTTGAGAGACCGCCGCGTTTCGCGAGCCGCTCGAAGGGAGATGTCCTCGAAGACGGGGTACACCCTGCTTCGAGGAGGAGCGCATGCACATCAGATCGACTCGACGCGCGCTCGCGTTGGCCGCTGCGGCGGCACTGACCATCGGAGGCCTCGCCGCCTGCGGCGGCGGTGACGACGACAACGGCTCGACGAGCGCCACCAGCGGTGGAGGCGGCGCGAGCGGCACAGTCGCGCTGCTGCTGCCGGAGAACAAGACGGCGCGCTACGAGGCGGAGGACCGTCCGCTGTTCACGAGAGCGCTCAGAAGATATTGCCCGAACTGCAAGCTGATCTACTCGAACGCCGAGCAAGACGCCGCCAAGCAGCAGTCGCAGGCCGAGGCGGCGATCACCAACGGCGCGAAGGTGCTCGTGCTCGACCCGGTCGACGCCAAGGCGGCCGCCTCGATCGTGACACGCGCGAAGCAGTCCGACATCGGCGTGGTCTCCTACGACCGGCTGATCGAAAACGCCGACGTCGATTACTACATCTCGTTCGACAACAGACAGGTCGGCGAGCTGCAGGCGAGATCGCTCGTAGACAGACTCAGAAGAGACGGTGCGAGAGGCTCGCTCGTGATGATCAACGGCGCCCCGACCGACTCGAACGCCGCGCAGTTCAAGGCCGGCGCGCATAGCGTGCTCGACGACAGCGGCTACAGAATCGCGAAGGAGTACGACACGCCCGACTGGAGCCCGGACAGAGCCCAGACGGAGATGGATCAGTCGATCTCGGCGCTCGGAAGAGACGGGTTCGTCGGCGTCTACGCCGCCAACGACGGCACCGCCGGCGGCGCGATCGCGTCGATGAGATCGAACGGGATCGACCCCGGCTCGCGGCCGACGACCGGTCAGGACGCGGAGCTCGCCGGTATCCAGCGGATCGTCGTCGGCGACCAGTACATGACGGTGTTCAAGGCGTACACGCCGGAGGCAACGCAGGCCGCGCAGCTGGCGGTCGCGCTGCTGAGAGGCGAGACGTCGAGCGACCTCGTGAACAGACAGCTCGACAACGGCATGAAGGATGTGCCGAGCGTGATCCTCACGCCGGTCGCCGTGACCCAGGACAACATCACCGACACGGTCGTCAGAGACGGCCTCTACACGGTCGACCAGATCTGCACGAGCGCGTATGCGGCGGCCTGCAGAAGAATCGGCCTGACGCCGCAGGGCTAGGCATGGAGCGCCCGGCATGACCGCAACGACGAACGGCGAGCCGCTGCTGGCGCTGCACGGCGTCAGCAAGCGCTTCGGCGCGGTGCAGGCGCTCGCCGGCGTCGACTTCGACGTCCGCGCCGGGGAGGTCGTCGGCCTCGTCGGCGACAACGGCGCCGGCAAGTCGACGCTCGTCAAGGTCATGTCGGGCATCTACAACGCCGACGAGGGCGAGTATCGCTTCGAGGGCGAGGTGCACAACGTGAGGGCTCCGAGCGACGCGACGGCGCTCGGCGTCGCAACCGTCTACCAGGACCTCGCGCTGTGCGACAACCTCGACGTCGTCGCCAACCTGTTCGTCGGTCGTGAGGAGCAGTCGCGTGGGCCGGCGCGGCTGCTGCGCTCGCTCGACGAGGCGTCGATGGAGAAGCAGGCAGCCGAGTTGCTGCAGACGCTTACGGTGAGACTCCCGAGCGTCCGGCAGGAGGTCGGCACGTTGTCGGGCGGGCAGCGTCAGTCGGTCGCAATCGCACGCTCGCTGATCGGCGAGGCGAAAGTCGTGCTGCTCGACGAGCCGACCGCAGCGCTCGGCGTCGCCCAGACGGAGCAGGTGCTCGCCTTGATCAGACGGCTGCGCGAGCAGGGCCTCGGCGTCGTCGTCATCTCGCACAACCTCGCGAACGTGTTCGACGTCGTCGACCGCATCTTCGTCCTGCGGCTCGGCCGCAAGGCCGGCGTGTACGAGGTGAGCGAGACGTCGCAGGAGGAGATCGTCGGCGCGATCACTGGCGCCGAGTTCGGGCGCAACGGAGACGGCGAGCGCGGTGAGCAGGCGACCGGGGAGGCGACGCGATGAGCACCGCAGCGGCGACACCATCCGAGCCGACTCCGCCCGCGACAGCCGCCGCGACACCCGACCCGGAGGAGGGCGGGCGCTTCGCACTGTTCAACCGCGTCGCGCAGGGGGAGCTCGGCTCGATGCGCGTGCTGCTCGGCCTCATCGTCATCTGGACGATCTTCACGGTCGCCAACGACCGCTTCCTCACCTCGACGAACCTCGTGAACCTGTCGCTGCAGATCGCGGCGACGGGGATGATCTCGATCGGCGTCGTGCTCGTGCTGTTGCTCGGCGAGATCGACCTGTCGGTCGCGATCGTCTCGGGCCTGTGCGCCGCGGTGATGGCGGTGCTGTGCGAGCAGCACGGCTGGCCGGCGATCCCGGGCATCCTCGCCGGGATCGCGACGGGCGCCGCGATCGGCCTGTTCCAGGGTTCGGTGGTCACGCGCTTCGGGATCCCATCGTTCGTGGTGACGCTCGCGGGCCTGATCGGCTGGCAGGGCGCGCTGCTGTGGGTGCTCGGCTCGACCGGCACCGTGAACATCACGACGCCGGCGATCGTCGACCTCGCCGGGACCTTCTTCACCGGTGCGACGGCGTGGATCATCGCCGCGATTGTCGTCGCGCTGTTCGCCGTGGCTTCACTCGACGCGCGCCGTCGTCGGCTCGCGGCCGGGCTCGCGGCGGCGACCCCGCTGGTGGTCGCGATCCGCGTGGCGGCGGTCGCGGTCGTCTCCTTCGGCGTCGTCGCCGTCCTCGACCAGGACCGCGGCCTGCCGCTCGCGCTCGTGATCCTGATCGGCTTCGTCGTGATCTTCGACTACATCGTGCGGCGCACGCGCTTCGGCCGCCACATCCTCGCCGTCGGCGGCAACGAGGAGGCTGCACGGCGCGCCGGCATCCACGTCACCCGTGTGCGAATCATGGTGTTCGTGCTCGGCAGCTCGCTCGCCGCCTGCGGTGGCATCCTGTTCGCCTCGCGCCTGCTCGCCGTCAACCAGTCCTCCGGCGGCAGCGACCTGCTGCTGCTCGCGATCGCTGGGCCCGTGATCGCCGGTACGTCGCTGTTCGGCGGCCGCGGCACCGTCTGGTCGGCTCTGCTCGGCGGCCTCGTGATCGGCTCAATCTCGAACGGCATGGACCTGCTCGCCCTGCCGTCATCGACGAAGTACATGGTCACCGGCGGCGTGCTGCTGGCTGCTGTCGTGGTCGACGCCGCCGCGCGGCAGCGTCGGATGCGCTCCGGTCGCGTGTAGCGGTCTTTGCTAACCGACCGTTAAGTTGGTAGACTGGGCGACGCCGGGGGGTTTAGGCGGCGTTCCTGCACATCGCGGAGGATCTCCGTCCGACTGCGCGTGTGGCAGTCATCTTAGGGTCAGGCAAGCTCGCTTAGGCACCCGTCGGGCGCATACTTAATTTACGGAGCTCCTCCTGCATGTGATGGGGTCACAGGAGCCAACGTGCAACCCTGGACATAGGAGGATGCCGTGAGGCTTGGGAAAATGATGGTAGCGCTGGTTGGGGCGAGTGTGTTGCTGGCGATGACTGCAGGCATGGCGTCGGCAAGGAGCCTTTCAACGTCGTCGCAGGGGCTGAGGGCAAGCTTTGCGAGGCTCGACTTCGCGGGCGGATTCGGCACGGCTGAATGCGAAGTGGTCGTCGAAGGTTCATTCCATTCAAGAACGCTCGTCAAGAGCGTCGGGACGCTATCCGGTTTCATCACCGCCGCAAACATCACCAGGTGCTCGAGGGGAGGCGCAACCGTCCTAAGGGAAACCCTGCCGTGGCACATCAGGTATGCAGGCTTCACCGGGACGCTACCCAACATAACGTCGATCACGGCGAGCATAAGCGGCATCGCGTTCAGGATAAGGGAACCGGCCTTCGGTGTTACATGCCTAGCGACGACCAGCGGGGCCAGTATCGTATTCCACCGCGAAGCCAGCGGCGCGACGACCTCCGTGACCGCTGCTGCCACCAACACCTGCAGTGGTATAAACGGCACGCTCAACGGCAGCACCACCGCCGTGGACAACGGCAGCGGGGCCAGGATAACGGTGACCCTAATATAAGGGTTGCCGAACCCTTCGAAGTGCGCGGCGCGCGAGTTGACTCGCGCGCCGCATGCGTTAAGCGCTGCGCCTCCAGGGCTGGCCACTTGACCACGACGGCCAGCGGTGCGTGGCCACGAGCCCCGGTCGCCATCGCCGGGCGTGTGGGCTCGCTTGGTGCGTTGCCAACCGACCGGCCAGTCGGTACACTGGGCGAGCCGGGGGGTTTAGGCGGCGTTCCTGCACATCGCGGAGGATCTCCGTCCGGCTGCGCGTGGTGCGGCAGTCATCTTAGGTCAGGCGAGTTCGCTTAGGCACCCGCTGGGCACATACTTACTTAACAGGCTCCTCCTGCATGCGCTGGGGTCGTAGGAGTGGGCGTGCAACCCTGGACTCAGGAGGATGCCGTGAAGCTCGGAAAAGCGATTCTGGCTGTTGTTGGAGCGACTGTGTTGCTGTCGGCGCTCGTTGGTACAGCATCGGCAGGGAGGCTTTCAACGTCGTCGCAGAGGATAAGGGCAAGTTTTGCGAGGGTCGCCTTCGCAGGCGGCTTTGGCACGGTCGATTGCGAAGTCGCCGTCGAAGGATCCTTTCATGAAAGGACGATCTCGAAGACCGCGGGCACCCTATCCGGGTTCATTACCGCCGCAAACGTCACCAGGTGCGCAAGCGGTGCGGGAACCGTCCTAAGGGAAGCGCTGCCTTGGCATGTTCAGTACCAAAGCTTCACGGGCACGCTACCAAGAATATTGACCATAAGGGCAAGCATCATCGGATGGTCAGTCGGAGTGAGGGAACCGACATTCGGTATTACCTGCCTAGCCAGAGGCAACGCGAGCATTGACTTTGTCCGGGACACCACTAGCGGGGCAACGACCGAAGTGGCGCTCAGCGGAACAACACCGTGTAGCGGTATAGCTGGCACGCTGAGCGGGAGAACGACCAATGTGGATAACGGTAGCGGAGCCAGGATAACGGTGACGCTAATATAGGAGTTGCAGAGGACTAGCCGAGGACAGTGGCGCGCGAGTTGACTCGCGCGCCACTGCTTTAACCGCTCGCCCGCTTCGGAAGCTTGCGAGGTCGCGACGGCCATCTGCCTGCGGCTTTCCGCATACCGGTTTGGCATGCGGGCGCGTCGAGCGTTTTGCCAACCGACCGGTAAGTTGGTAGACTAGGCAACGCCGGGGGATTTTAGGCGACGTTCTTGCACATCGCGGGGGATCTCCGCCTGGCTGCGCGTGGGGCGGCAGTCATATTAGGTAGGCGAGCTCGCCTGGGCACCCGTCGGGCACATACTTGATTTGACTGAGCTCCTCCTGCATGGGCCGGGGGTCGCAGGGGCTAACGTGCAACCCTGGACTTGGGAGGATGCCGTGCGGATTGGAAGAATGACGTTGGCTGTTGTTGGGGCGACGGTGTTGCTGGCCTCGCTCGTGGGCGTGGCGTCGGCAAGGAGCCTTTCGTCGTCGTCGCAGGGACTGAGGGCAAGTTATGCGAGCTTGGAATTTGCCGGCGGGTTTGGCACGGTGAGGTGCGAAGTGGTGGTCGAAGGGTCCTTTCATGGAAGAACGACCCAGAAGAGTGTCGGCACGCTAGTCGGGTATATCACCGCTGGCAATGTCACCAGGTGCGCATCGGGAGGAGTAACTGTTGACAGGGCAACGCTGCCTTGGCATGTCAGGTACGCGGGCTTCAGTGGAACGCTACCGAACATATCCGCCATATCGGCAACGGAGAGTGGGTTGTCGTTCAGGGCCAGGGAACCGACGTTTGGTGTTACGTGTCAAGTCACCAACGCATCCGCCAGCGTGACATTCACACGGGAAACCGCCACCGGAGCGACTACCAATGTGTCGGTCAGCGGAACAGCACCGTGCAGCGGGATAAACGGCACGCTAACAGGGACCACAACCAACGTTGACAACGGGGCCGGAGCAAGGATAACCGTAACGCTAATATAGATCACGCAGAGCCGTACCGGCAGGTGGCGCGCGAGTTGACTCGTGCGCCGCATGCGTTAAGTGCCGTACCTATTGAGATGCCTGCAAAGTGAAGCGGCCGTGCGCCGCGGTCTTACCGATCGGCGTGTCGAGCGCGTTGCTAACCTACTGGCCAGTTGGTAGACTGGACAGGCCGGGGGGTTTAGGCGGCGTTCCTGCACATTGCGGAGGATCTCCGTCCGGCTGCGCGTGGTGCGGCAGTCATCGTAGGTCAGGCGAGCTCGCTTGGACACCCGTCGGGCACATACTTGATTGACCGAGCTCCTCCTGCATGGGCCGGGGGTCGCAGGGGCTAACGTGCAACCCTGGACTTAGGAGGATGCCGTGAAGTTTGGAAAAATGATGTTGGCTGTGGTTGGGGCAGCTTTGTTGTTGGCGACGAGTGTGGGCGTGGCGTCGGCAAGGAGCCTTTCGACGTCGTCGCAAGGGCTGAGGGCATCCTTCGCGGCTCTGGAATACGCTGGCGGGTTCGGGGCAGCAAGGTGCGAAGTGGTGGTCGAAGGGTCCTTTCATGGAAGAACGACCCCGAAGAGTGTAGGTACGCTAGTCGGGTACATCACCGCTGCAAATGTCACCAGGTGCCCAGCGGGAGGAGCAACCATTGACAGGGCCACCCTGCCTTGGCATATCAGGTACGCGGGCTTCATTGGAACGCTACCAAACATAGTCGCCATATCGGCAACGGGTACTGGGCTGTCATTCAGGCTGAGGGAACCGACCTTTGGTGTTACGTGTCAGGTCACCGCCGCAACCGTCGCCGTGAGTTTCGCACGGACCACCTCCACCGGGGTGACGGCCAGTGCGTCGGTCAGCGGAACTGCACCGTGCAGCGGGATAGCCGGCACGCTCAGCGGGACGACGACCAACGTCGACAACGGAGCTGGAGCAAGGATAACTGTAACGCTAATATAGAAGCGGTAGGCCGTGGTGGCAGGTGGCGCGCGAGTAACTCGTGCGCCGCTTGTGCCCGTGCCGCGCGTCCGTTCTTCGCGGCTCGCGCGCTCACCGCTCCAACGGCATGAAGATCGCCAGCTGGCGCGCGTGGGCGAGCAGCGTGCCGTCCGGCAGGAACAGCGCGGCGTCCTCCTCCATGAGGCCGCCGTGGGCGGCCGTCGAGCGATACCAGCCGAGCACCGGCTGATCCGGCAAGCCCTCCGGCGGGATGTCGGCCCGAACATGAATCGTCAGGTCGATCGTCGGCGCGATCGCGGGACGTCCGAGCGGCTGGAACGCGGGCGGCCACCAGACGTCGGTGCAGAGCGCGATGAACGCGGCGTCGATCGGCCGCGCTTCAGGGAGCGCGATCCAGCCGCCCGTCTCAGGCGCCTCGCCGGCCGGGAGGGGACGATCAGAGAACGGCACGCCGCCGATCCGCGGCGCCACGCGCACGCGTCTGAACATCGGGGGCATTGTCGGCGTCGGGCCGAGCCAGCCGTCCGCCCCGTCGCGGCGGTAGTCGTCCGGCTCGATCAGTGGGGCGTCGCGCGCCGGCGGCGGGCCGACTGCCGGGGGCTCCGGCTCCCACTGACCCGCTGCGGGCAGGTCGAGGACAGCGAGCGCCGCCAATGCGCGGATCGTGTCCTTGCCCTCCTGTGACGCGGTCACGTCGACGGTCGAGATGCGCCGGCCGGCGCGAAGCACCTCGACGGACACGTCGAGCGGTCCGCCGCTCACCGGCCGCAGGTAGTGGCAGGTGAGCGAGCGCAGCTGACGCGCGGCGAGACCATCTGGCCCGGCGGCCGTCGCGCCGTGCGCCTCGAGCGCCCGCACGAGAATCGCCGCCAGGTAGCCGCCGTTGGCCGCAATCGGCGTCGACCACCCAGAGTCCACCTGCGCGCGAAAACGGCCCTCGCCGACCGGCGTCACGGCGGTCGCTTGCTCGAACGTGCCGGCCGCCGCCGCCTCGCTTGTGCTGCTCATGGCCCGCAAGGCTAGTCCTATGATGCCCGTCGCAACGCAGCACGACCGACCGGGAGGCGTGAGATGGACGAGGAGACGACAGTCACGGTCGAGCGGCGCGGGCACGTCCTGCTCATGGGCCTGAACCGTCCCACCAGACGCAACGCCTTCACGCTCAAGATGTTCGAGCAGCTTGCCCTCGCCTACGGCGAGCTCGAGCGCGACCCGGAGCTGCGCTGCGGCGTCCTGTTCGCGCACGGAGAGCACTTCACGGGCGGACTCGACCTCGCCGAGGTCGCGCCCGCCGTGATCGACGGGGCGGGACTGCCGGTGCCCGAGGACGGGCGCCAGCCGTGGCGGCTCGACGGCCCGTGGACGACGCCGGTCGTGATCGCCGTGCAGGGCTGGTGCATCACGATCGGGATCGAGCTGCTGCTCGCAGCCGACGTGCGGATCGCCAGCTCCGATACCCGCTTCGCGCAGCTGGAGGTGCAGCGCGGCATCTACCCGTTCGCCGGGGCGACGATCCGCATGCCGCGCGAGGCCGGCTGGGGCAACGCGATGAAGCACCTGCTGACGGGCGACCCGTTCGACGCCGCCGAGGCGCACCGCATGGGGCTCGTACAGGAGGTCGTCGAGCCGGGCACGCAGTTCGACCGCGCGCTCGAGCTGGCCGAGCGGATCGCCACGGCCGCCGCGCCCCTCGGCGTCACCGCCACGCTGCGTTCCGCGTATCGCGCCGTGTACGAGGACCACGACGGCGCCGTCGAGCAGCTCCAAGCGGATGCCGTTCCCCTCTTCGCCAGCGAAGACGGCGCCGAGGGCATGCGCTCGTTCATCGAGCGCCGCCCGGCGAGATTCAGCGGGCGCTGAGCGTCACACCACAGAACGGGTTGTGCGCGCCGCGCTCTGTGCTTACGGTTTCTGCGGAGCCGACTCCCGCCCGGAAGTCGCACGGCCGGAGCGGCGAGTGCAAGCCGCTCCGGCCGCGGCGAATCTCGGTTACGCCGCCCGCTGATACGCCCGAAACGCCCGCGTCGCCACCGCGAAGCACGCGACGAGCAGCAGCGCGAGCAGGCCGAGGCGCGACATCACGACGCCCCAATCGACGTCGTTCGACGTCAGCGCCTCGCGGCTGGCCACGACCGCCCACTGCAGCGGGTTGAACTTCGCCACATCGCTGATCCACGCCGGCGCGAGCGCGAGGTTCATGAACGTCCCAGACAGGAACGACAGCGGCAACGTCAACGACGTGACGACGGCGATTACCGTCTCCTCCTTGCGGACGACGAGCGCCAGCGCATTCGACAGCGCTCCGATCGCCATCCCCAGCAGGATCGCCGCGACGATGGTCACCACGGCCCCCGGCACGCCGCCGGGGAACGAGGCGCCCGCGACCGCCAGGCCCAGTCCGATGATGATCAGCGACTGCACGACCGTCACGATCGACTGCTGCACGAGCGGCCCCGCCAGCAGCGACACGCGGCTCGACGGCGTCACGAGGAAGCGGTCGAGGATCCCGCGCTCGTAGTCCTGCAGGATCCCCATCCCGGCCCAGCCGGCCGAGAACAGCGCCGTCATCACGACGATGCCGGGGGTGAGGAAGTCGGCGTAGTTGTCGGCACCGAAGCCCGGCAGGTTCACGATCGACTTGAACAGCGCGCCGAACAGCAGCAGCCACATGACCGGTTGCACGAGCGTCACGACGATCCACGCTGGCTGACGCAACAGCGCACGCAGGTGGCGCTGCGTCATGAACCAGGAATGCTGGATCACTGCGGGCATGGTCAACGGCCTCCGGTCTTCGTCGTCTCGGGCTCGGGCGCGTCGGCGGGCGCGCCACCCTTGGCGTGGCCGTCGCCGTTCGCGTCGTGCCCCGCCTCGGCCGCCGCGAACGTGCGGCCGGTGTAGCGCAGGTACACGTCGTCGAGCGAAGCACGCGCGACGGTCACCGCCGCGACCGACACGCCCTCGGTCTCCAGCGCCGCCAGCACCGCCGGCACGGCGCGCGCACCCTGGTCGGCGCGGGCGCGCAGCATGCGGCCCTCCAGCACGACCTCGCGTACGCCGTCGACGCGCGCCAGCGCCGCCTCCACGGCTGAGCCGCCACCCTCTGAATCGAGCTCCACGTTGATCGCGTCGCCGCGCAGCTCCGCCTTCAGCTGCTCCGGCGAGCCTTCCGCGACGATTTCGCCTCTGTCGACGATCGCCAGCTGCGAGGCGAGCTGGTCGGCCTCCTCCAGGTAGTGCGTCGTCAGCAGGATCGTCAGGCCCTCCTCGCGCGCGAGGGTGGAGATCTCGCCCCACATCGCCACGCGCACCTCCGGGTCCAGGCCGGTCGTCGGCTCGTCGAGGAACAGCACCTGCGGTCGCGCGACGAGGCCCAGCGCCACGTCGAGGCGCCGCTGCATGCCGCCCGAGTAGCCGCGCACGAAGCGGTCGGCCGCGTCGGCAAGCGTGAAGCGCTCGAGCAGGTCGTCCACATGCGCGCGCAGGTCGCGCCCGGAGAGCCCGTACAGACGGCCTTGGAGCAGCAGGTTCTCGCGTCCCGTCGCCGCGCCGTCGACGGCGTTCTTCTGGCCCACGACGCCGATCGCGCGGCGCACGGCGACCGGGTCGCGCACGACGTCCAGGCCGGCGACGCGCGCCGTGCCGGCGTCTGCGGCGGCGAGCGTCGTGAGGATCTTCACGGTCGTCGACTTGCCGGCGCCGTTGGGCCCGAGCAAGCCGAAGATCGTGCCGGCGGGCACGCTGAAGCTGACGCCGTTCAGCGCGCGCACGTCGCCGGGATACGTCTTGATGAGGCCCTCGGCCTCGATGGCTGCGTTCATGCGTTGGAGCGTGCCACAGCCGCGAGCGCGGTGCCGTCCAGCCGGTGCAAGTGCCACTCCGGCATGCAGCGCGCCCCGAGTCCGCGGTAGAACGCGAGCGCCGGCTCGTTCCAGTCCAGCGCCGACCACTCCAGCCGTCCGCAGTCGCGCGCGACCGCCAGTCCAGCCAGGTGCGCGAGCAGCGCGCGCCCGACACCGGCTCTGCGCCGCGCGGGCCGCACGAACAGATCCTCCAGCCAGATCCCCGGCCGCCCGAGGAACGTCGAGAAGGTGGAGAAGAAGAGCGCGTAGCCGACGGCCTCGCCGCCGATCTCCGCAAGCACCGCCTCCGCCGCCGGCCGCGCGCCGAACAGATGCCGCTCCAGCAGCTCCGCGTCGAGCACGACCTCGTCGCGCAGGCGCTCGTAATCGGCCAGCTCGCCGATCAGCGCCAGCAGCAGCGGCACGTCGTCGCGCGCGGCGGGGCGGATGTCGCACGGTGTGGCCATCTCCGGCCGAGCCTATCCGAGCGCTGCGGCGTGAACGGCGGCGTGCACGGAGGTCAGCGCGTCGCCCCGTCCCGCAACTCGCGCAGCTGCGCCCGGTTGGGGACCCGGTACGCCTTGAAACGAACCTGGAGGTTCCTCATGCGGCGATTCGCTGCGCTCGGCGCCACGACGATCGCGCTGCTCGCGACTGTCATCGGATTGACGACAGGATCCGCGCTCGCCGCCGGCGCGCCCACCGCGACGACCGGCGACGCTTCCGCGCTGACCGACACGCAGGCCTCGCTTGCGGGGACAGTCAACCCGCACGGCGAGCTCACGAGCTACGCGTTTCAGTACGGCACCACGACGGCCTACGGCCAGCAGAGCGCGCTGTCCTCGGCCGGCTCCGGCAGCGCGAACGTGCCGGTCACGGCCGACCTCGCCGGGCTCACATCCGGCACGGCCTACCACTACCGCGTGATTGCGACGAACGCGAGCGGCACGACGGTCGGCGCCGACAGAACGTTCAGAACGACCGGCACCGCGCCCCCGCCGCCCACGGCGCCGGCTGCGACGACCGGCAGCGCGGATGTCAACGGCACAAGCGCGACGCTCAACGGTTCCGTCAACCCGAACGGCGTCGCCAGCTCCTACTACTTCGAGTTCGGCACGACCGCGAACTACGGCCAGCAGACGCCGCCGCAGGGCGCCGGCTCGGGCTCCTCGGCGGTGTCGGTGTCGGCCGCGCTGTCGGGGCTGAGCGCCAGCGCGACCTACCACTACCGGCTCGTCGCAGTCGGTCCCAACGGCGCGTTCGCGATCGGTGCGGACAGAACGTTCACGACGGCCGGCGCCGCTGCGACGCGGCTTGGGCTGTTCGGTCAGACGGCGTTCGCAGACCAGAACGGCGTCGGCGGCGTGTTCGTCGCGTGCTTCGGCAGCGCCGCCTGCAGAGGCAGCCTCACGCTTTCGCGCAGCGGCAAGGAGCTGGGCGTGCGCAGCCGGCACTCGCTCAAGCAGAACGACGGCGGTTTCGTGCACATCACGCTCAACGACCTCGGCAAGCGCCTGCTGCGCCAGCGCGGCACGATGAAGGTCAAGGCGGTCGTAGAGAACGCGCTCGTCAGAGGGCAGACGGTCACGAAGACGCTCACGCTCGTGCGCTATTCGACCAAGGGGCTCAAAGGCTGAGTAACGATCGGCTACGCGGGCACTCTGAGGCGTTCGTCGAAGGATTTCTTGCCGATTGATCCAGATAGGGGACCGATCCGTAGCAGCCAGTGGTCCCCACCAAGCGTCCCGTTCCGGCGCAGGCGAATCGCCGGAGCGGGACGCATCACCTCGGTGTCCTCCTTCCCCTCGGACACCGACCCGGCCTGGGGCGTTCCCGCCCCGGGACGCCTCAGGTCCGGCTGCGCGGTCTGCGACCCTTCGGGGTGCGCTGGTTGCAGTCCGACCCTTGACGCGGGCTGTGAGTGAGTGCATACTCACTCTTGATGATCCCGCCATCGACTACCCGACAGCTGTCCACCGCCGCCGAGCGCCGCGAGGTGCTGGTCGAGGCCGCCGTCGCCGCGTTCGCGGAGCACGGCTTCCATGGCACTCCGACGACCGAGATCGCGAAGGCGGCGGGGATCTCCCAGGCGTACCTGTTCCGCCTCTTCCCGACGAAGTCGGAGCTCTACGTCGCCGCCGTCGACCGCTGCTACCGCCGCCTCGGCGACGCGATGCGCGCGGCCGCCGAGGACGAGAGCGCCGACGGCGAGACGGCGCTCGAGCGGATGGGCCACGCCTACGCCGGCTTGATGCAGGACCCCACGACGCTGCGCGCCACGCTGCAGGCGTTCGCGGCGGCCTCAGGCGAAGACCTCGCGATCCGTGATGCGGTGCGCCGCGGCTACGGGGACCTGATCGAGCTGATCCGCCGGCTGACAGGCGCCGAGGGCGACGAGCTGCGCGAGTTCGTCGCACGCGGAATGCTGATGACGGTGCTCGCCGGCATGGACGCGCCCGCGATCGACACCCCTTGGGCCCGCGAGCTGTGCAGCTGGATGGACGACAAGCTTGCCGCGCAGGAGGCTGCGCCCGCCACTTCCGCACACAACGCCGCCGGCTGAGCGTCTCTTTTTTTGCCATGAATATGAGTGACCACTCACACACCGCAGGAGGCTCGACCCGATGACCCGCTCACGACAGATCTGGACCTCGATCGTGACGAGCATCGCGCTCTTCATGGTCACGCTCGACA
>Ga0126311_10000821_pt1 | contig 14457 bp, 14 predicted proteins | sample Plot61_FD_92539 | JGI IMG/M metagenome (GOLD analysis project Ga0126311, IMG submission 92539) | Serpentine soil microbial communities from UC McLaughlin Reserve, CA, USA - Plot61 | ecosystem: Environmental > Terrestrial > Soil > Grasslands | place: USA: UC McLaughlin Reserve, Lake County...
AAGTCGCCGGTCACGCGCGTCGCCTCGCCGAAGGTCTGTGCCGGCTTCTCGACCGGGACCGCGTACTCGCGGAAGTCAGGCATCCGCAGCTCGCGGAGGAGGAGGCCGCCGTTCGCGTGCGGGTTCGCTCCCATGCGGCGATCGCCCTTCGGCGCCAACTCGCGCAACTCTTCGAGCAGCCGCCCGTTCTCGTCGAACAGCTCTTCCGCTCCGTAGCTCTTCATCCAGTCCTCGAGAACCTTGATGTGCTCGGGCTTCGCCGCCAGGTCCGCCATCGGGACCTGATGGGAGCGCCAGTAGTCCTCCGTCTTCTGTCCGTCGACCTCCTTCGGCCCGGTCCATCCCTTGGGCGTCCGGAGGATGATCATCGGCCACTGCGGACGCTCGACGCTGCCGTTCTCGCGTGCCTCCCGCTGGATCGCCTGGATCTCGGAGACCGACTGATCGAGCGTCTCGGCCATCTTCCGGTGCATCTCAGCAGGCTCCGATCCCTCGACGAAATAGGGCTTGTAGCCGTAGCCGACGAACAGCGCCTCGAGCTCGTCGTGCGGAATCCGGGCGAGGACCGTTGGGTTGGCGATCTTGTAGCCGTTCAGGTGGAGGATCGGGAGGACGGCACCGTCCGTCGCGGGATTGAGGAACTTGTTCGAGTGCCACGCGGTCGCGAGCGGCCCCGTCTCGGCCTCGCCGTCCCCGACGACGCAGGCAGCGATCAGGTCGGGGTTGTCGAACACCGTCCCGAAGGCATGGGAAACCGCGTAGCCGAGCTCGCCCCCTTCGTGGATCGAGCCCGGCGTCTCCGGCGCCGCATGGCTTGGAATACCCCCCGGGAACGAGAACTGCTTGAACAGGATCTCGAGCCCCTCCTCGTCCTCGGGGATATTGGGATAGAACTCGCTGTAGGTCCCCTCCAGGTACGTGTTCGCGACCATGCCTGGCCCGCCGTGTCCCGGGCCGCAGATGTAGATCACGCTGAGGTCGCGCGCCTTGATCAAGCGGTTCAGATGGACGTAGATGAAGTTGAGGCCGGGCGTTGTCCCCCAGTGTCCGAGCAGCCGTGGCTTCACGTGCTCGAGCTGCAGAGGCTCCTTGAGGAGCGCGTTCGAGAGCAAGTAGATCTGCCCGACCGACAGGTAGTTCGCGGCTCGCCAGTACTTGTCGATCAGCTCCAGCTCGTTGTCTTGAAGGGTCTGCTCGGCTTCGGGGACAGCAGTCGTCATTGAGGCTCCTCCGTTCTGCGGCATCGGTCGGCGCGATTATGTCGCCTTTCGCGCCACGTCGGTGAAAGTGGGTTACGTTTACGCACGCATGGCTTCCGATCTCGCGCTCGTCGAGGACGCCGCCCGCCTGTCGCTGTTCGCGGACCTCGAACGCGTTCAGCTGGAGGAGCTTCTGCCGCGAATGCGGGAGATCTCCTTCGATGAGGGCGAGTGGGTGGTCCGCCGGGGCCAGACGGAAGTCGGCCTTCACGTGATCGTCGACGGCGAAGCAGGCGTCGTGCTCCACGACGAGGAACTGGCGGTGCTGCCCAAGGGGAGCTTCTTCGGCGAGATCTCCGCGCTGCTCAACGAGGAGACGGTCGCGGACGTCGTCGCGCGCGCGCCGCTTCGCTGCCTGTTCGTGCCGGCGGACGAGGTGCCGGACTTCCTGATCTCGGCTCCGCGGGTGATGCTCCGCATGCTCGAGACGGAGGCGCGGCGGCTGCGCACGACCGACGAGCTCCGGACTTAGTGCCCGCGGCGGCGCCGTGACAACGCGAGAGCTCCAGACGATCGGGTGGCGGACGACCGCGCCGTCGATGGACTACCTGCCGATCGCCGAGCACGGGATCATCGGCGACCTCCACTCGATCGCGCTCGTCGGGACCGACGGGCGCATCGACTGGTACTGCTGCCCCCGCTTCGATTCGCCGAGCGTGTTCGGCGCGATCCTCGACAAGGACAAGGGCGGCTTCTATCGCATCGCGCCGTCGGTGGACGACTGGGTGCCGAAGCAGCTCTACCTGCCGGACACGAACGTCCTGATCACGCGGTTCCTGACCCCCGGTGGAGTGGGGGAGGTCCAGGACTTCATGCCGATCTCCAGCGGCGCCTCGGAGCATCGCCACCGCCTGATCCGGCGCGTGCTCGGCGTGCGCGGCGAGATGCGCTTTCGCGTCGACATCCAGCCGCGCTTCGACTACGGCCGCGAGCCCCACGAGACCGTCTTCCACGAGGCTGGTGTCCTGTTCCGCGCCCCCTCGCTCTCGCTCGCGCTCGAGACGCGCGTGCCGCTCGACTTCCAGAACCAGGGCGCGTACGGCGAGTTCTCGCTCCTGCCGGGCGAGACGGCGACCTTCGTGCTCGAGCAAGTCCCGGAGACCTACGTCCCGCGCAAGTACTCGGAAGCGGAGACGCGGCAGGCGTTCGAGGAAACGGTCGAGTATTGGCGCCGCTGGCTCAGCCAGTGCCGCTACCAGGGCCGCTGGCGCGAGATCCTCCATCGCTCCGCGCTCACGCTCAAGCTGATGACCTACCGGCCGACGGGAGCGATCGTCGCTGCGCCCACGGCGAGCTTGCCGGAGCACATCGGCGGCGTCCGCAACTACGACTACCGCTACACCTGGATCCGCGACGCCGCGTTCTCGCTGTACGCGCTCCTCCGGCTCGGATTCACCGAGGAGGCGTCGGCGTTCATGGAGTGGCTGACGGAGCGCTTTCGCGAGCCGCGGCCGGCCGAGGCGGGGCCGCTTCAGATCATGTACGGGATCGACGGTCGCAGCGAGCTGAACGAGGAGATCCTCGACCACCTGGAGGGGTATCGGGGCTCGCAGCCCGTCCGCATCGGGAACGCGGCGGCGGACCAGCTCCAGCTCGACATCTACGGCGAACTGATCGACTCGGTCTACATCTACAACAACCACGCCTCGCCGATCGCGCACTCGTCATGGATGGACCTGACCAGGATCGTCGAGTGGGTTTGCGAGAACTGGGACCAGGCCGACGAAGGGATCTGGGAGGTGCGCGGCGGCCGCAAGCACTTCACCTACTCCCGGCTGATGTCGTGGGTCGCGCTCGAGCGGGCGATCCGGATCGCCGTCGGACGAGGCCTGCCGTCCGACCTGCGGCGCTGGTCGACCGCCCGCGACGCGATCTACCACCAGATCATGGAGCGCGGCTGGAACGAGGAGAAGCAGGCCTTCGTCCAGCACTTCGAGACGGACACGCTCGATGCCGGCGTGCTCGTCATGCCGCTCGTCAAGTTCATCGCGCCGACGGATCCACAGTGGCTCTCGACGCTCGACGCCATCAGTGCCGGCCTGGTCTCCGACAGCCTCGTCTACCGCTACGACATTGAGAAGTCCCCGGACGGGCTCGAGGGCGACGAGGGCACCTTCTCGATCTGCACGTTCTGGTACGTGGAAGCGCTCGCGCGCGCAGGGCGCATCGAAGAGGCGCGGCTGGCGTTCGAGAAGATGCTGACTTACGCGAACCACCTGGGGCTGTACGCAGAGGAGATCGGGCAGACCGGCGAGGCGCTCGGCAACTTCCCGCAGGCGTTCACACACCTGGCGCTGATCAGCGCTGGGCACTTCCTCGACCGCGCTCTGAGCGAGCAAGGTCGGAGCCCCGCCTGGTAGGATCCGCGCCCGCTCGCGGCTTGTGGCAAGAATGACGATTCGGGTCCATACTTCGACCCGTGTCAAGGCTTGAAGCGGCGCAGTTGGCGAATCTGATCCTTGTCGCGCTCTTTGCCGGGAACGATGCGGGGCACTGGGGAGTCGTGCATCCCGCGTTGAGCAGGATCCCCGTGGCTGCGAGCTACGCCGCCGAGCGGACGATCTTCCGCGGCTACCGAACGGTGATGCCGATTCTCGTTCCGTTGACGCTTGCGTCCGGCGTGGTGGTAGCCGTTTGGGCGGAGGGGACGGCGTTTTGGCTCGCGGTGGCGGGCTGCGTGGCCGTATTTGGGTGGCAGGTCATCGCGGTTTCGCTCTATCCATTGAACAAGGTGATCCTCGAGGACACCGGAGAGGCGGTACCGCAGGCGGAGGAGTGGTGGAGTCTGCGCAGACGCTGGTATCGGCGTCACACCTTCCGAATGCTGCTCGTCGTGAGCGCCCTCGTGACCTTCATCCTGAGCGCGCTGCTCGCGTAAAGCGCTCTACCCAGCGCGAGCGGCACTGCGCACGCCGCGAAGGGCCCAGATCGTGCTGAGCGCGACCATCGCCGCCAGGGCGCCGAACGCCCAGAGCACGTCCTTCGGTTGCCCGGTGATGAAGCCTCGGCCCGCTTCGAGCAGGCGCGTGAACGGGTTGACGACTGCGACGGCGTGCAGCCAGCCGGTCAGCGACGAGAGCGGGACGAAGACGGGTGCCAGGAACAGGACAAGAAACAGCGGCAGGAACATCCCTCCCGCCGCCGCGAACGAACGCACGTGCATCGCGACCCCCGTCGACCACAGCGTCGCGACGATGTTGAGCAGCGCCGCGAGCCCGAAGAGCCCGACTATCTCGAGGACGCTTCCGTGCATGCGCATGCCGAATGCGAATGCGATCGGCGTCAGGACCGCGACCGCGATCAGACCGCGCGCGAGCATCGCCAGCACGTATCCGCTGATGATCGCGGCACGCGACGTCGCGGTCGTCATCAGCCGGTCCATGAAGCCGCTCTCGAAGTCCTCCGCCATTGCGAAGCCGCCCATCGCCCCTGTGAACCCAGCCGACTGCATCAGGGCGAAGACGTATTGGAATGCCGTGTAGTCCTTCGTTCCGAACCCGGGGAGGTTCGTCAAGTTCGACAGCGCGCCGGCGAACGCGATCAGGAAGAAGAGCGGAAGCAGGAGCGCCGGAACCAGTAGCGTCGGACTGCGAAGCAGGATTCGCAGGTTCCGCCAGGCGACGTACCGCGTGATCGACCAGAACGTCGCATGCCTCATGTCCGCACGAGCCTCCCCTGGATCGACATCGCCGCGGCGGCGATCATGAGGATCAGGAGGCCTCCGGCGAACGCGAAGCCGTAGGCGAGAGCCTGTTTGTCCCAGCCCGTGATGAGGACGCTTCGCATACCCTCGACGAGGTAGGAGAGCGGATTGACCGTTGCCACCCACTTGAACCAGTCGGCCGTGATCAAGTTGCGCGGGAAGTTGACGGACGACAGGAACAGGAACACGGTCATCAGCGGCGCGATTGCCTGCACGGCCTGACCCGACCCGGTCCGCAGGCCGACGAAAATCCCGAAGGCGCCGAACGCGGCGACCGACGTCAGGAACAACAGCACGAGCACGAGGGCACCGAGTGCGCCGGCCTCGAAGCGCGCGCCGGCCGCAAGGCCGACGCCAAGGAACACGACGGCCTGAATCAGCCCCAGCACGAGCGCTCCCGCCAGCTGCGCGGCGACGAGGACGAAGCCTTTCATCGGCGTCAGCGCGAGACGGTTGATGAAGCCATGCTCGATGTCGGTCGCGATCGCGGCGCCCGTGTTGGCGACCGTCACCATTGCGCCGTTCGCGAACGCGATCGTGAGCGTGAACGTCCAGATCACGTCCGTCGGAAAGCCCTTCACGTGCGTCGCCTTCTCGAGCCCGGCGGAGACGACGACGAACAGGATCAGCGGGACGGCGACAGCCGGAATGATGCTTCCGGGGTCGCGGAACGTCCGCACGACCGACCGCCGCGCGAGGAGCCTGAGCTGTGTCCCGAAGGACGCGTTCATGCGCCCGGCCCGGAGACCAGGCTTGGCGGTTGAGGTGCCGAGACCTCGATCGTGCTCGTCCCGAGTGACATCGCGTCACCGGGCGCGAGCAGCGTCGGGAGCTCGATTCGCTTTCCGTTCACCCAGGTGCCGTTCAGCGACTGCAGGTCGTCGATTACGAGCGAGCCGTCCACGACCAGGATCGCGCACTGCCGACGGGAGATCTCCGGATGGGAGATCACGAGATCACCCTCGCGGCCGATCACAAGCCGGCCGTCCACGTTCACCTGCTTGCCCGCCAGCGGCCCCTTCGTGATCGTGAGCGTCGGGGTGCCGAGCTGGCGCGCGGACTCCCGCGCTCCCTGCAGGTGCCGCTCGGCCATCCAGTCCTTCAGCATCGCGGTCGGGAGTCGCTCGATCTTGCTCCGACCGGCTGCCGCCATCCGCAGGTCGATCTCCGGCTCCGACTCGGGAGCCGCTGCCTCGGCAGCGGGCTGCCCGTCCGGCTCGCCGTCGCCGGACTCGAGTGGCCGGCCCGTTCTCGCGAGGAACACGTCGTCAAGCGTCGGGGAGTGGAGCGCCAGGTCGGAGACCGCAACGCCGGCCTGGTCGAGGGCACGGATGATTTCGGCGACCGCCGCACCCCGGTCGCGCAGGCGGACGGCGACTCCGCTGTCGCCCGATCCGGCCGCGAGTGCGCCGAACCTGGCCAGAGTCGCCTCGAGGCGCTCCTTCTCACTCTCCTGGGCCGGCACCACCTCGAGCGTCGACCCTCCGACCTGGGCCTTGAGCTCTTCGGGCGTCCCCTCCGCGACGATCCGGCCGTGGTCGATGATCCCCACCCGTCGCGCGAGCACGTCGGCCTCTTCCAGGTATTGCGTCGTCAGGAAGATCGTCACGCCTTCGTCCCTCGCAAGGCGGCGCACCTCCTCCCACAGCGCCGAACGGCTGTGCGGGTCGAGCCCAGTGGTCGGCTCGTCGAGGAAGATGATGCTCGGCGAATGGACGAGCGCCAACGCCAGGTCGAGCCGCCGCCGCATTCCCCCGGAGTACGTCCCGATCTTGCGGTCGCCCGCACCCGACAGGCCGACGCGCTCGAGCAGTTCCTCTCCGCGCTCCTTCGCGCGCTTCTTCGGAAAGCCGTTCAGGCCGGCCTGGAGGAAGAGGTGCTCCCGGCCGGTCAGCAGCGGGTCGAGGGCCGCCTCCTGGAGCGCAACGCCGATGACCTTCCTCACCTCGTCGCCCTGCGACGCGATGTCGTAGCCCCCGACGGTGGCGCGCCCCCCGCTGGGAGGCAGCAGCGTCACGAGCATCTTGACCATCGTCGACTTGCCGGCCCCGTTCGGGCCAAGGAACCCATAGATCTCTCCCGTCTCGACGTAGAGGGAGACGCCGTCGACCGCCCGCGGCCCTTTCTTGTATTCCCGGACGAGACCCTGGACGTCAATCGCGCGCTCAGCCATCGAAGCGATAGCCTGTCGCGCCTCGGCCTCTGAGTCAAGGCTTGACGCGTCCGCGCCTATGTACGAGACTCGCGCGGGGTATGAGCATCGACTTCCACGCCCATCTCGCCCGCGATGACCCGAACGCGCCGCCGTTCATGCGCGACCTCTTCGACGTCGAGGGGTACCTGGAGAAGCAGGAGGCGGCGGGAATCGACCGCACCGTCCTCTCCTACGCGCTCGAGGACGAGCGCGTGGAGATGGACGACGTCAAGGGCGAGCACAACTTCCTGGCCAACCTGCTCGAGACGTATCCGGGACGTTTTTCCGCTCTCGCCGCGCTCGACCCGTTCGGCGGCGACGAGTGGCTGGCTGAGGGAGAGCGGGTCCTGGAGCTTGGCTTCTCCGGCTTCTGCCTTCCCACGAGCGTGGGCGGCCGCTACCTCGACTCCGTTGACGCGCGCGACGCCTTCGACTTCGCGGCTGAACGTGACTCCTTGATCCTCCTGCACCCGTCGGCGGCGCCGATCGACCCGTCGCGCGCAGGCCATCGCCTCGTCGGCGCCTGGGTCGGACGCCCGTACGACACTGGGATCTGCCTCTCGCGGATGCTCCTAGCAGACACGCTCTCCCGCTACCCGAGCCTCCGCGTCGTTGTCGCCCACTCCGGGGGCACGCTGCCGATGTTGATCGGTCGGCTGGAGCACGTGCACAAGGGACTCACGAGGATGGCGGGGTTCTCGGGTGGCGGCCCCCCCGGCGGCGGCCCCCCAGGCGGAGGCGGTCCCTCGGGCGGAGGCGGTCCTCCGAAAGGGCCACCTGGCGGGATGGTGCCGGAGGAGGCGGCGCTTCATGCCGACACCGCCGGGCGGCCGCTCGCGGATCGTCTCGACCAGCTCTACCTCGACACGGCCAGCTATCACCCCGCGGCGATAACCGCGGCGATCGCAACCGTCGGTATCGACCGGGTCGTGCTCGGAACCGACTTTCCACCTGCCGGCGACTCCCCGGAGGCCGCGATCGAAACGCTCGATGACTGCGGTCTGAGCGAGAGCGACAGAAGCAAGATCCTGACCGGGAACGGCCGCGCCTTGCTGGATCGGACGGCGCGGTCCGTAACGCAAGAGGCCACCTGAGAGGAGCCAAGATGTCCACCACCGAGACCATCGACGTCCAAAAGCTATTGAGCGACTACGTCGACGACCTGAACGTCGCAGTAGAGAGCCGGAACTTCCCGCCGTTCGTCCAGAAGTGGTTCGCGGTGCCGAACTGCATGCTCTCGTTCAAGCACGAGTGTCAGGGAATCGAAACCGCGAAGGTCTTGTGGTCGCACCTGCTCCCGATCGGCGTCGAGGGCGCGCCGCGCGCAGTCGAGCAGTACCCGTACAAGGTGGAGAACGGACGCGTCTACGCGTGGCGGCAGCTGGTCGGCGGTAACGCGCCCAAGCCGCTCTACGGGCTGCAGGAAACGCAGTTCGACGATCGCACGCTCATTTCGGGGATCGAGATTCGCTCCGTGCAGGACAAACCCGAGGTGGAGGAGGATCCCGCCGCGTCGAAGACGCGGCTCGGCCGCATCTTTCTCGCCTTCGCCGATGCGTTCAACGACTTCTTCCAGACTGGCGATACCGACATCATCGAGGAGTGGTGCTCGGACGACATCGTGATGAAGCTCGACAGCACGTTCTGGGGCATGGGCGTGATCGGCCCGCACAACCGGATCGCGCAGACGGCGAGGTTCACGCTCTCGGGCTGGGAGCCGGTGGGCGATGACCGGATTCGTGCGAAGGTCGACTTCACGGGTTGGGGCGATCTGAGCGCCGGCACGCCCTGGGAGGTCACGCTGACGCCGGAGGGCAAGATCCAGAAGCTCGAAATCGGTCTGGAGATGTAGTGGCGAAAGGACGTGTCGTCTTCATCCTCGACCTGAAGGCGGGGACGGGAGACCAATTCCTCGAGGCGTATGAGGGGCTGCGCTATGACGTCGCACAAGGCGTCAAGGGCCACATCGTCGACCAGGTCTGCCGTTCCCCCGACGATCCGGACAAGTGGTTGATCACGAGCGAGTGGGAGAGCATCGAAGACTTTCTGACCTGGGAGGCGACGGAGGAGCATCGCGACCTCGCGAAGCCGCTTCGGGAGTGCATCGACAAGGCAACGTCGCTCAAGTACGTCGTCGTCAAGGAAACGCGCGGCGGGCAGTCCTCCTAGACGACGCCTTGCAAACCTCTTATGCTCCGGCTTCGATGGCGAGGCGGGTCAAACGCGGGGTGATCGTCGCGAAGATCAAACCCGGCTCTGAGGACAAGGTGGCCGAGATCTTCGCGGAGTCGGACCGGTCCGATCTTCCGGAGCTCGCGGGCGTGACGCACCGCAGCCTGTTCGTCCTCGACGACGTCTACATCCACTACGTCGAGATGGAAGAGGACTTCACGCAAGCGGTCGACCAGGTGCGCGAGCACCCGCTGTTCAAGGAGATCAGCCGCAAGCTCGACGAGCACATCACTCCGTACGACCCGGAGACGTGGCGGTCGCCGAAGGACGCAACCGCGCGCGAGTTCTACACGTGGGACTCCGGCGACTCCGATCCCACCGAATGACAGACGGCGGCTCGGTACTCGAAGAGGCCCGCGCGAGCCTCGAGGAGGGCAACCTCGAGCGAGCGCGTGAGGCGCTGCAGCGCGCGATCGAGCAGGACCCGAACGACTCTTCGGCACTCGTCGATCTCGGTTATCTCGCGCTCGGCGCGGGTGACACGGAGGAGGCCGCCGGACTGTTTCGCCAGGCGCTCGAGCGTGACAGCGGCAACCTCGACGCGTTGCGCGCGCTGTCGACGATCCATGGACGCGCGGGTCGAGCGGACGACGCTCTCGAAGCGGCCACCGCTGTTGCGGACGCGCAGCCGCAGGACGCTCTCGCGGCGATCGAGGTTGCAGACCTGGCGCTGGACGTGGGGCGCTTGGACGAAGCGGAGGCGGCGTTCCGCAGACTTCGCTCGATCGACGACGACCCGGCGCACGAGGTTTTCGCCTACCACGGGCTGATCGAGGTCGAGCTTCGCCGCGAGCGCTGGCGGCGCGCGCTCGACCTCGCCGTCGACGCAACTCGCATCGACCGGCTCGGCCGGACGACGGACGTCCTGGCGTACGTCGTGTCGCAGGTGTTCGGTGAGGCCGACCGGCCCGTCCCCGCGCGCGCCGAGGTGGAGGAAGCGCTCGCGCGCTCTCGCGACGAGCATCGCCGCCTGCATCTGGAGGCGTGGTGACCGAGACAGCTGCGCCCCCGAAGCCCGCGACCGATGTTCAGTGGACGAAGTGCCCCTCCTGCGACGCGTTCGTCTATTACAAACGCCTGCAGCGGAACCTCGGCGTCTGCCCGGAGTGCAACTACCACTTCCGCATCCCGGTCCAGACGCGGCTCGAGCAGCTGCTCGACGAGGGGAGCTTCGAGGACCTGAGCGAAGGCCTGGAGCCGCTCGACGTGCTCGGCTTCGCGGACTCGAAGCCCTATCCCCAGCGGATCGAGGAGGCGCAGCGGAAGACGGGGGTGCAGGAAGGAGTGACGTACGGCACGGCGACGCTCGCGGGCCATCCGCTCGTCGTCTCCGTGATGAACTTCGGCTTCGTCGGTGGAAGCATGGGCAGCGCCGTCGGCGAGGGCGTGACCCGGGCCGCCGAGCTCGCGCTCGAGCGCCGCATCCCGCTGCTCGTCGTCTGCGCCTCGGGTGGAGCGCGCATGCAGGAGGGCTGCGTGTCGCTGATGCAGATGGCCAAGACGAGCCAGGCGTTCGCCCGCCTGCGTGAGGAGGGAGTTCTCTCGGTTTGCCTCCTCACCGACCCGACGTACGGGGGCGTCAGCGCCTCGTTCGCGACCCTGGGAGACGTCCTGCTCGCGGAGCCGAACAGCTATATCGGGTTCGCCGGGCCGAAGGTGATCGAGCAGACGATCCGCCAGCAGCTGCCGGACGATTTCCAGACTGCCGAGTTCCTGCTCGACCACGGGATGCTCGACCTGGTCGAGCCGCGCGAGAACATCCAGCAGGTGCTGCGGAAGCTGTTCGAGCTGCACTCGCTGTCCGGCGACGGCATCCCCGACGCTGAGGGCGCGGAGCCGGTCTCCGATCCCGACGGGCTGCCGAAGCGCCCGGCCTGGGACATCGTCCAGCTCGCCCGCAACATCGAGCGCCCGAACACGCTCGAGTATGCCGGCTACGTCTTCGACGACTTCCAGGAGCTGTACGGGGATCGGCTGTTCGAGCAGGACGCGGCCATCGTCGGCGGCGTCGCGCGGCTGGGCGACCTCGCCGTCGTCCTGATCGGCCATCAGAAGGGGCACACGACGAGCGAGATGATGGAGCGGAACTTCGGCATGCCGAACCCGGAGGGCTACCGGAAGGGCATGCGCCTGATGGACCACGCGGCTCGGTTTGGCATGCCGCTGATCACGTTCGTCGACACCCCCGGTGCCTACCCCGGCCTCGGCGCCGAGGAGCGCGGCCAGTCGATCGCGATCGCCGAGAGCATCATGAAGATGTCCCGCCTGCCGGTTCCGGCGATCACCGTCGTCACCGGCGAGGGTGGAAGCGGCGGCGCGCTCGCGCTCGCGGTCGGGGATCGCGTGCTGATGATGGAGAACTCGTACTACTCCGTCATCAGCCCGGAGGGCTGCTCGACCATCCTGTTCAAGGACGCCGCGCAGGCGCCTCGTGCTGCCGAGGTGCTGCGCCTCACCGGCCGCGATCTGCTGCGGCTCGGGATCATGGACGCGGTCGTGCCGGAGCCGGAAGGAGGCGCGCACACCGACCCGCCCGCGGCGGCCGCGAACCTGAAGGCGGCGATCGTCACCACCCTGCGCGAGCTCCTCGAGACGCCGACTGAACAGTTGCTCGAGAGCCGGTACGACCGGTTCCGCAAGTTCGGCGCCCCAGGGCGCCAGCCCACCCTTCCGCCGATCGAGGAGAGCGAATGACCGACGCGAAGAACATGGACCTGATCCGCTCCGTCTGGGACGAGGCGGACGACCTGATCAAGCGACTCGAGGGCTCGACCGTGCAGCGGTTCTCGGTGCAGGCGGGGGAGACGAAGATCGAGATCGAGCGAAGCGCCTCATCGGCTCCGGCTGCTGCGTCGGGCGCGGCGCCCGCAGCCGCCGTTGCCGCGCCTGCTGCGGAGGACGTCGCCGCCACCGACGGCCGCCACCCGATCGTGGCGCCACTGGTCGGCACCTTCTACCGCGCCTCCGGGCCCGGCGCGAAGCCTTTCGTCGAGGAAGGAGACGTCGTCGACGAAGGCCAGACCGTGGGAATCGTGGAGGCGATGAAGCTGATGAACCAGGTCAAGGCGGACGAGGCGGGGAAGGTCGCGGAGATCCTGTGCAGCGACGGCGATTGGGTCGAGTTCGAGCAGCCGCTCATGTACCTGGAGCCGGTCGGGGATTGATGTTCGAAAAGGTTTTGATCGCAAACCGCGGCGAGATCGCCCTCCGGGTCGCTCGGGCCTGCCGCGAGCTCGGGATCAAGTCGGTCGCGGTGTACTCGAGTGCCGACGCTGAGTCGGCGGTCGTGCGCTTTGCCGACGAGGCCGTGCACGTAGGGCCCCCGGCGACCGGCCGCAGCTACCTCCACATCCCGAACATCATCGGCGCCGCCCAGAAGACGGGTGCCGACGCGATCCATCCCGGGTACGGCTTCCTGTCCGAAGATCCTTACTTCGCGGAAATCTGCACCGACGAGGGGATCACGTTCATCGGGCCGAAGCCCGAGGTGATGGAGAAGGTCGGAGACAAGGCCACGGCGCGTGACCTGATGTCGAAGGCGGGCCTTCCGCTCTTGCCCGGCACGGTCGACCCGGTGAACACGGTCGACGAGGCGCAGGACATCGCGGACGAGATCGGCTATCCCGTGATCATCAAGGCTGTCGCCGGTGGCGGTGGACGTGGCATGACGGTCGTCTACAACCGAGATGATCTCGCCTCCGATTACCGCTCCACGCGCGCAACCGCCCAGGCCGTCTTCAAGGACTCGGCCGTCTACATCGAGCGCTATCTGGAGGCGCCGTTCCACACGGAGGTGCAGCTCGTGTGCGACTCGCACGGCAGCGGCGTCTACTTCGGGGAGCGCGACTGCTCCGTTCAGCGGCGGCACCAGAAGCTGATCGAGGAAGCGCCGTCGGTGCACCTGACGCCCGAGATGCGCAAAGACATCGGCGAGCGCGCCGTCGCGGGCGCCACGTCGATCGGCTACACGGGCGCCGGGACGATGGAGTTCCTGCTCGACCACGACGGCAACCTCGCCTTCATGGAGATGAACGCGCGCATTCAGGTCGAGCACCCGGTCAGCGAGATGATCACGGACTGCGACCTGATCCAGGAGCAGATCCGCGTCGCCGCCGGGGAGAAGCTGTCGGTGACGCAGGAAGACGTCGTCTTCAAGGGGCACGCGATCGAGTGCCGCATCAACGCCGAGGACCCGGACAACGACTTTGCGCCGACAGCGGGGCGGCTCGAGACGTACGTGCCGCCGGGCGGGCCTTGGACGCGCGTCGACTCGCATTGCTACCCAGGGTGGATGATCAGCCCGTTCTACGACTCGCTGATCGCCAAGCTGATCGTGTGGGCGCCGGAGCGCGAGCAGGCAATCGACCGGATGGCGCGAGCGCTCGACGAGTTCGAGATCTCGGGTCGCGGCGTCAAGACGACGATCCCGTTCCACCAGCGGATCCTCCAGAACGAGCAGTTCCGCTCGGGCGACGTGACGACCGATTTCGTGGAGCAGTTCATGGCCGAGGAAAAGAAGCAGCTCGCAGCTGCCGGATAGGAGACGAGAGATGGCTGAACGAGAGACCGACGCGGCGACCCTCGAGCGGCTGCTCGAGATCTCGTCGCTCCTGAACTCGACGCTGAAGCTGGACGAGCTCCTCGGCGAGATCATGTCGTCGGCGACGGAGCTGACGGCGTCGGAGACGAGCTCCTTGCTCCTGCTCGACGAGGAGGCCGGCGAGCTGACGGTCGAGGTCGCGACGGGAAAGCCGGGCGAGGCGGTCATGCGCCAGCAGGTCCCGGCAGGACAGGGGATCGCGGGTTGGGTGGTCGAGAACGGCGAGTCCGTCACCGTCGCCGATCCGAAGAGCGACCCCCGCTTCTACGGCGAGATCGACGACAAGACGGGGTTCGAGACGAAGAACATGCTCGCCGTCCCGATGAAGACGAAGGACCGGACGATCGGCGTGATCGAGGTGATCAACAAGCGCGACGGCTCCTTCGACGAGCGTGACGAGAAGGTGACGACCGCGCTCGCGAGCCAGGCCGCGATCGCGATCGAGAACGCGAGGCTGTACGCGCGGCTG
>Ga0126311_10000822_pt1 | contig 14450 bp, 15 predicted proteins | sample Plot61_FD_92539 | JGI IMG/M metagenome (GOLD analysis project Ga0126311, IMG submission 92539) | Serpentine soil microbial communities from UC McLaughlin Reserve, CA, USA - Plot61 | ecosystem: Environmental > Terrestrial > Soil > Grasslands | place: USA: UC McLaughlin Reserve, Lake County...
CGGCGAACTGTCGAAGAGGCGATCCAAGAAGCTCATGAGTTGGAGCGTCCGAGCAAGCAGGCGGCCCTAGGCATTCCCGAGCAGCCCTCGATCCCGGCTACCCCTAACGGCCAGTATGAGCAGGAGAGCGAGCCTAATCTGACGTAGTGACCTGGCTGGACCTCCTGGCGCTGCTCGGCGCCGGGGGGCTCGCAGGCTTGATCAATACCGTTGTCGGCTCAGGAACCTTGATCACCTTTCCGACTCTGCTTGCCCTCGGTGTGCCGCCGGTGATCGCCAACAGCTCCAACACTGTGGGACTGACACCCGGCTCGCTCTCAGGCGCCTTGGCCACTCGAGGGGAACTCAGCGGTGAGCGCCGACGGGTGCTCGGGTTCGGAGCCGCCTCGTTGTTGGGCGGCATCGTCGGTGCGCTCCTGCTGTTATGGCTGCCGTCGGCCGCCTTTGACGCCATCGTCCCCATTTTGATCGGCATAGGCTGCGTGCTGGTCATCCTGCAGCCGACCATTTCCAAAAGGCTGGCCATCAGGCGCGCACGGCTGGGTGCCGATGCTGCGACAATCCATGGGCCGATTCTGCTCTGGCTGACCGTCGCACTAGTTGGCGTCTATGGCGGATACTTCGGAGCAGCACAGGGAGTGTTGTTGATCGCGATCTTGGGCATCGGACTGGCAGAGCCCCTGCTCAAAGTAAATGCGATCAAGAACGTCTTGGCACTGATTGCCAATGCGATTGCGAGTGTGGTTTTCGTGATCGTCAGTGACGTGAACTGGCCTGCAGCCATCTCGATTGCCGTGGGATCGGTGCTCGGAGCTCAGGTGGGTGGCAGGGTGGGCCGCAAACTCCCTCCGACGATCTATCGCGTGATCATCGTTGCCGTTGGTATTGCCGCGATCGTTAGCTTGTTGAGCTGAGCGCTAGCGCCAAGATTTCCGCGTTTGGGAGGCTTGCTGCCGATGAGCCCGGCATAGCGATCTTGCTCCCGCGAATTCCGCTGCCAACAACGATCATGTCCAGCCGTGCGACCGTTTCATCGACCAGGATGGGCCAGGTAGGTGGAAGGCCGATCGGAGTAATGCCGCCGTACTCCATGCCAGTCTCGCGTACGGCGTCGTCCATCCCGGCAAAGGAGATCTTGCGTACATCGAGCCGCTTGCGGATCACCCTGTTGACGTCGGCCCTATCGGTGGCGCGGACCAGGCATGCGGCCATCACTGACAACTCGGCGCGCCGGCCGGCCACCACAACACAGTTCGCGGAAAACTCCAGAGGCACTTCGTACGCCGCACAGAACTCCGCCGTGTCCGCTCGGTTGGGATCGATGGGAGCGACGAAGCATTCCAGCCCGAGCTCGGCAATGGCGTCCTTGACGGGCCGGGCCAGGAGTTCGTGATGGTCGAGTGCAGGTTGCCAATCAGGAGTTCCGATGATGTGCATCAGGGGAGGATCATATGAGGCTCAGCATCACGGATCCGCAAGACCCGCGTCTGGACGACTATGTCCGGCTCCGCGAGACGTCACTTCGTCGGCACCTCGAGACGGAGCGCGGGCTCTTTATCGCTGAGGGGGAGAAAGTCATCCGCCGCGCCATTGGCGCCGGCTTTCGGCCACGGTCGTTTCTGCTCACGAAGCGCTGGCTCGGCAGCTTGCAGGATGTTGTGGAGCGGTCGCCAGAGGTGCCCGTGTTTGTGGTGACAGAGCAGCTTGCCGAGCAGGTAACGGGATTCCACGTTCATCGAGGCGCGTTGGCTTCGCTGCACCGGGAGCAACGGCATCGCATTGAAGACATTCTCACGATGCGTCGTCTCGTCGTCTTAGAGGACATCGTCGACCACACCAATGTCGGGGCAATCCTTCGCAGCGCGGCCGGCTTGGGATGGGATGGCGCCCTGTTGTCACCGCGGACGGCCGATCCGCTTTATCGCCGATCGATCAAGGTCAGCATGGGCGCAGTCTTCTCGCTGCCTTGGGCGCGACTTGAGGATTGGCACGGCACGCCGGAGCTGTTGACCACTGCCGGCTTCATGACCGTGGCGCTCAGTCTGGCGGCGGACGCCGTCGAGCTCAGTCAGCTGGCCGCAAGGATCACGCTGGACACCCGGGTCGCGGTCATGTTGGGCACCGAGGGGGCCGGTCTTTCCAAGCGCTGGTCCGACGGCGCCGCCTTACGAGCTCGCATCCCTATGTTCGCCGGCATTGACTCACTCAACGTGGCCGCGGCGACGGCGATCGCGTGCTACGCACTATCTCCTCGGGGAGTTACCGGCCAGTCGTCGGGATAGAGATCAGCTGCATCTTCATGCAACGCGTAGAGCTTCTTACGGGCGCGGCCCGAGAGCCGGTCCCCGAACACGATGCCGTTTAGGTGATCGGTCTCGTGCTGCAGGCAACGAGCCAGCAGGCCCGTACCCACTACCTCAACCTTTTCGCCGTTCTGGTCAAGGCCGCGACAGATGGCGTTGTCAGGCCGAGCTAGCTCGATATATGCGCCAGGTAGCGAGAGGCACCCCTCATCGGCAGAATGCAGTTTGCGTTCCTTGCCCTCCGGCAAGACCACATCGGCGTTGCACATCACCCCGACATGCCTGACCTGCTCATCGTCGGGGCAGTCGTAGACGAACACTGCGAGATCGACGCCTACCTGAGTGGCGGCAAGGCCGACGCCTTCAGCGGCGTACATGGTGGCAAACATGTTACGAACGAGGTTCAGCAGTCCGTCGTCGAACGCGGTCACGGGACGAGTGGGTCGGTGCAAGATTGATTTTCCCCAGCGGACGATCGGCAAGATCGTGCCGCCGGTCCGCAACTCGTCGACGGTGCTGGTCTGAGATGGCACGCCGGTGAGGCTACCGCGTGGCGGGCTTGGAATGCCTGCACACGTGTTTGAGAGTGGTCATGTGGCCGAGAGCGGATTACCAGCACAGTTCGAGGAGCTGCTGGTCGGCTACCTTCGCCATTTACGAGGCCAGCGCAATCTAGCTGAGCACACCGTACGCGCCTACCGCGCCGACCTGCTCAATCTGTTCACTCATCTCGATCGGCTCGGTATCGACACAGTAGACAAAGTCGACTTGAGGGCGCTGCGCAGCTGGCTCGCGAAGCAGCACACCGTCGGGCACGCCCGCACCACGTTGCAGCGGCGAGCGGCTGCTACCCGAGTGTTCTTCGCCTGGGCGCACCAGACCGGCCACTTGAGCACAGATCCGGCGGCCAACCTGCGCTCTCCCAAGACCACCCGGGTACTGCCGCCAACCCTGGACCGGGCAACGGCAGCTCAGATGCTGGATGAGGCCATCGCCACGGCTCGAGAAACCGGGGGACCGTCCGCGACCCGTGACGTTGCCGTCTTGGAAGTCTTGTACTCCACCGGAATCCGGGTCTCCGAGTTGTGCGGTCTTGACCTAAATGATCTTGATAGGGAACGCAGCGTGATCAGGGTCTTCGGCAAGGGCAGCAAGGAGAGAACCGTTCCCCTCGGTGCGCCAGCGCTGCGTGCCGTCGAAACCTGGCTCGAAAAGGCCCGATCGCAGCTCATGACTGATCAGTCTGGCCAGGCCATGTTCATCGGTGACCGCGGTAAGCGGATCGACCCCCGAGTGGTACGCCGGATCGTCCACCGCTCACTCAGGATGACCGAGGGGGCGCCCGACCTCGGGCCCCACGGGCTCCGTCATGCGATGGCAACCCATCTGCTGGAGGGCGGTGCCGACCTGCGCAGCGTGCAGGAGATGCTCGGTCACGCATCGCTGACAACAACGCAGATCTACACCCACATAACGAACGAACGGCTGCGCTCGGCCTTTGAACAGGCTCACCCACGCGCCTAACCGGCCCTTTCATTGGAGCTGCTCGCGCATCACGCTTGGAATCGCCGAGGTCGTCGTCATTCGCTGACGAAACGACGCGTCTGCTCGCGCCTCCTCCGCATGGCGGCGCGCGATTGCCGACCCTCACAGCTGAGTCACAGCCAGCTCATCGGGTTACTGAGCCGTCCGTTGAGCCACACCATGAGGTGCAAATGACAGCCCGTCGAGAAACCGGTACTTCCGACCGCACCGATCAGCTGTCCGCGGCTGACCCGCTGACCCGGCCGGACCAGATAGCGCGAAGCATGGTTGAAGGCGGTCTCCACCTTGACCCCGTCGACGCTGCCATGGCTGAGGAACAGCCGATTACCGTATGCCCGGTTGAAGTAGGCCCGGGTGACGACTCCTGCGTATGGCGCTCGTATTGCAGTGCCGCACGAGGCGCCGAAGTCAGTCCCGTCGTGAAGCTTCCAGATCTTGAGCAGTGGATGCAGTCGCATCCCGAATGCAGAGGTCACCGGACCCGTAACCGGATAAAGGAACCCGTGACTTCCCGACCGCCCACCTGAGCTCGTGATCACCGCAGGCTGAGCGGCCGCCGCCCGCGCCTCAGCCTCGCGCTTGACAACCTCCCTTTGAGCCTCCGCCACCAGGCGCAGCCCGCCTCCTGGATCTGCAAGCAGCAGCAGCGGGTCAAGATATTTCTTGCCGTCACGCAATCCCCAGTGCAGGCAGCCGTGACAATGTCCGCCCCTACCGAGCACGCCGATCTTTTGCCCCAACGTCACCCGTTCGCCTACATGCATTCTGCTGATTACCGGCTCGTATGTGGTGCTGACGCCGCCGTGGTCAATGCTGATCACCGGCTTGCTCCCGATCGAGCCCACGAAGGCCACTGAGCCGCTCGCAGCCGCAACGATTGCCTGACCAGGCTTAGCGACAAGATCAACACCGCGATGGCCGGATCCCCAGACGACCGTCGGGGGATCGAACCCTCGCCGTACTACAGGGGAGCCGCTCAGCGGCCAGCCAGCGGGCGTTGGCAGTTGAGAAGCCGCCGCGGCAGGAGTTGAAAGGGAGAGTAGACAAAGACAGACCACAACGAGGAATGGCAACTGCCCGAGAAATTGGCGCCCGAGATATTGGCGCCCGAGATATTGACGCCCAAGATATTGGCGCCCAAGATATGGGCGAAGCGCTCGCATGTTCGGAGTCTTCGGATGCCGATGCTAATCGTGCGGCCGTTCGCAAATCTGTGGATGCTCCTCCAAGGTCCACCTCAGCTGTGGACAACGGCAAGCAGAGCGAGCTCTTGGTCCGGTGGCTGCAACGTGCGTGACCCGCGACGCTCGCATAGACTCACTTAGGCAGACCTGCGATCGGGTCTGACTTCGCATGCTTGCGTGCCGGTCTCCGGACCGGGCGGCACCATCGGTCTCGACCTTGACCAAACCAAGTCGGGTGCGTGTCGGGCAAGCATCAGGCAGCGCCGAAAGGCTCGGTGCTGAACAACCGGACGCCGGCGCAACTACACGCCGGCAAGGAGGGAACGCGGCCATGGCCGTCGTCACTACGCGACAGCTCCTTGAGAGCGGCGTCCACTTCGGACACCAAACCCGCCGTTGGAATCCGAAGATGAAGCGGTTCATCTTCACAGAACGTAACGGCATCTACATCATCGATCTGCAGCAATCGCTGACCTACATCGACCGTGCGTACGCGTTCGTCAAGGACACCGTCGCCCGGGGCGGCCAGGTGCTCTTTGTCGGCACCAAGAAGCAGGCCCAGGAGGCTATCGCCGAGCAGGCCACCCGCGTCGGCATGCCCTATGTCAACCAGCGATGGCTAGGCGGGATGCTGACGAACTTTCACACCGTCATCAAGCGCATCCAGCGGCTCAAGGAGCTGGAAGGACTGGACTTCGACGACATTGCGGCATCAGGGCTTACCAAGAAGGAACTGCTTGGACTGCGCCGCGAGAAAGAGAAACTCGAGCGGACTCTTGGCGGCATCCGAGACATGACCAGGCCTCCGCAAGCAGTCTGGATTGTTGACACCAAGAAAGAGCACCTGGCAGTCGACGAGGCGCGCAAGCTGCGGATTCCGGTGATCGGCATCTTGGATACCAACTGTGACCCCGACGAGGTTGACTTCGCTATTCCAGGCAACGATGACGCCATTCGGTCGGTCTCGCTGCTCACCCGGGTGATCGCTGATGCCGTGGCTGATGGCCTCATGGCACGCTCGGGTGCCCAGACCGGAGCTGAGGCTGAGCTCGAGCCAATGCCGGACTGGGAACGTGAGCTGCTTGTCGCCTCCCAGGAGCCGGCACCGTCGACTCCGCACGAGGAGCCAGCGCCCGACGCAGCTCCGGTGCCAGGTGACGAGCAGCCGGAGGAAGCGGCAATCGAGGCCGAAGAGGAGGCCGACCACGAAATCGATCTAGAGCTGCAGTCGGACAATCCGGACCCGGAAAACGTTTATAACCCGGCCACAGGGTCGACCCACGGCTGACACGTCCTACCAACACGAGAACGAGGACCATCCAACACATGGCAACGATTTCCGCTGCTGAAGTAAAGAAGCTTCGTGACGCGACCGGCGCAGGAATGATGGATTGCAAGCGCGCGCTGACCGAATCTGATGGCGACTTTGACAAGGCCATTGAGATTCTGCGGGTTAGCGGCCAGGCCAAGGCCGCCAAGCGTGGCGCCGAGCGGTCGGCAGCCAACGGACTTGTCGCCTCCGTCGACGGTGCGTTGCTTCAGCTCGGGGCAGAGACCGACTTCGTGGCCAAGAACCAGGAGTTCCAGGCGTTGGCGTCCAACGCGGTAGAAGCAGTCGCGGCGAGTAGGGCCGACAGCATCGAAGCCGCGAACGCGGCAGTCCTGCCGTCCGGCCAGACCGTCCGGGAGGCGGTTGATGAGCTGGCGGCCAAGATCGGCGAGAAGCTCGAGGTGAGCGCGGCTGCCTACTTCGACGGCCAGACCGCGGTGTATCTCCACCGCCGAGCCTCGGATCTCCCTCCGCAGGTGGGGGTGCTGGTCGAATACGAGGGGTCTGATTCGACTGCAGCGCGAGGCGCCGCCATGCAGATTGCAGCGATGCGCCCGCAGTACGTCAGTCGTGACGATGTTCCGGCGGAGCTCGTAGAGAACGAACGGCGGATTGCCGAGGCGACCGCCAAGGAAGAAGGCAAGCCTGAGCAAGCTCTTACCAAGATCGTCGAGGGACGCCTCAATGCCTACTTCAAAGATGTTGCGCTGCTCGATCAGCCCTCAGTGATCGATAACAAGATCGCCTTTGGCAAGCAGCTCGACGAGGCCGGGATCAAGGTGCTGCGCTTCGTACGGTTCGAGGCGGCCGGCACGTAAACAGTTCGCGCCGGTTGGCGCCTCACATCGAGCTGCGAGCGTCGGCACTGCGCGAGCAGCTCCAACAACGCAGAGGGGAACCCGACGGGTGAATGGTCCGTACAAGCGCGTGATGCTGAAGCTCTCGGGTGAGGTCTTCGGTGGCGGGAATGTCGGCGTCGATCCCGATGTTGTCGCAGGACTTGCCAAGCAGATCGGCATTGTCGTTCAGATGGGTGTCCAAGTCGCGGTTGTGGTCGGCGGCGGCAACTTCTTTCGTGGCGCGGAGCTGCAACAGCACGGTATGGAGCGTGACCGGGCGGACTACATGGGCATGCTTGGCACCGTGATGAACTGCCTGGCATTGCAGGACTTCTTGGAGAAGGTCGGCGTTCAAACCCGCGTCCAGACCGCGATCACCATGGGACAAGTGGCCGAGCCTTACATCCCGCGTCGCGCCGAGCGGCATCTTGAGAAGGGCCGCGTGGTCATCTTCGGCGCCGGCTCAGGCATGCCGTACTTCTCAACCGACACGGTGGCGGCACAGCGAGCGCTCGAAATCAGCGCCGAGGTGCTGTTGATGGGCAAGCAAGGCGTCGACGGTGTCTATTCGGCTGATCCACGCACACACCCGGACGCGATCAAGTTCGACGAGCTGACCTACGACGACTACCTGGCGCGAAACCTCAAGGTTGCCGATGCGACAGCGATCAGCATGGCCCGCGATTACAAGCTGCCAATGATCTTTTTCAGCCTCGATACTGACGGCACAATCGTCCGCGTGGTGTCGGGTGAGAAGATCGGAACGATCGTCCACGCCTAAGGAGAAGAACACCTGTGATCGCCGACATCATGCGCGAAGCCGAGATCAAGATGGCGAATGCGGTCGAGTACACCAAGGAGGAGTTCGCAGCCATTCGTACCGGTCGGGCTCACCCTGCGATCTTCGCCAAGCTGACCGCCGATTACTACGGCACGCCCACTCCGCTCCAGCAACTGGCGACCTTTCACGCCCAAGACGCTCGGGTCATGCTGATCACCCCGTACGACAAGACCGCTTTGAGCAGCATCGAGAAGTCAATCCGCAACTCAGATCTCGGCGTGAATCCGTCGAACGACGGCACCACCATCCGCATCACCCTTCCGGAGCTCACAGAGGAAAGGCGTAAGGAATACATCAAGATGGCCAGGGCGAAGGCCGAAGATGCCCGGATCTCGGTCCGAGGCGCCCGCCGCAGTGCCAAGGAAGCCCTGGACCGGATGGTCAAGGACAAGGAGGTCGGTGAGGACGAGGTGGTACGGGCTGAGAAACAGCTCGACGCCGCCACCCGGAAGCACACTGACGCTATCGACGATGTTTTGAAGCACAAGGAAGCCGAATTACTCGAGGTCTAATGACTGAGTCACCGGCCGTGCCTGCGGAGACGCATGGCCGCGCCGGCCGCAACCTGCCGGCCGCGATAAGCATCGGGGCCGGACTTGGCGCGTACGTCGTGCTCAGCCTGATGTATCTCAAGCCCGCTTTCGTTGTGTTGGTCGCCGTTGCGCTCGTGCTGGCTTCGGTGGAGCTGCACGAGGCGCTGAAGAAGCAGGGCATGACATCGGCGATCGTTCCGATTGCGGTCGGCAGCGTGGCGATCTCATTTGGCTCCTATTTTGCGGGCCGGCAGGAGCCGGTGATTTTTTCCACGACCAGTGTGCTGTTGGCGTCGCTGGCTCTGACCGTGCTGGCCAGCCTGATCTGGCGGATGCCGAAGGGTGTTGCGGGGTTTGTCCGCGACGCCGCCGCCAGCCTGCTGATCATTGCCTACGTGCCGCTGCTCGGCTCGTTTGCAGCCTTGATGCTTGCAGAGGCGCAGGGCGGTGCTCGTGTAGTGACCTTTCTGCTGATCGTGGTGATGAGCGATACCGGGGGCTATATCGCCGGCGTGCTATTCGGCAAGCATCCAATGGCGCCCAAGATCAGTCCAAAGAAGTCGTGGGAAGGCGTTGCTGGATCGCTGGTCTTGGGTACGGCAGCCGGCATCTGTATGGCAATCTTCGCTCTCGATGTGCCGTTCTGGGTGGGCATCATCCTCGGTGTCAGCCTCGTCACAGTGGGCACCTGCGGCGACCTGATCGAGTCGATGATCAAGAGAGATCTTGGCATCAAGGACATGAGCTCATTCCTGCCGGGCCATGGCGGAGTCATGGATCGCCTTGACTCCCTGCTCGTTGCCGCGCCGGTAGCGTGGCTCATCATGTATCTGTTTGTCCCAGGCGGATGAGCCCGGTCGCCAGATCGATGGCGCAGGCGGACCGCTCGCCCCACAACGAGTGTGATAGCTGCCAAGATTGGCGCCGTGACAGAACTGGACCCCACTCTCTACGACCTGGCTGAGGCGTTCGGCGTCGCCACCGAGTACTGGGATTGGCGGGGTCGGCACGTTCCGGTCAATCGCGAGACGATCGTCGCTGTTCTGGCCGCTCTCGATGTTGACGCGTCTACACCCGCGGCTGCCGCTACCGCGTTGGCAAACCATCACCGCGGCCCGTGGACGCAAATGTTGCCACCGTGCATGGTGATCCGGGAACGTCACACTGCCTCGGTGTGGGTGCACGTGCCCCAGGGGAATCCGGTTAATGCGTGGATCGAGCTGGAGACCGGCGAGAGTCGATACGAGATGCGGCAGCTAGAGAACTGGACTCCGCCCCGCCAGATCGACGACGGCTGGGTCGGTGAGGCATCGTTCGAAATTCCCGATGATCTACCCCTCGGGTACCACACCCTGAAGGCCGTTAGCGGCGAGCGGCAGGCGTCGATGCCCTTGATCATTACGCCGCTGTGGGTAGGTTTTCCGGAGCGGATGGGGGAGCATCGCGGTTGGGGCCTCGCCACCCAGCTGTACAGCGTGCGATCTCAGCAGTCTTGGGGGGTCGGCGACTTAGCGGATCTTGAGGACCTCGCTGTGTGGTCAGCAGCCCAACACCAGGCGGATTTTGTACTGATCAATCCGCTGCATGCCGCCGAGCCGGCACCGCCGATTGAGCCGTCGCCGTACCTCCCGAGCAGCCGCCGTTTTGCCAATCCCCTCTATCTGCGACTGGAACGAATTCCTGAGTACGCGTTAGCAGGCGCTGACCAGCGCGAGGATATCGACAAGATCAGAAGTCAGCTGCTCGCCGACCTTGCCCACGCGACTCAGATCGATCGTGATCGGTCATGGAACGCCAAACGTGAGGCACTCAAGATCATCTTTTCGGTACCGCGTACGCCGGGCCGCGAGGCCTCACTAGCGGCGTACCGGCGTCGTGAGGGGGCTGGGCTGGAAAGGTTCGCTGCCTGGGCAGCGCTGGCGGAGGATTATGGTGCCAACTTCAAAGAATGGCCGACCGAGCTGCAGGATCCGCAATCCCTAGCCGTCGTCGCCTTCGCTGCTGCGAATGCCGCCAAAATCGACTTCCACTGCTGGCTGCAGTGGCTAATGGAGGAGCAGCTGGCTGGCACCCAGCAGGCGGCCTCAAGGGCCGGTATGGCGCTTGGGGTAATGCATGATTTGGCGGTTGGCGTGAGTCCGCGTGGCGTGGATGCCTGGAGCTTGCAGGACAGTTACGCACAAAACGTCTCGGTTGGCTGCCCGCCAGATCCGTTCAACCAGCAAGGCCAGACGTGGAATCAGCCGCCATGGCGGCCCGATCGCCTCGCCGCCACCGCGTACGCTCCATTTCGCGAGATGGTTTCCACGATCTTGCGGCATGCTGGCGGCCTGCGTGTTGATCATGTGATCGGCCTGTTTCGGTTGTGGTGGATTCCCCGGGGTGCCCATCCCACGCAAGGCATCTACGTTCGTTACGACCACGAGGCCATGATCGGCATTCTTGCGCTAGAGGCCCATCGGGCGAACGCTGTGGTGGTTGGCGAGGATCTCGGCACCGTGGAGCCGTGGGTTCGTGACTATCTGCGGGAGCGCGGCATCCTGGGGACCTCGATCTTGTGGTTCGAGTTCGACTGGGATGGCGATAGTGGGCCGCTGCCACCAGAGAAGTGGCGGGAGTACTGTCTGGCCTCGGTGACGACGCATGATCTCCCGCCCACCGCTGGTTATCTCCTTGGTGATCATGTCCGGCTTCGTGATCAGCTGGGTATCTTGACTCGCTCGCTGGATGAGGAACTGGAAGCCGACGAAGCCGACCGCCAGGCGTGGCTGCAGAACCTCCGTAATAGGGGAGCGCTGCAACCCGATGCAGACGTCGACGAAACTGTCGCGGCCCTGCACCGCTACCTGACCTGGACGCCGGCGCGCCTGCTTTGCCTCTCGTTAGCCGACGCCGTGGGGGAACGCCAACTGCAGAACCAGCCCGGCACCATCGACGAATACCCGAACTGGCGGGTGCCGCTAACCGGACCTGACGGCGTACTGGTGATGTTGGAGGACATCTTCAGCAACCAGCGGACAGCGGATCTTGCCAAGATCATGAGGAGCGGCCGTTAGCCGCGGCAGTCACCTGGGACCGAGGTTGATTCCACCCTGCTCAACCGCCTCGCGCAGAGCGTCTGCTTCATCCTGGGTCAAAATGCCTGCCTGGACCGCTTTGTCCAGCCATGGATCCAGTGCAGCCGGCCCTTTCGCCGCATAATCGGCATGCACCTGGTCGAGGGCCGCCTCGACCTCGGCCTCGTCGACGCCGAGCATGCTCGACAAGGTCTCGACAAGAACCTGCTCCTGCTGAGGGCTCATTGGCCAGCCCGGCACTTCGGTCTGGGGCTGTGGATTGCCGGGAGTGGGGGCGATAGTGGGTGCGGTCGTCGGGTAAGGCACCCCTGGTGTGTCTGCGGATGCAACGCCTGCCACTCCGAGGCCCGCGCCAAGCACGAGCAGCCCTGAGCCTATTGCGACCGCAGTTTTTATCGAAATTGTCACGTTTCTTGCTACTCCTTGGTGTCGTTTAGCAGTGCGGTGCGAAATAGCGTGAAGCCTCTACCTGGCACTGAGCTGGGTAGAACCTGTCAGGCAGCTAGCAATATGGGCTCGCGCGGGACCTGGATAGGGTCGGCTGTGTGGCCAGTGCCAATGTGACGGCAGAAGAGGACGAGAAACAGCCGAAGCAGGTCAACCAAAGCCTGCTGACGGTACTGATTGCCTTCCTGGCCAATCTGCTGATCGCCATTGCGAAGTCCGTCGCTGCCGCTATCACCTCGTCGGCGTCAATGCTGGCTGAGGCGGCTCACTCCTGGGCGGATGCCGGCAATGAGATCTTCTTGTTGATTGCTGATCGGCGATCCGACCGTCGTCGAGACAGTAGACATCCGATGGGCTTCGGGCGTGAGGCCTATGTCTGGTCGATGTTCGCCGCTTTTGGGCTTTTTACGGCCGGCGCTGTGGTGTCGATTTGGCATGGTGTGCAACAGCTGATCGAGCCGGAGGAAGCGTCGAACTACCTTGTCGCGTACGTCGTATTGGCGATCGCCTTCGTGCTGGAAGGGGTGTCGTTCACCCAGGCCACGATCCAAGCTCGGCGACTGGCCGCAGCGCGGGATAGCAGTGTGACGAACCTCGTGTTGAACACGTCAAATCCCACCTTGCGCGCTGTCGTCGCCGAAGACGCTGCAGCCCTGATTGGAATCACGATCGCGACTGCTGGTGTTGGGCTCCACCAGCTCACGGGGTCGCCAACGCCCGATGCGATTGGCTCAATCCTGGTTGGCGTTCTCCTGGCCGTCGTCGCGGTTGTCCTGATCGACCGCAACCGCCGTTTTCTGGTTGGGGAGGTGGTACGCCCCGAGGTTCGGCGACGAGTGTTGCGTGAGTTGCTGGCACGCCCCGACATCGACCGGATCACCTACCTTCACCTGGAATTTGTCGGTCCAGGCCGGTTGTATTTGGTGGCATCGGTCGACATGGCTGGCGACGATGTAGAGCACAGTGTTGCTGTGCGGCTACGACAGGTCGAGCGTGAGCTGGAGCAGTATGAGGGCATCGAGGAGGCTGTGCTCACGCTGGCCACGCCGGATGAGGTGTCGCTACTGCCGTGAACGCGCGGCCCGCGCTACGCCTCGGCGGTGAGCAGATCAGTCGCCTCTTTTACTTCGTCGACGCAGAAGATCAACTCACCCATCGGGTGGCCGGCGCCGAGCCGTTGGAGCAAGGGCCACGCAGGATAGACATCTGTCCAGTACTCCCGACCGATCAAGATCAGCGGAGCGACCTCACTTGGGTCGGCGGCATAGAAGTTCTCCGTGACGGCTTGGAAGATCTCCTGGACCGTACCGGCCAAGCCAGGAAGATAAACCACCCCGCCTCCGCAGCGGTGGATCACGGTGTCCTCGCGTAGCGCGTTGGAGAAGTATTTGGCGATGTCGGTGGCGAAGACGTTGGTTGGTTCGTGGCCATAGAACCACGTCGGAATGCTAAGGCTGCGACCTGCGGAGGCGATTGGCCAGCGGGCGCGCACCTGGAAGGCGCTTTGCACCCAAGCATCGACACTTGGCCAATAGTGGAGCGGCGGTGTCATGATCATCAACGCGTCGTCGAGCGAATCCGGCCACGGACTCAGATAGGCACCGAGATTGGCGGCTTCCATCGCTCCCGGGCCACCGCCGGTAAGCACTGTGCGGCCGGCAACGGTCAGGCTGGCTCCCAGCTTCGCTGCCGCACGGTATGTCTCATCACCACGCGGCACGGCGTGACCGCCCATGATTCCGATGATCGTGCGCGGATCTAGATCTGACGTCGCGTCGTCGAGCGCGTCGGTGATGGCGTGATCATGAAGAGTGGCGCCCAGCTGGGCGGTGAGCGATCGAATGGAGTGAGTATGGGGACCACCCGTACACAGCAGCGTCCAGGCTTGCGGGATAGTCGGCGGCCCCATACAACTCGGCCGCGTCATACGGACGTGTTCGGTAGGGATCGAATGGTACGTCGGGAAGCCGGGGGAAGAGCAGCGCACCGGATCTGCGGAGATGGGTCTCGACGGCCGGGGCGAACAGACAGCCGAGGAAGACTGCGCCGTGCGGATCGATCTTCAGTAGTGCGTCACTTCGTTCCGTCAGATCAAGAGCCTGGACAAACCATCCGTTCAGCCGCTTGGTTTTGCCGATGTGGGCATCGAACTCGGCAAGGCTCTCGATCTCAATCAGGCGTCGAGTCACGACACGGGCCGCGTACTTGTCATGATCTGCGCATTCTGTCAGGCCCCAGAATGGCCGACATCTGAGTTGAGCGATCATGGTTCCGATGCTTGGCCCAGACGACGATTTGGTCGCATGGTTGCTCGAGGGCGATCCGTCGATCCGCTGGCGGGTGCATCGCGA
>Ga0126311_10000823_pt1 | contig 14442 bp, 14 predicted proteins | sample Plot61_FD_92539 | JGI IMG/M metagenome (GOLD analysis project Ga0126311, IMG submission 92539) | Serpentine soil microbial communities from UC McLaughlin Reserve, CA, USA - Plot61 | ecosystem: Environmental > Terrestrial > Soil > Grasslands | place: USA: UC McLaughlin Reserve, Lake County...
CGCAATCGAACTAACCGGCGAGTCTGACCCGGCGAGGAAGGACGAGAGACGGTTATGAGCGAAGGGAAGTCGCTCGTGCTTCCGAGGAGGAACGACGACCCGGATTTTGGGAGGGGTTCGATCTTCTTCGTTGGGACGGCGACAGTCATGATCCGGTACGCGGGCTTCACGATCTTGACCGACCCGAACTTCTTGCACGCCGGGGACCACGTGCACCTCGGGTACGGCCTGACCTCGCGGCGCGTGACCAACCCAGCCGTGGAGATCGAAGACCTCCCCCCGCTCGACTTTGTTCTGCTCTCGCACCTGCACGGGGACCACTTCGACCGCGTCGCGGAGCGCAAGCTAAACAAGGCCACCCCGATCGTCTCGACACGCCGTCTCCTACCCCCAGAGGAAGGGCTTCACCGCCGTGCACGCGCTCCGTACCTGGGAGACGCTACCCTTCACCAAAGGCGAGGTGCGCCTCGGCGTCACGGCGATGCCGGGCACCCACGCGCCCGGTCCACTGGCGAAGGTGACCCCCCGTGATGGGCAGCATGCTCGAGTTCGGGGCGGCCGAGGACGAGACCCGCCTGCGCCTCTACACCAGCGGGAAACCTTGATCCACGATCGCCTCAGGGAGATACCCCGCCGCTACCCCGAGATAGACCTCGCCCTTTTGCACCTGGGAGGGACGAAGGTGCTTGGCGTTCTGGTCACTATGGACGCCAGGCAGGACGTCGAGGCGATCCGGATAATCGAGCCCCGCACCGCGATCCCGATCCACTACAACGACTACACCGTCTTCAAGTCGCCGCTCGAAGACTTCAAGCGAACCGTCGCCGAGGCTGGTCTGCAAGACCGCGTCCACTACCTGAGCCACGGCGACACCTACGAGTTCGAGGTACCCACTGGCCGGTAACGCTTGGTGTCCTACGGGACCGGGTATCGCATCCAAACGTTCGGGTCGTCGCAGCGGCCGGTATCGTTTTCGCGGTCGATCTGCGCGGGCTGCAGCGCGCCGGGGATTATGTATTCTCCGCTCTCCGGGAAGCGCATGCCTGTCCATTCTTCCCATTCGGCGACCGTGCCGGTGACCGTGATTGCCTCCGAAGCGACCTTCATAAACTCCGCGCCAAGACGCCAGTGCACGCGCAGCCACGGGTCGAACGGCCCGCCGTCGTCTCGCTTCCACCGGACGCACCTCTCGAACGGGGTAAGTGGGTAGAGGCTCTTCAAGGTTGGGCGGACCGGAGCGACCAGGGAGTGCATGCCGTGCCCGGCGGCGAGGGATCACATGGCGCGCAGGACCTCCGCGCTCGGGCCCCGCCCTTGTTCATCCGGCGTCACGATGGCGGCCAGCGCCGAGAGCGCGTTCGGCTTGCGTCCCAGCCGCCGGTCCTCCAGTGCCCGGCCGAGTACCCCATTCAGCTTAAGCGGCAGATCCTCTGAGGTGCCGTCCCAGGCAAAAGGAGCGGTGTGGCCGATGGCGATCACCGCGTCTTCGAGACCGACGAACGCGATCTGAAACCCGGCGAACTCGTCGAAGAGAGATCCCCAGTGCAGCGTGTCGGCGTGGAGCAGGAACTTCGGCCACGCTTCCTCGCTCATGAGCCCGAACCGGTCCGCCAGGTCCGGCCTCTGTTCCAGGCTCGCTGCCTCGAACGACGTTCCATCCTTCATTCTCGACCTTCCGCGAGCACCTTCTTCAGGAAAAAGAGCGAATGTCCAGCCGGGTGGTCGGGTATCTCCCCGACGATCTCGTACCCGAGCTTCTCGTAGAAGGGTCGGGCTTGGAAGCTGTGCGTGCTGAGGTGTACGCCCCGGCATCCTTGGGTCCTTGCTTCCTCTTCGGCGGCTTCGAGGAGTTGCCTGCCGTACCCCCGGCCCCGCAGCGGCTCCGCTACCCAGAGGAACGTGAGGTCCAACCATCCCCCCCAGATGTCGCCGAGAGCTCCGCCGAGGATCGCGCCACGCTCGTCCCGGAGGAAGATGGCCAGCGGACTGTAGTAAGCGTCTTGCGTCACCGCCACGTTGTACAGGGCGAGGGCCTCGCGGATAAAGGTCGTGTCTTGCTCGCCGGCGTGCGGCTCGGAGACGATCCTGAGGTTCTGCATCGTCGGGTCAGGCTACGCGGGTACGTCGAGCACTATCTTCCCCATACCCGCACCCTCTTCCATGCGCTCCATCGCGGCCGCCACCTCTTGGAGCGGGAAGCTTTCGTTGATGGTCGGGCGCAGGCCGTGCTCGGCGTAGAGGTCGAGCATGGACCCGAACTCTTCGTTGGTCCCCATCGCGGTGCCGAGAACGGTGAGGTGCTTCAAAAAGATCCGGGGCATCACCACCGTAACCTTCGGCCCCGCCGTCGCCCCGTAGGTGACGATGCGGCTGCCGGGCTTGGCCAGCGAGACCATCGCGTCGAAGGCCTCGCCGCCGACATGGTCCACCGAGAGGTCCACGCCCCCGGTCATGCTTTTCAACTCTCTGGACCAGTCCTCGGAGTTGTAGTTGACGCCGCCCTCCGCGCCGAGCTCCTTGGCCTTCTCGATCTTCTCGTCGCTCCCCGAGGTGACGAAGACGTGCGCTCCCAGGCCCACGGCAAGCTGCACCACGAAAGTCGCCACCCCGCTCCCGATGCCCGGTACGACGATCGTCTCGCCCTCCTTGACCCCGCCGCGGGTGACGAGCGCCCGGTAGGCGGTCAGGGCGCCGAGGGGTATCGCCGCGGCCTCCTCGTGCGATAGGTGCGAGGGTTTCGGGAAGACGTTCTCCGCAGGGACCTTGACGAGCTGGGCGAAGGTGCCGTCGTCGGGGAGTCCGAGGATTCGGTACTCCTTGCCGGGCTTTTGGGGGTCGTCGCCCCAGTAGAGCGCGGGGTTGACGACCACCTCGGTCCCCTCGTCGGGGCCCGCGGCTCCATCCCCGCGGGCAACGACTTCGCCGGAGCCGTCCGAGCCCAGGATAACGGGGAGTGCCTCAGGCTTCGCGCCAGGGTACTCGCCCCGGGTCACGAAGACGTCGCGGCGGTTGAGGGCTGCGGCGCGAAGCCTCACGACCGTCTCGCCCGAGCCCGGCTCGGGGTCGGGGGCATCCTCGAAGCTCAAACTGTCGGGGCCGCCGAGCTCGTGCAGTACCATGGCTTTCATCGTTCCTCCCTCCGGTCGGAAGCTGACGTGCCGACAAGCTTTTCTACGCGAAGGCGTTCAGACCGGTGATCTCGCGCCCCACTATGAGCGCCTGCACGGTGTCTGTGCCCTCGTAGGTGTAGACGGCCTCGATGTCGGCGGTGTGCCTCGCGACGTGGTACTCGAGGAGGATGCCGTTGCCGCCGAGGATGTCGCGGGCGTCGGAGCAGACCTGCCGCGCCTTTTTGGCGTTGTTCATCTTCGCCAGGGAGGCCATGCCGCCGGTCATCTTGCCTTCCTGTAGAAGCTGCGAGAGGCGGAGGCACATCAGCTGCATGTTGGTGATCTCGGCCAGCATGTTGGCAAGCTTGCTCTGGATGAGCTGGAAGTTGGCTATCGGCTTGCCGAACTGCACCCTCTCTTTGGCGTAGGTGAGCGCCGCCTCGTAGCTCGCTATGGCGTGCCCGATGGCCTCCCACGCTACGCCGTAGCGCGTCGCCGTGAGAACCTTGGCCGTGTCCTTGAAGGTGTGGGCCCCTGCGAGGCGGTTTTCGGCAGGGATCCTCACGCCGTCGAGCCTTATGTCAGCCTGCCAGACGCAGCGCTTGGAGGTCTTGCCCTTTATGACCTCGGCCGAGTATCCGGGGGCTTCCTTCTCGACGAGGAAGCCCCCGACGTTGCCCTCGTCGTCGCGTGCCCAGATCACGATGACGTCGGCGAAGGAGGCGTTGCCGATCCAACGCTTCGCGCCTTCTATGACGTATTCGTCGCCCTCTCGCCTGGCTCTCGTCTCGAGCATCACCGCGTCGGAGCCGTGGTTGGGCTCGGTGAGGCCGAAGGCCCCGATCTTCTCGCATCGCGCCATCGCGGGTAGCCACCGCCCCTTCTGTTCCTCGCTACCGAGCATGGCGATGGTGCCCATCGCGAGGCCCGAGTGCACCCCGTAGAAGGTGTTGAGACTCCCGTCGCCGCGCGCCAGCTCGACGGCCACGAGTCCCGAGGCGACCTCGCTCATCCCGGGGCAGCCGTAGCCCTCTATGGTGCCGCCGGCGATGTTCAGCTCGGCGATCTTGGGGATCAGCTCGAAGGGGAACTCGGCCCTCTCCCAGTAGTCGTTTATCACCGGGATGACCTCCCGGTCGGCGAAGGCGCGGACCCGATCCCGGATATCGCGTTCCTCCTCCGTCAAGAGCTCGTCGATGAGGTAGTAGTCGGTCCCCAGAGACCGGGCAACGTCGGTCAGCAACGCTCTCCTCCTTCTCTACGCCCCGCAAACTCTAGCACCTCTCTACGCCGCCCGTACCGGAGTGCTATCTTGGATGCGGTTGGTGATGGACTCTGCGAGACGGAGGAGAGGTGGCGGTAGCATGACGCATCGGATACGCCGGGTGGCGGTGCTCGGCGCGGGGACTATGGGCGCCGCGATAGCCGCTCACTGCGCCAACGCGGGCCTCCAGGTGGACCTGCTGGACATCGCCCCGGACGACCCGGACACGGACAACAACGATATCGTCCGGGCGGGCTTCGACCGGATGAAGAACGCCCGGCCTGCCGCCCTCATGAGCCAACGGGCGACCCAACGGATGCGTCTAGGCAACTTCGAGGACGACTTCGATTGGGTCGCCGAAGCGGACTGGGTTCTCGAAGCCATCCTCGAGAGGCTCGAGCCCAAGAGGGAGCTTATGCGGCGGGTGGAGGGCGTTGCCAAGGAAGGGACGATCGTCTCCTCCAACACCTCGGGCATACCGCTGCACCAGATCGCCGAGGGCCGGTCCGAGGGATTCAAGAGCCGCTTTCTCGGCACGCACTTCTTCAACCCGCCGCGCTACCTGAAGCTGCTCGAGATCATCCCTACCGAGGACACCGACCCCGAGATCGTCGAGTTCGTGCGGAACTTCGGGGAGCGGGTGTTGGGCAAGGGCGGCGTGATAGCCAAGGACACGCCGAACTTTATAGGGAACAGGCTCGGGAGCTTCACGGGGATGCAGTCGGTGACCTACGCCCTGGAGAAAGGCTACGGGGTAGAGGAGGTCGACGCCATAACAGGGCCCCTGATCGGGCACCCCAAGACGGCCACCTTCCGCCTCAACGACCAGGTCGGCCTCGACATCGCCGTCGGCGTGGCCGAGAACCTGGTCGAGGCCGCCCCCGAAGACGAGTCGCGCGAGGACATCAAGCCCCACCCCAAGCTCAAGGAGATGCTTGAGAAGAACCTCCTCGGCAACAAGACGGGTGCCGGCTTCTACAAGCGCACCAAACGCGACGGCGAGACCGTCTTCGAAGTGTTGGATCTCGAGACCTTCGAGCACCACCCGCCGGAGAACCCGGAGATCCCCGTAGCCGGAGAGGCGCAGGAGCAGGGCGACCTGGGCTCGCGGCTGCGCTTTCTGGTGGAGATGGCCGACGAGGACCGCCACGCCCGCTTTATCCGGGACACGCTGTTACCCTACCTGGCCTACGCCTCTCGGCGGGTCCCCGAGATCTCCGACACCCTGGAGGACGTGGACCACGCGATGGAGTGGGGCTTCGTGTACAAGACCGGTCCGTTCAGGACCTGGGACCTGCTCGGCGTAAGGGAGACCGTCGAGAGGATGGAGGCCATGGAGATCGAGGTCGCCCCGTGGGTGATAGAGATGCTCGAGGTCGGGAACGAGAGCTTCTACAAGCGGGAGAACGGCCGGAAGCTCGCTTTCGGCCCGGTCGAGGGTAGATACGAGCCGGTCCGTGAGGACCCGATGGTTATCTCGTTGGACCGGTTACGGGACGACGGCAAAGAGCTCGCCCGCAACGACTCGGCGAGCATCCTGGATCTGGGAGACGGCGTCCTCTGCCTCGAGTTCCACTCGCGGGGCAACTCCATGGACGCGGCCGTCGTCGAGATGGGCTACCGGGCGCTGGAGGCGTTGGAGCGCGACGACGTGGTCGGGCTCGTCGTCGGCAACGAGGGCCGCAACTTCTGCGTCGGAGCGAACATAGGCGAGATCGTTCAAGCCGCGCAGAACGGCATGCTCGACCAGGTCGGCGAACGCGTGGAAGCTTTCCAGCGACTGCTTATGGGGTTCCGCTTCACCCCCAAGCCCGTTGTCGCCGCGCCGCACGGCCAGACGCTCGGAGGTGGGCTGGAGGTCTGCCTGCACGCGGACCGCGTCGTCGCGGCCGGGGAGACGTACATGGGTCTCGTCGAGGCGGGGGTGGGCCTGATCCCGGCGGGCGGCGGCACCAAGGAGCTGGCGCGCAGGCTGGTATCCAGGCCGCTCGGCATAACCCCTGACGCGACGCCGCTGCCGTTCGTGCAGAAGGCGTTCGAGACCATAGCGATGGCCAGGACCTCCGCCAGCGCTGTGGAGGCGCAGGAGATGGGCTTCCTCGACGAGGATGACCGGGTAGTGATGAACGCCGACCACCTTCTCTCCGCCGCCCGGCGCGAGATCCTCGACCTGGCCGACGGCTACACGCCACCGGAGCACGCCAACAACGTCTACGCCGCCGGCAAGACCGCGTGGGCCGCGCTCGAGGTCCAGGTAAAGACCTTGCAGTGGGGCGGCTACGCGAGCGAATACGATGGCGTCGTCGCCGGCCACGCCGCCCGCCTCCTGACCGGCGGGGACCTCTCCCTCCCCCAGTGGGTTACCGAGGAATACCTGCTCGGTCTGGAGAGAAAGGCGTTCCTCGACCTCCTCAAAAACGAGGAGACCCAGGAGCGGATCGCGCACATGCTCGAGACCGGAAAACCGCTGAGGAATTAGCACCTCAAGCTGAGGTATTGATCAGCTTGCGACCGAAGGGAGCAAAACGATGAAAGAAGCCGTTATCGTCTCGGGGGCGCGGACCGCGGTTGGCCGGGCGCCGAGGGGGACGTTGCGGGCTACCCACCCGGTGGACATGGCGGCCGCCGCGATCTCGGAGGCCCTGGATCGCGCCGACGAGCTGGACAGGGGCGAGATCGAAGACGTGATCGTGGGCTGCGCGATGCCGGAGGGGACGCAAGGCTACAACGTTGCCCGTCTCTCGTCGATGCGGGCCGGCCTCCCGGAGACCGTCCCGGCGCAGACGGTGAACCGCTTCTGCTCGTCGGGGTTGCAGACCATTGCGATGGCCGCCGAGCGGATCATGAGCGGCTTCGCGGCGACAGTCGTCGCGGGCGGAACGGAGCATATGTCTTCCACCCTGGAGATGCCGGACTTCTCTCCGAACCCGAAGCTGGTCGAGACCAGCCCCGCCGTGTACATGGGGATGGGCTTGACCGCCGAGCAGGTCGCAAGAGAGTTCGACGTCTCGCGCGAAGACCAGGACGAGTTCGCGCTGCGCAGCCACACTTTGGCCAAAAAGGCCGTCGAGGGCGGCGTCTTCGACGAGGAGATCGTGCCGCTCGACGTAGAGTTCGACTGGGTGGACGAAGGCGGTGAGGTCCGCCACGCGGAGACCACCTTCAGGCGCGACGAGGGACCGCGCGACACGTCTATGAAGAAGCTCGCCAAGCTGCCTACCGTCTTCCAGCAGGGCGGCACGGTGACGGCCGGGAACTCCTCGCAGAGGAGCGACGGCGCCGCGGCGGTCGTGGTGATGGAGCGCGAGGAGGCCCAGAGGCGCGGCCTCGTGCCGCTCGCCCGCTTCGTCGGGTTCGCCGTCGGCGGGGTGAGGCCGGAGGTCATGGGGATCGGCCCGACAGTCGCCATCCCGAAGGTCTTGGAGCTCACCGGGCTCTCGCTGGGCGACCTGGACCTCGTCGAGTTCAACGAGGCGTTTGCGGCGCAGGCGCTCGCCGTGATCCGGGAGGTCGGATTGGACCTAGAGAAGACCAACGTGAACGGCGGCGCGATCGCGCTCGGTCACCCCATGGGGGCGACGGGGACCAAATTGACCATACACCTCACCCGTGAGATGAAGCGTCGCGGCTCCCGCTACGGTATGGTCACCATGTGCATCGGCGGCGGAATGGGGGCCGCCGGCATCTTCGAGAACCTCCAGAACTAAAGAGGCGCGCCTAACGGGCGTGTTGCGCGCTCTCAACCCACCAGGGCGCACGAACTTCGTCGCTTCGTCCCCTTCTTTTCGAATGTCGGATGCGGCCCAACTGTACCCCCGGCCCGAGGCTCCGAGCATCACCCATTCAAGTGATTTTCCGGTTCCCTACGTGAGCAGGAGGGTCAGCAGCCCCAGGTACAGGAACGCGGCGAGCGTCACGGCGAGGCCGAAGCCCCAGTTCCGCTTGGGTCCGATCTCCAGCGGGTGCAGCCCGGTCAGGCGCGCGAGCATCGTCACGGCGCTTGAGAAGGGCGTGAGCAGAAGGGCGGACTGGGCGCCGAGCAGGAGCGCCACGGCCCACAGCGTGGGCGCGGAGCCGCCGTCGAGCGGGAAGGCGGTGTTTATGAGCAGGATCATCGGGATTACGTGTATGCCGATAACGAACCCCACGCCTATCGTCAGCATGAGCGCCGGTGCGACGAGCACCGCGGGTAACGCGGACAGCAGGTTGCCGAGCGGCGCGAGTGCCCCGATCTGCTCGAGGGAGAGCACGAGGATGCCGGCCGACCCGAAGAGGGCGAACTCGGCGTGCGAGGCGACGAGCGACCCGCGCGTCTCGCTGGCGAGCCTCCCCAACGGGGAGGCTCGGCGCAGAAAGACCGTGGCCAGCACAGAGATCATGATGACGACCACAGCGACGGTTACCGCGATAGTGGCCATCAGGGAGAGCCCGGGAAAGAGGAGGTTGGCGAGCGCGACCGTCGCGACGAGCAGCACCGGGTAGAGAACAACCGCGGCGGCTTTGCGGTCCAGCGCCGTGTCCGGGCCCGACAGGTCCTCCGCCTCGCCCTTCTCGCGCTGCGCGAAAAGGGAGGTCGCGGCGAGGCCGAGCAACGCGAACGGAAGCGTCGCCGCGAGGAGATTCGGGTAAGAGACGCCGGTCAGCACGATCGTGGTCGCGGTGAAGACGTTGAGATTGGTCCACAGCGGGGCGAAGGAGAACCCGCGCCCGGCCCAGGTGAGTGCGTCTATACGCGAGTTGGGAGCGGCGCGTCCGAGGATGACGTCTATGAGCACGAACGCCCCCACGTCCAGTACCGCCCCGAGCACGTGGCCCATGATCCCCGACGCCGTCCCGACGCCCGCCCCTTTTCGCCTCAAAGCAGCGACAAGGGCCCGGATCTGGCCCTCGTAGCGGGCCGCCCGGATCGGGTACCCCGCGACGCTCAATACCAGCAGCACCGCGACCACGCCGTAGTAGTCCGGCAGCCCCCCGGCGAAGGCGCCCGCGTCGAACCGACCCGTGGCGAGCACCACCCCAAGCACCACGAACGAGACCAGCGCGAGGCCCTTGTGGAACGAGCTGGCCCACGGCACCGACAGCGCATAGAGGGCGATACCCGTGGCCAGGAAGACGGCCGTGGCGAGGGGAGTTGGCGCGAGGTTCGACCACGCGTACGCCGCGAGGAACGCCGCACCGAGCGCGGGCCGCAACCCGTTGAGCCGCACCCTACCTTTCTCAAAAGATTTCGCTCTCTCGGTGTTCTCTCTCACCCCCTAAGTTTGGCAAAAACGGGCCCGCACTACCAACGATCCGCGGGCCTTTGCCGCTTGGGAAAGAAGGGCTTCTCCGTAGACTTAAAGGGTGAGCCTCCGACCAGTCGGAATGTCGGTTGAAGAAGGAGGAACGGATGGGAAATAGGGAGAGCTACGAGCCAGGGACCTTCTGCTGGACGGACCTCGCTACCACCCATACGGCGGGCGCCAAGGCCTTCTACACCGGGCTGTTCGGCTGGGAAGCTGAGGATGTGCCGGCCGGGGAGGTGGGGACCTATACGGTGCTGCGCTTGGGCGGCGACGAGGTTTGTGGCCTCTACGAGATGGACGCTGAGCGGCGCGAAGGGGGCATCCCGCCCCAGTGGCTCTCGCACGTGAGCGTCGAGGACGCCGACGCGGTAGTCTCCAGGGCGCGCGAGCTCGGAGGCACGGTCTACGGTCAGGCGTTCGACGTGGGCGAGCAGGGCCGGTTCGCGATGGTCCAGGACCCGTCGGGCGCCGGGCTCGCGGCCTGGCAGGCGGGAACGGACATCGGCGCGCGCAGGGTCAACGACCCCGGCTGCATGACCTGGAACGAACTCCAGACCCGCGAGCCCGAGAGGATGGCCGCCTTCTACGCCGAGCTCTTCGGCTGGGAGATGGAGGCCCAGCGGGAGGACGGCAGGCTGGCCTACGTGGTCATCAAGAACGCAGGCAGCTCCAACGGCGGCATCATGCCGGTGACCGAGCAGCACGGCGACGTACCCCCCTTCTGGCTCACCTATTTCACGGTCCCGTCGTGCGACGGTGCCGCGGCGAAGGCGCGGGAGCTGGGCGGCGCGGTTCTTGCCGGCCCGATGGATCTGGGTGCGGGCCGCATAGCGGTCTTGACCGACCCCCAGGGCGCGGCGTTCGCCGTCTTCGAAGGGGAGACGGACAACTAGCGCGCAAGACCACGGCGAGGTTCCGGTGCAGCCGCCCCGCGCGGAGCGGGCCGGCGCCGCATCTCCCTTCTCTGAGAGCGGCTCGGAGACGAGGGCGGCATATAATCGGGTGACGTCGACCTGAGGGCTCGAAGAAGGGTTGCGCCTTGCCGAACCGCACCGCGAACGCGCTCCGCGTAGCTCTTTTTATGGTCTTCGTCCTGTCTTGGGCCGCGTGCGGCCCGGACGCGGGCGGCTCGTCGCCCGAGCCCTCGACGCCGGAGGGCGAGACGCGGCGTACCGAGCGGGCGGAGGGGGAGACCCAGGGTCCGGCGCCGGAAAATACCCGGCGGAGGTCCGCGAACGCCGCAGGCGCGGTCGAGGTGGAGAGGACCGTTATAGCCACGAACCTCGAGGTGCCGTGGGGGTTCGCCTTTCTCCCGAACGGCGACGCCCTCTTTACCGAGCGCGACTCCGGGCGGCTGCTGCGGATGGGCTCTGCGGGGAACGTCGAGGAAATACAGACGCTACCGACGCGGGGCTACGGCGAGGGCGGCAGCCTCGGGCTCGCCGTCTCTCCGGACTACGAGCGAGACGGCTACCTCTATGCGTACTACACGACCGAGGAGGACAACCGGGTGGTGCGGCTCCGGCTCGGCGAGGAGCCGGAGCCGCTCCTGACCGGCATCCCGTTCAACTCCTACCACGACGGCGGCCGTATCGCCTTCGGCCCCGACGGCATGCTCTACGTCGCCACGGGGGATGCGGGCGACCCGTCGAACTCCCAGGACCGGGGCTCCCTGAGCGGCAAGATCCTGCGCCTCACCCCCGACGGGGGCGTACCCGAGGACAACCCATTTCCGAACAGCCCCGTCTACTCCTACGGCCACCGCAACGTCGAGGGCCTCGCCTGGGACGAGGGGGGCCAACTCTACGCCTCTGAGTTCGGCAAGGATACTTTCGATGAGGTCAACCGCATCGAGCCCGGCGAGAACTACGGCTGGCCTGAGTTCGAGGGTGATGGAGGTCAGGAGGCCGAGGCCGCGGGTTTCGTCAACCCCGTAACGACGTGGCCAACCAGCGAGGCGTCCCCGAGCGGGGCGGCGATACTGAAGAACGGCGCGATTCCGCAGTGGGAGGGCGACCTCTTCGTGGCGGCCCTTAGGGGCCAGAGGCTCTGGAGGCTAGAACTCGTCCCGGACGGCGGGGTAACGGGTAGGGAGGAGCTGCTTAAAGGGGAGTTAGGGCGGATCAGGAACGTCGTCCAGGCCCCCGACGGCTCGCTCTGGGTCACCACCTCCAACCTCGATGGCTACGGGAGCCCCGTCAGCGACGAGGATGACCGGATAATCCGCCTCGCGCCCGCGGGCAGGTAGGACGCGGAATCTCAGGCGGAAGCCGGCTCCACGCTCGCGGACATCGAGCCCTTACAGCGCGGGATGAGCGGGTCGGGGCCGAAGGCCTGGATCTGGTCCCGCTTCAGCTCGGCCTTCTCCAGGTGCGTTGTCGCCACGATGACCCGTCCGGTGGTGTCGACTTCGACAGCCATCTTGTAGCCTTTTTCGACCGGGTGCCCGAAGATCTTCTTGAGCATCAGGATCACGTACTCGAAGCTGTGGTCGTCGTCGTCGAGCAAGACGACGTTGTACGGCGGCAACCCTTCGGTCTGTTGTCGCGTCTCTTCCCGGGGCTGCGCGATGGTGTTCGTCGGCTACCTGCCCTTCCACTCCGGCTTGCGCTTCTCGAGAAAGGCGCACATGCCCTCCTGGGCGTCGGCGAAGGAGGCGTTAAAGGCCATGATCTCCTTTGTGTAGGCGTAGGCCTGCTCGACGGGCATCTCGACCTGGCGGTAGAAAGCCTGCTTTCCGACCCCCACGACGAGCGGGCTGGCCTCGGCGATCTTCTCGGCGAGCTCCAGCGTCTCCGCGTCGAGGTCCTCCGCGGGCACGACCCTGTTGACCAGCCCTTGGGCGAGGGCCTCTTGGGCTGAGATAAAGTCGCCGGTGAGGAGCATCTCCATCGCCTTTTTCTGGCCTATAGCGCGGCTCAGGGCCACCATCGGGGTCGAGCAGAACAGCCCGATCTTCACGCCGGGGGTGGCGAAGCGCGCCTCCTCGACGGCGACGATGAGGTCGCAGGTGGCGGCGAGCTGGCAGCCGGCGGCGGTGGCGACGCCGTGGACCCTGGCTATGACCGGCTGGGGTATGGCCTGGATCGTCTCCATCAGCTCGCAGCAGACGTCGAAGATGTGCCTGTAGGACTCGGGGTCGCGCCCGATCATCTCGGAGAGGTCGTGTCCGGCGCAGAACGCCGAACCGTTCCCGGCGAGGACGACGACGTGCGCCTCCCTGGCTTCGCCTATGGCCTTCAGGCAATCCGTTAGCTCCTGCATGTGGACCAGAGACAAGGCGTTGCGTTTGTCGGGACGGTTCATCATGACGCAGGCTATCGCTCCGTCCACCTCGACGATGATGTGCTCATAGGTTCTTTTCTCCGCTTCGATCATAAGGCTATCCTCCTTCGTACTCGCGCACGTCGACGAGCTCGGTGCGGCCGCCGATCTCTACGCTCCCGTCCGCCCGGGGCTCGGCGAGGATCAGGGAGCCCTCGCCCTGCCGGATCTTGATCCTGCGCCCCAGCAGCGCGGCCAACCGCACGGCGTGGGCCCCCGTCGCCTCGTCCTCTTCGACGCCCACCCGCGGCGCGAACACGCGCACGCGCACGCGGCCGTCCCCTTCGTCCTCCCAGGCCCACACCCCAACGAGGTCGTGGCCCTCGGGTGGGCCCACTAGCGCCTCCACCTCAGCCGGGGACCCGAGTTCGACCTCCTCGAACGCCGGCGCCCACCCGGGCCGTCCGGTGATGAACGTAACCCCGCCCTCGAACCTGACCCGAACCTCGCCCGCCGGTGGACGTAAGACCGAGACCCCCAATCCCTCTTGCGCGAGTAGCCAGGCCGTGCCCACCAGCGGGTGACCGGCGAAAGGAAGCTCCGTCCCCGGCGTGAAGATGCGCAGCTCACCACGCTCCGGGTCGTCCACGAACACCGTCTCGGAGAAGCCGAGGTCGGCCGCGACCGCCTGACGATCCCACTCCAGCACCTCGGCGCCTTCGAGAAACACGCCCAACGGGTTGCCGCCGGCGTCGCCTTCGCCGACGAAGACTTTCAGGACGTGTAGCTCTGGCACGCGCCTCCTTAGTGGACCCGCTTCTCCTGCTCGGCCCACTCCTTCTCGCGCAGTACGAACTTCTGCACCTTGCCGGTCGAGGTCTTAGGGAGGTCTGTGAACTCGACGGCGGCGGGGGCCTTGAAGCGGGCGATGTTCTCTTTGCAGAAGTCTATTATCCCCTGCTCGGTGGCCTCCTGCCCTTTTTTCAAGACTACGAAGGCCTTCGGGCGCTCGCCCCACTTCTCGTCGGGGACGGCGACCACGGCGGCCTCCATAACGGCCGGGTGCCGCGCGACGGCCTGCTCGACCTCGATCGTCGAGATGTTCTCGCCGCCGGAGACGATTATGTCCTTGCTCCGGTCCCGGATCTCGATATACCCGTCCGGGTGCCACACGGCCACGTCGCCGGAGTGGTACCAGCCGCCCTCGAACGCCTCCTCCGTCGCCTCCTCGTTCTCAAAGTAACCCTTGGCGACCATGTTGCCGTGCATGACGATCTCGCCCAGGGTGTCGCCGTCGCGCTCGACGTCGTTCATGTTCTCGTCCACGACCCGCACCAGGTCGGCGGTGACGTAGCCCTGGCCCTGGCGCGCCATGAGCCGCGCCCGCTCTTCGTCGTCCAGCTCCTCCCACTCCGGATGAATGCCGCTCGTCGTCATCGGGCCGTAGGTCTCCGTGAGGCCGTAGATGTGTAGGGGGCGAATGTTGAGCTCGGTGAGCTGGCCGAGCAGGGTGGGGGAG
>Ga0126311_10000824_pt1 | contig 14441 bp, 7 predicted proteins | sample Plot61_FD_92539 | JGI IMG/M metagenome (GOLD analysis project Ga0126311, IMG submission 92539) | Serpentine soil microbial communities from UC McLaughlin Reserve, CA, USA - Plot61 | ecosystem: Environmental > Terrestrial > Soil > Grasslands | place: USA: UC McLaughlin Reserve, Lake County...
CTTGTTTTCTGCGTCTACCAGCACCGCCGCACAACCTTCGATCGGCTTGCCGATCGGGATCGACTCCAGCTCGCCATCGCCGGGTTTGACGAAGTAAGCGAACTTGGTCATCGTCGTTTCCGACGGGCCATAAAGATTTACCAGTTGCACGCGATCGCCGAATTTCTCGTTCCACTTGCCGACGTCGCGCGCCAACAGCCGCTCACCCGCCATCAGGACATGCGTGAGTTCGGCGAAGTAATCTGAATTGACGTCTTCGTTGATGACGGCTCGGAAGATGGACGGAACGCAGTGAATGATGTTGACCCCCTCGATGTCGATCCAGTCGATCAACTTCTTGATGTCGATAATCGAGTCGCGTCCCGGCGGGATGCAGATCGTGCCGCCGGCGCAGAGTGGCGTGAAAATATCTCTCAGCACGGCATCAAACGCGGGCGTTGTCAGTTGACTGACGCGTACGCCTTCGCTCAGACCGAGTGCTTTGATTTCCCACTTGATGAAATGATCTATGCCTTTCAGGCGGCCGACGATTCCCTTCGGCTTGCCCGTCGAGCCGGATGTGAAAAACACGTAGCATTGATCATTGGGATCGTAAGCCACTGCGGGTGGTTCGCTGTTGCTGAATGAACTGTACTCCTCAACGGAAATCTTCCGAGCGGTATCGCCGGCGATACGTTCGAGAATCCCACTGAACCTCGATTCGAAGACAAACCAGCGCGGAGAAACTTCCGCCACCATAACTTCCAGTCGCTTCTCGGGAATACTCGGATCGAGCGGGACGAACACGCATCCGGCTTTGAGAGTGCCGATTATGGCCGTGATAACCTGGACGGGATCTTCGATCAAGATCGCCACAATGCTGCCCTTCGGAGCGCCCGAAGCAATCAGGAAATTGGCAAGCTTGTTGGCTTTTGTTCCCAGTGCGCCATAAGTTGTCGCCTGGTTCGCATAACTGACCGCTACGTTGTCCTTGAACCGTTCAGCGGCTTCGCTAAACATCTCCTGAATACTTTGATAGCTCATAGTTTCCCTTTCGCAATTTCTTTGGCAATGATGGTGAGCGGATCGATGCAACTGTAGCCTTGTTGATTTCCGTTGCTGATCGCGAAATGTTTGGCTGGTAAGTGAATCTCGGTGCAGCCGGCGATGAAGCAGTCGACTTCATATTTCGCCATGAGTGCTTCGAACTCCGGCAGCAGTGTGTGAACCGGTTTGTTGCTCTTTATGTGACTGTAAATCAGATCGTGAATTGCTTCCTGATCTTCCTCGTTCGGTAAAACAAAGAATTGTTTAGCGGCCGGCCAGCATGGATGAGTTTCAAAGAGTTGCATCTTCCGGGTGCCCTGGGTGCAAAAGAGCAGATGCTTTTTTCGCACACTCAGGATGCGCTCGAATATCACATCGAGGAGAGAGACAACTCTTTCTCTTAATTCACGCGGCACGCGCGGCAGCAGGTAGTGGTACGTGATGCAGCAGATGACGACTTTTGAAGCGTGCAAGTCGCGCAGATCGCAGAGCGACTCGGTCAATCGTCCGAGCAGAGTGTCGTACGACTGGCGCAAAAATTCTGTCGTCCGATCCGGATGGGTAGGATCGGAGAGCATCATAACGATCGGCGCTTCCTGTTCGCGACCGGCGAGACTGCACTCGTAAATAGTCTTCAGGAATTCCGCCGAGGCCAACGGTCCGAGGCCTCCCAAAACTCCGATAACGGGTCTTTCGGCTGTGTGGTTCATATTAGCCACCGATGGCACGGATAAACGGATTTTTTATGACATTGAGACGAGGATCTTGCGTGGTCCGGCGTAAGGCATGCGGCCGTGACAGGTGAGCATGTTGTCGATGACTAATAAGTCACCGGCTTGCCAGGGAAACAAGACCGCGCTTTTTTTCGTGGTCTCTCTGATGTGTTCGAGCATCGCAACCGGGATCGGCGTGTCATCGCCGAAGAAAGCGTTCTGTGGCAACGCATCCTCTTTGCCCGCGTAGACTGACATCATGGTTTCGTAAACCTTACGCGGGTGAGTGCTCGGATGAAACTGGTCCGCCTGGTTGAACCAAACGGGCTGCTTGGTCTGCGGATGCTCTGCCACCGCCGGTCGCACTTGAGTGAGTTTCACGCTGCCATCGGCCTGCCACTGCACCTCGCTACCGCAGGCGGTCGCATATTCCTCGACAACAGCCTTGTCCGTCGTTTCAAAGGTATCCTGCCACGATGGACCAACACCATTGCCACCCTGAAGATTGCGTACGTACTTCACTCCCTTGCGCGTGAACTCCTCCACGACGTTCGGGTCGATCGACTTCAGAATCACGCGGCTGTCGGCGATCGGAGTCTCGCCCTGCTCCTGCGGCGCGACGATGCAACCGAAGAAAAGACGGCGCGGCCACTTGTTTGAGTAAGACAACTCGTTGTGCATCGAGATGTAGTATTCGGACGGATACTCAGTTGACGTGTACACGCCGTCAGCAAGCTTCGTGCGCGGAGAATTGCCGTCGATATAATTGAGCAGATTACTATTGAGACTCCTCACGCAACGCGCAAAGCTGGCCGGAGTCTTAACGCCGAAGCCACGAAACAGGATCGCTCCATGATCGAGCAGTTTCATTTCGAGAAATTCCTGGTTCGCCGTGTAGTAGGAAAGCAGGTTGTTGACAGTTACGTTTTCCTGTGCGGCTTCGGGTTGGACGATGAAAGGCATCGTCTGATCCGGAAACATGAGCTTTCTGGTAAACATCATCCTAACTCCTTGCAGACTCTCAGTTAAGACTGGGCAATTCGAATAGATCGACAAGCAGGTTGAAAGTCAGGACCATGATGAGGACATCGATCTCCAGGTGTGGATGAAGTCTGAAGCCCGGCTCCGAGTATTGAGACTTGAGTGTTTCGATCGTGTCCGGATTGAAATAGCCCTGACGTTTAATGTGTTCATAAGAGAGCAGGTCGTTAATCCATTCGAGGTTCTGCTGTAACAGAAAAGGACTGCCCGGCGCGCGAAACCCAAACTTCTCGCGTTTGAGGATCTGCTTCGGGACCAGATCCTGGGCCACCTTCTTGAGAATGTACTTCTCAGTAAACTCGTTCAGCTTCAGATGCGGCGGAATCTCTCTCGCAAACTCGACGAGGTCAATATCGAGAAACGGATAACGGCATTCGACCGAATTGGCGAGGGCCATGCGATCGCCGTGGTCAGAGAGCAAATGGTCGGCAAGCCGGAGTTTGAAATCGAGGTAAGAACGTTGATGGATGAAGTGCCGCCCTTGCAAACGTTCTTTATTGACGATCTCGAAATTCACACAATCGAACTGCGGGAAAAGCCGGTTCACCTGGTCCGAGTAGATAGCCGACTTTATTTCCAGCAACGGATAATAATCATTCTCGTAGAAGACGTTCTTGTCGCCCCAGAGTTTGGTTCTGATCTCATCCTCGAGCACGGTCTCCAGGTCACGGCTCTGACGTCTGCGATTATCGAACTGGTCGTATCGATAACCGACGTAACCCGCAAACAACTCGTCCGCACCTTCGCCTGACAGGACCACCTTGATGCCGGCCTTGCGCGCTGCTTCGGAGAGTGCATATGAGCAGGTGTTATAAGTTTCTTTCACTGGACATTCGCAGTGATAGACCATGTCCGTGAGCCGGTCGGCGATCTCGGACCAGTCGAAGACGATTTCGTGATGAACGGAGTTGGAGATCTGCGCCATCATCCGTTGGAATTTCTGTTCATTGATCTCGTTGTCAGTGAAAGCAATCGAAAACGAGTGTCGCTGTACGTGGGGTGAGAGCTTGTGAATCTGTGCGGCGATCATGGACGAATCCTGTCCGCCGCTGAGATAAAAGCCGACCGGAACATCAGCCTGGAGGCGATAGCCGACCGCTCGCTCAACGTGGTTTCTCAGATTGTCGACATAGCCCGCTTCAGTTTGTTTGTAATCCACCTCGTCGATGCGTGGATAGTCGAGGTCCCAGTATTCGCCGACATTTGCGTGCGAGTTTGCCACCAGGAAGCCACCGCTCTTCAGACTGCTGATGTTCTTGAACATCGTGCGGGGGCTGACGATTCCGGGGAACGAGAAGATCTGATCGAGTCCGGTTAAGTCCACTTCGCGCTTGACCATCGGATGCACGAGTATGGCTTTGATCTCAGAGGCAAAGATGAGAACGTCGTCGACGATCGTGTAATAGAGCGGATTGATTCCGAAATGATCCCTGGCGAGCAGCAGCTTGCGTTGTTTCCTGTCGAGCAGTGCAAACGCAAACTGGCCGTTGAGTTTGTTGATGAAATCGACGCCGTCTTCTTCGTAAAGGTGAGCCAGGACCTCGATGTCGCTGCCGGTGCGGAACGTATGACCCTTCTTGATCAGGGTGGACCGCAGCTCGCGATAGTTGTAGATCTCGCCGTTACAAACCACGACGACAGATTCGTCTTCATTAAAGAGTGGCTGATCGCCGCCTTCGAGGTCGATGATGCTTAACCTGCGAAAGCCGAGACCGACGTTGTCCGCAATGAAATAGCCCGCCGAATCAGGCCCGCGATGAACGAGCTTGTCAGTCATTTTCTCTAACAGACCGCGATCGATCTGGCGCTCTTTGCGCATATCGAGATAGCCGGCAAATCCACACATAAAAACCTCAGATTAGGACTTCGAGATCGGCGTTGAAGCTGTCGAGGAGTTGCGCGCGTTCTTTCTCGGTCGCGACGGAAAAGCCGGAGAGGTTTTTTGCCGGATCGAGAAGCATGTCTTCAATGAGCGCGGTAAAGTGATCGAGCATGCGCGTGATCGTATCGCGATCGAAGCGACGCCGATCGTACAGAAGCTGAATCATCAATTCCGGTCCGGGTTCGATCACGAGCGTGAGCGGATAGTTGGTCCTTTCGAAGAGCGCCGGACGATGCGCCTTGATGTCGTCACTGCGTGCCTGCGACTGCTCCACCGGAAAGTTTTCAAAAATCACTACGCTATCGAAAAGTTGCAGGCCGCGCGGCACATCGCTCCATTTCTGTACTTCCACCAGCGGGCTGTGCTCATAAAGCAGCATCTCAGACTGCTGCTCCTGGATCTTTTGCAGCCACGGAAGTAATGCAATCCCGGCCGGCACTTTCACACGCACCGGTATGGTGTTGATGAACAGACCAAGCATCGCATCGACACCTTCCAATTGCGGCGGACGACCCGAAACAGTGGCGCCGAAAACCACGTCTTCACAACCGCTGTAGCGACTCAACAACAGCGCCCACGCTCCCTGCACGATCACGTTCAAGGTCAATCGTTCACGACGGGCCAGCGACTGCAACGCTTCAGTGGTCGCGACACTGAACTGTGTCTGCTCGGCGCAGAAGACCTCGCCGTCAGGTTCGGAGCCGGCTTCAACCGGATGATCCACGCCGAACAGAGTCGGTGTAGTAAATCCCTTGAGTGTGCGGCGCCAGAAAGTTTCGGCTTGAGAGAGATCTTGTTGCTGCAACCAAGCTATGTAATCTCCGTATGGACGTGATGGCCCCAAACTGATCTGCTTGCCGTCGCGGAAGGCGTCGTAGAAAGCAGCAATCTCGTTCAACAGCAACGCGACAGACCAGCCATCGAGCAGCAGCAGCGGCCTACTCCAAATAAAATGATAAGCATCGTCGGCCAGACGGATGAGAATGAGACGCATCACCGGCGCGTGCGTCAGGTCAAAACCTTTGCTGCGATCCGCTTGTAAGAACTGTTCGAGCCGTTCATGCTGAACGAGTGGCGGCGTTCCACGCCAGTCCTGTTCGATAAACGAGAGTTTCACTTGCCGTCCGACAACTTGCAGTGGTTCGTCGAGGTTCTCCCACACGAGAGCGGTGCGCAGTATCGGATGTCGATCGACCGCGCGCTGCCAGGCCCACTTGATCGCATCGACGTTGATGTCGCCCTGCAACGTGCAGTGGAATTGTCCGAAATAGACTGCCGCCTCGGGCGCGCAGAGAGTGTGGAAAAGCATTCCCTGCTGCAAGGGCGAGAGTGGATAGATCGCTTCGATGTTCTTCGCGCTCATCTCGGTAAACCCGCGTATTAGATCCGTGTCATCTGTGGCCAAACATTAATCGAATTTGACCGTGTCGAGGATGCTGCTGAGTTTTTCAACGTCCAGTTTGGCCTGCGGGAAGTCAGACGGTGTGTAGGCGCCCGCATCAGGCGACTGGCAATGCGCGATCAGCGACTTCAACTCGTCGATGAACCCGTCCGCCAGCTCCTCGATGGTCTCGCGCCGGTGGATGTTTTCACTGAAGGTCCAGAAGACTTTCAACCGGCCCTCGGAAACACCGCTGTTGATATCGATCAAATGATCGCGAGAGCGTCGCATGCTCAGAGTCTTACCGCCTGACTCCTTCGCCGGCGTAAACGGTGACGACTCATCTATCACATGATCGAATTGGCCCATGTGATTGAAAATCACTTCCGCCTGCGGTAGTGCTTCGAGACGGCCGGCGATGCTGGCATCGTCGCTGAGATAACGCAGCACGCCATAACCGATACCGCCGTGCGGAACCTGTCGCACTTGCTCTTTAATCGTCTTCAAGGCCTCGCCTGGTCCTTCACTTTCGGCAATACTCAGCAGCAGCGGAAAGACGGCCGTGAACCAACCAACAGTGCGCGACAAATCCACATCATCAAAAATCTCTTCGCGTCCATGCCCTTCAACATCGACGAGCATTGACGACTCACCATTCCAGCGAGCACCGGCAAGCACCAGCGCCGTGAGCAACACTTCATGAATCTGCGTGTGATAAGCCTTTGGCACTTCACGCAGGAGAGCATCTGTATTCTCAGTATCGAGCGACACCGTAACGGTGCTCGCCATCTCCATCGTGTTCGCACCGCCGGAATAATCGACCGGCAACGCGCCGACATTCGCACGCGGAGCAGCCAGCCAATAGTCGAGCTGCTCGCGTAAACCGTTCGATTGCGCGTAGGCTTTCAACTTCCTGGTCCATTGCGTAAACGGCGTCGTTCGCGGCGGAAGATGTACTTCCTCGTTATGGCTAAGTTGCTGGTAAGCCGTTTGCAGATCTTCCACGATGATGCCCCAGGAGACGATGTCCACAGCCAGGTGATGGACCACAATGAGCAGGCGGCTCGTCTGATCCGGACCGCGATCGAACAAGGCCACACGCAACAACGGTCCGTCAGATAAGTTAAGACTGGATTGTATTTCGTTGGCCCGTGATTCGAGCTCTGCGTCGTCTGTCAGATCAATCTTTACAAACGGCACTTCGCCGCTCGGCTCGTTGCCGATCTGTTGCCAACCGGAATCAGTCTCAACAAAACGTAGATTCAGCGCAGCGTGATGTCTCAGGATCTCGCCGGTTGCCTGCTGCAAGAGATCGGCGTCTAACGTTTGTCTAACTTCGAGCAACACTGATTGGTTGTAGTGATGTGGATCGGGTTCCTTCAACTCGAGGAAGCGGCGTTGGATCGGCGACAACGGTGCAGCGCCGGTTGTCTCGGTCTCTTCCGTGCGAACGGTTTCAGCAACTCCAGCGATTGGGGCTAGCTGGGCGATCGTTTGGTTTTGAAAGAGTTGTCGCGGTGTCAGTTGCAACCCCAGTTGGTTGGCCTTCGCGGTAACACGAATCGCGAGAATTGAATCACCGCCGAGATCAAAGAAGTTGTCATGAACGCCTACAGCTTCGACGCCGAGCACCTGTGACCAGATCCGCGCCAACTGTTTCTCAATTACAGTCAACGGCTCGACAAAACCTTTTTCGGCGTCCGGCCGGTGCCCGTCGGGCACGGGAAGTGCTCGCCGATCGACTTTTCCATTCGACATCGACGGGATTTGGTCCAACTTCACGAAGTAAGTCGGCACCATGTATTCAGGCAGGTTCTCGCTGAGAAAACGGCGCAGCTCAGTGGCGGTTGCGGTCCAACCCTGGTTCAAAACGAAATAGGCTGCGAGTCGTTTGTCGCCTGGTGTGTATTCATGCACGGTGACGGCACTGGTTTTCACCGCCGGGTAGGTTGCCAGCAATGCTTCGATCTCGCCGAGCTCGATACGAAAACCACGAATCTTCACCTGCGAATCGCTGCGGCCGACAAACTCGATTCTTCCTTCGGGACCAAAGCGAGCCAGATCGCCCGTACGATACATACGTGCTCCCGGCTGTGACGAAAATGGATCAGGAATGAATCGTTCGGCAGTTAAATCGGGCCGCTGTAAATAGCCGCGCGCGAGTCCCTCGCCACCGATGTGCAATGCTCCGGTAACACCGATCGGAACGGGCGCGAGATGCGAGTCGAGCAAATAGATTTGTGTGTTGTCGATTGGATGACCGATGGGGACTAGCTGCTCGTTTCCGCCACGACGACAGGTCCACGACGTCGCATTGATCGCGGCTTCCGTTGGTCCATAGAGATTGTAAAGATCCACCGGCAGGCGCGTGAAAAAATGCTCCTGCACTTCACCCGCCAAACCTTCACCGCCGGAGAAAACACGTCGCAGCGACGAACAGCCACTGAGCGCGGGCTCGTCAAGCAGCACACGCAGTATCGAGGGCACGACCTGTAACGTCGTCACTTCGTGCCTGAGCATTGTCTGCACGAGCCCAAACATGTCCTTGTTGTCTTCGGAACGTGCCAGCACCAACTGTGCACCGGCAATCAAAGGCGCGAACATCTCCCAGATCGAAGCGTCGAAACTAAACGGCGTGCGCTGGAGGAATCTGTCAGTTTCCGTAGTTGGATAGACTGACTGGATCCAAAGCATGTGGTTGCAGATCGCACGATGACTGATCACGACGCCCTTCGGTTTCCCGGTCGAGCCCGAGGTATAGATTACGTACGCCGCGTTGTCAGTCGTAACCAATTGGTTGAGATTCTCGGCGTTTGCCTGAAGATCGACCTCGTCGTCTTCGCTCAAATAAACAACTGGGCCATTCGCGGGCGGTAATTGATCTTTTAGGTGCGGTTGCATTGCAACGATCGAAGCACCGGCATCCTCGAGCATGAACGCCAGGCGTTCCAGCGGGAGGGCGGGAGCAAGCGGCAGATACGCTCCACCTGCCTTCAAAATGCCGAGTAAGCCGACGATCATTTCAGGCGAACGCTCGACACAAATTGCGACCAGCACTTCCGGCCCGACACCCATTTCCACCAGACGCCGCGCAAATCGATTGGCACGTGCATTCAGTTCCGCGTAAGTCAGAGATCGATCAGCACCGGCGACGGCTATGTTTTCAGGCGTGCGTCGAGCTTGATTCTCGAAGAGCACGTGAAGTTGATTGTTCGCGCCGTGACTAACGTTCGTCCGGTTGAACTCGATGAGGATCTGCCTGAGCTCCGGTTCACTGACGATTTGTAACCTGCTGACGATCGACTCAGGCGCAGCGACTGCGCTTGCGAGCAAAGTTTGAAACTGGCCCGCGAGACGTTTGATCGTGTTTGCTTCGAACAAGTTCTCGTCGTAGTGCAATTCGAAGTGCAATCCATCACTTCTGCGTACACCACAAAGCTTCAGGTTGAAACGTTCGGCGCAGACGTACTGCTTTTCGATCGAGAAGGTGACGTCTGAATCGACGTAACGGGCGGTCTGATCTACGTATTCAAAACACGCTGAGAAGATCGGTGCAGGGGAATCATCGCCTACTGTCACGTCGTCCCAGCTAAAGTACTCTTGCCACTTAACCAACGTGCCGGTGGTTTCTTCCGTCTGCCGGAGAAGCTCCGAAAACTTTGTGTCTTCCGCCAGTTGACAACGCACCGGCAGGTACTTTGCGAATGGTCCAAGTGCGTCAGACAAGCCTTCGTAAGAGCGGCCATCGAAGGCCGCGCCCACGGTCAATTCCGATTGGCCGCTGAAACGCCAGAGCAGCGTTTGCCAGCAAGCAAGTGCGAAATCATGCGTGGTGGTTTGCAGGATTGTAGTTATATCGTCGAGTTGGTTTGTAACCGACGGCTCGATCGCGATTGAAACAACCTGCGGGTTGAATCCTTCCGGAACGTTTGGCTCCTGCACGAACGGAAGGTGGATGTCGAGCAGTTGACCGCTCGTGTATTTTTGCCAGTAGTCGCGGCCGGCCTTCGTGTCTTCCGACTCCAGCAGCTCATTGAGAATTTCTGAGACGTCTGCGTACTGCGCGGGCTCGTATTCCACTGCCTCGCCGCGGGTGCAAGCGGCATAAGAGCGACTGATCTCGCTTACCAAATTAGTGAGCGAGAGACTGTCGGTACAGAGTGACGGGAGGGCCAACACCAACATGTGTCTGAACGCCCCGAGCGTAACAAGCGCTGCCTGCATCGCGGGCAATGCTTCCGGATTGAACGGCTGTCCCGGTTGCTGGAAAAATTTCTCGATCCACGCTTGCTGGCCTTCGGTTTCGATGTGACACAAGTCATGCTCGCGCAGTTGGACCACGTAGTTTTCGTTGATGACTTGAAGCGGCATATCCATGCCCGGGACACTCTGAAACATAGTGCGCAGGATCTCATGGCGCTCGATCACTTTCTCGATAGAGTCGGTGAGCAGTTTCGGACTCAACCGACCTTCGATCAGTACGGCGCAACAAGCCTGCCGCGGCACGCCCGGTCCACGCTGTTGTGATTGCCAGATATGGCTTTGCTGCGGCGAAAGCCGGAAGCCTTCAATCGTCTTGTTCATAACGGTGAGTTGACTAAGAATGTTTGCGTCTTTGCGTGAAAGCTTTAATGGCTGTAAACGGGTTGGCGTTTGATGCGTTGGAACTTCTGCATTCGAGCTACGTCGAGCAGGTTCTCAGTTGTTTTTTGTTCTTCTCGATCCTGCGCATCCAGTGTGTTGCTGAGTTCGAGCAGGGTTATTTCGGGTTGGTCCACAATAGTGCGCAGGATGGTTTCGAAGTAGCTCATCCAATGCCGCACCGTCTCGATCTCGAAGAGATCTGTCTTGTGATCACAGCCGACTAAGAGATTGTTGTTTGCTTCGACGACGTTCAATGAAAGTTCCCACTGGAGGAACGACGGCGGATTAGATGTGACACCGACTCGTTCTTCAGCCGGAGTAGCCGCAGAGACTTCGTCAACCTTCACCTTATCGAGATTGAATACAACAGCGACCAGCGGCATCCGGCTCGGATCGCGACGCAGATTCAGTTTCTTGATGAGTCGCAACAGCGGATAGGCCTGGTGTTCGTAAGCCTCATTCGTCATCCGCTTGACTGCCTTGACGTAGCTCGCAAAGGTTGGATCGCCACAGATGCGGCTGCGCAGCGGCAGCAGATTCACGCAGTGACCAACGAGATTGTCGCCGCCACTCATAGATAACTGCCCCGCCGCGTGAATGCCGACAATCAGATCGCGTTGCTTCGTCAAGTGATGCAGCAGCACATTGAATGCACCCAACAAAGTGGTGAAAAGCGTGACGTCCCGCTCCGCGCTCCACCGTTTGAGATCAATGTATGCGGTCGTATCGATGGTCGTGGTTTGACGATGACCGGCAAAGGTCTGCTCCGCCGGGCGCAGCCTGTCCGCCGGCAACTCCAAAACCGGCACTGAATCGCGATATTTGTCGAGCCAGTACGCTTCAGCCGGGGCAAACTCCGCGCTCCCTTCGCTCGCTTGAGACAAGATGTACTCGCTGAACTGAATCGGCTCGGGCAAGTCGTGCGAAGTGCCCTGCGCTGCCGCGGTGTAGAGCACAGCCAACTCATTCTGCAAAATACCGTTGGACCAACCATCGCTCACGATGTGGTGAATGGTGAGCACGAGCAGATGGCGTTGCGCTTCGAGCTTGACGACGGCAGCGCGAATTAACGGCCCACGGGTGAGATCGAAACTTCGCTGCACCTCATCCGCCAACCAGTCTTTCGTCTGCGTCTCGCGGGCACTCTCGTCCAGATGCGAAAAATCGATGAGGGGAACGTCGAGCTTTAGTTCCGGCTGTACGTACTGAAAGTCACCTTCTGGTCCAAAGACGATCCGGAGCGCCTCGTGACGGCGCACCAGTTCCCGTAACGACTGCCGGAGTGCGGCGATGTCGAACGGCCCGCGAATGTCCATGCTTGACGATTCATGGTAAGCACGCGATGCGTCCTCTCCCAGCTGAGTTAACGCCCAGATCGCTTGCTGCGGTTCAGTCAAAGGCAAAGCGCGGGAGCTCTGTGCGTTCTCGCGTGGTAACGAACCCATGAACTCGCCTTCGCGCATCGCGGCAACCGATCGTTTGACTGCATCGACGATGCGGTCAAAATCCTCATCAGTATGAGCGGTCGAGATGAAGCAGCTTCGCGTTTCGCTAACGTAAACGCCATATTCGAGCAGGTGGTAAAAGAACAAACTCATGTGCTTGAAGTCGCTGTGCGGTACGAACCGTAGCATCGATTGCACCTGCATCATCCGAATGGGCACGTTGTCCTGTTCGAAATACGCGTTCAGCCGTGCTGCCAAACTCGCCGTGCGCCGTTCCAGGTTGTGGTAAAGATCGATGCCGCCCTGCTTAATCTGCTCGAGGATCTGCAATGCCACGGACATCATTAATGGATTGCGGAAGAACGTTCCCGTTACTAATGTCATTTCCGATCGTGGATACGACGCGTCGCCATAACTCCAATTGCCACCGTCGATCGTGTCGAGGTATTCCGCTTTGCCGGCCACGGCTGAGACCGGCAGTCCCCCGCCGAGCGCTTTGCCGTAAGTGACGAGATCGGCCTTGACGTCATACAGCGCCTGCGCGCCGCCGGGATGAAGACGGAAGCCAGTGACGACCTCATCGAATATGAGAGTGATCTCAAGCTTGCTCGTTATCCTTCTCAGTTCGTGAAGAAAAGCTTTCGGCTGCAAGTCGGGACGACGACTCGGTAACGGTTCGAGTAACACTGCTGCTAACTCGCTGCCCTGCTCCTCGATCAGTTTGAGAGATTCAGGATCGTCCCATTTCAACATCAACACGTCGGCGGCCGTGTTGGCGGTAGTTCCCGGAGTCAATGGCAGTGGTCTAAGTCTGTCTTTTCCCGGCCGGACCAGGACGCCATCGAAACTGCCGTGATAACAACCTTCGAACAGAGCGATCTTCGAGCGCCCGGTCACCATGCGCGCGAGGCGCACGGCAGCCATTACTGCCTCCGAGCCTGAATTGCAAAAAGCCACGCGTTCCATACCGGTGAGTTCGGAGACAAGAACGGCCACTTTGCCCGCCAGATGTGATTCGGCGCCGAGTTGTAAACCACGCGCGATCTGCTCCTGCACCGCTTCGACCATGAACGATGGCGAATGGCCAAACAGAAGCGCGCCAAATCCCATTACCAGATCGACATACTCGTTGCCGTCCACATCAGTGATGCGGCCACCGGCGGCGCTCGTGGTTGCGAGCGGATAGACCAGTTCCTTCCACATGCTCGTGTATCCGGCGGTGGCACGGTTGTTTGCGAGCACGTGGCGATAGTCTTGCGCAGTCTGCTTAGATCCTTGTGTACGCTTGTTGAGCCGCGCGATCAGTTGATCGATATGCCGGCGCTGGTGAGGAGTGAGGCCTTCGTTCGTGTCTTTCTTTATTGACGTGTGAGCGGTGTACGACGCCGGCACGAACTGTTTTCCGTTTCCGTTGGGAGGAGCCGGAGTTGTTGCTGGGGTGAGAATAGTTTCAGGTTTTTTGTCCTGGCCTGGTTTGTTGCCATTCGAGTGAACTGTGATTCCGTTGGTTTGGCGTTGACGCTCCTGTTGCAGCATTTGCAGTTGTTGTGTCATTAGTCGCATCTGCTGAGTGAGGACTCGTTCAATCGCGCTTTCAGATATCGATCCTGTTGGAGATTGCATGACGGGTGTTTCAGCGACGAACTCGGTTGGCGTCATGCTATTCGCGATCGCAACCTCCGGAACGGGCATTGGTGCTGGAGCCGGCCTCTCTTCAGACGGCATCCTGGCGGTGATGAACGTAGCCAGCAGATCAATGGTCGAATACTCCTGGAGCATCGAGCGAAACGGGACTTTCACGCCGAACTTGTCGCGAATCACGTGGCTGACTTCGAGCAGGAAAAGCGAGTCGGCGCCCATCTCGGGAAAGGTTGCATTAAGGCCAATCTCATCCGGGTTGATGCCTACCATTTTGGCGAGCACGGTTTTCAACGTTGATACGACTCTGTCGTACGGAGTGTCCATAATTCACCTTCAGTTTTGAATGTGCGAGGTAATCTCAAAATTTTCTTAAGAGATTCCCGGATGTTGCGGGTTCATGAGTAGTTGCAGTTGCTGCGTCATGAGATCGATTTGCTCCGACATCACGTGCTCCAGCAGCGAGATGTCTTCGGGTTGCTTGACTTCCGCTGACTCGATCACTGGCGAACGACTTAGACAACGTTCAATCCAGTGACGTTTTCGTTCGAAAGGATAAGTCGGCAGCGGAACGCGTCTGCGCCGCTCGTGCCGGTAGAGTCCGCTCCAATCAACTCGCGCTCCAGCCAACCAAAGCTCTCCGAGCGTTTCGAGCATGTTCGCAACCTCGC
>Ga0126311_10000825_pt1 | contig 14441 bp, 13 predicted proteins | sample Plot61_FD_92539 | JGI IMG/M metagenome (GOLD analysis project Ga0126311, IMG submission 92539) | Serpentine soil microbial communities from UC McLaughlin Reserve, CA, USA - Plot61 | ecosystem: Environmental > Terrestrial > Soil > Grasslands | place: USA: UC McLaughlin Reserve, Lake County...
AATGTCTCCGGCGCCGGTTGTGCACATCGCCGACGATAAAGGAGCGTTGTTGGTCGACTACACCTACGGGCTCGGTAAAGTCGTAATCATCAGCGATCCGTACATCGTTTCGAACGGCGGCATCAAGCTGAACGATAATCTTCAGCTCGCACTGAACGTTCTCACTGCAGAGGATGGGCTGATCGCTTTCGACGAGTATCACCAGGGCAAGGGCGGCGTGCAAAACAGCTTCGCGGGTTACTTTTCCGGCACGCCGGTGCTTTTAATCGCGGCGCAGCTCGGTTTGCTCGTGCTGTTAGTGCTTTGGACCACAGGACGCCGGTTCGGGCGGCCGCTCCCGTTGCGGCAAATCGATCGACGCTCGAGCCTCGAGTTTGTTGCGTCCATGGCCGAGCTACAGCAACGTGCGCGTGCCTTCGACCTCGCAATTGAAAACATTTACACGCGCACACGCCGTGTGCTCGCTCGTCATGCGGGCGTGGATTACAACAGCTCGCGCTCCGAGATTGCATCGCGCATCGCCTCACGCGGGACAATCGACGCCAAGAGATTGGAAACGTTGATGCGCCAGTGTGAAGACGTCATCAACGGCCAGCCGTGTAGCTGGCGGCAGTCGATCGATCTGGTGCGGCGCCTGCGCGAGCTCGAAAGAGATCTGGGCCTGCGCATGCGTTCGCGCGAAGTTCGACAAGCAGCAGAAAATATTTGATTTGTGCTATAACTGACGACCAATGCCTGAGACCGTTACCTCCACTGTCGAACACATTCGCACTGAACTAGGAAAAGTAATCGTCGGACAAGACGACGCGATCGAACAGATCCTGATCGCGTTGCTGGCGGAGGGACACGCACTCATCGAAGGCGTGCCCGGCACGGCGAAAACGCTCACCGTCAAAACGCTTTCGCGCATCATCAACGCCGATTTTAGTCGTATCCAGTTCACGCCTGATCTGATGCCTTCGGACATAACCGGCACCAATGTTTTCAACATCGCGAATTCGAGTTTCAACTTGCGTCGTGGTCCGATATTCACTGACATCCTGCTCGCTGATGAAATCAATCGCACACCGCCAAAAACGCAGGCGGCACTGTTGGAGGCGATGGAAGAACGACAGGTAACGATCGATGGCGATGCGTACCCGTTGTCTCCGATCTTCACAGTCCTCGCGACTGAGAATCCGATCGAATACGAAGGAACTTATCCACTACCCGAGGCGCAGCTCGATCGTTTCCAGCTCAAGATCTTGTTGGGCTATCCAGGCGAAGATCACGAGCGCGAAGTCGTCGCGCGTTGGAACGATGGGTTCAATTCGAAACGTCTGGATCAAGTCGATATACGACCACTTTCGGATCCGGCCGCTATCCTTCATTGCCGCGGGGAGGTTGCGCGAGCGCGCATGGAGCCGGGCGTTCAGCATTACGCAGTGGATCTCGTGCGGCGCACGCGCGCGCATCCGTTTATTCATTACGGGGCAAGTCCGCGTGCGTCGGTTGCGTTGTTGCTTTGTTCGAAAGCGTTGGCCGCGATTCGTGGGCGTGAGTTTGTGACGCCGGACGACGTGCGCGATGTGGCGCTCCCGGTGCTGCGTCATCGTTTGACGTTGCGTGCTGAAGCCGAGCTTGACGGCGTCACGCCTGACTCTGTCGTCACAGACATCTTAAAATCTGCCGAAGTCCCAAGATGAGCCACAAAAGGCACAAAAAGCACAATGAGAATTAAAGTCTTTTGTGCCTTTTGTGGCTAAATTTTCTGAGGCTTATTGTGCGCTTCGTCTTCACTAAATTTTTTTACTTCCTAATCGCCTTGGCTCTAATCCCCTTATCGCTATCCTGGGATCGGCCGTGGCTGCGTTGGCTCGCGCTTCTTTACAACCTGCTGCTCTTCGCAGCCGCGTTTGCTGAGTCGCGCTTCTGCCAACTACCGAACGGCTTGATGATCTCGCGCGAGTTTGGCAGCCGCTTCGCGATGGGGGCCGAGACCGAAGTGCGCATCCACATTCAAAACGCGTCCAATCGATCGGTCTCGTTACTGGTCAAAGACGAGTACCCGCCGCAGATGAGTTTGAACGGACTGCGAGAAGGCCGGATCGACGTCGATGCGCAAAGTACGGCGACGCTGATTTACGGAGTTAAGCCGCCGAGACGCGGCCGCTTTGAGTTTGGGCAAACTGCGCTACGCTTCCGATCGAAGTTCAAACTGATCTGGTGTCAAACGAAGGTCGTCGAGCCGGTCACAGTGAAGGTTTATCCGAACATGCGGCGGGCTCGCGAAGCAGAGTTGAAGGCACTGGGCGCGCGCTCCCTGGTTTCCTCACATCGCAAAACATCGTGGCGCGGTGAGGGTCGCGAGTTTGAATCAATGCGCGATTACGTCCGCGGCGACGAGTTGCGTCACATCTCATGGACGGCGACGGCGCGACGCGGAAAACTCATGACGCGCCAGTATCAGATCGAGCGCGATCAAACGATCCTGATTGCACTCGACGCCGGCCGCCTCATGACTGCGCGCATCGAGCAGGAGACGAAACTCGATTCCGCCGTACACGCAACCCTCGCGTTGTTTTCGGCGGCTGCACGTGCAGGCGATAACGCGGGGCTGATTGTGTTTGGGCGAAGGATCAAGAGCTATCTGCCGCCGGGTCGCGGGCGCGATCACATCGAATCAGCACTCGAGGCCTTGCACGCGGTCGAACCGGAAATGATCGAGCCTTCGTACAGCCATGCGTTTGAATTTATCAAGGCGAATAGCAAGCGTCGGTCGCTGGTTGTTTTGTTGACTGATCTCGTGGATGAAGAGGGTTCGAAGGAGTTATTAAACTCGCTGCACATTCTGCGACCGCGTCACTTGCCACTCGTAGTGACGATAGCCGATCGAGATTTGAAAGCAGTTGTTCGTGAGATACCCACGTCGGTGAAGGATGTGTTTACACAGTCTGTCGCGGAGGAGATCATCCATCATCGAGAAGCCGCGCTTCGGATGGTTGAGTCGATTGGCGGGCTGGCGCTTGATGTTACGGCTGCCGCGCTTGCACCAGCGCTGCTCGAGACTTACTTGCGCGTCAAGGAACGAGGCCTTTTGTAGCGGCCTTTTGTGCTTTTTGCGGCTAATTCTCTCGTCCGACAAACAGCAGATAGGAATACATCGCGACGCCCGTAATCGCCCCAATGCCGTACTTGATTCTCGAATCAATCGGCACGGGCGAGATGAACCCCTCGATCGTCCCCGCCACCACGAGTAGAATCGCCACGCCAATCATCAGCCGCACGGCTTCCATACCGCGCGTCTTGAGCGCGTCGGCCCGCGTCAGATCGCCGGGCATGATCATCGCACTCCCTATCAACAAACCCGCGCCGCCGGCGATGAAGATACACGAGAGCTCAACGACGCCATGACCCACCATGAACGTCACCAGATCATTCCCGAAGCCGGCACGGTAAGTCAGCGCTACCACTGACGCGATGTTGGCGCCGTTGAAGGCGAGATAAAAGAGCGTGCCGATACCGCAGGTAGCGCCAAATGCAAAGGTGTAGATCGTGACCATGATGTTATTAGTCATGATCAGGCTCGCGCCTTGCTGATTCGACTCGTTGAGTTGTTCCCACCAGTGCGTTTTGGTTTCGATGTAGACTTCGCGGAAAGTCGGCGGCACGCCTACGAGCTCTGAAAACTCGGGATCGTAACGCGTGCCCGCAAAGCCAATGGCAGCAAACACCATGAACACGGAAAACGAGAGCAGCGTGTAGCGCCACGTGCGACGGAAGGTCTGCGGCAGCTCGCGCGTGAAGAAGAGCCGAATGCGTTTGCCTCCCTGTGCGTCAGCACGATAGATGCGACCGTGCGCGCGAATCACGAGGCTGTTCAGGTAGTTGACCAAACGCGGATCGCGCGACTCGGCACGTGCGATCGCGAGATCCGAGGCGGTGCGACGATAGATGCGGCCCAGCTCGCGAACTTCCTCGCGCCGCAGACGCCGCAGCGACGCGCTATCCAGCAGCTTGAGCAGGTCCTCGAGCCGCTGCCATGCGCTTTTGCGTTGCGTGATGAACCGGTCCTGAGGCACGACAAACAAGATACAAGGATCGTGTAAATCCTGTAAATCTTTAAATCCTGGCTTAATATAGGCCCATGAACTCCGGCCCTCTCGTGGAATGTGTGCCCAACTTCAGTGAAGGACGGCGACCCGAACGGGTGCAATCGATCGCCGACGCGATCACCGCTGTTAAGTCCGCGTGTGTGCTCGACACGCATATCGACCCAGATCACAATCGCTCAGTCATCACATTCATCGCGCCGCCGGAGACGGTTGTCGAGGCGGCAGTCAGCGCGGTCAGGCGAGCTTCAGAGCTCATCGACATGCGCACACATCTGGGCGAGCATCCGCGACTCGGCGCCACCGATGTGCTGCCATTTGTGCCCGTGCGCGGTGTGACGATGAACGACTGCGTCAGGCTTGCTCACGAAGCCGGCGCCGTCATCGCACGCGATCTCTCGATTCCTGTTTACTTTTATGAACGTGCGGCGTTGCGGCCCGAGCGGGTGAATTTAGAAGACGTGCGCCGTGGCGCATTGGAGCTACTTCGCGAACAAATCACGACAAACCCGGAGCGCGCGCCGGACGTTGGCCCACCGCAGGTGCACGACTCGGCCGGTGCGATTGCGATCGGAGCGCGTCCTTTCCTGATCGCGTTCAACGTTATTCTGCGCAGCGACGACATCACGGTCGCGCGACAGATCGCGCGCACCATTCGCGCGCGCAACGGCGGGCTCCCGTTTATAAAAGCGCTGGGCTTTCGCCTGCACACGCGCGGCCTGGTCCAGGTCTCGATGAATCTTGTTAATTATGAAGTCACGGGAATGACGGCAGCCTACGATGCCATAAGCGTCGAAGCGGCTCGCCTCGGCGTTGAGATTGAAGGCACTGAGATTGTCGGCCTCGTTCCACGCGATGCCCTCGATCGTGACGCTCCGTTTTTCTCCGAATCCAAAATCGTCGAACACCAGATCGATGTAATCTGTGGTTAAGATCCGAGTTTAATAATCACGCGCCGCAACTCGTCATCCCGCTGCCCTTCAATAACTCTTGCCAGCGCCTGCTTCTCCTCCGCACTTAACCCACCCTGCGCCTTGAATCCGATCTTGCGGATCTGAAACCGATCCCACTCACCTTTGCGTCGATCATCGAGCTCAAAGATCATCGGGCTGCGGGCAAGCTTGCGGAGGGTTGCTGGGGACGTGCGATATCCCTTGCGTGTGCTGATCTTCTCTTCTTCCTTCTCCGCGAGCCACAAAACCTCCGCCTGCGTCGGTCGAAAGCCAAGTTTGCGATAGAACCAGAACGCGCCTGACTCAATCCCTTCCTCATTTTCGAATCCGATCTGATACGGGTCGAGTGAGAACGCCGTCACGCCTGCGAAGTGATGCATGACGTTGAGCGTACGCGCATACAGCCACGCCGTTTCACCCTCCCGAAACGTGTAATACAAGTTGAAGCCGCTTTCCATGCGCTCGAAGAGCGAGAGTCCTTCGAAATAGCCGATCGCGACGCCGTTCTTGTAGATCATCGCAGCATGACTCGTGCGCAACGGCAGGCGCTTCTCAGGCAGCAGGTCCATGAGAAAAATTTCGACGCCGCGACCCAGCTCCGCGCGATAGACGTGTTTCGGATCGCCATGCGTGAAACCATATAGCTCGCGATAGCGAATCGTTGAAGCCTCGCGCGCGAGGTCGAGTGCCTTTTCGCCTTCTGTTAGCGATAACTTTTCGAGCGTGGGTGAGGGTTGTGCGAGCTCTTTCCGCAAATCGATATCGCGACGTGGTATCAAAGGCTCGCGATGGTAAAAGAACTTTCCCGCGGCCACTCGCATGCCGGTGCGCGACACGTTGAAATCCGGCGTCCAGCGCACGTAGAGCTGTTGTGAATCGTAGAGCTCGGCTCGTTCTGCCTCGGGCTTTGGTAATCTGTTGAATTGCTCGATCAGCCACTCAATCTCTGAACGGCGACCGCGCGCCGCGGCTAACCATTCGCGATAAGGAACATTCGCTTCGACAGACGCGTCTTCTTCGAGCAGCGGCATAAAGCGTGGCCACGTTTGCGCGAGCCGGTTCTCGTCTTCGAACCATTCCCAATCGATCGCAACCTGTGACGGGTGCCGTTCTACGAGCCAACGCACGATGAAGAAGCTGAACGTGTCAGTAACAGAAGTGCCGGCGATACCGGAGACTTCCGGATGCTGCAACGGCGCGAGATCGATTTCCTGTTGTTCCAGGTATGAGACTCTGTTCGCATAACCGCGCAGCTCGCTTTCAGTAGCGCGCAGTAACGCTGCGTTATGAGCATAGGCCCGCAGGAAAAGCAGGGTCTCGTGATAGCGAATCAATGAATCAGTGTCGTTGAGTTTTTTGTGTGCGAGCCGCGCGAGCACTTGATTCAGCCGCCGCGCGCTGTCCGGAGTGAATTGCGTTTTCAGCTCGTCGAGCTGGTCCAGCAGGCTTGAAGTGTTGTCACGCGGCACGATCGTTACGCTCGTCGAATAAACCTGGCAGCGATCCAACCCACCAGCACCAGCACCGACAGGATGAGCCAGTTGTAGCGCTCGCCGTACGTCACGCCCGGAAAGTGATTGCTGATCATGATGAACACCACCGGCACGGCCATGAACGTGTTCTGCTTAGAGCGCAACTTCGCGCGTGCGGAGAGTCGTTCATCAGGCTTACGCCCTTCGTTGAGCGCTGCGATCATGCGCTTCTGCGACGGCAGAATGTGCATCCAAACATTCGCCGCCATGATCGTGCCGAAGATCGCGCCGAGATGAATGTAAGCCGCGCGTCCACTAAAAACATTCGTCAGGCCAAACGACACAATCACGATGAGCACGTAAGCGACCGCAGCGAACAGCTTTTCGTGACGGCCCAATGGTGACGCCATCATCACGTCGTAAACAAATCCACACACGAGAATGATTCCGATACCGAGCGCGACCGCCGTGCCCACACTGATGTCGCGCACGTCCGGATCGACGAGCGCACCGCCGCCGAGATAGTAAATCAGGACCAGGAGTGCGAAGCCGCTGAGCCAGGTGATTCCAGCCTCCCAACGAAACCAGTGCAGCGTGCGTGAGGCGAGATCGGGAGTCTTCCTTCTCTCGACTGCGTAAAAACCACCGCTGTGGACCATCCACACCTGTGCCGTGTTGCCTGTGCTTAGAGCTGCCTTTTCTTCTTCGGTAAGTCGCGCGTCGAGCCAGGTGAAGTAATAAGTCGTGCCCACCCACATGATGCCGGCAAAGACGTGTATCCAGCGAAATAGCAGATTAGCCATTCACTGAGCGTAGGGTCGAGGATCATATGGCGCTGACGTTTAGCTCCCGCGATAGGTGGAATAGCCGTAAGGACTGATCAGCAGTGGAACGTGGTAGTGCTGAGAGCCATCGTCCACGTTGAAAACGACCGTCACCTGAGGATAGAAACAGGCAACACTGAGCGACGAGAAGTAGGGTTCGGTATCAAAAACCAGCCGGTAAGTTCCATCGGACACCGGACGATCGACGAGAAAGAACGGCTTCACGCGCCCGTCAGTGTCAGTCCACGCATGGCTCAACTCGGTCCAGCTCTCGTCGGTGTTCTGCATTTCGAGCGATACAGCGACGCCGCTGGCGGGTGTTCCCCTGGACGTGTCGAGGATGTGCGTGGAGATGGTGCTCATGGTCCGAGTGCAGTTTACCAGAGGATTAGCCGCAAAAAGGCACAAAAAGCACAAATGTATTTAGCGCGTTGAGGATCAGATTCGTTATGTGCTTTTTGTGCCTTTTTGCGGCTCAAGTAATTTCTTCAGCCGCAACTCGGTAATTTTGCTTTGTTCGGCGGCGGCGATGGGGAGTTCAGCCTCAGGCTCGTGTTGGAGTCGTTCGCGTAGAGCAGTGAGCATCTCGTCGGAGGTCTTACCGGTCGCGCAAATAATGAAAATGAATCCGAATTTCTGCTCGTAGGTGTGGTTTAACTCCGCAAGCGAGGAGGCGGTTACGTTAGAAGCATCAGCCACGCCGGCCTGTTCCTGCCCGGACCACTGCTGCGATTGCGCTGAGACTTTGTCGGACGCTTTCTTCTCACCGATCTTTGGATGACTGCGAAATGCTTCGAGCCAATCGTCTTTATCCAGTGACCACCAAACGTCATTCGCTGCAGCGATGAGGGTTTCCAGAGTTGCGTAGGGGCGTCTCTTTGCCATCTCCGTCGCCCATCGTTTTGAGCCGCAACACTGGAGTAACTCCTTCGCTGCTTCGCCGGCAGTGAGTGAGTTTAACCATGCGAGATCGCGTGTCATGGCGGTTAATCAGGTAGCGGTGCCGTAGACGCGTAAGCGACTCACGCCGCCATCGGGGAAAATGCTGAAACGAAGATGTGAGGCGACTCCAGCGTCTTGCAACTCCTGATCGAAGTAGTGACGTGTGTGGGCTTGTAATTTCGTGCGTGCGAGGATGCTTGACCACGGCGTGGAGAGATTGGTGAGCTCATCGGCAGTTGCGTTTGGGAGATTGCATGCTTCGAGCAAACAGCTCTCGGGGAAGTTGCCTTTGAAGTGCGAGGTGTCGACTTCGACGCGGTGGATCTCTCCGGGGCGGCCGAGCCTGATGATGGCCCAATCGTGACCTGGACCACGCCGCCGTTTTGTTTCCCATCCGTCGCTCATGTTTGCCGCGCGTCCGGGCATGATCAGGTTGTGGCGGTGACCGAAGAACATGTCGCTGCAGGAGAGTACGAGGCCGCCGTTTTCGACTGCGGCGAGATCGATGTAGCCGCCGGCGCGTTTGAGTTGGTCCCAGTCGGGGACGACTTCGCCGTAGACACGCAGCCGCGCGACGCCGCCGTCCGGGTAGATCTTGAAACGAAGGTGCGTGACGCGTTCTTCGTAGTTAATTGGAAATGGATTTTGGGAGTCGCCGCTGAGTGGCATTTGCGGCAGGAGCGGAACCCAGGTCACTGTGTCGCTGGTTACCTCGGCCTCGTTTGGCAGGCGTGGGAAGGTGGCGCCGTCAATGGAGCAATGTTCGGGATAGTTGCCGCGAAAGAAGCTGGTGTCGACGACGACGCCGCGAATGATGCCGGGTAGGCCGAGGCGAATGATGCACCAGTCGAACCCAGGCGTGCGGCGCCGCCGGCTCTCCCATCCATCCATCCACTTGCCGCGATCGGTGTACTTGCCCTCGATAAAAACCGGCACACTCGCCTTGAGCAGGTTCTCCTTGGGCGCGAAGAAATCATCGTTCGCCACAAGCACCGCGCCACCCAAGCGCTCCGAAGCTAAATCTATCAGCTCAGTAAAGCTCATTTTTAGCCACAAAAAGGCACAAAAAGCACAAAATGAAATGAACGAACGTTAACGAAGAATATATTTCTTTATCTCGAGTCGTGGACCACCGAAGTTAATCAACAACCCATGCTCGAGACGAGATGCGCGGAGGTATCCGAGCAATTGAGCGATATGCTCGTCGACGAGCACTTTGACGCCTTTGATCTCGCATATTAAGCGACCCTCTACTAACAAATCTGCTTTAAGGTGCCCCAGTACAGTACCATCTTCATCATACACTCGGATTTGCTGTTGTCGCGCCACGTTAATACCTTGTTTTGTCAGCCTATGCACGAGCGCGTTTTCGTAAATTTGCTCGCGATGGCCGTTTCGCAAATAGTTGTGGATTTGAAAGCTCGTTTCCCGAATTACATCACAAAGCTCCAGGATGTTTGTTTCGTGAGGATCTGAATTCATGTGAGGTTCCTTTCATTTGTGCTTTTTGTGCCTTTTGTGGCTAGACTTGTCTTTTTAGCATGTGGCCCACGGGTGCATCAAGGTAGTGGCCACTGTCATAGATCTTTTGCCCCCTCAGAAACGTCTGCTGCACGGCGCCACTCAACACCTCATTCGCATACGGTGTGAGCTTGTGGCGGTGGTGGAGGGTTGAGGCGGAGACGGTGAATTGCTCGTCGGGGTTCCAGATCACAACGTCTGCATCACACCCAACGGCAATCGCTCCCTTCCGCGTCTCAAAAGAAACCTGCTGCGCAGGATTCGCACAAAGCCATCGCGCCACGTCAAGCAGCGAGTATCCACGACGGCGCGCCTCCGTCCACACGACCGGGAGCCGCAGCTGTAGCGACGCAATCCCGCCCCACGCTTTCATGAAGTCACCACGCTCGCGCAGCTTCATCTCTCCAGGACACGGCGAGTGGTCCGAGACAATCAAGCCAATCGTCCCATCTTTCAATCCAGCCCAAAGCTCTTCGCGATTGTCACGCTCACGAATCGGTGGACAACACTTAAACTCCGTCGCGCCCGCAGGCACCTCTTCCGCCGCGAAGTGCAAATAGTGCGGACACGTTTCCGCCGTGATCTTCACGCCCGCTGCCTGCGCCTCACGCAACACCGGTATCGCTTCCGCTGACGACAAGTGAACAATGTGCACCCTCGTCCCAAATTCACGACTCAACCGGATCATCAACTCGACTGCTTCATTCTCCGCAACTCGCGGCCGCGAATCCAGAAAACTCCGATAGTCACTAGCTTCATCGCCATCATTTCTAATCGAGCCCGGCAACTCCGCATGGACAATCAATAAAGCTCCGAGCCGCGTAAGCTCCGGCATTGCTTCACGCAAATGCTCCTCGGTCACATGCTGAAACTCATCGACACCCGAAGGCACGAGGAAACACTTAAACCCAACGACACCTGCTGCAAACATCGGCGCCAGCTTGGCAGTGTTCCCCGGCACGACGCCACCCCAAAAGCCTACGTCCACAAAACAATCGTCGCGGGCGGTATCCAATTTAGTTTTGAAGCCGGCGAGCGTCGTCGTCGGCGGAATCGAATTGAGCGGCATATCGACCAAAGTCGTCACACCACCTGCGGCAGCGGCCCGTGTCGCACTCCGAAAACCTTCCCACTCCGTCCGTCCCGGCGCGTTGATGTGAACGTGCGTATCGACGAGCCCCGGCATGACCACCGACTCTTCACCTGCATCAACAACTTCGCAGCCCGCGGCCACGTCGTCATAATCCCCTACAAAAACAATTCGCTCCTCGCGGATGTGCACCGAGCGAGGAGCAATTGTGCCGGGCAGCACCACTCTCTGCCCGCGTATGATTAGATCCGGACGGGGCATGTCAGCTCAGCTGAACACTGGCGGGGGCGGCGGCATATTCGAAAAATCACGTCCGTCGGACAGGCCAAACACCTGCTCGTAAGCCTTAAACATTGCGGCGTAGACGATCGGAAAGACGAAAAACACACCGACATAACAGACCAGTATGCCGGCGATGCTCATCAACGAAGTAAGCAGCATCATTCCCAACAGCCGCCAGAAGTTTGCCATCGCCGCTCTGAAGCTCAACTTCACCGCGTCGAACCCCTGGAGCTTTCGATCGACGATCAGCGGGTAAGCAAATGTAAATCCGATCGAGATGATGATGACTACCACCAGCACGAACAGCCAGAAGACACCAAACAACGCGAGCACACCAAAAAACGCCGCGGGATTAGGCTCGTCGCCCTGCGCCGCCATCGACACAAAGATACTGATGTAGAAAAGGAGGTATGCCGGGAGCACGATCGCGATGATCGGAACAATGTGAAGCAGCGTTGCGATCAGGCTTGGCCCAAAGTAGTCGAAGCCCTTGAACAGCGTTCCGAATTCAATCGGCTCACCGCGGCGAATCTTCAAGAAGCTCAGGTAAAGACCGCACATCATTGGCCCAAGCAGGATGCCGAGCGGCACCGCCGATCCGATCATCATTCCGATCAGGCACATGCCAACAAACAACCAGTAATGGTCTTTTACAATCTCCCAACCGCCTTTGATACATTGCACGGGTTCCACTGCGTTTCGCCGAAAGGGGATCTCAGGTGTCATTTAATTTTTCCTTAGAAGAAGTAGCCACAAAAAGGCACAAAGTCATAAAAGATTGAAGTAAGCCACACCGCAGGTTAAGGCATCGGCCGAGCGATTTCAGGCCCACGCCGCCGGCCGGAGGATCTATTTCCGCCCTCGACGCGGTTTATCGAATTACGCCGCGGCGCCAGCACGGTTGAGTAGTTACCTCCGTATGGAGAGCGAAAGAGCTGCGAAGTAAAAGGAACGAAAGTGTAAGACGTTTGTCCTGGCTGTTGATACCAGAAGCCGGTATTTTTGAATCGATATCGACGCAGGCGGGCCAGGTGAGTCACCATGGCCACCATCCCGCGACCATTGTACAACTCTCCCTCGCCTCGATGCTGGCTCCAGTAATCAAAATTGTCGGTGCGCTTCTTGTCGCAGTCGGAAATCGTGCTGCCGCCAAGCCTCCTGCACCCGCCCACTGAGCGCTCGTTGAAAATCACTTTGCCTTCGCGGACGGTGATCGTGTCGCTGCTGCCACGCGCATCAACTCGGTAATTGCCCTTGTCGTTGATGACGACGGACGTTGACGATCCACCAATCGTGATTTGCGGCGCCTGTTTACGATCAAACCGCGCCACATCGAGAATCGCCGAGCCTCGTAAGACTTTCAGTGCGATTGAGTCGTTTGAGAGCTCCTCAAACAACACTTCAGACGATCCATCAAGCCTGAAGTGCATGTCAGGAAATAAGGTTAACTCAACCAGACTGTGGGCGCTTGTGCGTACCGCATCACCCGCTTCGAGCTGTGAATTGTCAGCTAGCGGCTCCCACTCTTTTGTTGTTCGTTTAAATTCGACGCCGTCTTCAACGAAGTTAACAGCTCCCGGCCGCGCTGAAATCACCAGCCCGCGAGTGTTGTTGTCCTCGTCGTCTTCAGGTGCCTCGATCGCCGTTTCCACGTCCTTTTGTCGTTTGGCCCACGGCGGCTCATTCTTCAGCAGCTTGTTTGCCTGGACCAGTTGTGCAGCACGCTCGCGACTCCACGCGTCAAAGCTGTCTTCAATCCTGGAATCAATTTCTGAAATGTTGACACTTCCGCTTGCCGCGACTGCCCGCCGTTTCTTTTTAACGCGGTGGCCATTTAGCATTGCCTCGCCGTCGCGCACCACGACTTCAGTCCGACCGGCTCTGGTGTTGATTCGAAATACGCCCGGGTGATTAATGAACACTTCAGCATCCGGCGTGATCACCCGGATTAGCTCGGTGGCCTGCTCCATCGGATACCACCAATAGTTTGAAGTCTCACGCGACAAGAGCTCCAGATTGATGGTGCCGTTGTTCAGCTTCAATCGCATCTTGTCGTACGGCTCACTAAAGATTTGGCACTCAGTTCCGTCACCGACGCGCAGGTAGTTTCCGGGCTGAAGTACCAGCTCTGCATACCCGTTATCGCTGCGGATGAAATCGCCTTCTTCGAGCTTCAAACCGGATTCGAGCGGAAACTTCCCGTCGTCTCGTTGATACACCACTTCACCTTTCACGGCATTCGCCCTGATGCCACTCATGAAGCCTTCAAAGCTTTCCTGTAATTGTCCATTCGTGGCCTGGCAGTTCAGCAAAACCACAATGAATAGTATGAAGCGAGTTGTCCAACGCCAAAATGTTGAGGCCCGATCTAACATGGGTATTGCTAAGCTCGTAAGGCTGCTAAAAAGTCCGTCAGCAGATTTGTGGCCACCTGCAAACGATAGTTTGCCGTGGAGCGGATATCGTCGATGGGAGAGATTTCTCGCGACAAAGTTGCGCAGGCTGACTTGATTGTTTCAGTGTCTGGCTTTCTACCTCGCAGCGCGTCTTCAGTCTGGACGCAACGAACAACTACCGGCGCAACGCTTCCGAGTGCGATTCTGACGTCGCTGATCTGATCCTGCTCGACTTTTGCCACGGCCGCAAGACAGACCTTCGAGATCGCCTGCGCCTTCCGCGTGCCGACTTTGCGATAGTAATGCGTCGCGCCGCGGGTGTTGCGCGGCATGCGAATGCGCGCCAGCAATTCGTCTGGCCCAATGAGCATCTGTTTATAGCCGGTGTGAAAGCCATCGTACGGCAGCCACCGTGATCCTTCGCTTGATACGAGTTCAACCTCGGCATCGTAGGCCAGCAAGGCTGGAGGTGAATCTGCGGCCGGCGACGCGTTGACGATGTTGCCGCCGAGCGTGCCGCGATTTTGAATGGCGAGACCTCCGGTTTCACTTGCAGCCTGGCAAAGCATCGGAAACTCGCTTTGCAAAACCGGATGAGCCTGGACGTCAGTGTAGGTCGTGAGTGCGCCGAGAGTGATGTGTGAATCAGTTACCTCGATGCCGCGCAGTTCCTTCAAGCTCCAGATGTTGACGTAATTCAGATGCGGCAGCTTGCCGGCTTCGAGCAGGACCATCAGATCCGTGCCGCCCGCAAACGGTTTCCAAACGCCGGGCTCACGTTTGAGCAACACGAGTGCCTCCGCGAGAGACGCCGGTGTGGTTAGCTGGTAGTTTGGAACAAAGGCTCTCACTTCTGGTAAGCGCGCACGA
>Ga0126311_10000826_pt1 | contig 14431 bp, 10 predicted proteins | sample Plot61_FD_92539 | JGI IMG/M metagenome (GOLD analysis project Ga0126311, IMG submission 92539) | Serpentine soil microbial communities from UC McLaughlin Reserve, CA, USA - Plot61 | ecosystem: Environmental > Terrestrial > Soil > Grasslands | place: USA: UC McLaughlin Reserve, Lake County...
GACGCAATCGCAGCTTTCGGCAGCTTTGGCTCGGACAGGTCGTCAGTCAGATGGGCGACTGGTTCGACACTATCGCGCTCTACACGATCATTCTCCAACTCACGGGCTCGGGTCGTGATGTCGGTCTGCTACTTGTCGCGCGTTTTGTGCCCAGTTTTTTCTTCGGACCGATCTCCGGCGTGATTGCCGACAGGTTCAGCCGGCAACGAATCATGATCGTGTCTGACGTCTTGCGCGCTGTCGTCGTGCTTGGCTTTCTGTTTGTTCGTCGCGCGGATCAGTTGTGGATAATTTATGTACTGACGGTTTTACAACTCGGACTCTCCACCTTTTTCGAACCCGCGAAGACAGCCGCGATTCCATCGATTGTGGAAGATCGTGAACTGGTTGCTGCGAACGCGATCTCGTCGGTCACGTGGTCGGCAATGTTAACGATCGGCGCGGCAATCGGCGGATTCATAACCAGTTCGTTCGGCACCAATGCCGCTTTCATTCTCGACGCCGTGACCTACGTGCTGTCAGCAGCGTTGATTGCCAGCATCCGCGTTCCCAAGCGGAAAAAACGCGAACGACAAAAGGTCTCGATGGGGAGGTTGTTGGGAATTACTGAGACGATTGAGGGTATCAAGTACGTCAAAGATCGTCCGCGCGTCCTCGCGACGCTGCTGGTAAAACCGGCATGGGGACTCGGCGGCGGCATACTGACGCTGCTTGCAGTCTTTGGTGAACGCATCTTCCCCGTCGGCCGGAATGCGGCCGCCGGCATCGGTGTGCTGTTCGCAGCGCGCGGAATCGGCACGGCAGTCGGCCCGATCGTGGCGCGTCGTATTTCCGGTGAAGGCAACAAACGCATGCAGGTATCGATCGGAATCGCGTTTCTGCTTGGCGGCGTTGGTTACATGTTGTTTGGAACTGCGACCAGTTTTGTTTTTGCACTCGTCGTGCTCGGCATTGCGCATTGCGGCGGTAGCATTCTCTGGGTGTTTTCGACCGTGATACTGCAACGCGCGGTTGAAGATAAATTTCGCGGGCGTGTGTTCGCGGCGGAGTTGGCATTGTTGACGTTGACCATGGCAGCATCCAACTATGTCACCGGTGAGCTGCTCGATCGACTTCAGATCTCGCCGCGTGTCGTGACGGTCGGCATCGGGATCTTGTTCCTGGCGCCGGGTTTTATATGGTTCCTGACGCAGCGCTGGTGGGACCGGGAGGAACGCGCTTCAGTGCGCGCGATTAATCAGGTATGCGAATTAAAGTCGGAGTAATGGGCTCGGCTGCTTCCGAGAGCGCGCGACTCGAGACTGGCAACACACTCGTCGCGAAGGCCGAACGGCTCGCGAAAGTCATCGCAACGAAGGACGTCGTTCTTTTGACGGGCGCGACTACGGGCATCGTTTACGTAGTTGGGAAGACCGCGCACGATGAGGGCAGTTTTCATATCGGCATCTCGCCGGGCAGCAACGAACGCGAGCACGTCGAGATGTACAAGTTGCCGCTCGATGCGTGTGACAGTTTGATTTACACGGGATTTGGTTTGAAGGGACGAAACGTTGTCCTCGTGCGATCGTGCGATGTGGTGCTGTTTGTGGCGGGCGCAATGGGTTCGTTGAATGAGTTTACGATTGCGCACGATGAAGGAAAGGTTATCGGTTGTTTGACCGGCACTGGCGGTGTCGCCGACGAAACTGAGTACCTGCTGCAGCATTTTGGAAAGCGCGGTATGACGGCGCGAACCTTCACGAACGAAGATCCGGAACGGCTCATCGACGATTGTCTCAACACTTTGAAATGAACATTGTTGCTCCATACGTAGACCGTCCGGTCTGGCAAGCCTGTCAGCCAATCAGGATCGATCATTACTGGTCCGGAGAGCCGGCGCCGGCGGCGCGTCATGCTGAAGCGAGAATCTGCTGGTCCAATGAGGCGCTGCGCGTTCGTTTCGTTTGCGCACAACACGAACCGCTGATCGTGTCAGATAATCCGAAGACGGATCGGAAGACGCTTGGGCTCTGGGACCGTGATGTGTGTGAGATCTTCCTCGCGCCTGATCCTGCAAATCCGGCGCGGTATTTTGAGTTTGAAGCGGCGCCTACTGGTGAATGGGTCGATTTGGGAATTATCGTGCGGCCGGACGGCAGAGAGACTGATTGGGATTTTGTCTCCGGCTTCACGACAACCGCGAAACTCGATGGAGAGCAACTGACGATTGAAATGAGAATTCCCTGGAGTGAGGCTATTCCGAAACCGGCATCCGGCGATGTTTGGCGTGTGAATTTGTTTCGGTGTGTTGGACCAGAAGCGCCTGAGCGTTATCTTGCGTGGCGACCGACGAGGACTCCGGAACCGAATTTTCACGTGCCGGAGGTGTTTGGCGAGTTACGTTTCATACCTGGCTAATACCTTTCGCCACGTACTTCTCGAAACTCGCGCGGTCCGGGTTGCTCATTTCAACAATACGCGCGCCGATCAGATAGCCGCTCTCGTCCTCCAAACTCTCATACCTGACCGCGACCGCCTTCAATTCCACTGGCCCACTCGGCAATTCCAACTTGATGTGCAGCTTCCGATCTGAACCGGCGAGGTAGTGCTCGCCAATGCGAATCGCCGGAACAACGAGGGCCAGGCCCGTCGAACTGACGTCAAGTGTGTGGCCGTTCAGCGAAGGTAAACGGCGCGATCCGTTGGTGTTCGTTCTCGGATCCGAGAGGCTTAAAGTGAAATTCAGACGCGCGTGCACACGCTTGGAACGGCGCCGGTTTCCGATAAAACGGCGCAGGTGCGACACAATTCTGCGGGGCAGTTCCGACATAACTCGAGATCGCTAAAGACGCTCGGACCAATTGAGGAAGGTACTAACGGAAGCGATTGGGGGCAGGTCGCCGCAAAAGCCATTCTAGAAAACCTGCTCGCATGGACGCAACAGTTTAATTTTTTACGATTAGCGGCTTGCCGTCGGCGTCGCCGCTTCGAACCCCGGAGGCGTCGAGATAGAAGGAAAGACGCCCGCTGCGCCCGTATTGTGCGGGTTCCGCGGTCGCGTACCATGACTTACCGTCCGCGGAACGAATGACCTGGAAGCGGTAGCCGGTGGTTTCAGGGCCTTCGATGTCTTTCGGGATGTAACCGGCGGTGATGAGTTCCGTGGTATTGCCGAACTGTCCGTTATGGCTTTGGCTGTAGGCCACCTGGGCGAGTGAGATGCGCGTCAGCATGTCCTGAACGTCGCTGTGGTGGGCGTTGATGCGAGCCTCGAAGAAAAACTTCTTGCCCGCTTGTTGGACCATTTTCAAGCTTTCCTGATCGCCAACTGTCCAACTGTTGTTGATCTTGATCAGCGTAGCCGGTTCAACTTTATCCTTACCGTCGGCGTCGATCACTTTCACGAAGACAGTGGCAGTGTCGCCGCTGATCTGCTCGCCCGTGATGTCCACCTGCGCGGGAATCTTTTCGCTGACGGCAACCGCCATCTTTTCGAAGTCGGGTCGCAGATCTTCGAACTCCTGCGCCGAGAGTCCGTCAATTGCCTGTCGCCAGATCGACATGTCAAAGGCTTCCCGAAACTTCTTCTCGCGCATCATGCGGTAGAACTCGCGCATTGTCTCGGTGGGTGTGCGCGGCGTGGTTTGTACAAACAAAAGAGAGATCGATAGTAGGATTGCCGTAAACATACAGTTCATTTAACCACAGATTACACGGATTAGATCCGTGTAATCTGTGGCTTGTTTTTTACTCTTCACGCCGAACAACTGCCCGTGGTTTCAACACCAGCTCGCGGCCAACGAGATAAAGCAGAATCGTCAGGATCAGGAACGGGATCATACCTAACATGTCAGAGTTTGGTCCTTCGAAGAACGGATTGTGAGCGGTCGCCCATTCTTCAAAACCCTTCAACCAGGTGACAATACCCTCCCTCAAATTCAGGAACGCGAAGATCACGCCCGCGAGCGTCGCTCCGGCAATGTAACCGGAAGCGAGCAGCACGCCGGGACTCTTATCAGTCTCCGCAGCCATTTGCTCTTCCGTCAGGTTTTGGTTCTCGGGTTTCTTGCGCAGGTACTTGTCTACCAGCCAACGCACCGCGCCGCCGACGAATATCGGCGCCGAGGTCGAGATCGGCAAGTAAACACCGACCGCAAACGCGAGCGATGGCACCCCGCTTAGTTCAAGCACAATCGTGATCATTACTCCGAGCAGCACAAGTCCCCACGGAAGTTCACGGCTCAAGATTCCCTTGATGATGTAAGACATCAACGTCGCCTTGGGTGCAGTGAACTTCGCGACTGTGTTGTTAGTGCCCGGCACTTTATCGTAGATACCGTTGATGCCCGGGTCGGCGAGATAGACCGGTACGCCTTCATTATTCACGAGATAACGGCCAGCCGGACCATAGTCAGTGCTCGTCTTATGGACCACGTAATAAGGATTCGTGTCAGAGCTTGCCTGTCCGCCCTTTAAACTCTCCTGTTTCGGCTGGCCTCCACTCGCCACATACTGATCGGGAGTGAATCTGAATCCTGCCGGAAAGCTGAAATCTTTATTCTGAGCCACAGGCACGTAAACACTGCCCGATTGATTCATCGCCAGCAAAATTGGTCCGAGTGCAAGCGCCGAAGTCAACGCACCGACAAGGATCGCGATCTGCTGATACTTCGGCGTAGCGCCCACGAGGAATCCGGTCTTTAAATCCTGAGACGTCGTGCCGCCATTCGAAGCAGCGATACAAACGATGCCACCGATCGAAAGCGCGGTGACGAAGTACGGCGGTGCGGTCCAACTGATGAGCAGAAACGCGAGACACGTCAGCAACAACGTCGCCACCGTCATTCCCGAGATCGGATTCGAGGACGATCCAACTTCACCCGTCAGTCGCGACGAGACAGTCACGAACAGAAAACCGAACGCGATGATCAGGAGAGCGCCGAGAATATTGAAGCGCAGGTTCAGTTGCGGCACGATCATGATCACGAGGATCAAAGCAATAATTCCGCCGAGCACAAACTTCATCGAAAGGTCCTGATCCGTGCGTGGCGCATTCTCGTTTGAGCCCGCGCCTGAACGGCGCAGGTCAGCGAGTCCGCCTTTTAAACCACTCCAGATAACCGGCAGCGAACGGAAGAGACTGATGATTCCGCCGGCAGCCACCGCGCCCGCACCGATGTAAAGGATGTAGCCCTTCTGAACCTGACTGACGGTCATGTCCTTGATGAGGTGCGTGGTCTCTGGCGCAAGCGGCGTCATCCAACCGCCGCCGAAATATTTGATCGCCGGTATCAAAACCAGGTACGCGAGTACGCCGCCCGCGACCATGATCGATGCGATGCGTGGTCCAATGATGTAACCGACACCGAGCAGCGCGGGATTGTTCTCGATTGCTACTGAGCCACCTTCAAACGGCCTGCCAAACACTTTTCCCGGATACTCTTTCCACGTCTTAAAAATCTGTTCGATACCATAGTAGAGAAAGCCGATACCGAACCCGCTGATGATCGTCTTGCCGCCAGTAGTAGCTTCGTCGACTACCGCAGCGCTTTCGCGCGAGCCTTCCATCGCGGCGTGCCGCGATTCCTCCGACGCGCCTGCCTTGAGCACTTCAGCGCAAGCCGTGCCTTCCGGATACTTGAGAAAACCATGCTGAGCGACGATGAGCGCACGGCGCAGCGGGATCATCATCAGAATTCCCAAAAGTCCGCCGAGCACAGCGACCAGCATCACGCGCGAAAGTTCGAGATCAAATCCGAGAATCAGAATCGCCGGCATCGTGACGCCGAGACCGAACGCGATCGATTCTCCGGCCGATCCGGCTGTCTGCACGATATTGTTTTCGAGAATAGTCGCGTCGCGCAGTCCTAACTTCGACAGCACTCGAAACAGAGTGATCGAGATAACGGCGACGGGAATAGAAGCACTAACCGTCAAACCGACCTTCAGCACGAGATACAACGACGAGGCACCAAAAATGATGCCAAGGACCGTCCCCATAATTAGCGGAAGGATTGTCAGCTCACGTATCCTGACGCCGGCCGGAATGTAAGGGCGAAAAGTCGCCAGGTAAGGATTGTCTGGCTTAAAACCGACCCGGTCTGGATACTCGTTCGCAGGGATGCTTTCACTGGACATCCGATTGACCTCCAACAAGTTTTGTAAAACGGGGAGTGCTTAGGGGTTTGAAAACGCCGCTACTGTACACGGGCCGCCAGCGCCCCGGCAAGGCCAATAATCCGTTTCCATCCGTGTAATCTGTGGCAAAAGTCTCGTGCTTTTCCGTAAACTCGAACGATATGCGAATCCGAATCGTTGCCCTGCCGCTGCTCTTATTGGTTTCATCGATTGTCGCCACGACCCAAACCAGGATTCCCGCGCCCGCGGACGTCCTCGGATTCACGCCCGGCGACGATCGCAAACTCGCGTCGTGGAGTCAGGTGGTCGAATATTTCGAGAAACTCGACCAGGCCAGCGATCGCGTGACCTTTCAAACGCTTGGTCAAACAACGATGGGCAAGCCGTTTGTGATGGCCACCATCAGTTCGCCCGCTAACCTCGCACGTCTCGAAGATTTCAAAAAAATCCAGGACCAACTCGCAGATCCGCGCAAACTGGGACCACTGGCGACGCGCGATCGCAAAGCAGCAGAACTAGTTCGCCAGGGCAAAACGATCGTCCTGATCACTTGCGGCATTCACTCAACGGAAGTCGGCTCGTATCTCTCGAGTATGTTGATCGCGCACCGGCTTGCTTCTGCAACCGACCCCACGATTTCGAAGATCCTCGACAACACGATCGTGCTACTCGTTCCTTCACTTAATCCCGACGGCGTCGACATCGTCAAAAACTGGTACGACAAAACTCTCGGCACGCTTTTCGAAGGCACTGATCCACCGGAGCTCTATCACAAGTACACCGGTCACGATAACAACCGCGACTGGTACGCCTTTACGCAAGTTGAGACGCAACTCACTGTCGACAAGATTCACAACGTTTGGCATCCGCAGATCGTCCACGACATACATCAACAAGGCGCGTTCGGATCGCGACTGTTTCTGCCGCCATACATGCCGCCCGTTGAACCGAATGTACCCAGGGCGCTCGTGCAGGGCTACACGGAGCTCGGCAGTTGGATGGCTGCGCAGATGCGTACGCAAGGCTTCCAAGGGATCACGACTGACTCAACGTACGACGCCTGGACGCCGGCGCGCGCATATTCACACTATCACGGCGGCGTGCGCATGTTGTCTGAAACCGCGTCGGCAAAAATCGCTACACCACTGGCAGTGAAGTTTGAAGAGCTTCGTTCGCGAGAAGGTTACGATCCGCAGAAGGAGTCGCCGAAGTTTGGACCATTGTGGCGTGGCGGTGAGTGGAAACTAAGCGACATCACACGGTACATGACCACCGGGGCGTTTTTATTGTTGGACCACGCGGCAACGAATCGCGAACTGTGGTTGCGCCGGTTTTATGCAATTGGAAAAGACGCGGTGAGGCCGCGACGTCCCGGCGAGCTCTTCGGTTATTTAATCGAACCGGCAAACGACTGCGAAGCTTTGCTCAATATTCTGCGTCGCGGTGGAGTTGAAATCGACTCACCGAAGCAAGGCACTGATTTCAAGCTCGGCACGCGCACGTTGCCTGCGGGCACAAAGCTGGTTCGGATGGACCAGCCTTACGCAGCGTTTGCAAAGACACTGCTCGAAGTGCAGCGCTATCCGAATCTGCGAGACGCTGACGGACATCCGATCGCGCCTTACGACGTGACTGCGCACACGTTGCCGTTGTTGATGAATGTCGCCGTGCATCCCGTTAAGTCACCTTTCAAATACTCGCGAGCCACCGAACCAACGACTGAAGCTGTTGCAGATCAAAACGCTTGCGGCGTCGCATCACGTACAGACTTGCCCGCTATCTATCATTCATCCATACCGAGCCAGGACGAGGGTTGGACCAGGTGGATCATGGATTCAAAGCAATTCACGTATGGCGTCCTGGGTGACAAGGAACTGCGTGCCGGTATCACTGTGTTTAAGCCTTCTCCCGGTGTGACTGGAAAGTATTACGTGATGCTGATCCCGGACCTGTCAGCTCGCAATCTGCTCGAAGGCTATCGCAGTGGCGCGATGCCCCCGGAGCTCACCGGCGGTCTGGGAGAACAGGGAGTCAAGACGCTGCGCGATTTCGTTGAACAGGGCGGCACGATCGTCTTTCTGAATCGCGCGTCAAACTTCGCAATCGAACAGTTCAAACTGCCTCTGCGCAACGTGGTCGCAGGATTGCCACGTACGGAGTTCTATGTGCCGGGATCAATTCTGCGAATCGAGCTCGACACAACGCATCCGGTGGCGAGTGGAATGCCGAAAGAGACGATTGCCTGGGCTGAAGATTCCCCGGTATTTGAAGTCACCAACGATCCGAATGCCAGCGTGCCGGCGTCGAACGTGCACGTGATTGCGTCATATCCAGTGGACAAAGACCCGCTGCTTTCAGGGTGGCTACTCGGCGGCGATTTGATTAAAGGCAAGGCAGCCCTCGTTGAAGTGACGATGGGCAAAGGGCGCGTAATTCTCTTCGGCTTCCGTCCGCAGTACCGCGCCCAGTCTCTCGCGACTTACCCATTATTCTTCAATGCTTTGAGTTCCAAATGAGCTCACTTGGACGAAGTCAGTACCACCTGCGATAGCGGGTGGGTCAACCACCCGACTCCATCATCATCCTGCTGAACCTACCCAGCCGCTACCGCAGGTGGTACTGACCCTGTCCAAGTGAGACTCGTAATCCTTGAACTTTTCATACGGACAAGCGTATAACTAATTGCTTGGCAAGGTTCAAAATGGCACTTCAGAAACCTTGCCGGACCACGATGGTCACCCTTCTATTTACTTCGGTTTTTGTCTTAGGCTTAATCATTATCGCCGTTTACTTCCGGCAAAAAGCTGCAAACGCATCGCAAACTACCGAGTTGCCTTTGTCGCCGCAGCCAAGCACCTTGTTCTCCGATTTCCGCGTTAATCAACTCATATTCCCGGCGGAGAACCCGGTTCCGGAAGAGACTCAGAAAGTAGATAAAGAGACTTTCGAACAAGCAATCCAGGCGATTCGCGAATACCAGAAATCTCCTAACAGATACACCACGGTGAAACTGCTTCATGCCGCAGCCCTTTCCGACAATGCGAAGAACTACGAAAGAGCCATAGAACTTGTGCTCATGTCCTGGCGAGACGGCAGCCTGTCTGATGTTTCGGGAAAAGAGCTTCAGTCGTTATTCAATAGTGAATACTGGGTGCTGTCATCGCGCACTCGAACTTCCGGTGCGGGCTTCGTTTTGAAACAAACGCTGTCCACCGCGACTCGTGAACTCGAACTTACAAACAACCCGATTTAACCGTCAACTGCCTCCAGTTGAATTGAAAGAGACATACCATGCAAAACTTTGACATCACATCTGCGTTGCCGGTGCTCTTCGGAGCCTTCGTTCTTCTGATTCTCTTCCTCCTCATCGTGAGGCGCATTTTTGTGAACGTCGGCGCACGCGAGATCGCCATCAAAGAACGAAGATACCTGGGTAGGAAAATGCCGCCGGGAAGAGTGGTTGCTACCGAAGGTGAGGTTGGTATTCAAGCTGACGTGCTGAAGCCCGGCTTGCATCTGATCAAGTTTCCCTTTGAGAAAGTCGTCCGCAAAGTGCCGCTGATTGAAATTGGCGCAGATGAATTGGGCATCATCGAAGCTGTCGACGGCGAGCCGATGCCGACCAGCCGCATCTTCGCGCCGGACCGCGCGCAGAACGCTCATAACAACTTCCAGGATCCGATCGCGTTTATCAAACGCGGCGGTGTAAAAGGAATCCAGTTGCGGACACTGCCTCCCGGACTGTGGCCCATACATCCATACCTCTTCCGTGTTTCCGTAGCGAAGGCGACTATGATTCCGCAGGGCAAAGTCGGCGTGGTTACAGCCGCTGACGGTGCGCCACTCGATCCCGGTCGCCTGCTCGGCAAAGCGATCTCCGATCATGGCAACTACCAGGACGCGGAACAGTTCATCGCCTCAGGCGGTCAGAAAGGACCGCAAGTCGATATTCTGACACCCGGCGTCTATCGCATCCTGGTCCAATCCGGAGCTATCGAGGGCACGGCTGAAGCGAAACCCGGACTTTTCAACGTCAGGCTCTTCGATTCGACTGTCATCAGCGAGAACCAGATCGGCCTCGTTGAAGCGCTTGACGGTGCACAGTTGAATCCGCGCGACTACGTCGCCGAATCATTTGCGGGTCACGACAACTTCCAGGACGGACATGAGTTCATCGGCAAGGGCGGCCAGCGTGGACCACAGAAAGACATCCTGCTGCCTGGAACCTATTACATCAACCCGCTGCTGTTCAAAGTTATTCCTGAGACGGCCAAGGAGATTCAACCCGGCGAAGTCGCAGTAGTGGTCTCAAACGTTGGCAAGGATCCTTCCGAGGACGTCAGACGTCGAATGGCCGAGAAGGTGCGCGAACGCATGGAGCGCGAGGAGAAGCAGCAGGTTGAAGAATCGGCGGCTCGTCTCGACATCATGGACGACAAGCGTACCGCCGAGCAGATAAAGGCTGACCTGATGACCGGCGATCCGGCCGATCGACGTCTCGACGAAGGCGCCCACGAAGCTTACGTTGTGCCGGAAGGTTATCGCGGTATTCAGGAGACTGTAGTTGGACCAGGACGTTACTACGTCAATACACTGGCGATCAGCCCGATTGTTATTCCGACTACAAACCAGACGGTGGAATGGACCGCGGGGGAAGTTGCCAATACGTTCAATCCGTTCGAGGTGATCTCGAAAGACGGTTTCACGATGCAACTCGAAGTGCGCGTAGTCTTTCGCGTGAAGCCCGAAGATGCGCCTTTCATGGTGGCAAAGATTGGCGGTATAGAACGTTTGATTCAAAACGTGATGCATCCGCTCATCGACTCGATCTTCCGTAACCAGGCGTCTGAATCGTCGGCGATGGCGTACCTGCAAAACCGGCACGAGGAACAGGAACGCGCGGAGGCTCGCGTGCGGGCTCACTTGCTGAAGTATCACGTTGACGTGGTGAACGTGCTCATCTGCCACATTCATCTGCCGGAAGAGTTGATGAAAACGCAGACTGAGAAGATTCTCGCCGAGCAGCGTCAGAACATGTACAACGCGCAGCGCGAGGCGGAGGAGAAACGCATTCAACTCGAGAAGACCAAGTCGCACGCTGACAGCCAGAAGGATCTCGTTGCTGCGACTGTCGGCGTCGAAATCGCGAGCAAACGCGCTGAGCAGCGCAAAGCTGAAGGCGAGGGCGAGGCCCACTACATTCAACAGACCGGACGCGCTGAAGCTGAGAAGATGCGTTTGATGGGTGAGGCGCAGGGCGTCGCTTATCGCGAGCAGGTCAATGCGCTTGGTGCTCAGGGTGTAGCGCTGGTGGAGACGTTGAAGGTGATTGGTGAGAAGGGCGTTCGCATCACTCCGGACGTGTTGGCAACGGGCGGCGGGAGTGGCGAAGGTGGCGGCGGTATCGGTGCGCTGCTATTACTCAACCTCTTCCGCGATCGCTTGAACATGCCCGGTTCGAATGGTGAAAAGGTAACAACGCGGTAAGTTTCACGCAAAGGCGCAAAGCCAAAGCCGCAAAGGCGCGAAGGGAATCAAATATCCCTTTGCGCCTTTTGCTTTAATCTTTGTGTCTTTGCGTGAAACTGCCTTACTTCTCGAGGTACATCTTCGCGGCCATTTTGGTGAGTTTCCACACTCGGGACCATGCGATTCGATTGTCGCTATTCTCACGGCCGGTTAGCTTGTCGAAGATGAGTTTTCTAAACAGCCGGCCTTCGCGACGAAGCATGAACTCCTTCGCAAACGGCTTCGCAGTCTCAAAGAAGGTGAACCCGGGGTCCGTCGCCACACCAATGCCTTCGAGCGTCATCAGCGCCCTCATGATGTAAGTGAAATTTGACGGCAGACGGAACGGATACTCATAAATCACTTCCGCGAGATCATACGTTAGCTCCTTGAAGTTAACTTCCCCAAGCTTCAGATTGAGATAGTGCGTAAACAAACTCTCAACCACCGGTCGCACAGTCTCCGGATCCACACCCGGCTTTAAGAAGTTGAGATTGATGATGTCCTGTCCCAGACCGTGAACGTCACGAGCGACCACGTGGAAGAACGCATCGATCATCTGCGTCTGCAACTGCGGACCAATACGTCCGACCATTCCGAAATCGAAGAACGCAAGATGTCCGCTGTCCATCACGAGCAGATTGCCGGGATGCGGGTCAGCGTGAAAGAAACCGTCCTCGAGTAGCTGTTTGAGGTACGTGCGAATCAACATGCGATTGACTTTAACCGCCGATATGCGATTCGCGCGGAGGCCTTCGATGTCAACTACCTTCGTGCCACGAATGAAGTCGAGCGTGAGTACGCGCGTGTTCGTGTGCGACCAGTAGATCTTCGGCACCCGAATCGCGCGCCACGTGCGGAAGTTGTAACGAAACCTGTCCGCGTTACGTCCCTCTTTAACGTAATCCATCTCTTCGAAGATGGTGTTGTGAAACTCGCGCAACATTCCTTCCCAATCAGCGTTCTCATTCGCTCTCGGAAAGAAACGATTGGTCAACTTCACGAGCCGGAACAGGATCGCGATGTCGAAAGAGATCGTCGACTCGAGATCCGGTCGCTGAACTTTCACCGCCACTTCTTCGCCGGTCGCGAGCCGTGCGCGATAAACCTGACCGAGCGACGCCGCCGCGATGGGCTCAGCGTCAATCTCCGCGTAAGCTTCGCGCACCGGACGACCGAGTTCTGCTTCGACGATCGCAAACGCTTCCGACGTGGGGAACGCAGGCACCTGGTCCTGCAATGTCGCGAGTTCTTTGACGTATTCGAGTGGCAAAAGATCCGCGCGTGTTCCAAGCGCCTGGCCAATCTTGATGAACGTTGGACCAAGATCGATCAACGACTCACGCATCCAAACAGCCTGCTTCTCGAGGCGAGCTTGTTTGCTCGCTGAACCCTCTGCGCCGCGGAAAACTACGTAGCGCAACACTCGCATGAATCGATCAAAGAGAACGTAGAGTTGCGCCTTGATCCAGGCTTTGAATTGCGCGCGACGTCCCTGCTGCCGCGCGAGGTCACGAAGTCTTGTTATCGTGCGACGATTAAAATCCGCGCGTACGTCGTAAGTGTCCAGAAAGAGATAAAGCGAAAAGAGACCCAGCACACGCGCGACACGCGTTGCGCGCAACCAGCCACGCAAACCTCGGCCGGCGAGCAGTTGATCGACCAACTCCTCCGTCAACGGCTGCACTTGCGCGGGCTGTTTCTGCGGCACACTCGCCGCCACGCTTACATCGCTTCTTTTTATAAGTGCCTGACTCATTTATATAACCGAAAGCATGTGCTTTGTGCCGGCTCGTTCAAAATAACTCTCCGCGCGCTGCACGTCTCTCGCGATCTGTGTTTTCAATTCGTCAATCGAGCTGAACTTCCGCTCGTCACGCAAGCGATACAGAAAACGCACCCGTATCACGTCGCCGTAAAGATCGCCCGCCCAGTTCATTACGAAGGTCTCCACCGAAGGTTCCGTGGCGTCTGCGAACGTCGGCCTAAGTCCAACGTTTGTAACGCTTCGGCGCCATTGTCCATCAATCAAAGTTCCGGTCACGTACACACCATTCCGGGGTATGACGCGGTTATGCGGGTGGAGGTTGGCCGTCGGAAAACCTAGCTTATGACCCCGTTCTGAGCCTCGCTCAACGCGCCCTTCAACGCCATAAGGACGGCCCAACATGCGGCGCGCGAGGTTCACCTGGCCGGACGCAAGTAGCTGCCGGATCTTGCTCGAACTCACCCGACAACCGTGCAGTTTAACTTCCGGCACTTCGCCGGCGACGAAGCCGAGCTCGCTTCCCATCCGTTTGAGCAACTCGATATTGCCTTCACGATCATGACCGAAAGCGAAGCCCTTGCCGAGATAGACTTCCTTCGCGTGCAAACGTTCGACGACTAGGTCTTTCAGAAAATCTTCAGCGCGAATCGTTGAAAACTCTTTAGTGAAACGGACTACGATCGTCTGTTCAATTCCGAGCACGCCAAAGCCCTCGATCTTCTGATCGAAAGTTTGCAACAACGGCGGCGCTGATTCCGGATGCAAAACGGCACGCGGGTGCGGATCGAACGTGATCACCGTCGGCACCGCGCCGGTAACGCGCGCGCGTTCGACCACAGTCTTCATGATCAACTGGTGTCCGAGATGCAGGCCGTCAAACACGCCGAGCGTGAGCACTGTCGGCCGTTGAATCTCTGCGTTGTCGGTTCCGTGAAAGAGACGCATTCTTCAGGTTGATTCGAGCACAAGTCCGTCGTAAGCAAATTGGACGCCCGCGGGCAGTCGCGCTGAATCACGCGCGTGTTTGATGTCGTGCGC
>Ga0126311_10000827_pt1 | contig 14424 bp, 8 predicted proteins | sample Plot61_FD_92539 | JGI IMG/M metagenome (GOLD analysis project Ga0126311, IMG submission 92539) | Serpentine soil microbial communities from UC McLaughlin Reserve, CA, USA - Plot61 | ecosystem: Environmental > Terrestrial > Soil > Grasslands | place: USA: UC McLaughlin Reserve, Lake County...
ATGGCGTTGTTGGACGAGTCGCGCACGGTGCCCTGCAAGGTGCCGGGCGCGACGGGCGCCGCGATGGAGATGTCCCACATGCCTCGGCCGTGCGTGGCGATGCGGAGCGTGCGGCTGGCGTTGTGAACCGCCATGTCGAAGACCGCCACGCGCGGAAGGCCGTTGCTGAACGGCTCCCAGGTCGAGCCGCCGTCCGTCGAGCGGTAGACGCCGATGTCCGTGCCCGCGTAGACGTAGTTCGAGTCCGCGGGGTCAACCGCGAACGCGTCGACGGGAACGTCGGGGATACTGCCGGCTCCGAGGCCCGTCCACGTCGGCGCGGCGGCGTTGAGGTTCGTCGTCTTGTAGACGTGAGCGGTCGTCGCGTTGCCGAAGAAGCCCGCGAGCGTCACGTAAGCGGTGTTCTGGTTGTTCGGATCGACGACGACGCGCGAGACGTACTTCGCCGGAATCGTCCCCGTAACGTCCGTCATCGTCGCCGAAGTCGCGCCGCCCGTGACGGTGCGGAAGACCTTGCCGTTCGAGAGGCCGACGACGCGCACCGCGTCCGCCTGCGGCGAGATGCCGATGGCGGAGACGGAGACGCCCGAGACGAACTGCTGGCTGACGACCGTCATCGTCGTGCCGTTGTTCGAAGAGCGGTAGAGACGGTCTGTGCCGAAGTAGAGCGTGTTCGGGTTGCCGGGGCCGAGCGCGATGGGCGCGTAGAACTCCACGGCCGTGTCGTTGCAAGAGAGGCCGTTCGACGTTCCGCCGCAGCCGAGGAACGACCAGTTCTCGAAGGCCGTCGAGCTGGTCGTCGTCGCGAAGCCGACGATGCCGCCCGCGCCGACCTGATTGTAGTAGGTGTGGTACTGGCGCACGGTCGTCGTGTTCGTCGCGTTCTGGTCGATGAGCGCGAAGCCGCCGTCGCCGTAGTCCGTGCGCGTCCACGTGCCGTCGGCGCGCATGCGCTCGGTGCCGTTGTCCTGCGTGCCGCCGATGGTGTAGTTCGCGTCCAGGGGGTGGCGCGCGACGGACTGGAACTGCGTGGCGTTGAAGCCGGTGTTGTTGAGCGAAGTCCAGGTGGCCGCCGCGTCCGCGGACTTCCAGACGCCGCCGTCGCTGCCGAACCAGACGTTGCCCGTGTTCGAAGGGTCTATCTCGATGGCGTGGCTGTCTGCGTGTAGGCCGTTCTGAACCTTCGTGAATGAGGCCGTGGCGGTCGCGTTCGTAGACTTCTTGAGGATGGCGGTCGAGGTGCCGTCGGCGTTGCCGCCGATGTAGAGGACGGCCGCGTTGTTCGGGTCAACCGCTATCGGCATGTCGTAGAAGCACTGGCCGCCGCAGAAGCCGTTGGCCGCCGTGAGCGTCGTCCAAGTGCCGCCGTTGGTAGTCGTGCGCTTGACGGTGCCGCTGCCGTCTGTGATGGCGGCGTAGACGGTGACGGTCGTGCCGACCTTGTTAATCGCAAGCTCGGTGCGCGCCGTGGCGGAGGCCGTACCCGTCGCGAGCACCTGCGTGAAGGTCGGCGTCGCGGCGAGCACGTTCGCCGTGCGGTAGACGCCGCCGTCGCCCGCGGTGCTGAAGCCGACGACGGTCGCCCAGAGCACGTTAGGGTTGCCGGGCTCGAACTCGATGTCGGTCGCGCTGCGGTTGCCCGCGTTGGCCGTGGCGGCGTTGAGCAACTGGAACGTGGCGTTGGCCGAGGTCGCGTTCGTCGAGCGGTAGACGCCGCGCGCGGACGCCTGCGTCGGGTGAACGTCGCAGCCGATGCCGCCGATGCCGCCCGAGTTGGACGCGATGAAGATGGTGTTGGGGTCGGTCGGGTGTACGAGGACTTTGGAGATGGAGCGGCCGGTGAGCACGTCCGCGCCCGTCGAGGTCTCCTGATTGAACGGCCCGGACATGAGCGGGCTCGCGGTGTCGGCGTTGTCGATGCGGTAGACGCCGACGCCGAAGAAGGTGTCGCAGCCGAAGTTGCCTTCGCCCGTGCCGACGTAGACGGTCGAGGGCTGCGAGGGCGCGATGGCGATTGAGCCGACGGCGAGCGTCTGCGCGTTGTCGAAGATGGCAGTCCACGTCGCGCCGCCGTCCGTCGTGCGGTAGACGCCGCCCTGCGCCGTGCCGACGTACGCTACGCTTGAGTTACCGGGATGAATGGCGATGGCCGTGACGCGGCCGCTCACCGCGTGCGCCACGCTGAAGGTCTGGCCGTTAGGGATGGGCGCGGGGCCGACGGAAGTCCACGAAGGCGCGCTCAACAACTGAACGCCCGCCGCCGTTCCCGCGGCGACGCCCGCAGTCGAGTCTGTCGTCGTCTGATTCGTCGTGGCGAAGTTCTCGTTGGTGACGGTGTTCTTGTCGGGCCTGCCCGTCTGGCGTTCGAGCTGGCGTATGGCGCGGCCGCGCGCGCCGGGGTCGAAGGGCTTGCCGCGCTCTACGCCGCGGAGCTTGTTGATGTGCTCGTCGCGGCGGCGTAGGTAGTCTTCCTTGTCAATCTTGCCCGCGCGGAAGCGAGGCACGTCGGCGTCGTCCTCGCCCTCCTCTTCATCTTCCTCCGCGCGCTCCTGAGTTTGCGCGAGGGACGGCGAGGCGGAGACGTTCGCGGCGGCGGAGGCTTTCGACGCCGCGGGCTTAAGTGTGGTGTCGGCGAAAATATTTTCGATTACTTTGGCGGATGAGGGTACGGAGAAGGCGGCGGTCGCCGCGAAGGCCAGCGTGACGAAGAGCGCGAGTAAGCGTACGGCCCTCTTCGCCGGGCGCACATTTGTGACGGAACGCATCTTATTCAACGTGAAGCTTCCCTTTCATTCGGTGAGACCCGTGCGGGTACTTGTTTAAGGTTGTGGGGGCACAACGATAACTTCGGCCCGCGCGGAGTGCGGGCATGAGCGTGTAGACGAGCGTGTCGGCGGGCGCGCGGGCAGATTCGCGCCGACGGCCGGAGGCTCAAGCTACTGGGACTCGAACGAGCAGTTATAAGTGATTCGGGACGAAGAGGCTGCGGAACGCCCCCGCCCCCTTCTCTGAGACGCGAGACCGTGCCCTTAAAGGCGCTGCGGTTGGCTTTTGAAGCACTAGTGCCGGTAGTAGTTGCCTGCCAGCTTTAATGCAATTTGATTGTGACGGCGGGGACTCTCCTGCGCTTACGTTGTCGTACAAAATCCACGCGCGTGAGTCTCGCGGGGCTCGCGGGACGTGAATGACAACGGGTGAGAGCGCGTACTGAAACGGCGAGGGGACGCGCGCGGCCGGGCTACTCGGCCGTCAGGAGCGAGTTCGTGATTCCCCTCTCGTCGTGGACGGTCGTGGGGTTGTTCGGGTCTGTCAGCCAGTCGCCGTCCACGATGAACTTGTACTGGTACTCGCCCGCGGGCAGGCTGACGCGGCACACCCACTCGCCGCCCTCCTTCGAGAAGAGAAACTGCGACTGGTTCCACTTGTTGAAGTCGCCCGCGACGGCCACGACCCTCGCGTCGGGGAAGCCTCGCAGGCGGAAGGTGACGTTGCCCCTGAGGCTCGGCCGCGGGAGCGAGAGTCTGCGCGCGCTCGCCTTCCTCCCCCACGAGTTCAGCTTCAGCCCGACCACGCGGCCGCGTTCGTCCGAGACGGCCGTGAGCTTGTAGTCGGAGTGCGAGTCCACGAAGTCAGTCTCCGAACGGCGTATGAGCCGCCGACGCGCCGAGTGCGAAGGCTTGAGCCAAAGCTCTCCGCCTTCGAGCGTAACGTCGAGGACGAAGTTCTCGGCCCTCTCAGGATCGACTTCGTACCTTCCGACGAAGGCGCGCAGGTCGTCGTAGGTTACGTCCGAAGCGCGCACGACCGCGGCCCGGATGTCGTCGGCGCGCGGGGCCGTGGACTCTTCCGTCGGGGGCTGTTGCGACCGGGCAGTCTGCGACCGGGGAGTTTGCGACTGATTGATTTGCGACTCGGGCGGGGGCGCGATGACGTTTGACGCGTCGGCGGAAATTGCGACGGGCTCGCCGGCGACGGTCACGGCCGCCGCGGGCGGCGCGATTGAGTTGCCGGGCTGTGGCGCAGTCACGCCCGCCGATTCCTTCTGCGCGAGTCGGCTCGAAACTTCGACCTCGCGCAACGCGTCGTGGACTCGGCGTCGATACTTCTCGCCGGGGGCTTCGTCCGGCCGTACCGGCGCCGAGACTATGAACTCGGAGCGCGTCTCGGGCGCGGGCGGGCTCGCCTTCGCGTAAGAGCCTTCGGCGCTCTCCGCCCTGCCGGACGCTATCGACAGCGTCACGGCCGCGATTGTCAGAAGTGACAGCACCGACGCGTGCGCGAGCGACATTCTCTTCCCGGCGCTGCGCGAGACGAGCCGCTCGACCCTGCGCTTCAGGTCGGAGCCGGTCACCTTCGAGAGCCCGACGGCCTCGCGCCCCAGACAGTAGCGGCAGACTTTCGCGATGCCGTTCGCGTAGACCTCCGACGAGCCCCCGCGGCGCACGACCATGTCGTCGCACGCCTGCTCGCGCTCGGCGAGCAGTTGCCGGTTTATGAACCAGACCACGGGGTGGAACCAGAAGAGGCAGCAGAGAGCGCGCTGGAAGTTGCCCGCTAGGTTGTCCCAACGCTTCACGTGCGCGAGTTCGTGCATGAAGACCGTCTCAAGCTCGGCGTCGTCCAGGCGCTCGGCCACGCCCTCCGGCAGCACGACGACCGGCCTCAGGACGCCCCAGACTCCGGGCTCCGACACGGCCGTCGTCACCACGAGCCTGACCTCCCTGCCCACGCCGAAGTTAGACTTCACTCTTCGGAGCGCGTCGGCCTCCCTCCCCGTAGACACCTCACGCCCCTCGCGTATCGAGGCCGACAGCGCGTAACTCTTCCTCAGCCACGAGAGCGCGAGGAGCGCGCAGCCCGCGAGCCACACGCAGAAGACGACGCCGGTTAGACTGAAGCCTCCGGCCGCGTTCTTCGCCTCCGAAGTGGCGACGACTGAAGCCGCCGACTCCGTTGCGTCGGGTTCTTCGGAATGAATGAAGGGAGCGGGGGCCGTAACGGGCGAGAGCAGCGGCGAAACGTTCAGCGCGCCCGGCTCGGGCCGCGCGTCGCGCAGTGACACGGAGGACAGGTCGAAGCCCGCCTGCGCCGCGAGAAAGAAGATGAAGGCCGAAGGCAGCGCGAACTTCGTCAGCGCGACCAGCCAGGCGAAGTAGCGAGCGCGCGCGGGCGCGCGCCTGAGCGAGACCGCGGCGGCCAGCGCGAGGAGCGAGAAGAGCGTGGCCTGCCAGAGGTGGTTGGCGAGCAGGGGCCACCCACGACTCGACCATTCCGCGATAAGCTCGTACGGGTTCATCCGGCCGCGGCCCTCCCTCGAATCGAACTACTCTGTCCCCCCCGCCTTCCCCTTGATGCGGTCTTCTATCTCTTTGAGGTCGTCGAGCGAGAGCCGCCCGGAATCTATCAGGTGCGACATGAGCGGCGTCGTCGAGCCGCCGAGTATGTCGAGCATGTCGTCTATGAGACGCCTGTGCGTCGCGTCGCGCGTGACGGCGGGCTCGAAGATGTAAGCGTTGCCGACCTTCTTGACCTTGCGAAGCGCCCCCTTCTCTTCGAGCCGGTAGACGACCGTCTGAATCGTCGTGTAGGCGGGCCGCCGCTTCGACTGGAAGGTGTCCTGAATCTCCCTGACGGACGCCTCCCCGAGCCGCCAGAAGGCTTCCATTAATTCGAGCTCGATCTTCGTGAGCCGCACGCCCTTTTTTAAGATCAACTCTCCCTCCTCGCCGCGCGGGGTTGTGGCAGACTCTACTACTGTCCTAGTAGACCGTCAAGAAAATTTCGGAAGGTCTCCTCCGCGGCAGTTGACGGGCATTAGAACTTCCGCGTCGCGCGCTCACCGGCGGGAGGCATTAAGGATTCTGTCCCGGTTCAACGCGGCGAACAGCCCCTCCGCCAACTCCGGCGCGAACTTTTTGAGTCGCGCGTACTGCCCCAACGCCTTGTCCCTTTCGCCCGCGCGCAGGTGCGCTATCGCGAGGTTGTAGTGCGCCTCCGCGTAGTTCGGGTTGAGAATGACGGCCTGCCTGTACGACTCGACGGCCTCGCGCGTGTCGCCGAGCAGGTCGTAGGCCACGCCGAGGTTGTTGTAGACCTCCGCGTCCCTGTTGACGCTCAGAGCCTTCCTGTAAGCCTCGACCGCGTCGTGCAAACGGCCCGCCTTCTGGTACGCGAGCCCGAGGCTCCTGTAGACGGTAGACGCCGCGGGGCTGAGCGACGCCGCGCTCTTCAGGGATTCGACCGCGCGCACGTAGTCGCCCGACTCGGTCTGAATTATGCCGACACTAAGGTGTGCGGCCGCGTTGCCGGGGTCGAGTTTGACGGCGCTGCTCAGAGCCTCTGACGCGTCCGCCGACAGCCCCATCTTGTAGAAGGTCGTCCCGAGGTTGTAGAAGGCGGCCGGGTAGTCCGGCCTTATCTTCAGGGCGCGGCGCAGCGACTCGACGGCGCTCTTGAAATCGCCGGAGGCGCTGTGGGCCATGCCGAGGTTGTTCCACGCGACGGCGTAGTCGCCCCTCAGACGTATCGCCTCCCGGTACGAGTCCGCGGCCTCGCCGTACCTCCCGAGCGTGTGGTATGCGAAGCCCAGATCGTTGTGCGCGACTGCGTTGCCGGGGTCGAGCCGCACGGCCTCCTTGAGAGCCTTGACCGCCTCCTCGTAGCGGCCGCGGTCGGCGTAACCGAGCGCCGACTCGTGCAGACGTTGCGCCTCCCGCGCGGGGTCGCCGCCGCCGCCGCCGTCGCGCCGCGTCCTCTCCTGCGCACTCGCCGCGGCCGCAAGCCACACGACCGCCGCCAACGCCAAACCCGCCTTCACTAATCGACGCGAACCGTTGTTGCTCATGGAAAGCCGCCTTTCTACTAGTGACGTAGTTGTGTCTACTACATGTATAGTAGGAAGGTCAACACTTTTTTCTTCGAACCCTCTCGGCGGATTACCCGTCCGGGCGCTGGAAAGAAACGGCGGAAGCTGGTAAAGGGTAAGGCTGCGCTAGAACAATCCGCACGGAGGCCGAGTCTCAGCCATGAGAAAACCCACGCAACTCCTCTTCGTCATTCTTCTACTCTGCCGGCTCGCCGTGGCCGCGCCCGCCGGTCGTTGGCCGGAGCGCAAGGCCGCCGAGTGGTACGGCCGCCAGCCCTGGCTCGTGGGCAGTAACTACGTCCCCGCGTCGGCGGTCAACGAGCTTGAGATGTGGCAGGCCGACACCTTCGACCCGCGCAGGATTGATTTGGAGTTAGCTTGGGCCGAGGGTCTCGGGATGAACACGATGCGAGTGTTCCTGCACGACCTGCTCTGGCGGCAAGACCCCGAAGGCTTCAGGCGTCGGATAGACACGTTTCTGGGGCTGGCCGCGAAGCACAAAATCAGGCCGATGCTCGTGCTGTTCGACTCGGTCTGGGACCCGCACCCGCGACTGGGCCGTCAGCCCGCGCCGCGCCCCGGCATACACAACTCGCGCTGGGTGCAGAGCCCCGGAAGGGAGGCGCTCGAAGACCCTTCGGAGCGGCCGCGGCTTGAGGCTTACGTGAAGGGCGTGGTCGGCGCGTTCGCGCGCGACGGGCGCGTGCTGGCGTGGGACATCTGGAACGAGCCCGACAACATGAACGGCAATGACTACGCCAAGCAGGAGCCGAAGAACAAAATCGAGCTTGTGACTGTGCTCCTGCGCGACGCGTTCGCGTGGGCGCGCGAGGCGGGCGCGACACAGCCCTTAACATGCGGGGTCTGGAAGGGCGACTGGTCTAGCCCCGAGAAGATGACCGAGCTTGAGCGCTTGCAGTTGGAGCTGTCGGACGTGGTCACGTTCCACAACTACGACGCGCCGACCGAGCTAGAGAAGCGCATACGCTGGCTGCAACGCTATGACCGGCCCGTCATCTGCACGGAGTACATGGCGCGCGGCAACGGCAGCTTCTTCATGGGGTCGCTGCCCGTCTTCAAGCGCCACCGCGTCGGCGCTATCAACTGGGGGCTCGTGCAGGGCAAGGCGCAGACGCACCTCCCCTGGGACTCCTGGGAGCGCCCCTACACGGACCGCGAGCCCGCCGTCTGGTTCCACGAAGTCTTCCGCACGAACGGGACGCCCTACGTCCCCGAAGAGGCGCAGTACATCAGGCGCATGACCGCGACCGCGGCCCCGCGCGCGGCCGGTTCGCGCGGCAGGTGACGGGCGCGCTTTATTTCGGGTCGATTATCGCGGCCTTCGCGGGCTCGTTGCAGTCGCCGCACTTGTTCAGCGGGAAGCCGGACTTCGCGCCCTGCAACGCCGAGCAGAACGTGGCGCTCGTGAGCGAGCCCGGCAGGTTGAAGCCGAAGCTTATCATCTGCGTGTCTTCGGGCGGGTCCCACATCTTCGTCGAGGCGAGTTGCGCGAACTGCGAGCCGAGTTGGAGGGTGTTTTCGCTGAAGCCGACGAAGCGGCCGATGGTCGCGTAGAAGACGTTCCCCGGCAAGTCCTTCCCGTAGCAGTTCAGGCCCGCCGAGCCGGCGCAGAGCGTGATAGACCTGCCGCACTCTGAGTCGGGGCAGTTGGCCGACTTCGGGTCGAGCATCGTCGAGCTGTCCACCTTGAAGTCGTAAGGCTTGCCGCTGCCCACGAGCGCCTTCCACTTAAGCGAAGCCGACCTCAACTCCTTCAGGGTCGTGATGGCGTTCACGTCGAGCGCGAGCCCGGCCAGCGCGGCCGTCTGGAAGGACGGCAGGCCGAACAGCGCGGCGTCGCCTATCTGCGTGTTCGCGTCGGGCGTGGGCCTCGGACTGCCAGCGGCCACGCGGGCTTCGTTGACCTTAGTCAGCACCGCGCCTTCGACTATGTCGGTCGAGTTGAGCCCCGCCGACTTCGTGCCGCCCAGCGAGCCGGTTATCAGCGGCGCGAAGAACGCCGCGTTGTCGAGGTGCTGCCTTATCTCAAGCACCTTCGCGTTGCGCTTACCCGCGGCCACCTGCTTTACGAGCCAGTCGGTCGCGTCGGGGCCGCACTTCGTCTTCGGCTGCGGCTCGCGCGGCTGCGCCTTGACCTCCTCGACGATGACCGAGCGCCAGAAGGACGGGGGGTTAAAGTCGGGGGGTACGCCCGGCCCGGTCTGCGGGCTCGCGCCGTGTTTGAGCACGGCCTCGACGGGGCAGTCGGGGCGCGAGGCGCGCATGAGGTCTGCGACCTTGTTGGCGCGGTGGCACGACAGATTCATGTTGAACGCGGCGTCGCCTTCGGCGCTGGCGAACCCGTGAATCCTGAGCTTGCTGCCCGCCTTGGGCTTGCTCGTGTTCGCCTCCTCGCCCGGCAGAAGCTCGTCGCAGTTGACCTTGAAGAGGAACGGCCAGCCGGCCACGCCCGCGTCGCTCGGCGCGCAGTCGGGAGCGGGAGCCCCCAGGTCGGTCGGCCCGCACTTGCGCCGAACCGCGGGCGGTGCCGCGTTGAGGCGCGGCGCAGTCCGGCCGCCCATCACGGCGTCGGCCGCGGCGTCGGCCTCGCGCTCGCCCGCGTCGCCGGGAGTGCTGATGTCGAGCCGCGCCGCCTGAACCGCGCCGCGCTGTCCGTCCTGTTGGACGACGTGCGCAAGCTCGTGCGCGAGCAGCCTCCGCCCGTCCGGGGTGCTCGGCGAGTATTGACCCGCCCTGAATACCACGTCGCGCCCGACCGTGTACGCGAGCGCGTTGACGGCCGACGCCGACTCCGACGCCTTCGCGTCCGTGTGAACGCGCACGCCGCTGAAGTCGTGGCCGAGTCGCGACTCGAAGAAAGAGCGCGCGGCCGGTTCGAGCGGCCGGCCCGCGGAGCGGAGCGCCTCGCCCACGGCGGGCGGCGCTTCACCCGGCGGCGCGGCGTTGACCGCCGACCTCTGCACGGAGGCGCGCGCCTTCTCCTCGCCGCAGGACTCACACTCCCCGCCCGCGACGGTGTGCGTGCCGCAGGCGCACCTGCGCTGTAGGAGGCCAGCGGCCTTCGCGTTCGTCGGCGCGCCTTGCTGCTGCCGTTGGGTCGTGGACTGGCGGCTCATGAGCCGGGCCTCCGAAGACGGGGCTGTATTGGAGAGGACGGCCTTTCTCTGAAGGGCCGCCGGCCTCGCTTAATCGTGAGATGTTCTCTCTCGGGGCTCGTGAACGATATGCCCGCGCGGGGGATAAGTCAACGAAGGCGCGCGCGTGACGGCGTGCGTGCCGCCCGGCATAAATCTTGACTCCGCGTGCGGCCGGGGTTACAAGCTTAATCACCCCGTAAGCGACGACACTCACTTATACCGCCGCGCGTCGCCCGACTTGCCCCGAGCGTCGCGGGAGGCTTTGTCTCGAAATTTCTTCAAACGCTTCAGGGAGGGATGACAAGATGGGTTTGAGACTTCAGACGCGGCCCACGGCCGCGAAGCATTTCGTCAGCCGTTGCCTGATTCCGGCGCTCGTGCTCGGCTCCTACGCCGCGCCGACCTACGCCGCGAACGTGACCGTTAACGTGAACTACGGCAGCCCGCGGCAGCCCGTCGAAGGCTTCGGGGCTTCGGCGACGTGGGTCGCCAACGACCTCGACAAGTTCTCGGCCGCGAAGCAGACGCAGATACTCGACCTCCTGTACGACACGTCGAAGGCGGGCGCGGGCCTGAGCTGGGTGCGCGTCGGCAGCTTCCTTTGCGACTTCAACCCGTCGCCCGGCGTCTACAACTGGGGCCACTGGGGCATACAGAGCGAGATGCGCTGGCTTCAGAGGGTGAACGCTTCGTACGGCGTTAACAGGTACATGGTCTCCACCTGGAGCCCTCCGGCGTGGATGAAGGACAACAACTCCTGCACCAACGGCGGGCACGTCCTCACGCAGCACTACGCAGACCTCGCGGCGCTCAAGGTCGAATGGCTGAGGCAGGCGAAGGCGCAGCTCGGCTTCGAGGCGCAGGTGGAGAGCGTGCAGAACGAGCCGAACATGAGAACGACCTACGACAGTTGCGAGTGGACGACTTCCGAGATAAGCAACTTCGTCGCGAACAACCTACAGCCCGCGCTCGCGTCGAGCGGGCTGGCGGCGAAGATCATGGCCCCCGAGCCCGCGTACTACTCGAACTTCGACGCGAGCTGGGGCAACCCGATACTCGGCAACCCGAGCGCGCGCGCGGCCGTCTCCATCGTCGCCACGCACGGGTACGGCAAGACGGACGACCTCGGCAAGCCCTGCAACAGTTGCGCGCAGTACAACAAGCCCATCTGGCAGACCGAAGACTCGAACCTGAACGGGCAGTACAACGGCAGCATCGACGACGGGCTTACGTGGGCGTCGGAGATTTACAAGGCGCTGAACGGCGGTCGCTTCAGCGCGTATTTCTACTGGTGGGTAATGTCCCTGAACGGCGGCAATGAGGGGCTCATCAGCGCGGACGCAACGACCGACTCGTTCCAGGTGCCGAAGCGCCTGTACGCGTTGGGGCAGTTCAGCCGTTTCATACGGCCGGGCTCCGTGGTGCTCGCCTCGACTTCGGGCGACGCGACGCTTCAGGTGACCGCGGTCAGGCCGGCGGCGGGCGTCGTCGCCGTCGTCCTCGCAAACACGGGCAGGAACTCGCACACGGTGACGGTCAACCTGCCCGGCTTAACAAACCCGCCCGCGAGCCTGACGCCTTACCGCACGTCGGCGACGGAGAACCAGACGCAGCTCGCGCCCGTCGGCGTCTCGTCGGGCGCTTTCACGATAACCGTCCCCGCGAAGTCAATCGTGACGGTGGTCGGATAGAAGAGTCGAAGCGGCCGGGAGTTTAGGTCAAACAGAAAGGGAGGGGCGGGCGCGTGTCGCAAGCACGCGCCCGCCCCTTATCGGCCGTTATTATATTGCAAGGCTTTCGACTGATGCGGTACAACGTCCGGCATGTCCCAACAACAAACTGCGGGGCCGGGCGCGGGGGCCGCGGGCGACTATAAAATCTGGCAGGTCATCGCCGCCTCTGCCGTCGGCACGATGATCGAGTGGTACGACTTCTACATCTTCGGGAGTCTCGCGACGGTCATCTCGCCGCTCTTCTACCCGAAGGGCAACTCGACGCTCGCGCTCATCGCGTACCTCTCGACCTTCGCCGTGGGCTTCGTCGTGCGCCCGTTCGGCGCGCTCTTCTTCGGGCGCATAGGCGACCTCGTCGGGCGCAAGTACGCCTTCCTCGTCACGCTGCTCATCATGGGCGGGGCGACCGCAGTCATCGGCGTGCTCCCGACTTATGAAACTGTCGGGCTCGCCGCGCCCGTCGGGCTGCTCGTCATAAGAATCCTGCAAGGGCTCGCGCTCGGCGGCGAGTACGGGGGCGCGGCCGTCTACGTCGCGGAGCACGTGCCCGACGCGCGGAGGGGCTTCTACACGAGCTTCATACAGATAACGGCGACGCTCGGGCTCTTCGTCTCGCTCGCCGTCATACTCCTCGTGCAGAACACCATGAGCCGCGAGGCGTTCGGCTCCTGGGGCTGGCGACTCCCCTTCCTCTTCTCCGTGCTTCTGGTCGGCGTCTCGCTCTACATACGCATGCGCATGAAGGAGTCGCCCATCTTCGCCCACATCAAGGGCGCGGGGATGACCTCGGCCAAGCCCTTGAAGGACGCCTTCGCCAACTGGGCCAACTTAAAGCGCGTGCTCGTCTCGCTCTTCGGCGCGACCGCCGGGCAGGGCGTCGTCTGGTACACGGGGCAGTTCTACGCGCTCTTCTACCTACAGACCATCCTGAGCGTCAACGGCACCTCGGCCAACTACATCGTCGCGACCGCACTGCTTCTGGCGATGCCCTTCTTCGTCCTCTTCGGCGCGCTCTCAGACCGCGTCGGGCGCAAGTGGATAATCATGCTCGGCTGCCTGCTCGCGGCGACCTCTTACCTGCCTATCTACAGGGCGATGCAACGGGCCGCGGGCTCGAACGTCGTCACGGCCGTCTCGCAGACTGACCCCGTGACGGGCGCGATAAGCCTGACGCCGCAGACCGAAGTGGGCGGCGCGCTTCAACGCGCGGCGCAGGTTCTCCCGTACACGTCGGTCGGCGAACTCTTCTCGAACCCCATCGCGTGGAAGCTCATCCTGCTCGTCTTCGTGCAGGTCTTCTTGGTCACGATGGTCTACGGCCCCATCGCCGCGTACCTCGTCGAAGCCTTCCCCGCGAGGATAAGGTACACGGCGCTGTCGCTCCCATACCACATCGGCAACGGAGTCTTCGGCGGCATCCTGCCGCTCGTGGGGCTCTGGGTCGTCGCGCAGACGGGCAACATCTACGCGGGGCTCTACTATCCTATAGCAGTCGCACTCATCACCTTCTTCGTCGGCTCGCTCTTCCTCAAAGAGACGCGCAGCACGCTCATCTGGAAAGAGCTTGAGACGGAGGGCGACGGGGGGCTGGTCAGCGACATCGAAGGCCCCGCCTGAACGGCGAACACGCCGCGCCCGTGCGAGTCGTGTCGCGGATTAAAAGCTCGGGATTACAGCGGCGTGCAGATGGATGCGACTCTTAAAGCCGGGAGCGCGGGCATCCCTGCCCGCATTGAGCGCGACAGCGCGAAGACTGAGAAGCGCCGACACTCAAGTGTTGAGTGAAGGCGCTTCTACTTCAAGCGTGCTCCGGCACGCTTAGGCGGGCAGGGATGCCCGCGCTCCCAGGGAGTAGGCGCGCCCGAGTGGACGCCGCTGTAGTTCCCGCCGGAGGAGTGTGATGCTCGAAATCAAAGAGTTGAAGAAAACTTACGGGGGCGGCGTCCGAGCACTCAAGGGCGTTGGCCTCGAAGTCTCTTCCGGGGTGTTCGGGCTCCTCGGCCCGAACGGCGCGGGCAAGACCACCCTGATGAAGATACTCGCCACACTGCTCGAACCAGACTCGGGCGGGGTGGACAGTCCTCGCGGCGGTCGCTTCCACGCTGTCGGCCGTGCTCACAGGATTGATAATCAACGCGGGCACGTAGCCGTTTTTCGAAGCCCGACCCGTCGGCCGTCGAAAGAGGGATGTTGACACCCCGCGCGCGCGCTAATATCCTCTGCGGATACTCGGTCTCCCCTGACCCTGTGCCTTCCCTTTGAGGTTCGCCCGAATGCCCCTGCAATACGTCACAAAAACGCGCGCCGCGTCGCTCGCGGCCGCCCTCTGTCTCTTCGTATGCGCCCTCGCACATGGGCAGCAGCAGCAACAGCAGCAGCAGTCGCCCCGGCCCGCGCGCGAGGACGACGTAATCCGCATCACGTCCGAGCTGGTGCAGACCGACGTTGCGGTCTTCGACAAGCGCGGTCGCTTCGTCGATGACTTGCGGCCCGAGCAGTTCGAGTTGCAGGTGGACGGCAAGACGCAGCCGGTCATCTTCTTCGAGCGCGTCACGGCGGGCGGCCGCGACGAAGCGTCGCAGCTCGCCGCCGCCGCGCGCGGACGCGGAGCCGACAGGAAGTCGGTCGAGACGAACACCGCCGCCGCCGCCGAACAGCCCGAGCGCGG
>Ga0126311_10000828_pt1 | contig 14421 bp, 12 predicted proteins | sample Plot61_FD_92539 | JGI IMG/M metagenome (GOLD analysis project Ga0126311, IMG submission 92539) | Serpentine soil microbial communities from UC McLaughlin Reserve, CA, USA - Plot61 | ecosystem: Environmental > Terrestrial > Soil > Grasslands | place: USA: UC McLaughlin Reserve, Lake County...
CGCCCCCGTAGGCGAGCCATTTGATCTGCTGGCGCTCCACCCTTCCCGCCCGGCGCAGCCTGACGATGAGCGAGACGGCGGACGCCACCATGGAAGCGGCGGCCAGGATGGCGGCTACTACCTCCACCATTATCACGATCGGACTGTCGATTCCGTAGGGGTTCATGATCTGTGGAAAGTCCTCGAGTCGTGAAGCCTCCAGAGCGTAGCCTGCGACGAAGCCGATAACCCCGAGTGCCGCGCACCAGGCCACCGGCCGCCATCGCGGCGAGGGTAGCCGGCCGTCGGGGAACAATAGCAACAGGAAGCTCGTGGGGACGTATACCCAAAGAGTCCACGACCACGAGGAGAACCACGCCGCCGTCTCGGTCAGTCTCCCTGGTGTCGAACCGCCGGCGAGCCGGTACTCGGCGTAGCCTCCGGTGAAACTGTTGAGGCCCACTACCAGCCCGATGCCACAGAAGATCCAACCTATGGCGTTGCGGGGCTGGCGGGAGGCGATCATGGCGCCTACCACGGAGAAGGTCAGGACCGTGGCCAGGTAAAAGACAGCGTCGACCGGGTCGTAGTATGGACGCCCTGGTGCGGTCGACCTGGTCATCTGATCCAACGCGATCCCGCTCGCAAGCAGCACCACTGATAGCGTCACCAGTGACCACGCAAGCCAGGTGGCGGCGCTGGTGCTCATCCCGCCGCTTCCTCGATCCTGCTCCTTTGTCCCTTCTGTCACGACACCACTCTACAGCACTACCGTCTCTAAAGCGTTACGACAACCGTTACGAGATGGAGTGGTTAACAACTCTCTGGGAACGTCCTCGGTGCGCAGATCCCTAGCCAGCCAACCAGTACTTCGCCGCTAGCCCAGAGCCACGGCGACTTGCGGCTCTCGGCCATGCGTGGCGATGACCCGTAGCCGGAGATGCGTTGCACCACGACCGCTGATTGTCATGAGTGGGCCCCGGCCCGGCAGTGGATCAGGCCAGCCTCACGTCCAGCCTGGCATCCTCGGTGCAGAGCCAGGTGGTGAAGCGCAGATTCCCCCATAGACGGGTATTAGTAGATACGAAACGTGGTAAGTACGAGATGCCCGGTCAAGGCCGCTTCGACGCTCGTCTTGTCGGTCTCGCGGTCCCTGATCTCGCCTATCATCACCACATCGGGGTCGCAGCGCAGGATCGAACCGACCAGCCTGACCGTGGGGGCTCCAGTGGGTCCCCGATCTTCCCCTAGCTCTACCTCCTCGCGAGCCCGGGCCGGCGACTCTGCTGCGGCCTCCTCGAGGAGCTCGGCGACCTCATCACCCGCGCCGAACACGGCGCCAAAGGCCCGACGCAGGTCACTCTCAGCGACCCCTACGGGATTTACGGGGTAACCGGTGAGCATCCTCAGGTCCTCCAGCGCGTAGAGGTTCCTCGGATCTCTCATGGCCACGACGAGTCGCCCGTCCTCCACCCGGAGCGGCAGCATACGGTGCTTGCGCAAGAGTTTCTTGTCCACGAGACCTGCCGCCTCGGGATCGACGTCCTTTATGCTCAGCTCGATGAACTCGAGACGCAACCTCGAGGCCAGGGCCTTCGCGAGGTCAGACTGGTCGACGTAGCCGAGAGACAGAAGCGTCCTTCCAACCTCTTGCGTCTCCCCGAGCCGGTAAGCCTCCCCGATATCCCGCGATGCCCCACCAGCTGGCGCGCCCCCACGAGGACGCATGCGGGGGCACCAAAAGCATGTTGCCGTCGACGCCATGCACCACAGGATTATCGGCGCGCCCATCCGAAGCTTGAGCGCCCGACAGTACCGCGGGGCCGTTTCCCCGAAAGGCCCGCCGCGCTTCTAGTAAACAACGAGCCCCCGCACGCAACACGGTGGGTTTTCGGCCTAGAAGCTAGTGCTCAAAACCTACTGAAGCCTGAAACCTGTAGCCGCGGGTCGCGACCCGCCCTAACGTCCCGCCTCCGCTTTCGCCCGGAGAAACTCGTTGTAGTTGCTGGTGAAGAAGTGGCTCTGCCCGTCGGCCTCGAGGACGTAGTAGAGGTAGTTGGTATCGGCGGGGTTGAGCGCGGCCTGGATCGACTCGCGGCTCGGGCTGCAGATGGGTCCCGGCGGCAGTCCCTCTCTCTCGTAGGTGTTGTACGGCGAGTCTATCTTCAGGTCGGCGAGCGAGAGACTAGTCTTCGGTCTCTTGAGCGCGTATTGGATCGTGGCGTCGATCTGGAGCGGCGTGCCCCTGCGCAGGCGGTTGTAGATCACCGACGCGATCATCGGCTTCTCCTTGGGGGTGGCGGCCTCCTTCTCGATCAGGGATGCCACCGTCACGACCTGATGCTCCGTGAGGTCGAGACGCTCTTTCGCATCGGCCATACCGGGGCCCTGGGTCTCGAGCAGATACTGCTCGAGGAGCCTGTCGACTACCTGCTCTGCGGTAACATCTTTCTCGAACTCGTATTTCGCAGGGAAGAGGTACCCTTCCGTGGTCTTGACGTCGGGGTCGTCGAGAAAAGCATATTCGTAGTTGGTTCTACGAGCGGCCCGCTCGAACTCGGTGGCCGGGACGCTGCTGCCCGCGGCGACGGTCGCGGCGGTCTCCTCGAGGGTTAGTCCCTCCGGGATCGTGACCGTAACCGTAGGGACGGCCACGCCGGCCGTCAGTTTCTGCAGGATCTCTTCGCTGTCCTGGCCGGGCTCGAAGGTGTAGCGTCCGGTCTTTATCTCCGTTGCGTACCCTTGATACCTGGCCTGCAGCCCGAAGACGAAGGCGCTCTTTATGATCCCGGCCTCTTCCAGCTTGGTCGCGACGTCCGAGAGCGTATCGCCTTTGACCACCTCCACCCTGGCCGATTCGTCGGGGGCAGGCCCGCTCTCGCCCCCCGTTGCCACGGAGTAAATGACATAGATGGCGCCCAGAACGGCCAGGACGAGAAGGACGCCGAGCACAATCGGCCCAGCGTTGGAGCGGCGTTTGCGCCGGATCCTTGCGGGATTGGAGCGCTGGAGCGCCTCGAGCCTGGCATCGAGCTCCTCACGTTCTCGCCTCTTGCTCTTGTCGTAGGGCCTCAAATACTCTCCCTCGCGTCGAGATACTCCTGGAGCATCCCTGCGGCCGCCAGGTGATCCAACCTCACAGCCCCCTTCCTCCCGACTCGGCTACCAGCGAGACGGGTCGTGAACCGCTCGTCCCATTCGACGAATCGCACGCCGGGGAACTCTCTTTTCAAGGTGTCTAGTCTAGCCAAAACTTTGCGGGCCTGGAAGCCGACCTCCCCACCGAGCGTCCTCGGTACCCCGACGACGACCTCGTAGACTCCCCGTTCGTCCACGAGCCGGCGCAGGTAAGCGGAGAGGTCCTCGCTCGGGACCACCTCGAGAGGGCTTGCGATAACGCCCCCGGGATCAGAGACGGCGACGCCGGTGCGTACCTCCCCGAGGTCGAGGGCGGCGACTCGCCCGCGGTCGGCTGGGGTCAGGGCTTACTCCGGGCTCGCGAGACGCTGGTCGAGGATCTCGCGCACCCTCGCAAGCGCGTCGGGTATAGCCTCGAGGTTGCCCCCGCCGGCCTGGGCCATCGTCGCGCCACCACCTCCGCCGCCCCCGAGTACGCCCGAGACCTCGCGCACTATCTCCCCGGCCTCGACCCTACGGGAGACCTCGGGGTGGAGGTTGGCGACGAGAACAGCCTTGCCTCCTAGCGCGGCGGCGAGCACGACGGCGGAAGGACCGCCGAGACGATTCTTGACGTCGTCGGAGATCTGGCGCAGCCCCCTGACGTCGGCGGCGACGACCTGGCCCGTTACCACCCTCGTTCCGTTGACCTGCTGGGCGCCTTCTACGAGGTCGCCAACCTCCTCGAGACCCTGCCTCAAAGTCTGCTCCCTGGCCGCCTCGCGAGAGGTTCGCACCTCGTCGCGCAGCCGTCCCACCGCCTCTGGGAGATCGTCGATCTCGACCTTCAGCTCCTCCGAGACCTCTTCTGCCCTCTCGGTCGCGCCGGTCAGGTAGTACAGCGCCTCCCGACCCGTTATGACCTCGATGCGATAAAGGTCTGCGCCGTGTTTCCTATTGGAGAGTATCTTGAAGGCCCCGATCTCGGCGGTGCCACGCACGTGCGTGCCGCCGCACAGCTCGCGCGAGAAGCCGTCGACCTCGACCACGCGCACGAGGTCGGCGTATTTCTCTCCGAAGAGCATCATCGCGCCGAGGTTGCGCGCCTCCTCGAGCGTGGTCGTAAAGTACCTGACCGGCTGGTTCTCGGATATCTTCTGCAGCGAGAGCTCCTGGACGCGTCTGATCTCCTCGTCCGTGACCCTCCCTGTGTGGCGGTAGTCGAAGCGCAACCTGTCGGGCCCGACGTAGCTGCCCGCCTGCACGACGTCCTGGCCGAGGACGGCCCTCAAGGCCCAGTGCAGGATGTGCGTGGCCGTGTGGTTCGCCTCTATCTGCTGGCGGCGCACCCTGTTTATGGAGGCCGTTACGGCATCTCCGGCCTCGAACGAGCCGCGTTCGATCCTGGCCCTCAGAACCTGATAGTCACCCGCCGGTATCGCATCGAAGACCTCGAGCTGTCCGTCCTCCGAAGTGATCCAACCCCCATCAGCAACCTGCCCGCCCCCAGTGGCGTAAAACGGGTTCTCGGCCAATACGACGTACACTTCTCCCCCGCCGTCGGTCACGGGCTCGATGGCGACTATCCTCGTCTCCACCTGCTCGCGCTCGTAGCCGACGAAGCGACTCCGGATCTCCTGATCCCTGAACGCTGCGACGACCCGCTCGTACCCTTGCATGACCTCCCTGGCACGCTCCCGCTGGGCGTCCATCGCGGCCTCGAAACCCGCCTCATCGAGCGACAGACCCCTCTCGGCGAGCACCTCCCGCGTAACCTCGACGGGGAACCCGTAGGTGTCGTGCAACAGGAAAGCCACCTCGCCAGGGAAGTGCCCACCCCGCATCCGCTCTATCTCAGAAGACAACAGCGACATCCCCGACTCGTATATCTCGACGAACCTGCTGGCCTCGTTGGTGACGATGCGGCGTATCTCCTCCCGCGCCGTACTCAACTCCTCGTAGGCATCGCCCATGTAATCGACGACGACGCCAGCGAGCCCGGAGAGCTGCTCGGGATTCATGCCTAGGCGCGAATGGGCCTGCAACATGGCCCGGCGTATTATGCGTCTGAGAACGTATTCGCGGCGCTGGTTGCCTGGCCTGACGCCGTCGGCGATGAGGAAGGCCATGCTCCGCGCGTGGTCGGAGAGGATGTAGAGGGCGCGGTCGGTGGTCGGTGGTCCGCCCAGCGTGACTTCCGTGTACTCTCTTATCTTCTCGAGTATCGGGGCGTAGATGTCGGTCTGGTAGAGGTAGATGACGTCTTGCACCGCGGCCGTAGTCCGCTCCAGGCCCATGCCGGTATCGATGCCGGTCTTGGCGAGCGGGACCAGGCTCCCGTCCTTGCGCTGCTCATACTGGTTGAAGACGAGGTTCCAGATCTCGAGGAAGCGCGGGTCGCCCTCGTCCCCTCCGGGGCCATACCGCGGGTCCTCGGCCGGGTCACCATGGGCGAACTCTTCACCGTGGTCGTAGTAGATCTCCGAGCACGGGCCGCAGGGGCCGCTCTCCCCCGGCGGGCCCCACCAGTTCTCGCTCTTGGCGAGGCCGAAGATCTTGTGCTCGGGCACGCCAACGTTCATCCACAGTTCCTTCGCTTCGAGGTCCTCTGGCGCGTCCTCGTCGCCCTCGAAGATCGTGATCCAGAGTCGCTCGTGCGGGATTCCAAGCTCCTGGGTAAGGAACTTGAGGGCCCACTCGATCGCCTCCTTCTTGAAGTAGTCGCCGAAGGAGAAGTTACCCAGCATCTCGAAGAAGGTCAGGTGGCTCGGATCGCCGACCTCATCGATATCCTGGGTGCGGAAACACTTCTGGGCGCTCATGGCCCGCGGGGTGGGCGGCCTGTCTTGGCCTGTGAAGTAGGTAATGAACTGTTGCATGCCTGCGGTCGTCAAGAGGACCGTGGGGTCTTCGTGCGGTATCAGGGAAGAGCTCGGGTATCGCTTATGGCCCCGCTCCCCGAAGAAGTCCAGGAATCGCTGTCGTATCTCGCTACTCTGCATGCGCCCCGCCCGGAGATAACTCGCCGACCTCGCGGTCGTGTTCCATCTGCTCCAGCTCGACGCGCAGGTCCTCGAGGGCGCGCCTTAGAAGGCGGGAGACATGCATCTGGCTAACGCCTATGTGGTCCGCGATCTCCGTCTGCGTCTTGCCCTCGTTGAAGCGTAGCCTCAGGATCTGCTGCTGCTGGCCCTTGAGACCTTCGATGGCCTCCTGGAGCAGGATCCTGTCCTCGAGCCCTTCCAGCAGGGATCTCTCGTCGGCCTGGAAGTCCATGATCGTATCCCCATTGGGTTCGTCCTGGCTTACGGGCGCGTCGAGGCTGGCCGTGTTGTAAGCCCTTCCCAATGTCAATGCCTCCGCGACGCCCTCGATGTCGGCGTCGAGCGTCTCGGCGAGCTCCTGGAGGCTCGGCGAACGCCCTGTCCTGGCGGTCTCGTTGCGGATCACTTCCTTCGCCGATTGGCGCAGCTCCTGCAGGCCCCGGGGGACGCGCATAGCCCACCCCTTGTCGCGGAAGTAGCGTTTGATCTCGCCCAGGATGTTCGGGGTCGCGTAGGTCGAGAACTCGATCTTCCTGTCTACGTCGAAGCGGTCCACCGCCTTTATCAGCCCAACGGAGGCGACCTGGATCAGGTCGTCCAGCGGCTCCCCACGGCCCGCGAACTTGCGGGCCAGAAACTCCGCCAGGGGGAGTTGTTCCTGGATGACGCGCTCGCGGGCGTTCTGGTCGCCGCGCTTGTGATAGCGCACGAGCAGACGCCGGGTACGCGCCTTGTCCGGCCTCCGGTAGCGTCGGCTCACGACACCAGCTCTACTACGGTTCGCCAGCTCGTCTCTTCGCCCACCGCCGATGCTGGCTCCTCCACCTCGGCTAGTACCCCGTCGCCGGCCAGAGAGAAGCGGAACCGGGTCGGAGCATCGTCGGCGTGGAAGCCCTCCAGAACCTCCACGGCCTCCTCCAACCCGCCCACTCCTACCCTGGCCCGTGCCGCCATCCCCGCCAGCACGAGGCCAACACAGGATCTCAGCTCTTCGTGGGGCGGCAATCTGAGATACGCGTACTCCTCCTGGGGACGATCTTCGGTCAAGCCAATCCCTTTCCTAGCGTTGCTCGGGCTCTTCTGTCGATGCCTCTGTGGTCTTCTCAGCCGGTGCGTCCACCGCGGCTTCCCCGGCGTCGGGGTCGGCCTGCACCCCGCGGGCGGCGTGGTTGCCCCCGCCGTGTTCCTCCAGGTCGCGCACGATCTCCTCCCGCCGCTGGGCGGAGGCCTCGCGCGCCGCGGATAGCGCGCTCTTGTAGCGGCGACGGACGTTGTCGGGGAGGTCTCGGGCCGCCCTGGGCAAATTCTTGCGTACGTCCTCGTTCGTCGCGTAGATCGTGCCCGCCACCCCGATCACGACCCCGGCCACGACCCTGCCCCAGCTCGCCACCGCTACTCCTCCTTCTCGGAACGCTTTTCGCCGCCGAGGAAGGTGCTGACCCCGCGCGAGATGCCGGCCGTCGCCGAGGAGACCTTGATCACACCCCCCCTGACGCCGCGCGTGATCACGGCGGTCGTCTGGTCGAGCTCGCCGGTCATGCCTGCTACGTCCCCTACGGCCTCGTCGAGCTGCGTGAGCTGGCTGTTTATGTTGTCCACGGTGACGTGCGTCTTCCCGAGGAGTGGAACGACCTGCCCCGTGACGTCCTTGATCGTCTGCTCCGTGGTCGAGAAGACCCTGGCCAGCCTCAAGAACAGCCACGCGAGGACGAAGAACGCGACGGCTATCCCCGCGAAGAGCAGCCCTTTCATCAGCTCTACGAATAGTTCCAAACCTTACAGCACCTCCGTCCGGGATCGCTAGAACCCGCATTATAGCCGTGATCGCACGCAAGATGTACCGGGCTCTTATGAGCTCTTGCGCGCTACTACGCCGCCACCGACGACCCGCTCACCGTCCCCCGTATAGAACACGGCGGACTGGCCCGGCGCGACACCGATTACGGGCTCACCGAGATACGCTACCCACCCGCCCTCGGCGACCTCCTCGACCGCGCAAGTGACCGGCGAGCCGTTGTAGCGCACCTGGACGAGAGCGGCTTCCTCGGGGTCGAGGAACCAGTTGAGGTCCGTGACCCGGACCTTTCGCACCTCGAGGTCCTGTTTTCTTCCGACGACGACCTGCCCGGAACGCGGACGCACCTCGCTGACGTACAACGGCGTCGGCGCCGAGACCCCTATTCCGCGCCGCTGTCCGACCGTAAAGTCGACCACGCCGGCGTGGCTGCCCAGCACTCGCCCTTCGCGGTCGACGACGTCACCTGGCTTTGTGGCCACCTTTTTGCGGACGAACCCGCGGTAGTCCCCGTCGGGGATAAAGCAGATATCCTGGCTCTCCGGGGTGTAGGCGACGGCGAGGCCCCGCTCCTCTGCGATGGCGCGTACCTCCGTCTTCCTGTACTCGCCTAAGGGGAAGATCGTGCGGGAGAGGAGATCGCGCGGTACGGGCCAGAGTACGTAGGTCTGATCCTTACTCTCGTCCACGGGGCGCGCGAGCGTCGGGCCTTCTTCGACCCTGGCGTAGTGCCCCGTCGCGACGTGGTGGTATCCGAGCTCGTCGGCGAGGAACGAGGAGGCGTGGAACTTGACGTGGGCGTTGCACGCGACGCAAGGGTTGGGCGTCCTACCTTCGCTGTAGGAGCCGGCGAAGTCCTGCATGACCCTCCTGTCGAAGAGCTCCTTGAGGTTGAGCGTGAAGTGCGGCAGGCCAATCCTGTGCGCCGTGTCACGGGCGAAGAGCACCGTGTCCGGCGAGCAACAAGAGCGGCTGCCCCTCTCCCCGTCGTGCAGCCGGAACGTCACGGTGGCGACGTCGTAGCCGGCCTCTTTGAGAAGCAGGGCCGTGACCGCCGAGTCGACGCCGCCGCTCATCGCGGCCACGACGCTCTTGTTGCCGGTTTTCTGTCCTCCCTGCGCCTCCAAGAGCGACTCGCCCGCCTTGCGGTTCCAGTGGTCCTCGAAGGCCTTGTGCAGCGCGTCGAGGACGAGCGTGAGCGCGTGCTCTTTACCGGCGGGAAGGGGTCCGCCGAGCGCGCCTTCAAGATCAACCTTCGAGACGCGGGCCCCGTCGAGGAGGCTTCTGCCATCGACGAGTTCGGCGAGGGCCGAGCCCGCCGCTATGCAGGCCGCGCAGCCGTAGACCTTGTAGCGTACCTCTTCTAGGACATTGCCCGAGATCGCGACCGTAAAGCATGCCACGTCGCCGCATGCGGCGTCGCCGGACTCGCCCCTTCCAGAAGCGTCGTCTATCTCACCGGTATTGCGCGGCCTGACGAGGTGGTCTACGACCTGCGGTCTGTAACTATCGGACATGGACAACCCGCCTTTAGCCCGCGTAGAGCGGGGAGATCTCTCGTAATTGCGCCACCGCGGTCGAGAACGCTTCGAGAAAGCCATCGACCTCTTCTAGGGTGTTTTGTTTGCCTACCGTGATCCTGACCACCGAGAACGCTTCCCTCTCGGGCAGACCCATCGCGAGCAGGACCGGCGAAGCTTTGTGCCCGCCCGAGGAGCAGGCCGAACCGCTGCCCACAGCGTAGCCGAGCGAATCGAGGAAGAGGACCAGACTCTCGGCCTCGACCCCGGATACTGTAAGGTGGACGTTGTTGGAAAGTCGCCGCTCACGATGCCCGTTTACGGACACGTCCGGAACCTCCGCCGTCCCGGCCATAATGCGGTCGCGCAATGACCTTTCGTGCGTGACGCGGTCCTCCATCTCCTCCTGGGCAAGCTTCACGGCCGTGCCGAAGCCGGCGATCCCCGCGACGTTCTGGGTGCCGCTCCTGAGGCCCTTCTCCTGCCCCCCGCCGTAGACGATGGGTTCGAGCGAGACACCGTCGCGCACGTACAGGGCGCCGATACCCTGCGGGCCGTAGAGCTTGTGCCCCGAGAGAGCCAGCGTGGAGACCGGCGTCTCTGAGACGTCGATGGGGACCCTACCGGCTGCCTGGACGGCATCGGCGTGGAAAGGGACACCCCTCTCTGCGCAGATCACCGCGAGCTTGGAAACAGGCTCGACGGTGCCGACCTCGTTGTTCGCCCACACGACGGCGGCCAGCGCGGTGTCCGGGCGCAGCGCATCGGCGAACTCGGCCGGGTCCACGAGTCCATCGGCGTCGACCCCGATCCAGGTGACCTCGAACCCCTCGGAGAGCAGACGGTTCGCGCTCTCACGCACAGCCGCGTGCTCGACGCACGAGACGACGACGTGACGCTTTTCGGGGTCGGAGGATCTCGCCAGGCCAAGGACGGCCAGGCCGTCGGATTCCGTCCCGCCGCTGGTGAACAAGATCTCCCCCGGCGAAGCCCCGATCAGGGAGGCCACGCGCTCGCGGGCCTCATCCAACGCCTCACGCGCCGAGCCACCGAATGCGTGCAGCGAAGAAGGATTGCCACGCCGTCCGCCAAGGTGCCCAAGCATCGATTCGAGGACGCGCGAGTCGAGCGGCGTCGTGGCGGCATTGTCCAGGTAAACCGGATCGGTCATGATCGCGTCTAGTTTATCCTAATGGGCCGAAATGTCAGCCGTGGAGCGTGTCGAGGAAGGCTCAGGCCTTCCTCGACACGCGCTGGTCAGCATGTCAGCTTTTTGTTTTTGCTGAAGTGCTGACCAGCTGAAATGCTGACTTGCTCGTCGTGCGCAAGGCTAAAAAGCCTTGCGCACGACGCTCTCAGATCACGTTGGTCGAGGCGACCGCGCCACCGGTGTCGAGGAGCGCGATCTGGTCGCCGGGCGCCAGATCTAGCGACGTGCCGCCTTCGAACGTGCCGGCCACGCGCTTGCCCTCGTCGTCCACTATGTCGGGGACACGGCCTATGGAGACGCTCTCGTCTGGCTTCACCGTGATATCGCTGTTGATGATCACCCCCGCGGCCCCGGGTTCGACCTGCGCGTCCTCCGGATCCAGGACCCTTAGGCTAAAGCCCGACAAGTTCACGGGCTCGCCACCGTCGTTATGGACGGTGAAGAATTCGATTCCGCCGCCTTTGTCGGTCGTCTGAACCTGCTCCAGGGTCACGTCTACGTCGCTGGTGTTGTCCTCGACCTGCACCGCGGCGAGGTCGAAGAGCGCCTGGCTCAACACCGGCCGGGGCACGTATCCCTCGAAGAGGTTGGTGATCACATAATCGTCTCCGCTCGACCCGTCCCCGCTCGGCGCGAGCATCGCGACGAACGGCGTGATCCCGACCCCGAGCTGCGCCGCTAGGGTACCGTACTCGCCGGGCTCGAGGCTCTCCTTGTCGCCGATCGGTCCGGGGTCCGCGATCTCGTAGGAAAAGAACTCGATGTCAGGGTAGTCGGCGCTCAGGCGCTCCATGGAGGCGTTCACCTTACGGTCGACAGAGAGGCCCTGTGGATAGGAGAGCGCGTCTGCATCCAGCTTGTAGAACTGGACCACGATCCTGGCCCTCCGTCCGTACGCTTCCTCGAAGTTGGGCGGCACGGGTTGGTGCGTGTTGAGCGTGAAAGGCTCATCACTCGTGCTCTCGGCCTGCCCGGCCCCCACCTCATTGTTGCCGGTAGGAGCGCTCACGGCGGTCGACGTCTCGGGGCTCTGGGCCGGCTCAACAGGGGCCTGACTCTCGTCGGTTCCGCACGCCGCGAACACGAGAAGGCAGCCGAGGATGAGCGCCAGATACGCTCCTATCCCCGCGTGCGACCCTCCCTTGCCCTTTCCTCGGATAGACCTCTCCCCTGCAGCTCTCCGGAGATCCGGCGCGACCCCGCCGCCCCCGATCCGATTTGCGCTAAGTTAGCACGGTAGCGAAAACACCGCAACGCGTAATCAGGATAAAGAAGGCGACTCGGTCCACGAAATTTTCGGCTAACATTCGTGTACCAGCCCGCGAGAGGGTCCGCAATCGACCACGAGGAGATAGGAAATTGCACCTCCAAGACCGGAACAACCCGTACAGAACCCACAGCGCGGGTGAGCTGCGCAATGACGACGCCGGAGAGAAGGTCAGGCTCGCGGGCTGGGTACACAGGCGCAGGGACCACGGGGGTCTGATCTTCATTGACCTGCGCGACCGTTGGGGCATTACGCAGATCACATTCCACCCGGAAAGGGGCGAAATCTTCTCCTCTGCCGAGCGACTCAGGTCCGAATGGTCCATCTCCGTAGAGGGTGAGGTCGCGCGCCGGCCCGAGGGCAACGAGAACCCGGACCTTCCGACGGGGGCTATAGAGGTCGAGGCCACGGGGCTCGAGATCCTGAACCCTTCAGAGACACCGCCCTTCGAGATCGAACGCGACAGGCCCGTGGACGAGACGCTGCGCCTGAAGTACCGCTACCTCGACCTGCGCAGGGAGAGGATGCGAGACAAGATCCTGCTTCGCCACCGCGTCGTCAAGCTCATGCGCGACTACCTCGACGAGCGGGGCTTCGTCGAGATCGAAACCCCGCTCCTGACGGCCTCCACACCCGAGGGCGCCAGGGACTACCTGGTACCCGCCCGCCTCTACCCAGGACAGTTCTACGCGCTCCCCCAATCCCCGCAGCAGTTCAAGCAGCTCCTGATGGTGGCGGGCTTCGAACGCTACTTCCAGATCGCCCGGGCGCTTCGCGATGAGGACCAGCGCGGTGACCGCCAACCCGAGCACACGCAACTCGACCTGGAGATGAGCTACACGACGCAGGACGAAGTCCTGAACCTCGTCGAAGGGCTCTACTCCAGCATCGTCGCGCGGCTCACACAGAAGCGACTCCTCGCAAAGCCCTTCCCCCGCCTCACCTACGCCGAGGCGATGGACCGCTTCGGGACAGACAAGCCGGACATCCGGTTCGGCCTGGAGCTACGCGACGTCTCGCAGCTCGCCGCCGACTCCGAGTTCAGGGTCTTCAAGGGGGCCGTGGAAGCGGGCGGCTCGGTGCGCGGCATCGCTATCGGGGGGCTGGGGGACCTGACCCGCAGGGAGCTCGACGAGCTCACCGCGGTCGCGACTTCGGGAGGTGCAAAGGGCCTGGCCCACTTTCTGGTACAGGCGGATGGCCTGAAGAGCCCCGTGGCGAAGTTCTTCTCCGAAGGGCAGCAGGGTGCCCTGTGCGAGACGCTCGGGGCCGAAGTGGGCGACTGGATGTTCTTCGTTGCGGACAAGAACCCCGTCGTCTTCGAGAGCCTGGGACGCCTGCGGCTCCATTTCAGGGACCGCCTCGGGCTCGCCGACCCCGAAGTTCTCGGCATGTGCTGGGTGACGGACTTCCCGCTCTTCGAGTGGAACGAGGATGGGGGGCGTATCGAGCCGATGCACCACATGTTCACCATGCCGCGCGAGGAGGACCTACCGCTGCTCGACTCCGAGCCACTGAAGGTCATCGGCCAGCTCTACGACCTCGTGGCCAACGGCACCGAGCTCGCCTCGGGGAGCATCAGGATTCACGACCCAGATCTGCAGCAGAAGGTCTTCGACGTCATCGGTATCGGGCCTGAGGAGGCGCAAAGGAGGTTCGGGACCATCCTCACGGCCTTCCGCTACGGCGCGCCTCCCCACGGTGGGATCGCGCCAGGGGTCGACCGGCTGGTCATGCTCCTGACAAACGAGCCGAACATCCGTGAGGTGATGGCCTTCCCCAAGACCCAGGCCGCCCGTGACGAGATGATGGACGCACCTGGCCCCGTCTCGGAAGAGCAACTCAAGGAGCTAAACATCTCGCTCCGCCGCCAACCAGAAGGCGAACGCGGCGCCGACCCCGCATCCCGACCGGGCGAGGGCAACAACTAGAGGAATGCACACCGACCACAGATCTCGTGTACCCGCGGCCCTCACCTTCGATGACTGGCCCGACCCCTATTTCTGTGATAACCGGCCGTTTTCGTTGGCGGCGTCCGTGGGTATGAATTTTAAAGGAACCGAACTCCAACAAGGAGGTAAGGCACATGGCCGACGAACTGCAGCAGAAGCTAGTCGATTACGTCGAGGACGCCCAAGCCATGGAGCAGAACGTCTCCAAGATGCTCGACTCGATGATCTCTACCACCGACGATCCCGAGATCGGCGAGGTGCTCAGGCACCACAAGCAGGAGACCGAAGAGCACGAGCGGAGGCTGCGCGATCGCCTGGACGCGCTGGGGGCGGGCACCTCGACGACCAAACAAGCCGGGGCGGTTGGCTCCGCGCTGTTGAAGGGTGTGGGCGACATGGCGCGCACCGACAAGCCGGGCAAGAACGCAAGAGACGGCTTCATGACCGAGCATATGGAGATAGCGGCCTACCAGCTGCTTGAGCGCCTAGCCGAGAGGGCGGGCGACGAGCAGACGGCCGAGGTGGCGCGCGAGAACC
>Ga0126311_10000829_pt1 | contig 14412 bp, 15 predicted proteins | sample Plot61_FD_92539 | JGI IMG/M metagenome (GOLD analysis project Ga0126311, IMG submission 92539) | Serpentine soil microbial communities from UC McLaughlin Reserve, CA, USA - Plot61 | ecosystem: Environmental > Terrestrial > Soil > Grasslands | place: USA: UC McLaughlin Reserve, Lake County...
GAACATCGGCGACGCGCTCGCAGTTGTCGAGGTCGAGAATAAGCGTGTGGTCCAACGCTTACAAACGGAGCCGTATCCTTACGCCGTCACCACTTCGCCTGCGAATGAAGTCTATGTTTCAGCATGGGGTGGGCAAACGGTTTCCGTGTTCGTGCCGGAGAGAGGCGCGCTGAAGGAGCGCGTGAGGGTATCGGTTGCGCGGCATCCTTCCGCGCTCCTGTTAAATCGCGATGGCTCGAGACTATTCGTCGCGGCAGCGAGCACTAACAGCATAGCAGTGGTCGACACGAAACGAATGAGCGTTTTAATGAGACTGCTCGATCCAGCACCAGCTGGTCGAAATCAAGGCAGCACACCAAACGCGCTGGCCCTCAGCCCGCTGTATCTGAAGGGCACATCGAGGATAAGCAGGAGGGATCGTGCAGCCGGGGAGTGCTGAATACAAACGAGCGCTTGTCGCTCTCGACATTTCGATAACGATACTTTGCGAAGCCTCGTTGTAACACTTGCTTTTATAGAGCAGGCCTTCAATAAAACGAATCGAGGGACGGTTGCTCAGGTCGTAGACCGTTCCACATAACCTTTCAACACTTGAGCACTCGTTGGTAGAAAGCTTTGAGCGAATACCGGTGTGCCTCGGTTTGCAGGTAAGTTTCAAAACTCTTGATGGCATCGGCAAACTCCACAATGTGCCCTTGTGTTTCCACAGCTTTAGCGATCAACTCTTTGATGCCATCCACTTTGCTCGGTCGTAATTAAATGTATGACCACCCAGCATCTCAGGATTCGAAAGGGCTGCAATATGAATCTCCGGAGCGGTGACGAACGCTGCATGGTTTTTATGTGCGAATTAGCAATGTACATCGCCGCAGTCGCGGGTGGGATCAAGTTGGACCACGCTTACTACTGGTTGATCGGCGACCCACTCATCAAATATATAGATCGCACGCCCTTCGAGATAAGCAGTCAGTAAAGCGAGTCCTTGCGCTATCCCTGTGACAACTCAGTGGTAGCGAGGGCTCCATCCTGAACCTGCACCTTGTGCTCCAACTGCAGCCGCTTCAGATAGTCCTTAGCCTGGCCGTCGAGCGCTTTCATCCCGTGCAGGTTTTCAAACAGGTGAAAGTCCCAGAACACGACGGAAAATGTTGACGATAAGTCTCTAGAGTTTCAGTGGTAACAGGTTGACCATCAAACTGAAGCTCCCCGGTTGCGGGAACGTAGAGCCCGATGAGCATCTTCGCCAGCGTCGTCCTTCCGCTCCCGTTGCCGCCAACCAGGAAGATCAACTTACCGCGCGAATGGTCAAGTCGATGGGACCGGTAGTGAAACTACTCTCTGGTAAGCATGCGTGGCGTCGATGAGTTCCAGCGAGTCCCACTTCACATCAGGTGAGGGCTCGACGACCTCAGCCACAGATGTATTTCCGAGGCTCGTTAGCCAGTGAGAATCCAAGCTTCTCACGTTCTTGATAGCCACCCTGGCACGGCTTAGAGATCACTGCCGCAGCACAGTCGTCAGATCAACTCTGGTCGCACGCATTGCCGGTCCGAGTGTGGCAACTATCGCAATCAACGAGAGCAACAGCATCACAGCGACGTAAACAATGAGGTAGGTAGTGCTCACGCCAAACAGGTAAGAAGCGATCACAGCACGCAAAGCCAGCGAAAGCATTATGCCGGCGACAGACCCGGTACCAACAGCTTTAGGCCGTAAGTGGCCATCAACCACAGCAGTCGTCCACGACTGGCTCCGAGCGCGGATCTGATCCCAAGCTCGTGCCTGCGTTCAGCCACGGAATGAGACATGACTCCGTGCAAGCAACTGCGCGCCGAGAAAGTGCGACAGCCGCAATAGCGAACATCAATCCGACTATTCCACTGATGGTGCTCAGCAAAAAACTTTCCGTAAGCAACTGCCTGATCATGCGCGAACGATTAATGCCGAGCGCGATGCGCACGGCCATTTCCTGCCGTCTCCTGATCGCTCGTGCAAATAGAAGATTGGCAACGTTCGCGCACGCTATCAGCAGCACACATCCAACTACGGCAGCCAGCATCAACAGCGGCACTCGCGTGTTGCCGACGACTCGTTCGGGATATGGCGTGATCAGTGCGCCCACTTCGGTTTGTGCGATGCTTGCAGGTTGTTCTTCCTTCAACCTTCGAAATAATGTCGTGAGATCCGACTGTGCTGTTTCGACGGTTGTACCTGAACGTAGACGACCGATCACGAGATGCGGGTTGGACCGATCCGTCCAGTCTTGGGTTTTTCGAATAGTGATCCATGCTTCGGTGTCAGCGCCGAACTTGAAGTCAGCGGGCATCACTCCGATGATCGTGTAAGGCTCACCGCTCATGCGCACAGGTCGTCCAACCACATTCGGGTCGTTGCCAAAGAACCTGGACCATGCGCTATGACTGATAATCGCAACTGGAGTAGCGCCGGGCTTGTCGTCTTCAGATGTGAAGTCGCGGGTAAACCAGACCTTCGTTGAGACTACGGCCGACCTGCATCAGACGATCACTGTCAGGGGCAACGAGCGAAACAGCAGTGCATTTACGACTGTAACTACCGCGATGTTTGAGCCGATGCCGATTGCGAGTGCCAGCACCGCGATGACCGTGAACGATCTGTTCTTCGCATATACGCGGAGAGCAAAACGAAGATCCTGGACGAACTTTTCCATGCGGGATCACTATGCCACAAAGGGTGATCGACAAGTAACTCTAACGGGTAATCTTCCGCTCGCACCATCTAGGGTTTCGTGAGAAAACGACGAGGCGCAAAATCCCTCCACATCGCAAGACACCAGAAAGAGAGGGACACAATGAGCACTATTACTACCAAAGATGGGACGCAGATTTACTACAAAGACTGGGGCACGGGCCAGCCGGTCGTTTTCAGTCACGGATGGCCGTTGACGGCAGACGCCTTTGAAGACCAGATGTTTTTCCTGGCGTCGAAGGGTTACCGGTGTATCGCTCTCGATCGAAGAGGCCACGGTCGCTCGGATCAAACGTGGCATGGCAACGATATGGATACCTATGCCGACGATCTCGCCGAGCTTGTTGAGAAGCTGGACATAAAGAATTCAATCCAGGTCGGCCATTCTACCGGAGGCGGCGTCGTCACCCACTACATCGGCCGCTATGGCACGGCGCGCGTCGCAAAGGCCGTGCTTATCAGCGCTGTCCCACCGCTGATGTTGAAAACTCCGGCTAATCCTGGCGGCTTGCCCATCGAGGTTTTTGACGGTCTCCGGAAGGGGGTCCAGGCCGACCGCTACCAATTCTGGAAGGAGTTTTGCAATACCTTCTACAGCTTGAATCGCCCGGACGCTAAGATCTCCGAGGGCATAGCCGACGCGTTCTTCCGCCAGTGCAGCATGGCAGGCTTCCCCGCCAGCTATCTCGGAATCAGCGCATTCTCTGAGACAGATTTCACGGAAGATCTTAAGAAGTTTGACGTGCCGACGCTCATCATGCACGGTGACGATGATCAGGTCGTGCCCATCGCTGATTCTGCGCTCCTCTCGGCGAAGCTCGTCAAGAACGCAATCCTGAAAGTCTATCCAAATTTGCCGCATGGGATGTGTCAAACGCATAAGGATCTGATCAATGCGGACTTGCTTGAGTTCATCCAAGCTGAGCACAGCAGGACACAAGCAGCGTGAGGAGGTCAACTATGAAGATCGTGGTTATTGGCGGCACTGGACTCATCGGCTCAAAGGTCGTAACGAAACTTCGTGATCGCGGTTACGAGGTTGTAGCTGCGTCACCAGACTCCGGAGTGAACACACTGACCGGTGAAGGGCTCGCCGAAGTTCTCGAGGGCGCGTCGGTAGTGGTTGATGTGTCGAATTCGCCGTCGTTCGGGGATGCGGCGGTGATGGAGTTCTTCCAAACATCAACTCGCAACTTGCTCACGTACGAAGCGGCGGCAGGTGTGGTCCATCACGTCGCATTGTCCGTCGTCGGCTCTGAACGTCTGCCTGACAGCGGCTACCTTCGTGCAAAGGTCGCTCAGGAGAAGCTGATCAAAGAATCGTCGATCCCTTATTCGATCGTGCGGGCGACTCAGTTCTTCGAGTTCCTGACGCGCATTGCCGACTCCGCTACTGAGGGCAACACGGTTCGCTTGCCGTCTGTCGGTTTCCAGCCGTTGGCGGCGGACGATGTTGCGAGTGTGGTGGCGAAAGTCGCTGTTGGATCGCCGTTGAATGGAACTGTTGAGTTAGCGGGGCCCGAGCAGTTTCGTTTCAACGAATTCATTAGTCGGGGTCTCAGCGCCCGCAAGGATCAACGCGAGGTTATTGCTGACCCGCACGCACGCTACTTCGGCACAGAGCTGAGCGAGCGCTCACTCGTACCTGACAATGGTGCGCTACTGGGAGTCGTCCGTTTCGAAGACTGGCTAAGCGGGTAGGAGGTTCACATGAGCAACGAAGACTTAGAGGTGTTGATAACGCTCGATGGCCCATGGTACGGCCCGGAAGAAGACACGTTCCACCATATCCAACAGGAGGACCAAACTAATGAGATGCTGTTCGCATTTATTTGAGATTGGCGACGTCACTCCAAAAACTCCGATCGGTTGTGAAGAGTGTCTGAAAGTGGGCGACGGCTGGGTCCATTTGCGACTTTGCGAAACTTGCGGTCACGTCGGCTGCTGTGATGATTCAAAGAACAAGCACGCTACCAGGCATTTCCATTCAACGAATGATCCCATCATCAAATCCTTCGAACCGGGTGAGGGTTGGGGCTGGTGTTACATCGACGAACTATTCTTCGAATCATTCCCCGGCTCGTTCACAACCCAATGGTGCGGTGTGCTTGGCGCCACACCTTAATTGCTGTTTCTCAATTATTTTCCCGCAACGCAAAATAGCTATGTAATGTTTTGAAGTTTCCACCACTTCGATCAGGAAACGTGTGCGCAGTGCCAGAAGTAGCAATTAACGTTATTGCTGGTTTGGGATTATTCAGAACGTGAGTCTCCCCAAAGTCCAACCCAAAAGCGAATGGGTTCTCACTCAAGCCGCTTTCGACGGCTTTCTCGCCGCGCTCGACAGAGATCGAGAGAAGGCGGGGGAGAAGTATGAGTACATTCGTCTTAAGCTGTTGAAATACTTTCAATGGTGCGGATCGGATGTGCCCGATATCGATGCCGACGAAACCATAAATCGCGTGACACGAAGAATTTGCGAGGGTCAGGATGTATACAACATCAATGGCTATATCTATGGTGTCGCCAAGCTGGTCCATGCAGAGTCTCTGAAGTGGCGACATCGCAGGCTATCGCTCGATGAAGGATCGTTTACTGAGATGTCGTCGAGCGTTGAGATCGAGGTGGCAAACTACCAGGAATGCCTGGAACGCTGTCTAGAATGTCTCAGCGACGAAGATCGTGAAGTTATCACTGAGTACTATCGATATAAGAAAACAGAGAAAATCGACGGTCGCAAACGACTTGCGGCAAGACTCGGCATTTCTTTGAATACATTGCGAGTAAAGGTGCATCGGCAACGTATAAATCTTGAAGCATGTGTGGAGAAATGTCTCGCTCGACAACGATAGTTATCGATGCATGGAAGGAACGGTTCGTTTTGCAAGCTAAATTAAATTCGGAAACGAAACGCGTCCGATACTTGCTCGATCTGTCCTCCCCGGCCGAACGTGAGCAAATTGAGTCGGATTTTTTTAATGACGACGATGCTTTTCAGGAGATGCTAACAGCCGAAGATGATCTTATCGATGCCTATGCTCGCGGTGAACTCGCAAGTGACGAGCGGCGGAGATTTGAAAAGAGCTTCGTGAGCTCGTTGCGTGGGAGAGATCGAGTTCAGTTTGCGCATGCTTTCGCGGGTGCCGTATCTGAAACTCAACCGGTCGAAACCAAATTCCCCGCCACATTTTTTAAGACCCTCCAATCACCCGGTTTGTTACGGATCGCGGCGGTGATTGTTTTCGTAGCGTTGTTTGCATGGCTAGTCACTGATCGCTGGAGAATGACTAGTGACCTCAGAGAACTGCGTGCAGAATCCGCGGAGCTTAGCAAACGAATACAGCAAAGCAGTGACACTGAACGAACTCGCACTGCCGAATTCACGGCGCAATTTGCCGATCTGCGAGCGCCTGGTAAAACTACGCATCGTGAACGCGTGACAATCGCTACTCAGCAAGCGCGTCATTTACCGGAGAAAAAGAACGATCCCGAGAAGTTTGCACTTCTTAAACCTGACACACTTGTCAACAACCAAGACGCTACGCTAGGTAATACTTTTGAGCCTAAAAGAATAACTGAACTTCCGCTTGACGCCCGCAATGTACCCAGTCTGTTAACTCTGCAACCCGCGACGACTCGCGGCGGCTACGTAGCCGGAGATCGTTCCGATCAAACTAACGTGACTCTCGATGGTGTGGATGTGAACCCTTTCAACACTTACTCCCTAATGCGGCCAAACACGAGCAGAAGCGGTGGCACTATTGTCCGCGGGATAGCAAGAGACCCGCAGGGTAAGTTTGTGAGTGGCGCAACCGTAACACTAACTGACTCCGCCAGAAACTTGACCAGAACTCAATTCACCAACAAAGAGGGCGCTTACGTATTTAACGCCATCCCGCCAGGCACTTATTCTATCGAAGTAACAGCGCAAGGCTTCAAAACTGCTTCAGCTTCAGGTCTGGCCGCACTCGTCGACACTCCTACAGTCTGTGACGTGCAACTCGAAGTTGGCGCTGTATATGAAACAGTAAACGTTACGTCGGCGGCCGAAACTGCCATCAACACCAGCGATGCGACGCTTGGAAATTCGTTTGAACGAAAACGCATTGTTGAATTGCCGCTAAACGCCAATAACGTTGTGGGTCTGCTGTCACTTCAAGGTGTCAGTCGCACACGCACTGACCAGTCGAAGATCACGCTCGACAGTGTTGACGCTACCATTCGCATACCGAGCTTCCTTACCTGGGTTAGATTCCAGATAGGGGTTGAAACAGCCGCGACCCATGAGGACTATCGGGTTACGATAAAAACAGCAGACAGTCGCCGCGTAACATCTGTCGATTGGATCGAGCCACTCACGCCGAATCAAACCATCATCGACACTCCCGCGGTATCAACAAGCGATCTACCTTCCGGGGATTATGTGCTCTTGCTGATGGGAAAAGAGCCTGATGGTACATTTGTTAAAGTTGCTGAGTACGCTTTCAAAGTTATCAAGTATTGAGAACTGTTGTTTTTTTTCATTTACATGTGGCGAGGATCTCCGTCTTCAGGCACAGACTCGCGCAACGAAAAATATTTAAACTTACATCTGGAAAACCTATGACGAGTTCAAATACCGGCACAGCGCAAAAGTTGTATGGCATTGCGCCGTACTTTATTGTTGATGACATCTTCCAGTCGGCAGAGTTCTATCGCGACAAACTGGGGTTTCATTTCAATCGTATTTGGGGAGAGCCACCGCAATTCGTCATCGTTCACCGGGATGGCGTCTCCATAATGCTCAAGAGCATTGGTTCGCCGGGCCACGCGCGACCTAACAATCGGGTGAATCCGGATGCTTGTTGGGACGCCTATATTTGGGTCAAAGACGCAGACGCTCTATACGAGGAACTGCGCTCACGTGGCGTTAAGATCACTCGAGAGATTGAAGACGAGCCTTACGGTTGCAGAGATTTCGACGTAGAAGATAACTCGAGCTATATCCTCTGCTTCGGACAAGACCTGGAGACATAGAAACATGCGACCTCTAATCACGAGCTTCGTACTGACGCTTCTCCTGGCAACTCTAACAACCGGTCAGGATCGCAAAACTTTTACTGTCGGAAGCGCAACCGCCGCGCGCGGGCAGAAAGTCACCGGCACGATCGAAGTTCCACCAGGTGTCGATGCTGGCCTTAGCATTCCCGTCGCGGTCATTCATGGCGCGAAGCCAGGACCAGTGTTGGCGCTCGTCGCTGGTTCGCACGGCACGGAATACACTTCAATCATCGCGCTCGAGAAACTGATCGCGATGCTGAATCCAGCCGAAATCTCCGGCACAGTAATCATCGTGCCGCTCATCAATATTCAATCGTTCGAGCAAAAGGTGCCGCACGTCAATCCGGTCGATAAGAAAAGCATGAACCGCTTCTATCCGGGCAAGATGGATGGCACTCAAACTGAGCGCGCTTCTTATCTGATCACCAAACAAGTTGTCGAGCAATGCGATCACTTGATCGATCTTCACGGCGGCGATTTGGACGAAAGCCTGCGGCCTTACAGTTATTGGACCAAGACCGGAAATGAGAAGCAAGATCAGATTTCACGCGACATGGTGCTCGCCTTTGGTCTGGACCACATCATTATTTCTACGGACCGGCCGAAGGATCCCCAGGCTTCGCGCTACCTTGAAAACACGGCTACCACGCGCGGCAAACCCTCGATCACCGCGGAGGCAGGACACGCTGGCACAGTGGAAACAGATGATCTGAACGCACTCGTCGACGGCTGTTTGAGTGTGATGCGTTATCTAAAGATTTTGCCGGGACAGCCAACGATGGTCCAACGTCCGGTCTGGTTCGAAAAGGTCGTGACGTTGGCTAGTGAGCAAACGGGGATATTTTATCCGGTGATCAAACGTGGAACGTATGTCGAAGAAGGAATGAAGGTTGGTTATGTCACCGATTACGCCGGCAAAGTGACTTTTGAAGCCCGGGCGCCCGTCGCCGGCGTTGTCCTTTACGTTTGCGCGGTGCCATCGATGACTAAAGGCGCAACGATCGCCAACATTGGTGTGGTAGCCCGGTAATCGGCCGTTTCTTCATCCACAGATTACACAGATTACTAACCGATCTGTGTAATCAGTGGATAGCTAAGCAAAGTCTCAGTTCTGCGTTCCCGTGGTCTCTTGCTTCTTAAACTCTGCCGTTTGAGTTTTCATAAAGTCTATCAACGTGTTCACGTCCGCTTCGGCCAAACCCATTTTGGGCATCTGGATGCCCTTATACTTCTGGAACAGCGCTGTTGCGATCGGATCCTTCTCCTCGATCATTTTGTTCGGGTCCGTGATTATTCTGGTCAGCCAGGCGCGATCCCGCACGTTTGTTACGCCGAGCAGATCCGGGCCAATCTTATCGCCGTTTCCAATCGTGTGACACGCAGCGCAGCGCGTCGCGAAAAGATATTTACCTTTGTCGATATCCAGCGTGGCAGCTTCGGTCCTGTTCGCCCTCCCCATGTCGATCGCCTGCGCTGTATAACCCATCATCTGCTCGATCTTCATAGCGATGAACTTGGTATTGTCGAGGGCCGAATTTCTCATCCATATTCCGGTGGCTTCGTTGCCGATGAGCAAACTTGGCATGTGGCCGTCAGGATCGTTACCGTTGGGAAGCTTATCCAGTCCCAACTTTTTGGCAATCAGTGCGATGTCCGCGGGCTTTCCAGTGAGAAACAACCAGCCAGGCCCAACGTGATACTTCTCCGCATATGCTTTGAGCACCTCGGGCGTGTCGTGTTCCGGCTCGATCGTGATCGAGTAAAAGAAAACATCCTTCCCCATACGATCGCCCAGCAGCCTCTGAAGCTGGACCAGTCGTGCAGTCTCCAAAGGACAGTTGTACTTGCACGTGGTGTAGATAAGCTCCAGAGCCACAACCTTGCCCTTGATGAGATCGTCGTAGAAGTGAACCTTCTTGCCGTCCTGCGTGATCAGCTCAACGTTGGGAAAGTGGGTTCCATTCCATTGCGAATCTTCCTTTGCTGCCGGCGCGTCGGGTTTCGACACCTGCTTCAGAGTCATTCCACATTTTGGGCAAGAGCCACCAGTTTTTGACCTGACCTCCGGATGCATCGGACAGCTATATTCGACTTCGACACTTTGCTGCTGTGCGTAACTAACTGCTGGGATTTGAGAATTGATTAATACAGATATGCCAATCATCAACACTCCAAGCAATAGGAGCTTCACGTTCATGCGTTTCATAAATCTAACTTCTCCTTATCTGAAACGTGTTGAGGTTGAGCGATCCTTGGACGATCACCGGCGTACCGCTGCGCGTCTGCATGGGGGAAGATCGCTCAGCCTCAATCTCATGCGCCAAAAAGCGCGATTACTGAATCGCTACAGGGGCGGTAGTGCCAACCGCTGTAGAGGTAACGACGTTGTTGCCAACGGTGATGCTTCCACTCACCAGTTTCCCCGTGCTGAGGTCGAACTTAAGAGTGGCGGTCACCAGCATTGTGCGGGCCGTCAGTGGACCCTTGGTGCTGTCGTAATAAGGGACCGATATGATGAGCGTGTCGGTCTCCTGTAACGGCCTGATCTCGGAAACAAGATTCTCTCCAGTGACAAACGTCTTCTGATTTGTTTTTGAGCTCCCGCTTGTTCCCGTGAGCTGCGAAAAATCGAAGTCAAGCAGTACGATCTTAATGGTGGTTGCCGAGGTGTTGTCTACCACTGTTCTGGCAGAAATAACCGCGTTGCCAGTAACTGTGACAGAACCGTTCGGATCGCTCACCGAGCCCTTGGCTGCGAGTGTGATGCTACTGTCGACAGGAGCAGCAGTATCAGTAGTGGTGGTTGTAGTCTGCGCTTGAATGGACGGAGCGCCCAGGACCAGCACCACGACGACACCCATCAGGAGTGTTACTAAGGTCGGGCTGAATAGCAGTTGCCGAACCTTGATATTTAGCTGTGTGTTCATGTGTCTTTCTCCTTTCTTCGGCCTCAGAAAGCGGTCGGAAGAATGTCATCAGGGGCCATAAACGTGACGCCCTGCGGTTTCGGAATCGGAGTCGGCAGCGGGTTCAAGAACGGCGTGCCGGCGCCATCGATTTCCCACCTCAAGAGCATCGCGTTGTCTTCGTGCATGGTGTTGTGGCAGTGCTCCATGAACATGCCGCCAAAGTCGCGGAACTGGAGCGTGATCTTCACTTCACCACTGGGTCTCAGGCGCCAGACGTCCTTGCGCCCACGCTCCCATGCGGGAACCTTAGAAGTGCTTCCGTCGCGAGACAGAGTCTGGCACTCCTCGAAGTGGATATGAATCGGGTGATCCCAACCACCGCCACCATTTCTCAAGGTCCATATTTCTCGGGTACCGAATTTTGGCGCCGCTGAGATGCGGCCATAGTCGGCTGCGAGCGTTGGTCCTTGATTGTCAGTTTTAATTCCCCACGGACCGAAGAAGGTCGTGATCGGATCGTTGGTTGTCTGATTGGCGCCGCTGTTGAATTCGAAAACACGTTCGCGGGCCACTGGAATTCCGGACAGATCCGGGTTCGGGATCAGCGTGTCAGGCACCTGACTTATATCGGGTTGTGCGGGATCCCGGACAATGCGGAACTCGAGGAATTTTCCAACACAGGGATCCTGTGAGTTACCTGAGAGCGCCTCCGAGAGACTGAGGTCCTTGGACACTCGCCTGCCGTCCTGATGTTCAGCCAGGTTAACCATCCAAACCGTCTGGCCAACACTGTAACGAGAGAAGTCAATGACGATGTCGTAACGTTCTGCGATGCCCTGCTCATCAAGCTGCGTGAGCACCACCGGATGCGGTAACAAGTTACCGTCGTTGGCGATCTGGATCATCGGCGAGCCATCGCTCAGTGCCACTTTGAAGAAACGTGAGACTGACGCATTCAGGATGCGGAAGCGATACTTGCGTCGCTCGACGTGCATGAACGGCTTGAAAGCGAGGTTTACAGTCATTACATCGCCCAGGAAACCGTCGAATTCAAAGATGTCCATCGCGAGTTGACCGTTCTGATCCCACGCCTTTTCGGCAATCATGAGGTTCACGTCATAGTCCAGGTTGCCCCACGATTTGCCGCTGACGCTGGCGCGTCCGCTTGGCAGTCTAAGGTTAACGCCATCGACGATGTCTTCAGCGCCACGATCGAGGCCACTGTAGATGTTGAACATGCCAGCTATGCCTTTATAGACGTTCTGCGCGGTGAAGCTGAACATGTGATCGTGGAACCAGTGGGTGCTCATGGTCTCGTGCCAGTCGCCAGGAACTTTCATCAAGCCGCCAGCGTCGGTCGGGCCCGAGGCTCGAGAGTCCGTGGCAGTGGTGTTGATACTGTTGCGCCCGGCGAGGACGATTGGATAGTGGTAGTCGTAGAACTGGTTCGGGAAGAAGTATGCGCCGGTAAAGCCGTCGTTCTCCGCCCCGTGGTGTCCGTTGTGTTCGTGAGTAGAAATCGTATGAATGCCGAAGCCGCCGTTCTGGTTTTGGAAAACCGAGAGTTTGTTGTGAAGGCGGAAGAGGACTGGCTCGCCGTAGCGCACCTGCATGAGCTTCGGAGGAATGCTTCCGTTGTAAGTCCAGAACTTGTCGACGTTTTGGTCAGGCAGGTTCGGGTGGAACTTCGGCGGAATAGGGGTGGCCGCGTTAATGCCCGAATTCTGCGCCGCCGAAACACCAGGATTGTAAGTGGTGTTGACTTTAGCCCCTTCCACTGAAGCGTCGATGGCGATCGCGGGCGGAAGAAGACCGAACTGCTGGTGCGACCAAATCGGTCCCGGAGGACGTCCCTCAATAGGACCGGTGCCGCCGCCCAGTGCAGGGTCAACCGGTTGTTGTGTCTGGTTCGACTGGGCCGTCGGTGCTGGTGTCAAAGCAGCAACAGGAATCCGCGGAAACAGGTCGAAACGTGGCATCGGCTGCGAAAAAGGTGTTGCTGCGAACAACGGGCTGGGTGGAAGCCCGGTCGGAATATTGGACGAGGCGAATGCGCTACGGCCAAATGGGCTGAGGCCGCTGATTGGAATCATCAGACCGGCTGAAGTAAATAATCCCATTTTGATCAGGTCACGACGCGAGACCTGTCCCTGGGATTGTGCTTGGATAATGTCCCAGCGGTTCTTTCGCGCTTGCTCAGCTTCGCGTAAGCGCGCTTTCGAGGCCTTTGGAGACAAAAAGAAGTTTCTATCAGGCATCTATTCTCCTTTATTAGTACAGAGGATCTCGATGGGTATTTCGCAGGAAGCGGAACGAGGGGGTATGTCCAGCGACGCGTAACCTTGATTCTGATCCAATGACCACGCGTGGCGTGGCTTGGTAATGTGTCAGTGTCTAGTGACGAGAAGTTTTGAGTCCGTCACATGCTTTAACTATCAATCAATTCAAACGCTGAGTGGAGTGTGAGGATATAACGCGGCGATAATCATGAATGTCACCCTGGTGACATTTGCCACAGTTTTTATTTTCTGCGATACTGCTGCTCCGCATTCCCCCGCGCGTCAGACGATTAACCACTCAAACATTAATTAACGAACACCCGTATCTTGCAACAGGCTCAATTGCTGCAAGTGAATTCGGAGTGGTTAGGAGTTCAAGCATGCCCTCATTAACAGAGGTGTCTCGCAGCTATTCGAAGCTTTGGTTTACAGGACGAGTCGATCTGCTCCAGGGAATGAGTGAAGAGGCGCAGCATCGCTTCAACTCTATGGTGCGAAGAACAAGACGCCGGCGCGGTGAGTGGGTCTTCGTGCATGGCGACCGCGCCGATAGTATCTACCTTCTGCAACACGGCCGGATGAAGATCACTGCTTTAAGCGAGGCTGGCCACGAAGTAGTACATGAGATAGTTGGCCCCGGCGAGATTTTCGGCGAGACAAGTACAATTCTCGGCATCCCGCGCACGAATTCAGCCCAGGTTCTCGAGACTTCGCTGCTATGTGAAATACGTCAAAAGAATTTCGAATCGCTGTTGACGGCCTGTCCGGAGTTGTCGTTGCAGTTGTTCAAATCCGTGGGCCTGAGATTAAAAAAGGCCGAAGCTCAATTGCTGAATGTTATTTGCAATGATGTTTCTACCAGGGTCAGGGGAGCTTTGATTGACTTGATGGCTGTGGAATCACGTATACATCCGGATGAGCCTCTAAGGATAAAAATCACCCAGCAGGATCTCGCTAATTTAATCGGAGCGTCGCGGCAGAAGACCTGGGAGGCCCTCAAAGAGCTGGAGGATTCGAGTGTGCTGAGACTCATGTATCGCAGTATTTTAGTGACCGCGCCACACAAACTCCGCAACGAGCGACTTTCGTGTGCGGCGTGATCAAGATAGCCCACGTAAATCTATCTACTCAGTACGTAGCGCGATCGTCGGGTCTACTTTCGTGGCGCGACGCGCCGGCACGTAAGAAGCCGCAAGTCCCACGAGGATGAGCACAGCCGAAACGCTGGCAAACGTTAGATAGTCAGTCGCGGTCACGCCGTAGAGAAGGCTCGCCATCAAACGTGTCAGCGCGTATGCCGATATCAATCCCGCGCCGACACCTATCAATGTCAACGTCAGTCCCTGGCGCAGCACCAACCGCAACACATCCCTTGTCTCTGCGCCAAGCGCCATGCGAATTCCCAACTCGCGCCTGCGAAGCGTGACTGTGTAATTCATCACGCCATACACTCCGAC
>Ga0126311_10000830_pt1 | contig 14405 bp, 15 predicted proteins | sample Plot61_FD_92539 | JGI IMG/M metagenome (GOLD analysis project Ga0126311, IMG submission 92539) | Serpentine soil microbial communities from UC McLaughlin Reserve, CA, USA - Plot61 | ecosystem: Environmental > Terrestrial > Soil > Grasslands | place: USA: UC McLaughlin Reserve, Lake County...
GCATCGTCGCCGCCGTCCTCCTCGCGGCGACCCTGACCGAGTCCTTCGAACGTCGCGAGCGCACCGTGGACTTCCTCGGCACAGCCTTGCTTACGGGCGGCCTCGTTGCGGTCTTGCTCGCGCTGCTAGGGGGTGGCGGTGCCACCGAGCTCTCGGTGGCGACCCTGGGGCTCTTCTTCGGCGGGGCGGCCGTGCTCGCGCTCTTCGTTGTCGTCGAGCGGCGGGTGGCCGACCCTGTGGTCCCGCTCGACCTGTTCTCGGAGCGGATCATCGCGGTCTCGGCCCTCGGGAACCTGGCGATGGGCGGCGTCTTGCTCGGTGTGTCGGTCTACGTGCCGCTCTTCGTGCAGGGCGCCCTCGGCGGCACGGCGATAACGGCCGGAGCAGCGGTGGCCTCGCTCTCCATAGGGTGGCCCGTGGGATCCTTCGTCGGCGGAAGGCTGCTCCTGCTCACGGGCTACCGCACGACGCTCATCCTCGGCTCGGCCCTGATCGCCCTCGGCGCGGTCCTCTGCGTGCCCATGGACAGCGAGACCTCCCTCGCCTACATCGTGCTGGCCGTCGTGGTGATCGGGCTTGGGCTCGGCTTCTCGAGCACCAGCTACCTCGTAAGCGTGCAGAACGCCGTGCCGTGGAGACGTCGCGGTGTGGCCACCTCCTCCGTGGTCTTCTTCCGTACCGTCGGAGGTTCGATCGGGGTCGCCGTAATGGGCGCTTTCCTGAACGCCTCCCTCGGAGAGCGTTACAGGGCCGCCGTCGACAGGGCGGCAGGGGGTGACGCGGGCCTCGGACGCTTGCTCTCCGACCCCAACGCCCTTCTGCAGCCGGCCGTGCGCAGCCGCATCCCCGAGGCAGCGTACTCGGAGGTGGCCGGCGCCCTGGCCGCCTCCCTAAGCCCGGCATTCTGGGTCCTGCTCTTCTTCGGTCTCGCGGCCCTCGCCGTGGCTACGCTCTTCCCGCGCGGAACGGCCAAAGACTTCGTAAGCCGGGAGGACAGTGGGTGAGTCCAATGGATGAGTCGAGAGCCGGACTGACCCTGGACGACCTCCCCCGCCCGCCGCTCTTCAAGCTGGTCGATCCCGAGGGAAAGGACGTCTTCCAGGAGACCGAGGTGGGAGGTGAAACGTCCCAGGTCGGTGCCCTGTTCTCGGACAGGGAGCTCGCAGGAGAGTTCTCCGCGGGTGCGGCCGCGCACGGGATGGAGGATCTCTCTGGCCTCGATCCCAGGGAGCTCTCGGACTGGGGCGCGGTGGAGGTCTTCGCGCTCTCCGGGGCCGACTTCGTACTCGTCGTCTCGGAGAGAGGCGCCGGACTCTTCCACGCCACAGACGTGGCCCACAAGGCAGAGGAGATGGCCGGCGAGATCCCCTTCCCGCTGTACCTGATCTCCGACGAGAGGGGAGAGGCGCCCCTGATCTCCGTCGAGGTCGACGACGGAGAGGTTCTTGTGGCCGCACTCTTCAGCTCTCCCGAGAAGGCCCGCGACTTCCGCGAACAGGCCGCCCACCTTGACCTGCCGGGCAGCCTCGGGACCATAGAAGGCAGGGACGGCCTCAGACGCCACGCTCTCATAGCGCGCGACGCGGGAGCGACCTACGCCGTCGTAGACCCCGCATCGGGCCTGACCGAGGCGATCCCCATCGAGGAGTTGGTGGGAGCTTGAAACCGCTTCTCTGCGTGGATGTGGATTCCACGGTATGGGATACGGGCGCCTGTGTCTGTTCGGCGGTCCTCGAGGTCACAGGCGAGACGCTGGATATGAATAGAGTCACCAACTGGACCCACTTCCTCGACACCTACGGAGAGAAGACGACAACCGTCATCTTCGACCGCGTCTTCGACCCCGCGCGCATCCCCGATCGGGAACCTTATCCAGGCGCCGCAGAGGTGCTGAGTGCTTTACAAGAACGCAGCGGTATAGAGCTACACTTCGTAACCCACAACGATCCCGACATCATGCCCCCTCACCTCGAACCCTGGCTGAAGGGTCACTTCGGCCCGAAGGTCGGCCTGACGGTTACGACAGAGGACAAGCTCAGCATCCTAAAGGAACTGGGCGCCTTCGGCCTCATAGACGACAGGCCCGACACCATAGGGCGGGCCGCCGACGCCGGTCTATGGGCTGCGGCCAAGCTACAACCGTGGAACCGCGACCTCGTCGCCAGTAGGATTGACATACACGGCTTCTCCGACTGGTGGGAGGTCCCGGATCTCCTCCCATCGAACCTGAAACCTGAAGCCTGACACCTCCAGCCGTGCGTGACGGGTAGCGGGTGCTGTAACCTTCACTGAGTCGGGTACGCGACAACAAGGAGCCGCTTTGGAAGGTGAGGGTGCTGAGAGCAGGGAGAGCCTGCGGGAAGACGCGCCGCGAATCGAGGGTTTCTTTGGTCGCGGGAGCCCGGTGACGGTCTCGGCCAGGACCGGGGTCGACCTTGAGGGCTACGTCTGCGACCAGAACGAGAGCGGCCTGCTCCTCGACGCCAGGGACCCGAGCGGGGATCCGACCGGCTACGAGTTCCTTCCCTGGTCGAGCATCGAGCGGGTGAGCGCCGGTTAGAACGTAGACGCATCGAACAGATAATGCCACCATCTGGCGCTCGTAAGAATGAGGGAGAAGCGATGGCCGACGAACGACGTGATCAGACCCTCTCCGGGATGCAAAAGGATCTTGGCGGTGGATTGATTCTGCGCCGGGCGAGGGAGGAGGACGCCGAGGCTGTGGCTGCGTTCAACGCGAGGGTGCATCTCTCCTCCGGCGGGCCGTTCGAGCAGCGAGAACCCTATCGGGGGATAGCCGCCGGCACACGCGACCTGATGTCGGAGGACCATCCCACCTGCGGCGCTTCGGACTTTACCGTGGTCGAGGACACCACGACCGGCTCCATAGTCTCCTCGGCGTGCCTGATCGGGCAAACGTTCTCCTACGAAGGGATGGAGTTCGACGCCGGGCTGCCCGAGCTCGTCGGCACCCACCCTGACTACCGCCGTCGCGGCCTCGTGAGGGAGCAGTTCGAGGTACTCCACCGCTGGAGCAAGGAGCGCGGGCACCTGATGCAGGCGATAGCCGGTATACCCCACTACTATCGCCGGTTCGGCTACGAGATGGCCGTGTACATGGGCGAGGGTCGTCGTATCTACGTCCAGGACGTACCCAGGAAGCCGTCAAGCGCAAATGAGGGCGAAGGCTCTCCACGCTCCTACCAGCTACGCCCCGCCGCTGCGTCGGACGCCCGGTTCCTGTCGGAGCTGCACAGCCGGGGAAGGGGACGCTACCTGCTCACCGCCTCGCGTGATGAGGGGCTGTGGCGCTACGAGGTGGGCGGGCGTGACCCCGAGAGCGACGAGTCACTGGAGGTGAGAATCGTTGAGGATGCAGCGCGCAAACCCGCAGGATACGTCTGCCACGCGCGAGACCTCCGGAATGGGGCCCTGGAGGTATACGGCTACGAGCTCGCGAACGGGGTCTCCTGGCTAGAGGTCACCCCGTTCGTGCTGAGAGTGTTGGCGGAGACCGGCCACAAGCGTGCCTCAGGCGAGGAGAAGCTTGCGTCGCTGACGTTCGTCCTCGGCGAGCATCATCCCCTCCACGAGGCCGTACCTGAGCCGCCGTTGCACAGGCTCGACCGCCACGGCCATTACTCCTTCTACGTGCGCGTGCCCGACCTCCCTGGGTTCCTTCGCCACGTAGCGCCGGTTCTCGAACAGAGGCTCGCGGCTTCGGTGGCCGCCGGACACACCGGCGAGCTCGAGGTGAGCTTCTACGGTGATGGCCTTCGTCTCGAGCTGGAGCGCGGACGGCTGAGCGGAGTGGAAGATTGGAGCCCCACGGTCGAAGAGGAGGGCGACGCGGCTTTTCCCGACCTGACCTTCCTGCAACTCCTCTTCGGGTACCGCTCCCTCGAAGAGCTCGACCGCGCGTTCGCGGACTGTTCGCCGGGCGGAGGAGACGCCCGAGTCCTGCTCAGTGCCCTGTTCCCCAGGCGTCCCTCCGACCTCTGGCCCGTTTGCTGAGGTTTTAGCGAGTAAGCTACAACTCTGCGACGGCCGGGATGATCTCTTCGCCGAAGGTCACGAGCGGCCTTATCTCGTGTACATTCGGCATGTTGAAGATGAGGTGCTGTATGCCGGCCTCGCTCATCTCCCGGCACAGGCCTATCACATCCTCAGTCGTCATTCCCTCTTCGCCGAGGTTGACGGTCCCGAGGGCCGTGCGTTCGATCTCTTCGTAATCCCTCCCTACGTCCTCGCAGTGGCCCCGTAGGACGTCGAGCTTCTGGCGGATCAAGCCAGGACCACCGTACGCGAAGAGGTTGCAGGCGTCAGCGTACTCGGCGACGAGCCGCAGCGTTCTCTTCTCTCCCATACCGCCGATCATGACCGGCGGGTGCGGCTCTCCGAGAGCCTGGGGGCTGTTGAGCGCCTCGGCGAGCCGGTAATGCTCGCCCTCGTAAGGTCTGACCTCCCCTGACCACATCTGGTGCGCGATCTGCAAAGCCTCTTCGAGCCGCTCGAAGCGTTCTCTGGTGGATGGAAAAGGCACGCCTAGACCCCGCGACTCGCGCTCGTTCCATCCGGCGCCGATTCCGAGGTAGGCCCTGCCCCCAGAGAGCACGTCGAGCGTGGTCGCCGTCTTGACCAGTAGACCAGGGTAGCGGTAGATGACGCCGGTCACCAGCGTCCCCAGCATGGCCGTCTCGGTGACGGCGGCCAGATAACTGAGCGCACTGTAACCTTCGAGCATCGGCTCCTCCACGTCACCCACGGCGCCTATCTGGAAGAAGTGATCCATCACCCACAGGCTCGCGAAACCCGCCTCGTCGGCGGTCCTGCCGATCTCCGCCAACTTAGGGCCTATCTTCGTCGTGCCTTCCGGCCAGGTAAAACTCGGGACCTGCAGACCTATGCGCACGTCGCCAGCTCCTCTCGAGTAGATCGATAGCAGACCAGCAGATTCTATCCCCTGAACGGGAGTGGCGCGAAAAGGGTCCGTCCTCTAAACAGTGATGCGCCCCAGGACCTCGAAGAGCCGACCGACGTCCTCTTCGGTATTGTAGAGGTGGGGCGAGACGCGCACGCTCTCGCCGCGCACGCTAACGAAGACGTTGTGGGTCGTTAGCCGGGTGGCGAGGTCGTCGGGGGCGTCAGGACCGAGCATGAGCCCGATCATGTGCCGCGCCCGCCGCTCTTTCGGGGTCGCCACGATTCCAAATTTTTCGGCCCGCTCTTCTATGAGGTCCGTCAACGTGCCGATGGTCTCAGAGACGTTTTCGACATCCCATTCGATGAGCTGGCGCAGCGCCTCGGCCGCCATGGGGAGCAGGGCGAAGTTGCTCCGTTCTCCTACGTCGTAGCGTCTGGCGCCAGGCTGGAATGCGTTCTGGTAATCCACCAGCTGCGAGAAGTCCTGGCTTCCGCGGCGGTTGATCCAGTTGTGCTCTATGGGCTCCCCCTCCCGATACTCCTCCCCGACGTACATGAACCCGACGCCATAGGGCCCGAGCAGCCACTTGTACGACGAGGCGACCAGGAAGTCGGGCCGGACCTCCGAGACGTCGAAAGGGTACGCCCCGAGCGACTGTATCCCGTCGACGACCAGAGCCGCTCCCGCTTCGCGGGATCTCTCGCCGATTCGCGCGAGGTCGACGAGCGATCCGTCGGTCCAGTGGCAGTTCGGGACGGACACGACGGCGGTGTCGGCATCTATCTCCTCGAGCAGAACGCTGGTCCAGTCGAAGTCTTCTGGACGAGGCACTGTGACGAGTCTCGCCCCACTGCGCTCCGCCAGCCCGCGCCACGCGTAGACGTTGGAGGGGAACTGATCCTCGAGGATCACTATCTTCTCTCCCTGGCCGACCGACACGTTCGCCGCGGCGACGGAGATCCCGTAACTGACCGACGGAACGATCGCGACGCCGTCGGCACTCCCGCCGACGAGCCGTGCGAACAGCGTGCGGACCTCTTCTACATCCTCGAAAAAGGCGTCAGGTGTGATCTCCCAGGGCCGTGACTTGCGCGACACCGCGCTCTCCCCGATCTCCCTGGCAGGGCGTAGCTGCGGCGACATGTACGCGCAGTTCAGATAAGCGATGTCTTCAGGTATCTCGAACAGGTCGCGCTGGCTTCCAAGGTTCATCCCGAACGTCCTCCCGTCTGAGCACTTCCTTCACTTAACCAGAGATCGGAGCATCCTGCCCGTCGAGATCATGGCCCCCCCGAGAACGGCCGGTATGCCGCCCCCAGGATGCACCGACGCCCCGACGCGCCACAGCCACGGGCGCCGACGATCGTTGTACGCTGGGCGGTGCAATGGTCCGCTCCTCCAGAATGGACGCACGGCCCCGTATAGCGCCCCGCCCGCGCTCCCCCAGGCACCGAAGTATCCTGGATCGAGGATCTCGTACTCCCCGAAATGCCTGGTCGCCGATCCTTGCAGTCCGGCCGCGACGGAGACGCGTTCGATCTCCCGCCTGACGAAGGGGTCTTCCAGGCCATACTCCCGCCCGTTAGCCGGCACCGTGAGCAATACGGCCAGCGTCCCTCCGTCGTTGGGATAGATCTCACCCCCACGATAGTAGTTGAGAAACGCCATCGTCTCCCGCGGCTCCTCTCCGGCCTCGAGGCTCTCGTAGAGCGCACTCGGGTCGGAAGGCAGCACGACGCTGTGCACCGCGACCCCGGCCGGTAACTCTCCCCGGAGCGTCGCGTACACGGCAACCCCCGAGCAAGACAGCCGCTCTTTCGCACGCTCCCTTTCGGGCTCGAGCAAAACCTCCAGCCGCCGGGCGTCGAGGTCGCTGACCACCGCATCCGCCGCATATTGGCGTTCCGCCGTCGCGACCCTGCCGGGCCCGATCCCCAGCACGCCCTCGCCCGTCTTGATCTCGACCCCTGCGCGTCGGGCGAGCCTCTCCAGCGAGAGCACGACCTCGTAGACGCCGCCCTCGGGGACGAAAACGCCATCGATGGCCATGATCGCGGGCATGCTCGCGTAGAGCGCGGGCGTCCGCGTCGGTGCCACCCCGGCGTTGAGCGTGTGTATGGCGATGATCTCCTTGAGCCCCTCGGGCAGCCACGAGAGGCCGTCGAGATAGGAACGGGTCGTCAACTTCGCCCCGTATATCCTCAGAAGGCGTCCCAGCGCGGGGAGGGTCCTGCGATCTACCGGGTCGGCCGTCAGCAGCCGCGTGACCTCGGGTCCGAGCCCGCCGTGTACTCCTGCGAACCGCTCCCACGCCGCACGCCACGGATGGTCCTCCTCTACGGGCAGAGACGTTGCCTCGCCACGGTAGTAATACCGCCCAACCTCGGGCAGTCGTTTCAGCCTCAGCGCTGCGACCTCAGCCGCCTCGCCGCCTGCTCCGTCCCGACGGACGGCGTCCCAGCGCCGCAGAAGCTCCTCCCACACACCAGGGAACGTGAGGAGAGAGGGTCCCGTATCCATCCGCCGGCCGTCGAGCTCGATGCGCCGGCTCTTACCGCCGAGCCAGGGATTGGCTTCCAGCAGCGTCACCTCATGCCCGGAACGCCCGATCAGGGCGGCCGCGGCCAGACCCCCGATGCCGCCGCCGACTACGACCACGCGGCTCAAGGGTAAGCCCCAAGTGACAGCGCCGCGACGAGCTGCACGCCGGCGACCGTACCGGCCACGTAGGGGAAGGCGATGGAGTACTTGTAGAGCCGGTGCCCCGTCTCCGGCGTGGGGCTCCGGCTCAGGGCGTACAACAACGTACCCGCTATCGCGGCGTTAAGGAGCGCGACGGGTACGTTCACGAGGGCGAAGCATAGGGAAGCGAGCGCCCAGAAAGCGCCGCTCCAGAGGACGACACCGCCAGGGCCGAGCCGTAACGCGGTCGTCACGATGCCGACCTTGCGGTCCTCATCCACGTCCTGCACGGCGTCGAAGGTGTGTTTGGCCGCGCTCCACGCCATGAGTCCGAGCGCGGCAGGCCAGACCGGTCTGCTGCCGAGGGCGAGCGGCACGAAGACGAGCGGGAAGGCGTAGGCCGCGTTGCTGAGGGAGTCGAGGTAGGGGCGGGCCTTGAAGCGCGCGGGCGGGGCAGAGTAGCCGACGAAGAGCAGCGCGTAGAGAAGCATCCAGGCCATGGCGGAAGGGGGCACGAACAGGAAAGCGTAGATCATGAACGGCGCATTGGTAAAGACGACGCCGAGCATGACGGGACGGACCTCCGAGCGGTCTATCCTGGCCCCTTCCAGGGTGCCTTTGCGGGGGTTCATCGCGTCGGTCTCCTGGTCGAAGACGTCGTTGACGCCGTAGATCAGGAGATTGAACGGCAGTGTCAGCCACAACAGGACAGGCAGTGCTTCCCACGCGAACAGATCCCCTGTGAGCCACATCCCAATCGTGGCCGGTCCCACGGTGTTGATCCAGAGCACAGGCCGTGAGATGTACAACAGACGCAGGATCACAGACCCTAATATATACCAGCGTCACCCCCGCAGACCCTATAACATTACACGCGTGCTCACTCAGCTCCGCCGCAAGACACCACGACCCCTGATCCTCGCCTGCGCCCTTGCTCTGGTAGCCGCCTTCTTCGCCGTCCGCTACCCCGACATAAAGGGGGCGAGTGTAGGCTCATACGTCACGACCCTCCTGATAGCCCTGCCCTCGGTCGTCGCGCTCTTCCGCTACCTAGAACCAGGCCGGGCGGTTCTCTCCTTGCTCGCCCTCTCCGTCTTCGGCTACGCCATAGAGGCGCTCGGCGTCGCCACCGGCTTCCCCTACGGCCCTTTCTACTACGGCGACGCCCTCGGACCCAGGCTCGCCGGGATCGTGCCTTACCTCTTGCCCCTCTCCTACGCGCCACTGGTCGTCGGGGCCGTGGCTGCCGCATGGGGGACCCGCCTGCGTCTCCTCCACGTCCTCTACGCCGCCCTGCTCCTCGTCTGGATAGACGCCGTAATCGACCCGGGTGCGGCCTCCCTGGAATTCTGGACGTGGCCCGAAAGCGGCGCCTATTACGGCATACCCCTCACCAACTACGCCGGCTGGCTGCTCTCCGGAACCCTCTCCACAGCCCTGCTCCTCGCCACCGGTCAGTGGTCCGAAACACCGAGGCCCGCCTTGCTGGATAGCGCGACCATCGCCACCTCCTTCTGGACAGGAGTGGCCGTCCTTTCCGGCGCGCTGGCCCCAGCCCTGCTCGGAGCGCTACTCTGCGCGTACCTTCTCGGACGCCGCTCGTATCTTCGCGCGGCGAAATAGTACCAACAAGCACAACCTTTGCGGCTCAGAGGACCCGGAGACACCACATCTAGCAGTTCTGTAACTTTTGTTCGTTTTTGTTAAGTTCAGGCCTTACATTTGTGAATCCATTGTGGTTACATGATGCTCGTAGGAGCAACTCGCCTGGGAGGTGTGGGATGATCCGTGAAGGAGCCGCCGGAGGGGTGGGGGTTCGCCGCGAGGATTCGGCCTACAGGAGCGGCTGGGAGGAGGGACGCTTCGGGCAGACGCAGACCTTTGCGACCAACAACAGCCTCGCTGCGTGGACCGAGTACCCTGACAGGCTTTCCTTCTACCGTGGCCACCGCGACGGCCGGCGCATAAGGGAGATGCTCAGGAGCAAGGGCCGCTCTATCTGATCTACAACGTCGCAGTGGGCTGAACGCTCCTACCTACTACTCCTGCCAGTTTCTTCGAAGTAAGCAACCCCTCTCAGAGAGTTGCGTACTCATACGGGAGGGTCGACGGCTCCCCCTCCAAGTTCGCCGTCGACCCTCGTGCTATGTTAGCGAAAGTCGCAAGCGAGTGCCATCCCTCCTCCGACGCCCCGCCCGGCGATAGCGGAATGGCCGGCGTCTGGTGCACAAAGGACGCTTTGCGACGCTCCTGGGAGCACTCCTAGCATGTGCCAGATACGGGCCTGCCAGTATCCTGGGTGATCATGAACGTGCCTCCGCCGCCAGGCGCCTCCATGCAGTAAGTGGTGGCGTCCGCGGCCCCCACCGTCACCTCTTGCTCCCCCTGCCTGAAACCGTAGGCTTCGAGCTCTGTCGCGGTAGCGGCGTACGCGTTCCGGTCGACGAAATAGAGCTGCTGCGAGGTGGCCGCTGTACGCAACTGCGCCATGGCGGCGGCGTCCTTCGCCTTGTCCTGTTGGCCGATGTAATTGGGTATCGCGATGGCGGCCAGAATTCCGATTATGACGACGACGGTAAGCAACTCTACCAGGGTGAACCCTCCTTCATCCGTCTCACAAACCGCCTCCATCCGCCATGAGAACCAGGAAGCCACCCTTCTCCCGCTCTTTCTGCACGCCTCTGTCACCACCGGGCCTGCGCCCGCTCTACCTACTTGTTCGGCAATACGCGCAGCGACCTTTAGCCGCGTTCTCAAAGCTCAAAGCGGTGCGCGGAAGGATCAACCTTCCGCGCACCGCGGCTTCAGGTTTCAGGCTTCAGGATTGCTCTGGGGACAGAGGTGGGCACCACAAGGTGACGTGAACCGTCAAGATGATTGAAACAATACGAACAGAACTATCAGTCGACACCAGGGGCTGGAGCAACGGCCATGGAGTCAGAACCTCATCGCGCCCGCGGCGAACCAGGAGGCACCCGCCGCGCAAGGAGTCGGTTAGAGCACCTTCCAGATCGGTCGGACCACCATTCTGAAACCTGATGCCTGAACCCCGATGCCCTGCTGTGCAGGGGCGCCGGCACTAACCTCCGTACTCCATAGGGGTATCGAGGTCCGTGAGGATATCGGCGGGACGTCCGAGGTTCGCGGCGACTACCTCCCCGAGGTAGACCGTATGGTCCCCGGCCTCCAACTTGCCGACCACGCGGCACTCCAGGTTGGCGAAAGCCTCGTCGAAGAGTGGGGCCCCCGTCTCGCCCGTGGAGTATGGCGAGCCGCCGAGGGTGCCGTTCTCCGGTTGGAGGGGCCGGGTGAACTTGCGGGCCAGATCTTCCTGCTCGGTGTCGAGGAAATTCAGGGAGAATACGCCGCCCTCTTCGATCAGATCGTGCGTGTGCTGGTCCTTGCGGACGGCGACGACGACCTGCTGCGGCTCGAAGGAGACCTGCGAGACCCAGCAGGTGGTGAACCCGTTGGCCTCGCCGTCCGATCCCACCACGCCGGTGATGTAGAAGCCGTACGGGATGGTCTTGAGGATCTCACTGCGCGTCTGCTCTTCCATGCTCTCCTGCCTCTCTGTGGAAAGTATCCGGCCGTCCCCCGGTCAGATGGCATTCTACATTTCAGCAAGTCAGCATTTCAGCTCCTGTGGGCCTGACAGCATGGAAGGCACATCGACATGCGCCTTTAAGTGAATGTATCGTTTGCATGCACGGTGGGGTACAATGCGGTACAGGATGGGAAATGTAATGCCGAAGCTGGTAATGGTGGGGCTGGTGCTCGTAGCCGGTTTCGTCTTGCGTGTCACCTACGAGCAGATGGTCTATCCGAGCAAGCCGGCCGTGGCGCAAGCCGACCAGTACGACTGCGCAAGCTTCAGCTCCCAAGAAGCGGCGCAGGCCGTGCTCGACGGCGACCCGAGCGACCCAAACAACCTGGATTCCGACGGTAACGGGCGCGCCTGTGACGACTCCGCTTACGGTACGAGCGAAAGCGTGGCGGTCAGCAGCATCTCGCCAACCACCGCGACGCCAAGCAGCGCAGCGCCAGGTAGGCCTTCTAGCAGTGCATCCGCTCCACCCAGGCCGCAAAAGACGCACGATCTGTTCGACTCCGGCGGCCCGACTAATGGACCAGTACCGTTGATGGCGGACGGGAGTTGTCCGGCTGAGTTTTCGGAGAAACACGACGGCCTCTGCCACCAGTAGCATTTCAGTCCGCTCCGGCTTCGCCTGCGCTTGTCAGCCCGCCTCCTCCCTCCGGTCGGCGGCTTTCAGCTTTCAGCAAGTCGTCCCGAATCTTCCCCGCGAGCGTCGAACCCGACCGCAGCTGGCAGTGGTTCCTCGTGCGCGACGGGGCGAGGCTGGAACGGGAGAAGCTGAAGGCTGAAAGCGAGAGCCGTAGGCTCGAAGCGTGCAGACTAGCTTCTCTACAGGCGTCCGGATCTGATGATACCGACGAGCAGCAGGAGCCCCAGGATCGCGGCGAAGACGAACCCTATCAGGCCGACCACGTGCACGCCGAGGACCTGGGTGCCGCCATTGAGGAAGATCCCGAGCATCGAGGAACCCAGTATGAGGGCGGCTATGAGGAGGGCGAAGACCAGGCGGTTGGCGAGGATATCCACCTTGGATATGAGCTCGTCTAGCCCGGCATGCCTGAAACGGACCTCGACCTCGCCGTCCTTGAGCTCATCGAGGAGCGCGTGGACCTGGCGCGGGTAATCCGCGAGGGCGTCGGGTTGGGCGACCCTGCGCGCCAGGCGGGCCGCGACGTAGGCAGGGTTCCTGTAACGGGAGATAAGGACCTCGGCCGCCTCGGCCGCCGTTTGCATACGGGTTCGTCCTTCTCCACCGAGCCTCTCGACCTCTACCAGGAAATCGGCCATCTGGGCGACTTCGACGTGCAGCCGCGCTCCTCCCCTGCGGATGGCTTCGAGTCCCCTGTCCCTGACCTCCTCCAGGGAGTGTTCGCGCCACAGCGGTCCGCCCAACACGCCCAGGGCCTCGCGCAACTCGCGGCGGAGATCCGAGTCGTCGTGGGGGACGAAGTTTCCTGCCAGCGGCAGCGCGCGCACCACACCATCGACGTCGCCGCGCCGCACCGCGGCCAGGATCTCGGCCACTCCACGCAGCCTCTCAGGGTCCAGGCCGAACGCCTCCGTCGGGTCGGCGAGCCAGAGGTCTCCTGCGGAGAGGTCGAGGGCGAAACGAACATTTACCGGGTCGGCGAGTAAGATCCCCTCCGTCAGCGCGAGCCGCACGAGCGCCTCCGAGACCTTTGAGTAATGCTCTTCCTCCAGGAGCGCAGAGTCCACGGGCGCCTCGAACGTCACGCACCGGCCCGTCGAGTAGTCCCTGTAGACGTCAGGAACGCGGAGCCGGAAATCCTCCATCTCTTTAAGGCGACGGGAGACCTGGGCCGAGGAGTACATATCGCGGCGTTGGGTGACGTGCGCGGTGAACTCGGCCACGATCGAGGAGGGATCCAACGGCAACCGGTCGCCGAGTCTCCGTCGCGTCAGGTCGGCAACTGGTCGCATCGCCAGGAGGTCCCTGCGCACGCCCGTGCGATTGAAGACCACCAGCGCAGGTCGCCCTCCAGGCAGTACGGCCCGGTGCGACTGGGTAAACGGACCGACCCTGACCGGGACCTCCTCGAACTCGATGAACAGTCGCTCCAGCGTGTTGCCAAGCTCCCTCTCTACGTAAGCCCGCGCCTCGGCAAAGGCGATCGGCTTCGCCACGACCCTGGCGCGTCCAAGCTCGGCCGCGACGTCTGGTGGAATCAGATCGCGGCGCATAGAGAGGAAGCGGCCAAGCTCCGCGAACGTCGGGCCCAGCTCTTCGAGGGAGAAGCGTAGCCTCGTGCCCACCCTCCCCGGCTCTTCCCTGCGGCGGCCAGGCGACAGACGTCTCCTGAACACGAAGCCGAAACCGTAGCGCGCCCCGACACGGGCGATCCTGCCCACCCTGCGGGCCGGGCTCTCAGGCAGATCCCGCGAGACCCTCTCCATGGACAGAGCATATCAGCTTGTCAGCACGCTCCGGCTTACGCCTCCACTTGTCAGCACGGCGGCTCCGCCGCCTTGTCAGCCACTCAGCCTGGACTTGCGTACGCGAAAGCTGAATTGCTGATAACCTGAAGCCTGAAACCTAGCGACGAAGGAGCGACAAGTGCGGTACATCCACACCTGCTACAGGGTCCTGGATCTCGACCGGAGCATAGATTTCTATACGAACAAGCTTGGGCTGGAGCTCGCCCGCAAGACGCCCATCGGCGATGACGCGACCAACGCCTTCTTCGCCGTGCCTGGCGATCCCGAACCTCGGCTGGAGCTTACCCTCAACCACGACCAGGACGAGCCCTACGAGCTCGGCACCGGCTACAGCCACGTCGCCTTCGCCGTCGAAGACCTCGACGCCCTGGCGGATAAGCTCGAAGAAGCCGGCGGCGTGGACTTCGAGAGCAAGCCCCACGCCATGGGCAGCGGGACGAGAATCTTCTTCGTCAAGGATCCCGACGGCTACAGAATCGAGTTCATAGAACGCCAGTAACAACTTTTCGGGCTACTGACAACGCCGTACGCACGACGAGCCGCCAGCAATCAGCGAGAACAAAAAGCTGAAATGCTGAAATGCTGACCAGCGCGAGTTACTGAAGGGTCTAACCCTTCAGTAACTCGCTAAAGTACGCCCGCACCAGGGCCGACAAATATGTCGTGCGCACGATACGGTCGAACATTGCCCGCGTTTATGAGGACGAGCGTGGCTACACACTGCCGGAGATCCTGACGGCCGTA
>Ga0126311_10000831_pt1 | contig 14400 bp, 5 predicted proteins | sample Plot61_FD_92539 | JGI IMG/M metagenome (GOLD analysis project Ga0126311, IMG submission 92539) | Serpentine soil microbial communities from UC McLaughlin Reserve, CA, USA - Plot61 | ecosystem: Environmental > Terrestrial > Soil > Grasslands | place: USA: UC McLaughlin Reserve, Lake County...
GAGGTGCTCGAGCTGTGGGCGAGCGAGCGGGCGCAGGCGGCGTCGCCGTGGGTCCGGGAGGCGTCGGTTCGCGTTCAGGTCCGGCTCGAGCGGGAGCTCTCGCAGGCGGCGGGGACGCGCGACCACCAGGGTGTCGTCGCCTGGTGCGAGCCGTATCGCTACGCCGACGCGTACGAGCTCGCCGACCGCGAGCGCCCGCTGCTCGTCTGCCTCGACCAGGTCACCGACCCGCGCAACCTCGGCGCTGCCTGCCGCAGCGCTGAGGCGGCGGGCGCGACGGGCGTCGTCGTCCCGGCGCACGGGGCGGCGCGCGTGACGCCGGTCGTCGTGCACGCGTCGGCCGGCGCCGTGGAGCACCTTCCCGTCGCGGTGGTGCCGAATCTCGCCCGCTACCTCGCCGACGTGAAGCGGCCCGACCTCTGGGCCTGGGCCGCCGTGACCGAGCCCGACGCGACGCCGCTCTGGGAGGCGCAGCTCGACGACGGCGTCGCGCTCGTCCTCGGCGCCGAGGGCAAGGGTGTGCGACCGCTGGTGCGCAAGACGTGCGACGCGGCCGTCTCGATCCCGCTCGTCGGCGAGGTCGAGTCGCTCAACGTGAGCGCCGCGGCGTCCGTCCTCCTGTACGAGGCCCTGCGGCAGCGGCGCCGCGCCGAGCAGCACCTGGCGCGTGCCTGACCCGACGCTCTACCTCTTCGACGGCTACAACCTCCTCCACGCCGGCGCGTTCGCCGACGTCCGAGAGCTGCGGGACCGGTTGGCGAGCTTCGTGGCGGTGCACGGTGCTCGCGGGGTGCTCGTCTTCGACGGCGTGGGTACCGACGAACGGCACGGGCCGCTCGAGGTCCGGTACGCGCCGCACGCCGACGCCGTACTGGAGCGGCTGGCCGCCGAGCATCGCGACCGCGAGCGGGTCTGCCTCGTCTCCTCGGACCAGGCCGTGCGTGGCACGTCCGGTCAGGAGGTCTCGAAGCTTGCGTCGGCGGCGTTCCTCACCGAGCTCGCTTCGGTCGAGCACGAGGAGGGGCGACGCGCCCCATTGTCGGAGCGGCTGGACGCTGAGACCCGTGCGCGGCTCGAGCGGCTTCGGCGCGGCGGCTGACCCCGCCACGCGAACGTACGTTCGTAGCAGGTTGGGTCCCGCGCAAAGGGGTTGTAACTTGCGGAGGTCCTTGCTATCTTCTCCCTCAACTTGAGGGTGAGGCTTGCTCCGTCGACGCCGCCGACGGATGCCGGAACCATCCGGGCGAAGGGAGAACGCGATGCGTGCTCGGCCAGCGACAGCCGTCCAGCAGCAGGCGAAGGCTCAACGAGAGCTTGAAGATCTCCAACTCGTCCTCCGCGCGCGAAACGGCGACCAGGCTGCTCTCGACGGCCTGATGAGGCGCTACACGGGGTTCGTCCGGCTCAAGGCGAGCTCGTACTTCCTGGCAGGCGGCGAGTCGGAGGACCTCATTCAGGAGGGGCTGATCGGCCTCTACAAGGCCGTGCGCGACTTCCGCTCCGACAAGGAGACGTCGTTCCGGAGCTTCGCCGAGCTCTGCGTCACCCGGCAGATCATCACGGCCATCAAGACGGCGACGCGCTTCAAGCATTCGCCGCTCAACACGTACGTCTCGTTCAGCCACACGCCCGCCGGCCAGGACGGCGACGGCGACTGCACGCTCGGCGACGCGCTCCCCGGGCCGACGGTCAACGACCCGTCGGTTCGCGTGATCTCGACGGAGGAGCTCCAGAGCCTCGTGGGCTGCCTCGGTAGTCGCCTGTCGCCGCTCGAGGCGGACGCGCTGCGGTTCTACCTCGACGGGCTGTCGTACGAGGAGATGGCCGGCGAGCTCGGGTGTGACACGAAAACGATCGACAACGCGCTCCAGCGCGTCAAGCGCAAGATCCTCGCGCACCAGAAGACGCGCGAGGTGCCGGCCTAGGGCCAGCGCCGAGCGCGGTATCCGCGCGCCCCTAAGGGCGGAATGATCGCCGGCTTATGCGGCAGCAAGCTTCACGAGGCGCTCGCTGGCGCGCGGTTGTCATTTCGACGCTTTCGGCCCAATCGCGACACGTTGTCGCGCCTTGTCCCCCGCTATCGTCGCCGCCGAGGGCGGCGGGAACGACTCCCCGCCCTGGGTGGGGTGCGTTCCGGGCTCGCCGCGGCTTGCACAACGCCGTCGGACGCCGCCTACCATGCATCCGCGCCGGAGTAGCTCAGTGGTAGAGCAGTTCCCTTGTAAGGAAAAGGCCGCGGGTTCGAGTCCCGCCTCCGGCTTTCCTTCGTTCGCTCGAGGGATCGCCGATCGAGCTGGCGTTCGGAGCGGTCGACGCGACTGGTTCAGCGGAGCTTCGCGACCGACCAAGACGGGCTGCCTGGCGCGACATGCGTCTCCGAGGAATCGATCAACCCGCTCCTGAAGGCGAGCGCCACCGCCTGCGCCTGACTATGGACGTCGAGCTTGGAGAGGACGTTCTGGATGTGCGTGGAGATCGTCTTCCGGCTGACGGAGAGCTCGCGGCCGATCTCCTTCGGGCTGTAGCCGAATCCGAGCAGCCGTAGGACCTCGAGCTCGCGGCGGGTGAGCGCGTAGGAAGCGACCGGTTCCGCGGCCCCGTCCGCCTCGGAGCGCCCCACGAACCGGTCGACGCGCGCCAGCAGCTCGTCGGGATCGAACGGCTTTACGATGTAGTCGTCGGCGCCTAGCCGAAGCCCGGCGACCCGATCGTACGGTTCGGTGCGCTCGCCCGAGATGAACAGAAGCGGCAGACGGTCCCCGAACTCCGCGCGTAGCTCGCGGCAGACGTCGTAGCCGCTCCTGCCCGGCAAGTGCACGTCGAGGACGACCAGGCTCGGTGGCTCCTCGCGCGCAGCCGCGAGCGCCTCGTCGCCGTCCCCCGCTGAGCGGATGCGGTAGCCGCCACGCGTCAACGTGGTGGAAATCAAGTCACGACAACCGTCGTCGTCGTCGACGACGAGAACCGGTCCCCGATCGATCGCCACAGGACTCCTTCGGCCGCAGAGAATTGATCCGACGCGCTGCCTTTCAGCGAAATTATGCCACTGTTCGCACTAACCGTTTCGCGTCTCATGCCTCGGCGGCGCGCGGTTAAACGGCACTTCCGGGTGTAGACGCTTACTCGCTCTTGCCGAGGCGCGCTCGGGCGGAGGGCGTAGGCGCAGACCGGCCCTTGACCGAGCGAAGAATCGGGCGACGGCCTCTGTTGAGTCCTCGCGTCGACGCATAGCGTGGAAGGCCGCGGCCTTCGCTCGATCGGTCGGCCTCTCCGATGCGGCAAACACCAGTGCAACAATCGTTCCGCGGCGCGCTCGCTCGAAGGAGCTCGCGCTTCGTCGCGGTCACTGCCGGCGTGATTCTCGTGCTCACGGGCGTCGGCGCCCACGCGGCAGCAACGCCGACCGCCCTCCAGCTCAACGGCTCGAGCCAGCACGTCACCTTCGGCGCCGCGCCCGGGCTGCGCGCGACACAGTTCACGCTGGAGACGTGGTTCAAGCGGACCGGCGCCGGTGTCGGGACGGGAACTGGGTCGGGGGGGATCACGAGCGCGATCCCGTTGATCACGAAAGGCCGGGCCGAGGCGGAGACGCCGGCGAACCTGAACATGAACTACTTCCTCGGCATCGACGCGACGAGCGGCAGGCTCGTAGCGGACTACGAGGACACGGCGGGAGGGCTGAATCACCCGGTCACGGGCACGACCGTCGTGACGAGCAACGTCTGGCACCACGCAGCCGTGACCTTCAACGGGACGGCTCTGACGCTCTACTTGGACGGCGTAGCCGACGGCGTCCCCCTAGCGACGACCGCCACCCCGGAGTCGACCTCGATCCAGCACGCGGCCCTCGGCACGGCGATGACCTCGACCGGCGTCGCGGCGGGCTTCTTCCAGGGCATCCTCGACGAGGCGCGCATCTGGAACGTCGCCCGCACGGCGTTCGAGATCAACGGCAGCAGGAGCCAGGAGATCACGTCCGCAGCGGGGCTCGTTGCCCGGTGGGGTCTCAACGAAGGCGCCGGCTCGACGATCGGCGACTCGACGGGCAACCTCAACATCGGGACTGCGGCCGCTAGTCCGACGTGGTCGACGGACGTCCCAACCTTGACGGCGGCGCCGGCATGGAACGCCGGCCTCTACCTCGGCGGCGTGAGCGGCTATGTGACGTTCGGCGCCGCGCCCTCGCTCGGCGCCTCGCAGTTCACGCTCGAGACGTGGTTCAAGCGGACCGGCGCAGGAGCCGGCCAGCAGACGGGCACCGGTGGGCTTGCGAGCGCCGTGCCGCTGGTCACGAAGGGGCGCAACGAGGCGGAAGGCTCCAACCTCGACATGAACTACTTCCTGGGCATCGACACGGCGTCGAACCATCTCGCCGTCGACTTCGAGGAGGGCGCGGCGGGCGCGACCCCGGGTCAGAACCATCCGCTGATCGGCGGCACCGAGGTCACCAACAACGTCTGGCATCACGCCGCCGCGACCTACGACGGTCAGACGTGGAGGATCTACCTCGACGGTGCGCTCGACGGCACGTTGCCAGTCGGGCAGCCGGCGCGCTCCGACTCGATCCAGCATGCCGCGCTGGGCACGGCGATGACCTCGACGGGCATCGCCGGCGGCTTCTTCCAGGGCGTGCTGGACGAGGCGCGCATCTGGAACTACGCGCGCACGCAGACGCAGATCCAGGCGACGAAGGACTTCGAGGTCTCGTCGGGTTCCGGCGTCGTCGGCCGCTGGGGGCTGAACGAGGGCGGGGGCACCTCGGCGGCCACCTCCTTCGGCGTCGCGACCGGCACGATCAACAACGCGGGCTGGGTCGCAGGAGCGCCGGTCACCCCCGGCGGGGACGCGACTCCGCCGGCGCAGCCGCAAGGCCTCGCGGCGACGGCGGGCAACGGGTCGGTCTCGCTGAGCTGGACCCCGAACACCGACGCCGACCTCCGCGGCTACAACCTCTACCGCTCCACGTCGAGCCCGGTGTCGACGAGCGGCACGCCGGTCAACGGCGGCACCCCCCTCGGCGCGGCCAGCTATACCGACAACGGCGTCTCGAACGGCACGACCTATTACTACGCCGTCGTCGCGGTCGACAACTCGTGGAACGCGTCCCCGCCGTCCGCCGAGGCGAGCGCGACGCCGCAGGCCCCGGCCGGCCCGCACGCGCTGTCGTTCAACGGCTCGAGCCAGTACGTGACGATGGGGCCGGCGGCGGGGCTGGGCGCGGCGCAGTTCACCTTGGAGACGTGGTTCCGGCGGACGGGCGCGGGGGTCGGGACGAGCACGGGCAGCGGAGGCATCGCGTCGGCGGTGCCGCTGGTGACCAAGGGGCGGGCGGAGGCCGAGACGCCGGCGAACCTGAACATGAACTACTTCCTCGGCATCGACGCAGCGAGCGGCAAGCTCGTGGCCGACTTCGAGGACACGACGAACGGCGGCAATCACCCGGTCAGCGGCTCGGCGGTGATCTCGCAGAACGTCTGGCACCACGCGGCGGCGACCTTCGACGGCTCGTACTGGCGGCTGTACCTGGACGGGGTCCTGGACGCGAAGCTGGCCGTCTCGGCGACGCCGGAGTCCTCGTCGATCCAGCACGCCGCGCTGGCGTCGGCCTTGACCTCGAACGGCACCGCGGCCGGCTTCTTCCAGGGCGACCTGGACGAGGCGCGGATCTGGAATTCCGCCCGCACCGGCGCCCAGCTCCGCGCGGCGCGCAATGGCCAAATCACGTCTGCCGCGGGCCTCGTGGGCCGCTTCGGCATGAACGAGGGCTCCGGCGCGACGGTCGGCAACTCGGCCGGGACGCCGAACGGGACGGCGGTCGGTTCGCCGGCGTGGATCGAGGGCTACGGCTTCCCGCAGGACACGAGCGCGCCGGCGGCGCCGCAGGGCCTGGCCGCCTCGCCCGACGACGGCAGCGCCAACCTGACCTGGGCCGCCAACGGCGAGCCGGACCTGGCCGGCTACAACCTCTACCGCTCGACGTCGACGCCGGTCGACACGAGCGGCACGCCGGTCAACGGCCCCGATCTCCTCCAGGGCACGAGCCACAGCGACACGGGGCTCGCGAACGGCACCACCTACTACTACGCGCTAGTCGCGGTAGACGGCTCGGACAACCGCTCGGCGGCCTCCAACCAGGCGAGCGTGACGCCGGCGCCGGGCGATCCGGTGCTCGTGGGCGCCGGCGACGTCGCGGTCTGCGGCAGCTCGAACGACGAGGCGACCGCGGACGTCCTGGAGACGATGCCCACCGCGCGTGTCTTCACGATCGGCGACAACGTCTACGACAACGGGTTGCTCACCGAGTTCAACAACTGCTACGCGCCGTCGTGGGGCCGCGCAGGCATCAAGCCGCGGACGCGTCCCGCCGCCGGCAACCACGACTACGGCAACGGCGCGAACAGCGGCGACGGCTACTTCGACTACTTCAACGGCGCCGGCAACTTCAGCGGCCCCGCCGGCGACCGGGACAAGGGCTACTACAGCTACGAGGTCGGCGACTACTGGCACGTCGCCGTGCTGAACAGCGAGTGCGGCATCGACGCCTCCTGCTCGATGACGGCGCAGGCGACCTGGCTGCGCAGCGACCTGGCCGCGAACGACTCGAAGAACGTCATCGGCATCCTCCACCGGCCGCGCTGGACCTCCGGCCCAACCAGGCCGGGCGACACGCGCCAGCAGCCGCTCTGGCAGGCGCTCTACGACTACGGCGCCGACCTCGTCCTCTCGGGGCACGACCACGACTACGAGCGCTTCGCCCCCCAGGACGACACCGGCCAGGCCGACCCCGAGTTCGGTATGCGCGAGATCGTGGTCGGCACCGGCGGTGCCTCGCTCAGCGGCTTCGGCACCGTCGCCGCCAACAGCGAGGTACGCAACAACAACACCTGGGGCGTCATCAAGCTGACGCTCCACCAGTCGAGCTACGACTGGCGGTTCCTCCCGGCCGGAAGTGGGACGTTCACCGACTCGGGCAGCCAGGCGACCCACGCGGCGCCGCCGAACGCGCCCCCGATCGCGACGGTGACGCTCAGCCCGGCGCCGCCGAAGACGAACGACACGCTGACCGCGACGGCGACGAAGAGCGATGCCGACGGGCAGGCGGTCTCGCTGACCTATGTGTGGAAGGTCAACGGCACGACGAAGCGGACGTTCACGAGCGCGACCGCACTTACCGACACGTTCAACCTCGCGACGGCAGGGAACGGCGACCGCGGCGACGTCGTCCGGGTCGAGGTGACGCCGAACGACAGCATCACCGACGGCGGCACCGCCTCCGATCAGGTCGCCGTCGCCAACTCGGCGCCGGTGTTCTCGCAGGACCTCCAGGGTCGGACCAACCCGGAAGGCGACGAGATCACGATTCCGTCGCCCGCCACGGACGCCGATTCCGAGACGCTGACGTACGGCGCGACCAACCTTCCGCCCGGGCTCTCGATCGATACCGGCACGGGCACGATCAGCGGCACGATCGACGCCGGCGCGGCGAGCGGCAGCCCGTACGCCGTCAGCGTGACCGCGACGGACGGCACCGCGACGGCGACCGACACCTTCAGCTGGACGGTCACGCACACGAACCGAGCACCGGTCGTCGACTCGGCCACGATCGACCAGGCCTCCCCGAAGACCAACGACACGCTCACCGTCTCCGTCACGGCGCACGACGACGACAACGACACGCTCACGTACGCGTACCAGTGGACGAAGAACGGCCTCGAACTCTCCGGCGCAACCTCGTCCACGCTGGACCTGGCCACCCCCGGAAACGGCGACAAGGGCGATGCGATCGCCGTACACGTGACGGCCAACGACAGCCGGACGGACAGCGCCCCGACGACGTCGTCGCCGGTGACCGTCGTCAATAGCGACCCGCAGTTCAACCAGAACCTGGGCGACCGGTCCAATCAGGAGGGCGCGACGGTCTCGCTCTCGGCCGGCGCCACCGACGCCGACGGCGACTCCCTCACGTACGAGGAGACCGGCCTGCCGGGCGGCCTGTCGATCGACTCGAGCACCGGACTCATCAGCGGCACGATCACCGAGACGGCGACCGAGGGCAGTCCATACGCGGTGACGATCACCGTTCGCGACGGGGCCGCGGTCGACGCGACCGACACGTTCACGTGGACGGTGACGCCGCTCCCGCCGGGCGCCCCGCAGGGTCTGAGCGCGACCGCGGGCGACGGCTCGGTGTCGCTCAGCTGGACCGCGAACAGCGAGCCGGACCTCGCCGGCTACAACGTCTACCGGTCGACGTCCAGCCCGGTCCCGACGACGACGCCGCTCAACGGCAGCCTCCTGACCTCGCCGAGCTACCTCGACACGACCGCCGTCAACTACACGACCTACTTCTACGTCGTCAAAGCCGTCGACACAGCGGGGGCGGCATCCACGGCCTCGAACGAGGCGAGCGCGACGCCGCACGGCGCTCAGAACGCCCTCCAGTTCAACGGCACCAACCAGTACGTGACGATGGGACCGGCTGCCGCTCTCGGCGCGGCGCAGTTCACGTTGGAGACGTGGTTCCGGCGGACGGGGGCCGGGGTGGGGACGAGCACCGGGAGCGGCGGCGTGACGGCGGTGCCGCTGGTCACGAAGGGCAGGGCGGAGGCGGAGACGCCCGCGAACCTGAACATGAACTACTTCCTGGGGATCGACTCCTCGGCGGGCGTGCTCGTGGGCGACTTCGAGGACACGACGAACGGCGGCAACCACCCAGTGACCGGCTCGGCGGTGATCTCGCAGAACGTGTGGCATCACGCGGCGGCGACCTTCGACGGCTCGTACTGGCGGCTGTACCTGGACGGGGTGCTGGACGCGAAGCTGGCGGTCTCGGCGACGCCGGAGGCATCCTCGATCCAGCATGCGGCGCTGGCGTCGGCGCTGAACTCGAGCGGCGTCGCGGCAGGCTTCTTCCAGGGTCAGCTCGACGAAGCGAGGATCTGGAGCTACGCGCGTGTGGGAGACCAGATCCGCGCGGCGCGCGACGCGGAGATCGATTCGGCAGCCGGGCTCGTCGGCCGCTTCGGCCTCGACGAGGGAACCGGCACGACGGCCGGCAACTCGGCCGGCGCGCCCGGCGGCACGCTCGTCAACGGGCCGTCCTGGATCAGCGGCTACGGCTTCTTCGAGGACGGCACCGCGCCTGCCGCGCCGAGTGGATTCACGGCCTCGGGCGGCGACGGCGAGGTCACCCTCAGCTGGACGGCGAACGGTGCGGCCGATCTCGCGGGCTACGACCTCTACCGCTCGACGTCGACCCCGGTGGACACGAGCGGGACGCCGCTCAACGGCTCGGATCTCCTCCGGACCACGAGCTACGCCGACCCGGGCCTCACCAACGGCACGACCTACTACTACGCGCTCGTCGCCGTCGACGGCGCGAACAACCGATCGGCCGCCTCGCAGGCGAGCGCGACGCCCCGCCCGGCTTCGCATGCGCTCTCGTTCAACGGCTCGAGCCAGTACGTGACGATGGGGCCGGCGGCGGCCCTGGGCGCGGCGCAGTTCACGTTGGAGACGTGGTTCCGCCGGACGGGCGCTGGCCTGGGCACGAGCACGGGCAGCGGCGGCGTGACGGCGGTGCCGTTGGTGACGAAGGGCAGGGCAGAGGCGGAGACGCCCGCGAACCTGAACATGAACTACTTCCTGGGGATCGACTCCTCGGCGGGCGTGCTGGTGGCCGACTTCGAGGACACGACGAACGGCGGCAATCACCCGGTCAGCGGCTCCACCGTGATCTCGCAGAGCGTCTGGCACCACGCGGCGGCCACCTTCGATGGCTCGTACTGGCGGCTGTACCTGGACGGCGTGCTGGAGACGAAGCTGGCGGTCGCGGCGACGCCGGAGTCCTCGTCGATCCAGCACGCCGCGCTGGGCTCGGCGCTGACGTCCAACGGCACCGCGGCCGGCTTCTTCCAGGGCGACCTGGACGAGGCGCGCATCTGGAGCTCTGCCCGCAGTGGCGCCCAGCTGCGGTCCTCGAGGAACAGCGAGCTCGCTTCGGCTCCGGGCTTGCTCGCCCGCTTCGGGATGAACGAGGGCTCCGGCTCGACGGTGGGCAACTCGGCCGGCACGCCCAGCGGCACCGCGGTCGGCTCGCCGACCTGGATCGCCGGCTACGGCTTCCCGCAGGACACGACCGCGCCCGCGGCGCCCCAGAATCTCGCGGCCTCGCCCGACGACGGGAGCGCCAACCTGACGTGGAATGCGAGCGGCGGGACGGATCTGGCCGGCTACAACCTCTACCGCTCCACCTCGAGCCCCGTCTCCACCACTGGCACCCCCGTCAACGGGACCGACCTGCTCCAGGGCACGAGCTACAGCGACACGCAGCTCACGAACGGCACGACCTACTACTACGCCCTGGTCGCCGTCGACGGCTCCGACAACCGCTCGCCGCCCTCGGCCGAGGCCAGCGCGACCCCGGCGCTCGGCGATCCGGTGCTGGTGGGGGCGGGGGACATCGCCGTCTGCGGCTCGCCGAACGACGAGGCGACGGCCGATCTGCTCGACACCATGCCGTCGGCGGCGGTCTTCGCCGGTGGCGACAACGTGTACGAGAACGGGCTGCTCACCGAGTTCCAGCAGTGTTACGGGCCGTCGTGGGGCCGCCCGGGGATCAAGCCGCGCACGCGCCCGGTTGCCGGCAACCACGAATACGGCAACGGCGCGAACAACGGCGACGGCTACTTCGACTACTTCAACGGCATCGGGAGCTTCACCGGCCCGGCGGGCGACCGCGACAAGGGTTACTACAGCTACGACATCGGCGATTACTGGCACGTCGTCGTCCCGAACACCGAGTGCGGGATCGACGCGGCCTGCTCGATGGCCGCCCAGGTCGATTGGCTCCGGGCCGACCTTGCCGCGAACAGGTCGAAGAACGTCATCGCGACCTGGCACCGGCCGCGCTGGACGTCCGGAGCGACGCGGCCGGGCGACACGCGCCAGCAGGCGCTCTGGCAGGCGGTCTACGAATACGGGGCCGAGCTCGTGCTCGTTGGGCACGACCACCACTACGAGCGCTTCGCGCCCCAGAACGCCAGCGGTCAGGCCGACCCGGTGTACGGCGTGCGCGAGATCATCGTGGGGACGGGCGGCGCCAGCTTCACGGGAGCCGGCTCTACGGCGGTCGCGAACAGCGAGGTGCGAAACGGCAACACGTACGGCGTCCTGAAGCTGAGACTGCACCCGTCGAGCTACGACTGGCAGTTCATCCCCACCGCCGGAGGAACGTTCACGGACTCGGGCACGAGCGCGACCCACGTGGCTCCGAGCGTTCCACCGGTCGTCGACTCGGTCGTCATCGACCAGACCAGCCCGAGGACGAATGACACGCTGACCGCGACCGTGACGAGCCACGACGCGAACGGCGACCCGATCACGTACGCGTACCAGTGGACGAAGAATGGCGTCGACATCGCAGGCGCAACTGCGGCGACGCTGAACCTGGCGACGGCCGGTAACGGAAACAAGGGCGACTCCATCGCGCTTCGAGTCACGGCGAGCGACGGAACAAGCACGAGCGCGCCCCGGACGTCGAGCTCGGTGGTCGTGCAGAACTCTCCGCCCACGGCGACCGTGTCGCTGAACAACCACACGCCCGGCACGAACGCGCTTCTCACCGCGACGGCCACGCGGGCGGATGCAGACGGCGACACCGTGACGCTCACGTACGTATGGAAGGTGAACGGGGTCGTCCGCAAGACCACCTCGGCGTCGACATCCTCGACCGACACCTTCGACCTCTCCCAGCCCGGCAACGGGGACGCCGGCGACACGATCACCATCGAGGTGACGCCGTTCGACGGCAGCGCCAGCGGAGCCGTCGCCAACGACGCGGCTGTCGTCGACGCTGCACCCGGCGCTCCGTCCGGACTGACGACGGCGCTCTCAACGACGGCGGTGGCGCTCGACTGGGCGGACAACCCGGAGAGCGACCTCGCGGGCTACAACGTCTATCGCTCGAGCGCCGAGGGCGGTTCGTACACGAAGCTCAACGGCGCACTGCTCGTGGCCTCGACGTACCGTGACACGAGCGCTCCGGTTCAGGCGACCTCCTACTACCGCGTGACCGCGGTCGACACCGGCGGCAGCGAGTCGGCGGCAGCGACGATCTCCGTCTTCCGCCCAATCGCGTTCCGGGCGGCGGCGACAGCACAGGGCAACAACCTCACGGCGCTCACGCTCTCTCGCCCCGCAGGCGTCGTTGTCGGCGACGCGCTCGTCGCGGTGCTGGACGAACGCGGCACGGCGACGATCACGGCGCCGAGCGGGTGGAGCCTCGTCCGCGCCGACACCAACGGAACGGCCCTGCGGCAGGCCGTCTACGTCCGGATCGCCCAGGCGACGGAGCCAACCGCGTACACGTGGACGTTCGCGAGCGCGCAGGGTGCGACCGGCATCGTTCTCGCGTACGCCGGCGTGAACGCCGCTGCGCCGATCGACGGTTCCAGTGGCCGCGTGAACGCGAGCTCCACGTCCATCTCGACGCAACCGCTCGTCACCACCGCGCCGGGCGCCGCCGTGCTCGGGCTGTTCGGAACGGCGGTCAACTCGTCGATCTCGCCCCCGGCGGCGATGACCGAACAGGCCGAGGTCGCGCTGACAGGGAAACAGAAGGCCGAGAGTGAAGCCGCCGACCTGATCCAGCTGCTGGCCGGATCGACCGGCGGCGTGACGGCGACCGCGGCGGCGGCTGCGGCCAATATCGGCCAGCTGGTCGCGCTCCGGCCTGCGAACGTCCAGCCGCCCATCGACACCGAGCCGCCGACAGTGCCGACCGGCGTCACCGCGACGCCGATCTCGTCGACCCGAATCGACGTCTCGTGGACGGCTTCCCTCGACAACGTTGCGGTCGATCACTACGAGCTGTACCGCGACGGCACCCGCGTCGCGACGCCGACCGGCACGTCCTCCAGCGACGTCGGACTGACGGCGGGGACTACCTACTCATACACCGTGAGGGCCTTCGACGCGGCCGGTAACGCGTCACCGTTGTCGGATCCGGCGCCGGCCACGACCCCGACGAGCCCGCCGCCCGCGATCGCCTTCCGCGCTGCGTCGACCGGGGCAACGAAGAGCGGCACGACGCTGACGATCGCTCGGCCGACTGGCTCCCAGGCGGGCGACGTGCTCGTCGCGTCGCTGGACCTGACCGGTACGCCGGTCGTCACGGCGCCGTCGGGCTGGACGCTCGTGCGCCGCGACGAGGCCGGCACGACGCTCACGCAGGTTGCCTACGTCCGCGTCGTCGGATCGAGCGAGCCGACGAGCTACGCCTGGACCTTCAGCACCACGCAGGTTGGTTCCGGCGTCGTCCTCGCCTACTCCGGCGTCGACAACGCCGCTCCCGTCGCCGGCTCGAGCGGTCAGGCAAACGCCAGCTCGGCGTCGATCACGGCGCCCTCCGTCGACGTTCCTTCGGCCGCGTCGCGCCTCGTGTCGCTCGTCGGGATTCGCGTCAACGCGACGATCACGCCGCCCGCCGGAATGACCGAGCGAGGAGAGATAGCGGCCGGCACGGGTGGATCGAAGAACGTGAGCGAGGCGAGCGACGCGGCGGTCGGCGCCGGAGCGACGGGCAGCCGCACGTCGGTGGCGTCGAGGGCGGGCGTGAGCGTCGGTCAGCTCGTCGTCCTGCGACGTTCGCCGTAGCCAGGTCGGGGGATTCGGCCTGCAGATGCGCTCGGCGGCGTCCTCGCTTGTCACCTCGAGCGCGCCGGGGTCACGGGGCGCCCGTCGAAGCACGTCGACGAGGGTCTCGAGCCGCTTGGGGTAGGTGGTCTCGAGCTCGATGCGCCCAGTCCGACGCTCTGGACGCCGACTTCCTCGACCTCGCCCTCGTCTTCAGGCCACCGTCATGCTCACCTCGCTCGCGCCGTCAGACGGCGTCGCCTCAGGGAGGTCGGTGCTATCCCGCGCTCGGACGTTTCGCGCGTCCGCCCCCCGAGCACGTCGAGCCGAAACGACGAAGGAGGCAGCGGTGACGCAGTACGAGCAGGAGAACGATCTGGGCCGCGGCGGCGGCGAGGTCGACGACGAGACGATGGACGCGGCCGGGGAGGACGGAGCCGAGCGGCGGGGCAGCACGAACGCCGGCGACGAAGGTCCGCTCGGTGACGAAGGCGCCGATCAGCCGTGGGCGAAGACGTCGAGCGGCGACGTCGACAACCCCGAGCTGTAACTCGCGCGCTTCGACTACGCCCGCAACGCAGCGTCGAGATCCGCCCAGAGCGCCTCGACGTCCTCGAGGCCGACGCTGAGGCGGACGAGGTTGTCCGGCACACGGTCACCTTCCCAGCGGGCTCGCGTCTCCAGCACCGACTCGACGCCCCCGAGGCTCGTCGCATTCCGGATCAGGCGCGTCGACGTCTCGACGCGCCGCGCCGCGTCGGCTCC
>Ga0126311_10000832_pt1 | contig 14386 bp, 7 predicted proteins | sample Plot61_FD_92539 | JGI IMG/M metagenome (GOLD analysis project Ga0126311, IMG submission 92539) | Serpentine soil microbial communities from UC McLaughlin Reserve, CA, USA - Plot61 | ecosystem: Environmental > Terrestrial > Soil > Grasslands | place: USA: UC McLaughlin Reserve, Lake County...
AGTTGATGTTGATCGGCTCACCTTGCAGGCCGAGAGCGGAGAATGATTGAACTCTATCTCCCGGTTTCAAGACTTTCGGCTGAGCCTTCTCCAGTTGGCTACGCATCTGAAGATTCTGTCTTACGAGTAATATGTTGAGTACGGCGAGTGGGATTAATATTGCCCAGAGAGCTTTGGATGGTATTTTAATCGCGGGCACTGTGAAAATCTTCATTACACCAGCTCCGGTCAATTTATTGTTTTGCTTTTTGAACTGCATCTTTGCTGGTTACAATGACTCCTGTGGCTGAGCCGAAAAGGGCAGTTGCTTTGAACTCTGGACGCTGCAATCCGCTGGCGAGGTTGAATGTCCCAATCTCATCTTTTACTACCATGTGCTGGAAAATAGGAATAAGACTCCAGGCTATGTCGAGTACGGATTTGCGGTAAGCCTTCCTAGAATCGCTGTCCGGCCTATCTTCAATCTTCGGCTGCGGAATGTTGTTAATGACCTTGATAGCTGCCAGCGCCATCTCAGGTACTCTCACCTCATCCACCTTTGTAAACGCTCCAGTCATACTAAGGAGCGCTATCGCTTTGTCGCTTCGGTTTTCCAAAGGGTCGAGCAATTTAACGGCTTCATTCATCGTCTCTCGTGCTCGCGTCGTGTCTTTCGAGTTGAAAAAATAAAGCGCGATCATTCGTAGTGCATATGCGCGATTCACGGGCGAGGTGATCTTTGAAGCCCCGTAGTTGGCAAGTTCCGAGTCTTTCTTGTCGAGAGCGCCACGAACTACATCGCTCAGGAATTGGTCATGCCACAAGCCGAAATTAGGATCAATGGATTTACTCGGAACTATGTCAGCAGCCATCTTAAAACGATCTTTGCTTAATGCAAGCTGGGCCGCCTCTATATATAAACTTCCTTTTACAGATTCATCAGTGCTGGTATCGGCTTCGATTATGAGTTGATTGAGCGGGTCTGTGCTCTGGTTTACTCTGGCTCTCATAGCGTCTCGATCAAGTACCGCCTGCGGAATGCGGGGAGTGAGCGAAGCCATCAAGCTGCGGGCGCGCGGGTAAAGCTGGGGCACCGTTGTCTCGATTCTTGGAATCAGGTTTTCAAGTAATAAATAGATATCATTGAGTTGAGTCTGAGATGAAAAGCTGCTCGAACCTTGAGCCTGTTGTGCGATGCTTGTTTCGATCACGCTGATGCTGACACTAAGATAACGTGCCTTCAATTCTGTTGGGGTATCATCCTTAAGATAAAATCTTAGTAAGCTCAAGAGCGCGCGCGCAGAGATAGCGCCCGGATTTTGCTCTTCAATCATTAGCAGTCCCACAAGCATTTGCGGAAGCTGCGGAGCGCGATCCGCTTCTAATCGGCTTAGAAAATAGATCAGCCTTTCTTCGAGATTCCGCCCATTCTTGATGGCACGGTAAATAGTCTCAATGGCGGGTGCAACTCCTTCCTTAGAATCGAGCAGGGAATAAGCTATACCGAACTCATCAGTCTTATTAGCCTGTTCGGGTTTGTTCTGCTTTTCGAAGCGAGCAACTAAACCCGGCGCATGCAGTTTGGCCAGGGCCATCAGATCACGGCGGAACATATTTGCATATAGATCGGGTAAATCTTTTTCATTAGATTCCAGATCATTGAGCGCATCCGCGATAATACTCTCGACCACGCCCTCGATTTCTTTCACGTTCCTGCTCACCAGGTGATTTGCCAGGCGTAGTCGAAGGAAGATGCGTATTGCAGGCTCATCTATTGATTTGATCTGATCAGGTAATTGATTGACAGCGAAGACCGTGCGCTGGCGGACAGAATCGTCGGTTTGTGGCGATACCTGTTGCTCGGAATGTAGTGTCGCGCTGTTTATTACCAGGAAGCTAGTAAGAATAATATTGAGCATTACCCTTTCCTTCGATATTGGAATTTCAATTCCAAAGCTTGTGAAGTACACCTTTATTAATCAACCACCGGTTAGGCAGTTTGTTCCAGTTTAAGGCAAATTGAAATAATTCTGTTTGTACCTCAAACCTCTAAATAATAGCGATGGAATCAAGGCTTGCTAGATACCTTGCTCCATTAATGCTGCTTCTTTCATCAAGCTCGGAACCAGACCCGAGGCTTATACTCTCGTCATGCCACTGTTTTCTCACCAAGTTGGCTAGAAGTCATCCCAAAACTCTTTTTAAGGTGATAAGAGCACAAGCCATATGAACGAAAGCCGCAAATATCTGGCGCTCCTCTCGTATCTCGCTACAAGCTTGCGGAACGTCTGCAACCAAGATTTACTTCGCTCTATGATCCATCTGCGCTTGTATCTCCTCATCTTCCGCCCGTCTTGATGCGTCGCCACCGTGTTGTTCGACCTCGCCGGGATGATCGGCTCTATCCCTCTCTTCACAAGCATTGCTCGCACAGGGTTGGAGTCATATCCTCGATCTCCAATCAGTCGATGCGGCTTGCCTCGCTTCCATTTGCCTGTCTTTACTCTCACGCTCGCAAGTGTCGCTTCGACCAACTTCATCTCCGAGGGGGAAGCCTCCTCTAGGTGTACTCCGATCGGAGTACCCGCGCCATTGGCCAGTACTATAAGCTTTGTTCCCTTGCCGCTTTTAGTCTTCCCGACCAGCGGGCCCCTTTTTTAGCACGTATGAACATGCCGTCGATGAAGCACTCATCCCAGCGGACTTTCTGCCGGTCCGATAGCTGGTTGAGGAAGGCCCGCCAAAGGTTTAACAGCACATCGGTTTCTGCCCACTCACTGAGGCGGCGATGGCCAGAACTCTGGGATGACTTCTAGGTCCTAAGGCAATATCGGTTGATAGTCGCCTCCCCCGCCTCCCCCACCACCGCTTCTGGGACATAGGCTATCAGTGGTAACTCCATCGAAAGTAGCTGAGCAGCCAACGCCGTTAGTAGCGCTACAACTGTTTCCGGTGCAGCTTACGGTCCTTCCTCCGGCACATTCTGCCACACAGGTCGCTGCGAATGCAGTTATCGGAGTAGAGAGCACCCAACAGCTCATAATGATCAAACTAAGAAACATGGAGAACAACACACCTTGAAAAGTTTTTTTTCACTTTGGGCTCCTCCTGAGCATTTTAATTCTCAGTAATATATACTCCAAATGCTAAGGGGTCAAGCGCATACATTATCTTTTGCTTAACTCTCTTAGATTTGCGAGCTTTCTGCTTTTTCAGCAGCTAATTCAGTAAGGATGTTATGATCCGGACTTAAAATTGATTTTTATTAACTTGATAAGTCTCGGGCTGGTCTACCCAATAAACAATAATCTCTTAACCTGTCAGTTGTTACGGCTCATACTATCGAGACAGCCTGCCACAGAAATGGCAATTCCCAGAGTAGTCATATAGAGTTACCTGGAGTGGATTAGATTTGTAGATTTTTAGGAGCCTCTAACACCAGTGCTTTCTAGGATGGATCCAACCCTGTCCCCGCCTTTCCACGAGATTGGGGCCATGCCGTTCTGTTTGGAGTTATTCAGCAAAGAGTCACAGATAAGTGCAGTTAATCTCTACGGTGTATCCGGCCAACGGCAGCGCGGCATTGACTTGATCGCTTATCACAATGACAACAAAAGCATAGAAGTCGGGCAATGCAAGTGCTACAGGAAGTTTACTGTCGCGGATGTCAGAACAAGCTCGAAAGATTTTTGGGACCATTGGGATCATTGGAAGGCTCAGAACATCCGCCGCTTCATTCTATTCGTAGCCTGTGAATTGGACGAAACACAGGTGAATGATGAAATCCAAAAGCAGAGAGAAGAATTCGCGAACCACAGTATTATCTACGAGGCGTGGGGTGCCACACAACTTTCCATTAAACTTGAACCCCATCCCAATATCGTCAGGAAGTACACACAGTCCGAAGAGTGGATCCAGAAAATATGCGGGCTGTCTGCGAGTGGATTTGCCTTATCATCAGAGCAAAACATCCGATTAAATCTTGTTATTGACGCCGCAGGCGCGCAAATAGAAAAGTTGTCCTCGAAGTTATCCGAGAATGCGGCATTAGAGTACGAAAGAGCAAGGGAGCTGTACAGGCAGGGGCAAGAGAAAGCAGCTTACTCGCAGCTGCGCGCAATGCGGGAGGATCATACGTGGCCCAATCTCGATAATCGGTTAAGAGCCCGAATGCTTAGGACGCTTGCGTCATACACTTTAAATCTTGACAGGGATGCCAAAACTGCGGAAAGGCTTGCCGAAGAGGCGTCTAAAATTGACCCCAACGCGAATGATACCGCAATCCGTGCTCTAATGAAGTATCACTCTGAAGGACCCAAAGCTGCTCTGTCCCAGATTGACAAGGTAGTAGACACCGATTTGTTTAACCTCCACTTAGCAATCCTTTCTGAGCTTGGACGTTACGATGACATAATTACCCAAATTGCAAGCAAGCCTGAGAAAATTGCAGAGAATGCAGACACTAAGAGCTTTCATGCTCAAGCGATGCTTGGGAATGGCGACCTGGTTGGTGCCAGAATACTTATTGAACAGGGTATTGCTGAAAAACCACAGTGGGTCAATGTTAAATTAAACGCAGGGCTTATCTATTACTATAGTGCGCTACTGCCTGGCGCAGTACCGGAACGGATCATTTCTTGGCCAGATATAATTGATTGGGCTTATATTAAGCAGGATAAAGACAGCCTCAAGCACCTGCGTAATGCGGAGGCATTGTTTAATGACCTTCTCGCGACCACAGAAAAGGACGATCACCAGCACAACTTTTTCAGAACTTGGCGACTGGCGTGCTTGGCAAATGACCCAACTCGCCAGGCTGAAGCCAGAGACTTTTGCCATAAACTGATCGAAGAGTCCCCAGGCGATCCTATAGTAATAGCATTTGGTATCACCCGTAACTACGGAATTGATATGAGGGAGAGCCAACGAGTATTAGAAAGCATATCTCAGAAAGATGAGAACTATCTAGAAACAGCTAACGCACTAGCCCTCATTTATCTTACTGACGGCAAGATCAAGAAAGCACTAGAACTCCTTCGCAGATCGTGCCAGCAGTTTCATAAAAAGGGTGCGACGGATTTTTGGCGGCTGTGGCGCGTTCAGGCGTTAGTGGCCGATGGTAAACCTAAGAAAGCTCTTAAAGATGCGGATACGGCCAAGCATCCTGTTTTAAGAAGACAGCTTCGCACAATCGCGTTGCGCGGCCTCGCCCGGCAGTCAGGTGACTGGAACCCTCTCATAGCTCATCTTGAGCAATCTTTCAATGAAACTAAGAATGAACATTACCTGTATGAGTGCTGCGAACTTAAATTGCACCTCGGCGAACATGCTTACGTCGCGGACCGCGCGGAAGAGTTGATTGAATTACTTAAGACCCCCGCCGCCGTTTACCTTGCAGTCAAGGCCGCCTGGGAGGCGAATCGCCCTGGACAGTGCCTTACTATGCTTAAAGACCATGTAAGATTGTTCCCGAGTGCGGAGCTGCCTGGCGACCTGCGCCGCCTTAAAGTTTACTGCCAGGAGCAACTGGGGTTGATCACTGAAGCTTTCGCTGAAGCTGAGCTACTCGCCCGAGAGAGCAGCACTATAGAAAACATTTTTATGTTCATGGATATGCAGTTGCGGAAGGGAGACCTGAAAGGGCTCGCCGTTGTGGCTCGACCTTTGGCCGATCAACTCGAAGCGAAGCCTGAGCAGTTGTTGCGCGTGGCAAGGTTCGTGAGCTTCGAGGACCGTGAGCTGCCACAAAAACTATGGAAGAAAGCGATGGAAGCCGCAAGTAGCGACCCGCAACTCTTGAGTGAAGCTATTAATATCGGGTTTGCTTTGGGGCGGGATAAAGAACTTCATCCCTTAGTGAGCGACATGCAGCAACTCGCGACTCAAGGGCAAGGCCCTTTCAAATTATATAAAGATTTCATAGCCGAATCCCGGCAAAGAGAGGAACACCAAGGTTTCGCACTCGGATTATACAATCGTGGAGAGATACCGGTACATTTACTGGCTGAGGCTTTCCCCGTAACGCTCGCCGGTATTTATCACCAGATACCTGAAACAAACCAGAAGGACCCAGATCCAATAAACCAGCCGGTAATACTTGTATGCCACGGCGGACACACTCTACAAGAGGCGCTTTGTGAGCGGAGTTCAGAGTGGAAGCTTTACCTCGATATAACTTCTCTTCTGTTGGCCGCACACCTTGATATTCTCGGTGAAGTGGAGCAATGCTTTAAACCACTCCATGTTTCTTCAACCCTTCAACTGGCCCTGCTCCGCCACTATGAAATGTTAAGAGGGCGTCGGCCCTCTCAACTAGAAGGCTATCGCCAGATACTTCACCTCCTGGAAAATGACAGGCTGAAACCAACGCCGGATACTTCAGAGGTGGACGGTTCAAGCGAAATAGCTGAGTTGAATGATCTAGCCAGGCGGATGGGGGGCAAATGGGTGCGACTTTACCAGAAAGTTGTGCGAGACGGTGCCTATATCGTCGAAAATCTCCCTTTAAGAAGTAAGGACGAGGATCGTGTTCCGGTTCAAGTACCTGAATCTGGTTCAAAGCATGTTATAAACTGCCGCAGCCTTATAGACGCTTTGTGGCAGGCCGGGAAATTAACGGCGGATAAGTACGAGAAAGTTATTAGTGATCCTGGCATCGAAGCTGAAGCCGTAGAAGGTTATTCATTATTGCCGCTTCACACGACGGTATACTTAGCCGGGTCTACGGCGAGCACACTTGCGGGCGCAGATATATTAGAAGCAGTCATCCGGCACTTCAGTGTGTTTGTTGATGTTGGTTCCTCGAACATATACGTGGCAAACTTCGAGAAGATCAACAGAGGGAAGAGTTATTAACCTGGATTGGAAAGCTGCTTAATCGCATTCGTGAAGGACTGGATAATGGCACATATGTGCCGATTAAGAGGGAAGAATCATATTCGGAAGAGATAAATGAAGGCGGTGAGGAGAGAAACCTCGATTACCTGATCGCGCTTGATCTATTCAGGTTTACACCTCAAAAAGGAGACGTAATATGGAGTGATGACCGTATCTTTAATAGCTATACCCGCCGCGACACAGCACAGATCATAGGTGTAATCGATATCCTTTATGCCCTACGTCAAAGGAAGGCAATTACTGAAGGCGAATATTACGGCAAACTCTATAATCTCCGCGCCGCAAACCTTCGTTATATCCCAGTTAGGAGCGAAGAAATTCTTTACCATTTGAAGCAGGCGCGGATTATTGAAGGTGCTGTTGTTGAGACAGAGCAGCTGGCGACTATACGCCGGTATATTGCCTCATGCCTTCTAGATGGTGACCGATTGCAAAAACCTCCCATGCCTGACGGCTCTCCTAACCCCGATGGAGAGATGGCATTTGTAACTAATACTGTGCGAGCGGTTCAGGAAGCCATTTTGTCAGGTTGGACGGATGAAAGTATCACTGATGAGGTCGCGGTTGCGAGGGCTGATTGGTTATTTGGGAATCTTTACACAGGCCGCTTTGGAGTCCGGCACTTGCAGAACGAAGCAAATCCTGAGAGTGATCGAATAGACCTAATCGGTCTTGATCTAGCCACAGGTTTTTCTGACGGGATTGTCTTGCCCGGTGATTTAGAAAATGAGAACAAAACCAGATCAGCCCCTCGGGAGAGGTATTTCCAATGGCTCGCAAGGCATCTAACCGAGCGGCGATTTAGCCTAGACCCTCTATCTACCGAGGTATGTGCAAGAAATCTAACAAGAGTTCTCGTCGGTGCGGTGGGCATACGCTACGGGGACCGGGACACTAACAAGCTTTTCAAAATCCGCCTTAATGAATTCTATAATGAAGAGTTTACTCTAACCCTCGTTGCCACCGATGATCCTGGACACATTATCTTGGACATCAGCGATCATACCAAAACTAAAAAACTGCAATTGAATGACCCAGGATTGGGAATGTTAATTGAGGACCAGGGCGAGCGTGAGAAAGTACTAAGGAGCAGCAGGTCATCCTTAGATTGCAGTGATAGTGACTTTAAAATTTTAGTCGATGAAATATCCGCGACGGATGATCCTCTTGTGAGGCTCAACCGTGTTCATAACTGGCTAAAGGAATCAGCCGCAGTTTATTACAAAACATTGGAACAGAAATTAATCGAGGTAGAAGAGTTCAATTTCGACGAATTAATACCGCCATCGGGGGCAGGCCTGTTGCGCCACTTCCGAATAGAATTAAATGTTGAAGCGGATGGGACGCTTGCTACAGAGTTAAATGGTGCCTCTCGCCTGGTGTGCGAAGCCGAAGGCTTAGAAGAAGCTTTAACCCGTTATGCTTGTCTACCAATTAATCTACCCGATGCTCTAAAGAGAGCGTTCAAGAATCTACCTCTTGAAGAAAAGCGATCCCTGCTCGATAAGTTTACACGTTTATGGGGCTCACCAATTTCAAAATTGCATATATTGGACCTCGCGACACACCGGAAAGAAAAAGGCAACCTGCTGGCTGCCCTAAATAATTGATTTTAAAGTGAGCCGTGCAGGACTCGAACCTGCGACCCGCTGGTTAAAAGCCAGCTGCTCTACCACCTGAGCTAACGGCCCGGAATAACACCCCTACTATTTACTAAGTAGCTCGAACCAGCCTCTGCATCGCAGTTCGACTGACAGGCTCGTTTCACTATCTGCTTATCCGCCTCAACTGCAATTGCTAATGATAAAAAGTGTGAAGGGATTATGCAAGAGCTAATATAACAGTTCGTAAAGAAGAACCAATTCCTCAAAAACGTCGCGCCGGAGACCGCGAGATTTCTGCATCAGCCAATAAACACGATCACTCGCTCACATCAAATACCGAGCCATCGAGGCCCGATAAGGCCAGGCCAAACGAGTTTGCGGCAAAGATGCGCGAGTTGGGCTTGTCCCCAATAAGCTGCGATACATATTTCAGCGGGGTCAATTCCTTTGTGACGTGGGTCTATGAGAAGCGCCACAATCGGGAGTCCCGCATCGAGTATATTCGAATCCTCCAATGGGCGGGGCTCACTACTTTGTGAATTCACTCCCTCCCGATTAATGAATTGACCTCTTCGAGGTATGGCAGGGCCGTACGCGCTCCGATAGAGCGGCATTTGAGCCCCGCCACTGCGTTTGCGAAGCGCAGAGTCTTTTCAACGGAGAAGCCCGCGAGGAGCCCGTAGATGAACCCGCCGTGGAAGGCGTCGCCTGCTCCCGTAGTATCTTTGCACTCTACCGCGAAGCCGGGCGAGTGGATGTACTGGCCCCGAAAGTAAGCGAGCACGCCTTCGGCGCCGAGCGTCGCGGCGACGAAGAGCGAGCCGGTCTTCCGCGCCAGCGCTTCTAGAGCCCGTTTAAGGTCCGGTTCTCCGGTCATTCTTTCGGGAAACGTGCTTGAGGATATCAGGAAATCGATCAGAGGGAGCAGGCGCTCGGCCCCGGGATATATGTTGTCGATATCGAGCACGGTAGGTATGCCCGCCGCGCGCGCGAAGCGAGCCGCTGCGATCGACGCGGTAACGTCGTGACCGTCGAGGTGAAGCACTCGTCCGGAAGTGACGATACCGGAATCGACCTCATCCTCGCCTATGGCAAGGCGCCCGTCGCGGTTCCAGACGATGGTGCGCTCGCCGCTCGTTTGATCGATGATGATGAAAGCCGTCTGAGTATCCGCTCCGTCGACCACCCCGACTCCCGAGCACTCGACGTGTTCGGAGATCAGGGATTGAAGCTGAAAGCGGCCCGCGTCATCGGAGCCGACCTTGCCCACGTATCGCGCACGCAGGCCGAGCCGCGTCAGGCAAACCATGGCCGTGGCCGCCTGCCCTCCGGCGGCGAGGGTATGTGAAAGGAAGGGGATTTTGCTGTTGAACTCGGGGTAATGCGGGACGACTATGAGATGATCGACGGCATTCAATCCGAGAGCAACCGCGTCATAGGGTCTGTCTTCCGGTATGCCTATCCCGAATTCCATGAGGCCGAGCGCGGAGCGTCGGGAGTCGAGCGCCGAAGCGGGCCGCCCGCCCGGGCGCTCGACTCCCGCGCGGAATGGCTACTGGCTCACCGCGTTATTGGTCAGCAGCCTGACCTCTACGCGACGATTCTGCGTGCGGCCTTCGAGCGTGGTGTTGTCGGCGACCGGCCGGCTCTCGCCGAACCCGAGGATGTACATGCGAAACACGGGAATGCTGTGCCGCTCCCCGAGGTACCTGCGCACGGATTCCGACCGCGCCTGGCTCAGCCTGTCATTGTAGGCGGTATCGCCGTCCGCGGAAGCGAAGCCTTCGATCTCCAGGAGGAACCCGTTTCGGTCTCTTATCTGGCCCGCTATCTCGTCGAGCGCGGACATGGCTTCGGGCGTGAGCTCGGAGCGGCCGACCTTGAATAAGATCGAGACAGTCTTCTGCACCGTGTACTTGTCGAGGCTGGTTCGCAGGTCGGTGATCGACTGTTCGACGCCCGACACTCGCGTGTTGGCCTGCTCGGCGGAAGAAGCGGCGCGGTCGGCCGATTGCTGCGCTCGCTCCGCGCGAAGGCGCACGTCTTCAACCTCGCGCGTGATGCGGCTGATATCCTGGGTGTTGCGCCGCGATGTTTCTTCGAGCTCGCCCGCCCTGTTCTCCAGCGGCGTCACTCTTTCATTGACCCGGTTGCGGACATATTTCTTGGTCGCGCATGCCGAACCGAGCGAGACCGCGACCGCGAGGCCCATTACAGCCATCGCTTTCAACTTCATACAAAGCCTCCGTAGTAGGTGATTTCGGCGATACTATGACCGAAGCAAGGAACTGCACGGTAAGCCTCGGCAGAGACTACTGACGCTACTGGATTTGCCGTGATATCGCAATCTAAACTATACTTTTTAAGGAGCGACGCTAAAGTTAATACACTAAAGCAATTGAGGAGTCAAGAATTTGATAAGACGTGTTTTTGCCATCTCATTCATTCTCGCGACTGCCCTGACGCAGAGCGCGCCGGCGCAGGATTGCACCGCGCCTCCTTTGATCTGCAAGGCGGCGACCAATCAGGACCGCTCGCTTTCCATGCGCGACCGTTGCATTTACCAGCAGAAGATCAGCATCGACCGGTTCAGACTGAAAGACGGCGCCGAGAAGCTGGAAGAACAGCGCGAGACCACCGTCAGGGTCGAGCCTTCGGGCAGCCCCGACAAGACCGGGAATACCCCGGTGATCGTAAGCGTAATGGCCGACACCGATAAGAAAGGCAATCCGAAGAACAGCGTGAAGGAAGACGAGCGGACCCTTCTCTCTTTCGGAGCCGTATGGGACCTGGTCTTCTTCCCCCTGCTCCCGGAGAAGATCCGCTACTACGATTTCCAGGAAGTGGTCGCGCAGCGCAAGAACGAGAAGTGGTTCAGGTTCGTGCCCAGGCCCGGGGTCGTGGACCAGGCGCTCGCCTCGGGGGTCGTGATGCTCGACCCGACGAGCGGCGAAGTGCTGACGGTCAAGATAGAAGGGCTCCACAACCTGGACACCCTCGATAAGGAAGCCAACAAGCTCCGCTCCTTTTACGCGACGATTGATTATTCGCAATTTGAAAACGCCCTGAGGCTCCCGACGCTGGCCTCGGGCGGAGGAGTCTCCGGGATAAGGCGATTCGAAGGCAACTTCCGCTTTCGATTCGAAGAGGGCAAGTACCGCATGGCGGGAAAGTAAGCCGCGCGATGGGGGCGGGCAGGGGGTCGCAATCGGAATCGCTCCTGGCCCGGCCCGTCCCTTCCGCCTACGCCCGATTTCACCCATATGACCCTTGCCGAAAAACTCGCGAACCTGCCCACGCAGCCCGGCTGTTATATATATCGCGACGAGAACAACAGGATTCTCTACGTCGGTAAGGCGAAGAACCTGCGCAATCGCGTGCGCCAGTACTTCCACTCTTACCGCTCCCACGACGCGAAGACCAACGAGCTGGTATCGCGCATAGCCGACTTCGATCTGTTCGTCACCGATAACGAGATTGAAGCCCTGGCCCTCGAATGCAACCTCATCAAGAAGCACAAGCCGCCTTTCAACGTGCTGCTGAAAGACGACAAGCAATACCCGCACATCAAGATCACAAACGAGCCCGCGCCCCGCGCGATCATCGCCCGGAAGATCATCAAAGACGGCTCGCGGTACTACGGGCCTTACCTCCCGCCTTCGCTCGCCTGGCATACGCTCGATTTGATCAACAGGTACTTTCAGCTCCGCACCTGCACGATGGAGATCGACGGCAGGGCCGACCGCCCCTGCCTCGAATATCACATAAAGCGGTGCCTCGGCCCGTGCGTCAAAGAGCTCTGCTCCATCGCCCACTATGATGAAGCCGTCCGCGACGTGGAGCTTCTCCTCCAGGGAAAGACGGCGGACCTGACCGAGGCCCTGCAGGAGCGCATGCAGAGGGCTTCCGAAGAGCTTCGCTTCGAGGCCGCGGCCCGCTACCGCGATCAGTTGAAGACGATCCAAAAGCTCGGCGAGCAGCAGAAGATGCTCACCGTCTCGGGCGAAGACATAGACATCTTCGGCTACTATCGCGAGGGGCATCAGCTGGCGCTCTCGCTCTTCACCATGCGCGAGGGGAAGGTCGTCGGCAAGCGCGAATTCTTCTGGGAGGACATAACCGATCCGTTCGAGCCGGGAGCCTTCATCGGCCAGGCTCTCAAGCAGTATTACACGGCGGGCGATTACGCCCCCGGCGAGGTCCACGTGCCGGTCGATTTCGAGGACAGCGAGCTGCTCGAAGAGTACCTCACGACCCAGCGCGGCAGGCGGGTCCACATCGTCTCTCCCCTGCGCGGCATCAAGCGCGATCTCATAGACCTGGTGGAAAAGAACGCGCGGCTCAATTTCGATCAGAGATTCCGCGTGCAGCGGCCCGATATGCAGAAGGTCCTGCAGGAGCTTCAGGAGGCGCTCGGGCTCCCCGAGATCCCGGAGCGGATCGAGTCCTTCGATATATCGAACATTCAGGGCGACGAGAACGTCGCGTCGATGGTCGTGTGCGAAGGCGGGGCGATGAAGAAGTCCGATTACCGCAAGTTCAAGGTGAGGTCGGTCGAAGGTCAGGCCGACGACTTTCAATCGATGTACGAAGTCGTCGGACGGCGTTACTCGCGCCTGCTGCGCGAAGACAGGCCCTTGCCGAATCTCGTCCTGATCGACGGCGGAAAGGGCCAGCTGGGGGCCGCCGCCCGCGCCCTTCACGAGCTGGGGCTCGAAGCCCTCCCCACCGCCTCGATCGCTAAGCGCGAGGAGCTGCTCTTCGTCAAAGGCCGGGACGAGCCCATCCGGCTCGACCGAAGCTCCCCCGTGCTCCTGCTCATTCAGATGATTCGCGACGAGACGCACCGCTTCGCCGTCACTTACCACAGGAAGCGGCGGGCCATGCGCGATTTCAAATCAGAGCTTACGTCCATTCCGGGAGTCGGCGAGAAGCTGAAGGCCCGGCTGCTCAGAAATTTCGGAAGCCTCAAGCGCGTCTCGGAAGCGAGCTTCGCCGAGCTGAAGCCGTTTGTCGGCGAGCGGCAGGCCCGGCGTATCGTCGAACACTTCAGCGATTTGCGGCAGGCCCCGACCGACCCCGACGCGGAAGAGGAATGACGGCCGGCCCGGACAACGTGGCGCGCGCCCTGAAACATCTCACCCCCGTATCTGACACCACTCCGCGAAAAAGTCGGAACGAAATGTGAGGGATCAGGAGATGAAAATAAGGCTTATCGGCTCGTTCTTAATCCTGGCGATGGCCCTTGCCGCCGGCTCGCCGGTGGCAGGCTCCGTGGCCCTGGCCGCTCAGAAAAAGAGCTCATGCAAGTGCAGCAGGCCCGTGCTGAAGCGCAAGGCTCGCTCCGCGCGCGCGCGGGCGACGGCTCGCCCCGGCGCGGCTGCGGCGAGGGCAAGCGCCGCGCCTTCCTATAAGGGATCGAGCGCGGAAGTCGTCGGCCCGGTATTTGTGACCTACACCCTTCCGCAGCGCCAGTACTTCAGGCTGAGGCTGAACCAATCCCTCAGCTCCGAGACGGCGCGCGCGGGCGACCGATTCAAGACGACGGTCGTGACCCCGGTATACGCGGGCGGAATCGAGGTCGTCCCGGCCGGCTCTATCGTCGAAGGGCGCGTGACCTCGGCGCAGCCTGCCCGTTCTCGCGGGCGGGAAGGCCAGATGGCCGTGGCTTTCGATGCGCTCGTCCTGCCCGACGGGACGAGGCACCCGATCGACGGGGCGATGACCGAGCTTCAAGACGCGAAGGGGGGCGAGATAGACGAGGAGAACCACATAAGCGGGCGCTCGTCTGAAGACCGGCAGCTCATCTTCATAGGCGGCGGCGGAGTGGGCGGCGCCGTCCTGGGCGGCGCCATAGGGGGCGGAAAGGGGGCCGCTATCGGCGCTATCCTGGGCGCGGGCGCGGG
>Ga0126311_10000833_pt1 | contig 14385 bp, 11 predicted proteins | sample Plot61_FD_92539 | JGI IMG/M metagenome (GOLD analysis project Ga0126311, IMG submission 92539) | Serpentine soil microbial communities from UC McLaughlin Reserve, CA, USA - Plot61 | ecosystem: Environmental > Terrestrial > Soil > Grasslands | place: USA: UC McLaughlin Reserve, Lake County...
GCGGACACGCTGCTGCTCTACCACCACCCGCTGATCGGCTTCGACCTGGTCGAGGCCGCGTTCCTGGCCGACCTCGAGGCACGCTCGCTGCTGCGGCTCGGTCAGTTCATCGACCTGCCGTTCGCGAAGCGGGTGGCGGTCTGCCTCGACGGGCTGTCCCCTTCGAACCCGACCGCCCAGGTATGGGAGCTGGCGGCGGCGGTGCCGTTCGCCGCCTTCCTCTGCTCGGCCACCCAGAAGAACGCGACCATCGACAAGGCCTCGGGCCTTCAGGTCATGGGCTTTCCGGGCATCGCCCCGAACGGCTACGCCGACTTCTCCTACCGCCGCGTGCTGTCCGCGGAGCGCACGGCCACAGGGAGCCTGCCGTGAGGGTCGACGTCTGCATCGTCGGCTCCGGCTTCGGCGGCTCGATCTCCGCCTTTCGCCTGGCCGAGCTCTACCGCGCAGCGGGGCAGGAGCCCAGCATCCTCGTGCTCGAACGCGGCCAGCGGCACCTCCACACCGACTTCCGGCAGTCGATGGACATCGAGCTGCTCGGGCGCCTCTACGGACTCGTGCAGGGACTCGGCGCCCAGATCGTGCTCGGCGACGGCGTGGGCGGCAGCTCCAACCTCTACCTCGCGGCGTCCTTGCGCTCGCCGAGCGAGACGTTCGAGCGACGCGATCACCGCCCCGACGACGGCCCCGACCGGCGCATGTGGCCGAGCCAGATCACGCGGGGGGCGCTGAACCCCTATTACGCGCGGGCCGAGCAGGCGCTGCGCGTGCAGCGCCCGACCTGGAGCCAGGTGTCCAAGTCGGGCGGGCTGTGGGCAGCCACGCTCGCGGCAGCCGGCCATACCTGTGACCGCGTCCCGCAGGCGATCGACCTCGACCGCTGCGTGCAGGCCAAGTGGTGCCACACCGGGTGCATCTACGGCGCCAAGAACTCCGTGATGACCAACTACCTGGCGTCGGCGGAGCAGCTTGGCGTCGAGGTCCGGCCGAACTCCGAGGCCGAGCTGATCGTCCAGAGCGCGGCGCGCCCGTACCGCTACATCGTGACGGCCGCGAACATCGGCGACTCGCGCCAGCCGACGGGCCAGACGTTCCTGGTCGAGTGCAAGGTGCTGATCCTCGCCGCCGGCGCGATGGGCAACCCGCCGCTGCTGATGCGCTCCCGCGCGACACTGCCGGCGCTCTCGGCGCGGGTCGGCAAGCACCTCGGCGTCAACGGCGACCACATCGCCGGAGTCGAGTACGACGAGAAGAAGGTGCGCGACGTGCTGGGGCTGCCTGGCTACGGCCAGTTCTACAAGGGCAACCACATCACGACGATGTCCTACGACTGGTGGAAGGGCCGCGACGGAACCCGTTTCACGCTCCAGGAGATCTACCTGTCGAACCTGGCTCACGCGCTCTACGACGACGCTCGCGCGCCGAGCGGCGAGCCGAGCTGGTGGGGCTTGCAGAAGAAGGAGGCCCTGAGCACCTTCAACAACCACATCGAGGTGCTCGCGATGGTCGAGGACACCCACGACGGCGAGTTCCTGGCGCCCCCGCCGACCGGCAGCCACATCCGGCCGAACGCCGGCCCGGTGGGCGTCGGCCCGTTCACGTATCAGCTCTCGGATCAGTCGGTTGCGGTGCGCGAGGCCGCCAACCAGGCGATCACCAGCGTGGTCACACGCAACGGCCTGGCTCGCTACATGAAGCCGACCTACCGCAATCTCAGCGCCGCCCACCCGCTCGGCGGCTGCCGGATGGCCGACTCGAAGGATTTCGGGGTGGTCGATCACCGCAACGAGGTGTTCGGCTACGAGGGCCTCTTCTGCATGGACTCCTCGTCGATCCCCACCTCGCTCGGCGTGAACCCGTCGCTGACGATCTCCGCGGTCGCCGAACGTGCCTGCGAACAGCTCATCGCCCGCGCCGACGGCTACGGCCTGCCGGCCCGGCCCGCCGGGTTCCGTCCCGGCGTGCCGGGGGTGTCGATCGGACCGCACACAGAGCCGCACCGCGCGGCGTCCGACGCGGCGATCGACGCGAAGGTCCGCAGCTACGGCTAGCGCCCCGCCAGGACTCGCTCGGCGCGCTCGAGCAGCGGGCGAGCGCCCAGGTCGGCCAGGACGGCTCGCGCCTCGTCGAGGAACGGCGCTGCCTCGTCCACGCGGCCGGCGTCTCGCAGAAGCTCCCCGCGCCCGAGCAGCGCCTTGGCCAGCTCGTAGCGGTAGCCGAGCTCGCGCAGCAGCGCGATCGCCTCGTCGAGGCGCTCCGCGGCGGCGTCGACGCTTCCGCGCTTTGCCGCCAGCAGCCCGGCGAAGCGAGCCGCCTCGGCTCGGATCAACGGCGTCGCCTCCAGGGGCGCGAGCTCCGCGACACGAGCGACCAGCGCCTCGATACCGGGGTCGTCATTCAGAGCCCAGGCCGCCTCCATGGCCCCGACGTAGGCGTAGCTTCGGATCATCGGATCGGCGCTCTCCACCACCTCGCTGAAGAGCTCGACCGCCTCGGCGAAACGTCCGTGGCCGTGCGCCACCGAGGCCTGGCCCAAGCGCGCCATGTTGCGCACTTGGATATCGGCGCTCTGGGCGCTTCCCGCCGGCGCCTCCAACCCCTCGAGCGCGTCCAGGTTCCCCGTGGCCGCCGACAGGAGCGCGAAGAGCGCGAACAGCTCCGCCATCGCGACGTCCTCTGTCACCTCATTCACGAGGGGCTCGCAGATCTCGGCTAGCTCACGCCAACGGCCCAGCCAGAAGAGCGCGGTACCCAGGCCGGGCAGCATCACCAGCTCCCACGGCCGATCGCCTCGTGCTCGCGCCACGGCGAGACCGTTCTCGAAGTACTCGAGCGCCTCGGGGACCCGATCGGCCGTCAGCAGCAGCACGCCTAGGTTGTTGTTGGCCCTTTGGCTGCTCCGCTGCAGATCGTGCTCGCGGGCCAGTATGAGTCCGCGCTCGAGCAGCGCCTTTCCCTCCTCCAAGCGCCTGAGAAAGATGAGCGTCGTCCCGCGCGTGATGAGCGCCTCGGCGATCTTCTCCCAATCCTGGAGCGGCTCGACGATTGCGAGCGCCTCCTCGGTGACGGTCAGCGCCTCATCGAGGTCGTATCTCAGGAGGTAGAGGCGCGCCAGCTCGTGCAACGCGGCGGCGCGCTCGGCATCGGGCTCGACCAAGCCCGCCACCGCGCGCTCCGCGAGCGGCACCGCGTCCTCGAGCCGGTCGAGGCTCACGAACACGTCCGCCAGAACCGCGGAGGCCCCGGCGGCCGCCGCCCTGCGCCCGGCCGCCTCGTGGAGCTCGATGGCGGGGTCGAGCCGTTCGCGCGCGGCCTTCTGGTCGCCGGCTAGCCACGCAGCTCGGCCGGCCAGCTCGAGCAGCGCCGCACGCGTCTCGTCGTCCTCCGCCAGCTCGGTCGCCCGGTCATAGCTCCGCTGCGCCTCACGGCCGAGGGCGAGCGATGCGGCGCGTTGACCGGCTTCAACCAGGGTCTCGCGCGCGAGCGCGCGGATCTGAGGAACGTCCGCGGCTTCCGGATCCGCGTGTGCGGCGTCGAGCAGGTGAGCCGCCAGCACCTCGGCCATCTCACCGGTCTCGCTCCCGCGAAGCTCCTGCAGGTAACGCGCGGCCGCCAGGTGCAGCGTCTTGCGGTCGCGGCGAGCCAGCGTGCCGTAGGCGATCGTCCGCAGCAGACCCTGGACGAAGGCGAACTGGCCCCGCTCGGCCGAGAACTTGTCGTCGTTCAGGATCAATATCTGCTTTGCCACCAGGCCGTGCAGCAGGCGCTCGACCTCCGCACGCGGGCGTTCGGCGAGCGCGGCGACGCCCGCGGCTGCGAACGACTGCCCCAGCACCGCGGCAGCCTGCAGCAGCGTTCGCTCGGCTGTCTCCAACGCGTCCAGGCGAGCGGCCACGAGAGCGTGCAGCGTCTCGGGCACGTCGAGCTCGTCGATCTCTCCGGTCACGACGTAGCGCGAGCCCTCCTGGGTGAGAAGGCCGCGGTCGAGCAACATGCGCACGGTTTCCACCGCGTAGAGCGGTACGCCCTCCGCCCGGCTGAGGATCCTGCCCGCGAGCTCGTCGGGCAGCCCGGGTACGAGCCCCTCGAGGAGCTCCGTCATGTGAGGGTCCGTGAGCGGTTCGAGCCTCAGGAAATCTGTCCACCCGGGGCGTACCTCGGCCAGCTCCGGGCGCCCGATGGCCAGGATGAAGATCGGGAACTCGGCCGACCATTCGAGCAGGTAGTCGATGAAGTCGAGCAGCCCCGAGTCCGCCCACTGAAGGTCCTCGAAGACCATGACGACGGGCTCGACCGCGGCCAGCCGTTCGAAGAACAGGCGCCAGCCCGAGAACAGGTCCGCGCGATCGGCGGCGGTGCGCTCCTCGAGACCCAGCAGGTGAGCCAGGCGCGGCTCCACGAGGCGGCGCTCCCGCTCGTCGGGCACGTACTGCTCGACCGAGGCGCGCAGCTTGGCCCGCGCGGCCGCGGAAGCCTCCTCCTCGGAGATGCCGGCACGCGCGCGGATCATCTCTGCCAGCGCCCAGTAGGCCACGCCCTCGCCGTAGGAGAGGCAGCGGCCGCGGTGCCAGAAGACCGTGGCGCTGAGCCCGTCCACGTACTTCTCGAACTCCCACAGGACCCGCGACTTGCCGGTCCCGGCCTCGCCAACGACCGGCACGAGGTGCGCACGACCGTCAGCGCGGGTCGCCTCCAGCGTTTCGACGATCCTTTCCACCTCGATCGCGCGCCCGACGAACGGCGCCTCGAGGCCGATCGTGCGGCCGGCCCCGCCGACCGTGGCGACCACGCGCAGCGCCGTCCAGGTCCTGATCGGTTGCTCGCGTCCTTTGACCGCGTGACTGCCGGCGTCCTCGTAGGCGATCGCGGCCTCGGTGGCGGCCCTGGTCACGTCGTCGACCAGCACGGTTCCGGGCGCGGCGATCGACTGTAGCCGCGACGCGCTGTTGACGGTGTCGCCGAGGACCATCCCCTCGCCTTCAGCCCCGAGATCGACCGCGGCGGAGCCTGTCAGCACGCCGGCGCGCACCTTTAGATCCGGCATCCCGGCCTCCGCCCCGAGCGCCGTGACCGCCTGGGTCAGCGCGAGCGCCGCCCTGACCGCGCGCTCCGCGTCGTCCTCTCGCGCCACCGGACTCCCCCACACGGCCATCACCGCATCGCCGATGAACTTCTCCACGGTGCCGCCGTAGCGTTCGATCAGCGTCCGGCAACGGTCGAAGTAGCGCGACAGCAGATCGCGGACCTCCTCTGGATCGAGCCGCTCGGAGAGCGTGGTGAAGCCGACGAGATCGGCGAACAGGACCGAGACGAGGCGGCGCTCGGAAACGGTCGCGGGCGCCGAGGGGGTCCGGGCTGAACCCGTCGTCTCGGCACTCAGCGCGTTGCCGCAGGAGCCACAGAAGCGGTCGCCCGGCTCGTTCGCCGCTCCGCAGGCCGGGCAGGCCAGCTCGAGTGACTTCCCGCAGTGCGAGCAGAAGCGCCGTCCGGCGCGGTTCTCCCCGCCGCAGGAACCGCAGATCATCCGACCTGAAAATACCCGCCGCGGGCGCTGCCCGCCTAGGATCGCGCGCCTCGCCCGGCGGGAACCGGGCGAGGCGGTGCGCGATCACACCTTCCGGCTGGCTACGACACGGCCTCCTTGACCTTCTCCACGACGCCCTTGCCGTCGTTCGCGACGACGCCAGTCGGCTCGTTCGGGAGCCCCGCCGCGTCGCGCAACCTGCGAGCGATCTCCGAGATCTCCTCCGGCGCGTAGTCCGGGGCGAAGACGCCCTCCTGCGCGGGCAGGTCGAACGGCGGGAATCCCTCGGGCGCCTCGTCCACGACCTCGAGCGGGTCACCGGTCTCGGGGTGCGGCCCGTTGAAGACCGCCGCGAGCTCGAGGTAGTCGCTCGGCGACCAGCGGTAGAGCTTCGTGTGCAGCCCCTTCGCGATGTGCGGCTGGCACTCGGGGATCTTCTCGGTCGGGATCCGCGGCGTCGGGAACATCTTGCTCAGATCGGCGCCGGTCAGGTTCTCGACCGCCCTCGCGTAAGCGACCTGGTGCACACCGCCTCGCACCAGCAGGAAGCCGGTCAGCGCCCGCGCGGCCGGGTGGTCCACCATCTCGTAGACCTTCAGCTTGTTGTTGCGCGCCCCGGTCTCGAGGAAGAAGTTGTGGGTCAGGTCCTCCACGAGATCGCCGGTCGACGTGACGTAGTCGCCGTTCCAGGGCTTGCCGTTGGAGTCCTGGACGAGCGTCGCCGCGCCGCCCGCGATGAACTGCTGCGGGTTCTGGACGTCGTCCGGATCGGGCAGCGCTCCCTTCTCCGCCGCGCCGGTCAGCATCGTGTTGATCGCCGTGGAGACGAGCTCGATGTGAGCGAACTCCTCGGCCGCGATGTTGGCGACGAGGTCGTAGAACGGACGCGCTTCCTGTCGTGCACGGAAGTTGAACGACTGGAACGTGTAGTTCATGAACGTCGACATCTCGCCGAACTTGCCGCCCAGCAGCTCCTGCACAACGCCGGCGCCGGCGGGGTCGGGCGTGGAGGGCGGGGGTAGCTCGGTCTGCAGACGGTCGATGCGAAGAATCATTTGGTGCTCCTGGAGTGGTTGTGGTTTTGCTTAGGAGACGGCGCGGGGGGTCGCTTGGGGTTGCGTCTCCTCGCGCAGGTCCCACCTGGTCATCAGGGCAGTGCCCAGCTCGAGCACGCCGGCGATCACGAAGAACCGGGTGGCCCCGCCGTCGTCGCTGAACCCGCCGATGAACGGCGCAGCGATCAGCGCGATCGCGAGGGCTACATCCATCATGAAATGCGTGCGCAGCGGGATCAGCTTGACCAGCGACATGCGCCAGCGGGTCGACATTCCGGTGAGCAGGACGACCACGCCCGCGATCACGCTGATCGTGGTTGCGGTGTCGTTGTCGTCGAACCCGAAGATCCAGGGTGCCGCGATCAGCAGCAGCGCGGCGACCGGCTCGATGGCCTGATGGGCTCTAAGTGGAAGCGGTCCGTGGGGCACGGCCAGTGACTCCTTTTGAGTGGTGGGGCGCTTCTGCTACCCGGGCTCGCCGGCCGAAACCTGGCTTCGGGCGCGCGTTTGTGGACCGCCGACGCGGGCACCGACCCGCTGTACTCGAGGCGCCGCGCGTCCTAGTGGTGCTGGTGAACCACCGCGTGGCCCTTGCCGCGGGCGATCATGTAGCGGTTGGCCAGAAACGCGAACGGGAAGGCCACGGCGAACCCGGCCGCGATGCTCGCGTAGAAGAGCGGCTCGTCGAGACCGGCGTCGAGCGCGTTCGGGATGACCGCGACGATCAGGTTGTCGATCGCCTCCATGATCGTGATCGAGACGGTGTCGGCGGCGAGCGCGGTCGAGATCACCGCGCCGGCGGCCATGCCGGCACGGACGAGCGGCCTGGCGGTCAGCGCGAAGCCGAACACGTAGGCCAGGAACACCGCCAGCGCGATCTGGACCACGTTGCCCCAGCCGAAGGCGGTGGCGATGGCCATGCCGGCCACCTCGCCGATGACGCAACCGGTCAGGCAGTGTGTGGTGGCGCTGAGCGCGAGGCGATTCACGTCAGTGGCTCCGAATCAACCTGCCGACGGCGCCCATCATCTCTTCCGTCTTCGCCTCGCGGTTGCCCTCGCTGGCGCCTACGACGCAGTGACGCGCGTGATCCTCGAGCAGCTCCAGCGCGACCTTGTCGAGCGCGGCCTGGATCGCGGACATCTGGGTGAGGATGTCGATGCAGTAGCGCTCCTCGGTGATCATGCGCTCGATCCCCCCTACCTGACCGCCGATTCGGCGGAGGCGCTTGAGCAGGTTCTCCTTGTCCTCGATGTAGCCGGGCGTGTGTGTGTCTTCGGTCATGAGCTCTCCTTGGTCTCTATGGCAGCTCGCGCTGGAAGCGCCTCAGCCGCAGTGAGTTGCTGACCACGAAGACGCTCGAGAACGCCATCGCGGCGCCGGCGATCAGCGGGTTCAGGTAGCCGGTCACAGCCAGCGGCAGGGCGGCGATGTTGTAGGCGAAGGCCCAGAACAGGTTCCCCTTGATCGTGGTGAGGGTCCGGCGCGAGAGGCGGATGGCGTCGGCCGCCGCGCGCAGGTCGCCGGAGACGAGCGTGAGGTCGGAGGCCTCGATCGCGACGTCGGTGCCCGTCCCGATCGCCAGCCCGAGGTCGGCCTGGGCCAGCGCGGGAGAGTCGTTGACGCCGTCCCCGACCATCGCCACCACGGCGCCCTCGGACTGGAGGCGCCTGACGACATCGGCCTTCTCGCCGGGGAGCACCTCGGCGATCACGTCGTCGATGCCGATCTCAGCGGCCACGGTCTCGGCCGTGGCGCGGTTGTCGCCCGTGAGCAGGACCGGACGGAGGCCCAGCGCCCGCAGCCGCGCGACGGCGTCCGCCGAGCTGGGCTTGATCGTGTCGGCGACGACCACGACCGCCTTGACGTCGCCGTCCCAGCCACCCAGGACTGCGGTCCGGCCATCGCTCTCGGCCTCGCGCATCGCGTCGGCCAGCCGGCCGGGCAGCGCGAACCGCCACTCCTCGAGCAGGCTCGCGCGGCCCGCCACCGCCAGGCGCCCCTCGATCATGCCCTCGACGCCGCGGCCCTGATGGTTCTGGAAGGCCTCGGGCACGGGCAGCTGCCCGACCCGCTCGCGCGCCGCGGCGGCGATCGCGCGGCCGATCGGATGCTCGGAGGCATCCTCGAGAGCCCCGATGATCCGGAGAGCCTCTTCCTCGTCGACGCCGTCGGCGACCACGAGCTGGTGCACGCTCATGTTCCCCGTGGTCACGGTGCCGGTCTTGTCGAGGACGATCGTGTCGACGCGGCGGGTCGACTCCAGCACCTCGGGCCCCTTGATCAGCAGGCCGAGCTGTGCGCCGCGGCCGGTCCCGACCAGCAGGGCCGTCGGGGTGGCCAGGCCGAGCGCGCACGGGCACGCGATGATCAAGACCGCGACAGCCGCTGTGAAGGCGTAGGCGGTGCTGACGTCCGCCGCGAGCCAGAAGCCCAGCGCTGCCGTGGCCAGCGCGATGACGATCGGGACGAAGATCCCGGACACGCGGTCGGCGAGGCGCTGGACGTCGGCCTTGCCGGTCTGCGCCTCCGTGACGAGCCGGGCGATCTGCGCCAGAGCGGTGTCCGCACCCACGCGGTCCGCGCGCACCACGAGCCGCCCGCCCGCGTTGATCGTCGCACCGGTCACCTCGTCCCCGGGGCCGACCTCGACCGGGACCGACTCGCCGGTGAGCAGCGACTGGTCGACGGCCGACCTCCCCTCGACGACGGTGCCGTCGGTGGCGACCTTCTCCCCCGGCCGCACCACGAACAGCTGCCCGATGGCCAGCTGCTCCACCGGAATCGCGCGCTCGGCGCCCTCGGCGTCCAGTACGGAGACCTCCTTCGACCCGAGCTCGAGCAGCGCCCGCAGCGCCGCGCCCGCACGCCGCTTGGCGCGCGACTCGAAATAACGGCCGGTCAGGATGAACGTGGTCACCACCGCGGCGACCTCGAAGTAGATCTCCGACGTGCCGCCGCCCTGCTCGGGGATCAGCTGGAACGTCATCCGCATCTCCGGGTCGCCGGCATCGAGGAAGAACAGCGCGACGACCGACCATCCCCAGGCGGTGAGCGTGCCGAGTGAGATCAGCGTGTCCATCGAGGCGGCACCGTGCTTGAGGTTCTGCCAGGCCACCCGATGGAAGGGCCAGCCCGCCCAGAGCACGACCGGGGTGGCCAGCTGGAGGCTCAGCCACTGCCAGTTGTCGAACTGCAACGAGGAGATCATCGAGATCAGCAGGACCGGCAGCCCGAGCACGGCGGAGACGATCAGCCGCGTGCGAAGGTCGCGCAGCTCGTCGTCGGCGTGATCGGGCTCGCCGGCCGCGGACTCCTGCTCCGCGGAGGGCAGCGCGGCCGCGTAGCCGGCTGCCTCGACGGCGTCCAGCAGCTGCTCGGGCTCGACCGATGCGGCGTCGAAGGTGACCGCCGCCTGCTCGGTGGCGAAGTTGACGGTCGCCTCGACCCCTTCGAGCTTGTTGAGCTTGCGCTCGATCCGATTGGCGCAGGAGGCGCAGGTCATTCCCTGGATCGGGAGATCGAGCCGGGTGCGCTCAGTGGTCGCCATGATCCGCCTCCTTGGTTGCGACGTCGTCGCGGCCCACGTCCTGCGTGAAAGCCGCCGTGCGCACCTTCCCGCCGTGCTTGAACTGGAGGAACAGCCGGTAGCGCCCCGGGCTCGGGTACTCGACGCCGAACACGATCGGACCCGGGCCGCCCGCGCTGCCCTCGGGATGGGTGTGCAGGTAGGCCTGGTCGTGCTCGCGCAGAGCGACCAGGTGACCGTCGGCGCCCAGATAGGGCTCAACGGAGTCGACCGGGCGACCGTCGCGGGTGACCGTGAAGTGGAGCCGCGGGGAGCCACTGACGGTGACCTCGTAGCCGTCGCCCGCGTCGGCGGTCGTCGCCGGGGCCGGGAGCGGCCGTGGATCGAAGTTGCCGGGGACGAACAGGTCAGTCGCGAGCGTCAGCGACCGTCCGCCGGTGGCGAAGTCCGCGAAGACGCGATAGACGCCTGCCTCGCGTAGGTCGACATGCGTCTCCCAGCTGCCGTCCTCGAGCTGGCGCGGGTGGAGGTGCTGGAAGTTCTGGAAGTCGCGCCGGACCACGATCAGGTGCATGCGGCGCGTGTGCTTGGTGTCGAACTCGCGCAGGGTGTGGCCGGTCTGGCCGGCGATGCGGAAGCGGTACTCGGCGCGCGGGCCGGCCGCGAGCGTCGTCTGCTCGGATACCAAGCGGAGCCCACCGTCGGCGACGGCGAGACCCGGCACCGATGCGGGCTCCGGTGCGCCGCCGTCACCCGCGTCCATCTTCGACGCGTGGTCGCCCGCGTTCTCGTCGACGCTGGGGTCGATCTTCGAGCCCGCGAATGCCGCCGCCGCGAACACGACCGCCAGGATCAGGCCGAATCCTCCGATGCGCGCCGCGGCGTTCATGCCGCGTCCGCGAGCCGGTAGCCGGCCTCCTCAACGGCCGCCGCGACCGCGGCGTCATCGATCGCGGAGCCCTGGACCTCGAGGCGACCGCTGGCGAGATCGACCTCGACGCCGGACACGCCGGCGACGTCGCCGACCTCCTCGCTCACCGCGACCCGGCAGTGGCCGCAGCTCATGCCCTGGACGGTGTAGGTGCGTGTGGTGATCTCGCTCATGTCGGTCCTCATACGGTAGGGGGGTATCAACTGAGCGAGACCATAGCATACCCCCGCGGGGTAGCGCAAGCGTAGGCTGAATCTCGTGAACGTCAGCAGAGCGGTACCGAACATAAGGTCGGAGCGACCCGAGGAATCACGTGACTTCTTCGTGGATCTGCTCGGGTTCGAGGTGGCGATGGACCTGGGTTGGGTCGTGAACCTGACGTCGCCGAGCAATCCCTCGGCCCAGATCCAGATCATCGGAAACGACGACATGTCCGCGCCCGGGATCTCGGTGCAGGTCGAGAACGTCGACGCCATCCATGCCAAGGCCGTGGAACGCGGGCTCGAGATCGCCTATCCGATCCGCGACGAGGACTGGGGGGTCCGCCGCTTCATGCTCCGTGAGCCGAGCGGCACGATCGTCAACGTGCTGAGCCACCGCGCCGGCTGACCCCCGACCGCTTACCGCGCGGGAACTGGTGAACTCCCTTGGAGCTTCGGGGTAGGATCGCCTTGCGAAGCTATGCGAAGGCGCCATCTCCGCTTCCCGAGGCGGCCTGGGGTACGGGTCGCCACCGTTGCCGCCGTTGTCCTGGCGGGCGCGACCACGCTGATCGGACCTGCGGGGGCGAGCAGCCGCCCCACCGCCACGGCCGCGGCCGCGCGTCCACCCGTGGTGATGATCGTCTTCGACGCGTTCCCGACGATCTCTTTGCTCAACGCCCACAAGCGGATCGACGCCGTTCGCTACCCGGCGTTCGGCCGCTTGGCAGCCGACTCGACCTGGTTCCCGAACTCAACGACCTCGCTGGACGAGACCGGACGCGCGTTCCGCTCGATCTTCACGAGCCGGACGGCGTGGCGCTGGGTCAAACCGAACTACGCCAACTACCCGAAGAACCTGTTCACGCTGCTCGGCGGTCACTACCGCATCCAGGCCAGCGAGGAGGTGACGAGCTTCTGCCCGAAGCGGCTCTGCCCGAACGTGCGGCCGCAGACCCCTGGGTCGATCGAAGACCAGCTGACAGCGGGCCGGACGGAGCGCTTCGCAAGTTGGCTCGAGAGCTTCGCCCCCTCGGCGCGCCCGACGTTCTACTTCAAGCACTCGCTGCTGCCGCACACGCCCTTGACGTATCTGCCGGACGGGCGGGCCTACTACGACGGCCCGAGCGAGCAGAACGTGTGGTCCTGGGACGACTGGCACTCGATCCCGTGGCTTCTCCAGCAGACGTATCAGCGTCACCTCCTACAGGTCCAGTTCACCGACACTTTGGTTGGGCGCGTGCTGGATCGGCTGAAGGCCCAGGGGCTCTATGACAAGTCGCTGATCGTCGTCACAGCCGACCACGGGGAGATGTTCGGGCGCCCGGGCAACAGCCGCCCGTTCGGGCCAACCACTCTCGCCGAGGTGGGCTTGAAGCCGCTGTTCGTGAAGCTGCCGTTCCAGCGCTTGGGACGAATCGACCGTCGCTGGGTCCGCAACGTCGACATCCTGCCGACGATCGCGAAGGTGACGCGCCTCCGTCCCAACTGGAAGGTCGAGGGGCACCCGGTGTTCGGCCGGGAGGCCCGGCGCATCCCGCGCTCGATCCTGTTCCTCACCCGCTCCGGCCAACGGATCCCGATCCGCCCGAAGGGGCTGACCAAGCGCGCCGCCGCCTCCCTGCGGCTCAAGCTGAAGTTGTTCGGCGCCGGCAACCAGAGCGGGCTATACGAAATCGGGCCGCACCCCGAGCTGAACGGAACCCCAGTGACGCGCTGGCCAGCGCTGCCGGCGAGCACCTTGCGCGCCCAACTCGACAACACGCAGCGCTACCGCGCCGTCCAGCTCGCGGCGCCGACCGCACCCGTGAAGGTGAGCGGCCGACTGACCGGTCCCGGCAGCCAGTCTCCCCACGACGTGGCGATCGCGGTAAACGGGACGATCGTGGCGACCGCGCCAACGCTCAAAGGACCCTCTGGCTACGTGCTCAGCGTGATGATCCCGGAGAGCTCGCTCCACGAGGGGGCAAACACGGTGCAGCTGTACGCGATCGAAGGCGGCAGCGGGGCCCCTGCCCTGCGGCCGCTCGGCGGAACCTAGAGTGGGCCGGCCTGGATTCGAACCAGGGACCGACGGATTATGAGTCCGCTGCTCTGACCAACTGAGCTACCGGCCCCGGCGGGACGGTAGCGCCTACTCGGGCAGCGCCTTCTTCACCGCGGCCTCCAGCTCCTCGACGCTGAAGGCGCCCTCGAGCCGGGCGGCCACCTCGCCCTGCTTGTCGATCGTGAAGACCCACGGCTCGGAGGGCAATTCGAACGCGCCGACCTGCGGACGCGGGCCCTTCGCGACCTCGTTGTCGTTGTAGATCTCCATGTGGATGAAGTCGACCTGGTCGCGGTACTCGTCCTCGACCTGCGCGGCCACGTCTACGACCGGTCCGCACACCCGGCTCTGACACAACAGTGGGGTCGCGAACAGCAGCACCATCGGCTTCTTGCCGAGCTGGTCGGCGAAGTCGACGTCGTGCATGTCGTCGGGGGGATCGCGGGTGTCGATCTTGCTCAGGTCGTCTGCCACGTCCAACCGGGTCGGCGTGTGGATCGCCGGAGGCTTGTCGCCCGGCCCGGGCACGGTGTCGGCCTTCTCGGGTATCACCAGCAGCTTCGCCACCGCTGACGTTGCTGCAACCAGGCGGTCATCGAGCCGCGCCATGCCGAGCACCTCGTACCTGCCCGGCTTCTTGAACGGCACCTCCGCCACATACAGCGTTTTGGCGGCGTCCGGGTCCTTGTAGGTGGTCTTGCTCAAGAACGCCGACTTGACCTCCAGCGACTCGTAGTGGGCCACGAATGGCCCGACCGCCTCGCCGCCGCCCGCCGCGGCGATGTAGACGGCGGCGCTCGCGTCGGCGATCTGGGCCCGCGCCGTCGTGAACAGCCCGAAGCCGAGCCGGTTCTTGCCGGTCACGAAGCGCGAGACGGTCGGCGCCAGCACGGGGCCGCCCTTCGGCAGGTCGCGCCGCAGCTCGGCGAGCGTCCGGCCCTCGGCCCGCGGGAACTGGTCGGGCCGCGCCTCCGGCGGCGTCTGGCTCGACTTGTCCTTGTCGTCGTCGCCGCTCGAGCAGCCGCCCACCGCGACCGCGCAGGCGAGGAGAACGGCAGCGAATGCGCGTCGGCTGCTCACGGTGGCGGCGAAGGCTAGA
>Ga0126311_10000834_pt1 | contig 14385 bp, 13 predicted proteins | sample Plot61_FD_92539 | JGI IMG/M metagenome (GOLD analysis project Ga0126311, IMG submission 92539) | Serpentine soil microbial communities from UC McLaughlin Reserve, CA, USA - Plot61 | ecosystem: Environmental > Terrestrial > Soil > Grasslands | place: USA: UC McLaughlin Reserve, Lake County...
CCACCCTGCAACGGTCCCTGCTGCCCACCCTTCCGCACATCGAGGGCATCACCTGCGCCGCCCGGTACCTGGTCAGCACCGACCACGCCCAGGTCGGCGGCGACTGGTACGACCTGTTCTGCGTGCCGGACGGGGCGATCGGCATCGCCGTGGGCGACGTCATGGGCCACGACGTCGCCGCCGCGGCGGCCATGGGACAGCTGCGCAGCGTGCTGCGCTCGTACGCCTACGAGGGCAGCAGCCCGGCCGTGGTCCTGGACCGCCTGGACCGGCTCGTCCAGGGCTTCGACATGGCCGATCTCGCCACCGCGATCTACGGTCGCCTTCTCCTGCTCGGTAACGGGTCCGGGATGTTCGTGTTCGCCAACGCCGGACACCCCCCACCGCTGCTGCGGAAGGCGGATGGGACGGTGTCCTGCCTGGACCGTGGCGCGTCCCCGCTCATCGGCGCGCTGCCGCCAGGCGTCGGTCACCGGGCGGAGCGCGCCGAGATCCTGCCAGCCGGGTCCCTGCTGCTGCTGTACACCGACGGGCTCGTCGAGACCCGCGACCGTGACATCGACGAGGGCATCGGCCGCATCAGCGCTGCCCTGGCCGCCATGGACGGCGACCCCGGACCCGAGCAGGTGTGCGACGCGGTGACCGCCGAGCTCGTGGGAGCCGACCAAGGCGACGACGTAGCCCTGCTGGCCGTCCTGATCAACGACTCCACCGGCAAGGAGTCAGCCCCCTGTGCGGGTGACGTACCGAAAGTGGACGCGAAGCTGCCGCCACGAGCTTCCCGGACGTGACGAGCGCGTCGTCGGCAACAGGGTCCGACGGCACGCCGCTGCGCTCCTCGTCATCGGACGGCACACATGTGCTCGTCGACCGTGACGTCACACCTTCCGGTTTCGGGCGAGGAACTGTTGCAGGGCACAGGCAAGGCCGCTAGACAGGCCGGCTACGCCGGTGAATCGGTGAGCCGGATCTTCGGCTAGGGCGCCGTCGCCTGCGTTGCGGCGATCGAGGACGTGCAGGAAACGCTCGGGGAGCACCAGGGCTCCGTCGTCACGCGGGAACGGTTGCGCGACCGGGCCCGGCACACCACGGGTACCGACGACACCTCCCTTTACGGACGGCTGCAGGCCCTGGAGGAGCCGGATCACCGAAGAAGGCGCGGTGCCGTCGTGATGCCGGTGAGCCGTGGCGGGTGATTCGAGCTCGGCCTGCTGTCCGCCACGCTTTCAGCGAACGCCGCGGGGGCGTTCCTGTGCGGTCTCGATACGCGGAAAAAGACAACGGTGGCGCAACGCGTCTGGGACCGAGTCCAGCGAACGTGGATCTGAGTAGCGGAACCATCTCGCTGGCCGGACGGCTGGATGAACGCACCGCGTACCTGCTGGACGACGGCATCTCGCGCAGTTGCATGGAGACAATGAGCAGCAGAACTGGTCGGTTGGCGTCGCTGGGCTGTCCGTCCCCGACCATGCAGGGGTGCATGCCATCGGCCGCGCCTACCGCCGGGCGGAGAAATTCGGCAGTCCGCCCGTGAGCGGGCGCGCGGGCTCACGCGACGATCAGATACAGGCCGAAGCAGACGATGAGCCCGGCAGCAAGCACGCACAGCCCGGCAAGCGCCGAGCCGGAGGCGGTGTGCGTACCCGATGCGCCGCCGTCGCCCGGGCCGTCGACCTGCGGCTCCGAGCGGGCGGACAACCCGACGAGCGCGAAGGCGACGAGGAGGACGACGGTCAGGGCGGCGGTGGCCGCGACGAACGCAATCGCGGCCAACGTCGTCCAGTCGATGTGCACGACAAGCCCTCTCGTGGTCAGGCGGCCATGTCGGCGGCCACGTCGGCGGCCGCTGGGCGCGGTAGGTCATTGACGTTGGCCGCGGTGACCGCGTTGCGACGCGACGCGACGTAGATCCCCGAGGCCAGGGCGACCGCGCTCGCGGCGACGACGATCACGCCGACGGTGCCGGTCGCGGCCAGCCACGAGGCCGCGGCGGCCACGACCGCCGCCGACGGCAGAGTGAAGCTCCAGGCCAGCACGATCCGCCCCGCCATCCCCCAGTGCACCGACGCCAGCCGGCGACCCGCCCCCGCCCCGAAGATCGAGCCCGTGCACACCTGCGTGGTGGACAGTGGCAGCCCGAGGTGGGTGGAGGAAAGGATCACCGCGGCGCTGGTCGTCTCGGCGCTGAAGCCCTGGATCGGGTGGATGTCGCTGACGCGCCTGCCGAGGGTCCGGATGATCCGCCAGCCACCCATGTAGGTGCCGAGCCCGATCGCCATCCCGGCGGCCAGGACGACCCAGAACGGTGGCGGCGAGCCCGGCGCCAGCATGCCTGCGGTGATCAGCGTCAACGTGATCACGCCCATGGTCTTCTGCGCGTCGTTGGTGCCGTGGGCCAAGGCGACCATCGACGCCGAGACCCTCTGGCCGAGCCCGAAACCCCGGCTGGCGGCACCGGGTTCGGCCCGGGCGGCGACCCGGAAGGCCAGGTAGGTCGCGGTCATGGCGATCAGCGCGGCGACCACGGGGGACAGCAGAGCGGGCAGGATGATCTTGTTCAGTACCGCATTGAAGTTGATCGCACCCACGCCGCCCGCCGCCCAGGTCGCACCGATCAGACCGCCGAAGAGCGCGTGCGACGAACTGGAGGGCAGCCCCAGGAACCAGGTCACCAGGTTCCACAAGATGGCTCCGACCAGCCCGGCGAAGATCACGACCGGGTTGATGAGTGTCTCGTCCACCAGTCCGCCCGAGATCGTGTTCGCCACCTGGACCGACAGGAAGGCCCCGATCAGGTTCAGGCACGCGGCGATCGCTACGGCTGTCTTGGGTCGGAACGCGCCCGTCGCGATCGACGTGGCCATGGCGTTGGCCGTGTCGTGGAAACCGTTCGTGAAATCGAAGGCCAATGCGGTCACTACGACCACGACGACGATCAACGATGTGTCCATGGACCGCGCCCCTCGATCGGCCGACCGGAGCTCTCCCGGCCGACGTCGACGCCGTTGCGGCTGTGCCGATCGCCGTGAACCTGAGCCTGCGACGTCGCCCCCGTGCGGTCGCCGGTCGGGGAACCCTGCCGGTCGGGGCCGCCGAGGACTTCGTCGGGCGGGCACACCCCGGCTTCGAACCGTTGCATGGCCAGGAGGAACAGTCCGACCACAACGCGGAGAAGGACCGCGACCAGCATCGCGCGCTCCTCTCCCGGACGGCCGGGCGACACCCTCGCGCCGTGCTGTGTGGGCGCTGCAGGGTCCCGAACGCAGAGTGACGGCCATCCGGTCGGAGGCACATCACCCGTCGAGGACGAGCGGCGGTTGTGGGGCCGGCGCCACACACACAGCGGCCGCCCGGTCTCATGACCGAGCGGCCGTTGTCGTGGCGTCTGAGTCTCCTCGCTGGGCTCGGGCAGGGGCCCGCCGGGACGTTCCGCCACCGGCAGGCGCGGGTCCTCAGTCCCGGCGGTCCTCGCGGCGGTCCTCCCGCCGGTCCTGCCGGCGGCCCACTCCGTGCGCGACGACCGCCACGGTCGCCGCGGTGGCGGCGGTGCGCCTCACTGGCGCGCCACCGATCACGCCCCCCCGGCGCATTCTTCTGGCTGCCAACGGCATGTCACTCACCTTCCTTGTCGGCCTCGCCCGTGTCGGCGTCGTCGGCCTCGACGGCGGCCAGCAGCGCCTGGATCGGGATCCTTCCGCTGGCCACCAGCTGACCGCCGGCGCGGCGCACGGCCGACGCGAACGGTGCCGCCCACCGGTTCTCCCAGACCAGCAGCGCCGCGGTGCTGCCCGGCTCGACCGCTGCCGCGACCGCGTTCACGTCGTCCTCGCTGAGCAGCATCGCCAGCTCGGTCTCATACGACCGGAGACTTCCCATCTCGCTCTCGTCCAGGTCGCTGAGCTCGAAGGACTCCAGCGCACCGTCCTCGTCCTTCCTGATCAGCAGAAGATCCAGGACGCGAACCGTGCCGCGTTCCACCAAGTCATCGAGGATCGGGGCGATCTCGCCCTTGAACCTGCTGCCCTGGAACTCCACTACGATCCAGTCGACCGGGCCCAACTCGTCCAGGGCCTCGGGTGCCTGCTCGGCCAGTTGCTGTGTCACGTCACCACCGCCTGCTCTCACGACCACCGGGGTGCCCGGCAGCGTGCTCGGAAGGCTTGCGCGTCGGCCAGGCGCCGGCATCACCCGGCGAGGACGAGAACGCCCAGCTCGTACGGCCCCAGCCCGCCACCCCGCCTCCTACGAGCGCGTCGCCGTGGTCACGACGAGGACTGGCTTCGCCCCGCGCTCGGCGTGTTCTCCGTGCTGGTCGCGGGGCAGCTCCGGGCCTTTCCGGTCGCTCAGCTGGCGGCGGCGAGGGAGTGGTAGGCCACGGTCGACGGCGCGGGCGCGGGCGCCGGCGACGACGCGTAGCGGCGCGTGACGCGCGGGCGGCGCGGGCGGGCTGAGCGACTGCAACACCTTCGCCACCCCCGGGCACCTGGGCGCCTACGCCGCCCTGGCACCTACCAGCACGGCCGTGCCATCACACCGACCGCTCGTGTGAGCGCCAGACCTGAGAGAGCATGGTGGCCGCGCCACCGGACCCGTCATCCGAGGTGAGAAGAAGGGACGGCCGTGACCAACCGCCTGGCCGCCGCCACCAGCCCCTACCTGCTGCAACACGCGGGGAACCCGGTGGACTGGTGGGAGTGGGGCGACGAGGCCTTCGCGGAGGCCCGGCGCCGGGACGTTCCGGTGCTGCTCAGCGTCGGTTACGCCGCCTGCCACTGGTGCCACGTGATGGCGCACGAGTCCTTCGAGGACGCCTCCACCGCCGAGCAGATGAACGCCGGCTTCGTCTGCGTGAAGGTCGACCGGGAGGAGCGTCCCGACGTCGATGCCGTCTACATGGAGGCCACCGTCGCGCTCACCGGCCACGGCGGCTGGCCGATGACGGTGTTCCTGACCCCGGAAGGGCACACCTTCCAGGCCGGCACCTACTACCCGCCGCAGCCCCGGCAGGGCATGCCGTCGTTCCGGCAGCTGCTCGCGGCGGTCTCGCAGGCCTGGACGGACCGGCGCGACGAGGTGGACCGGGCCGGGCAGCGGATCACCGGGGCGCTGCTGGAGCAGCGCAGCCCCGGTGGCGCGGGTGAGCACCGGGCTGCACCGAGCCCGGAGGACCTGGAACGGGCCGTGCAGGCGACGGCGCGCGCCCACGACCAGCGGAACGGCGGGTTCGGGGGCGCGCCCAAGTTCCCGCCGTCCATGGTGCTGGAGTGGCTGCTGCGCCACTCGGCCCGGACGGGTGCGGACGTCCCGGGAAGCAGCGGCGACCTGGCCCTGCGGATGACCGGCAACACGCTGCGGCACATGGCCTACAGCGGCACCTACGACCAGGTCGAGGGGGGCTTCGCACGCTATGCCGTCGACGCGGAGTGGGTCGTGCCGCACTTCGAGAAGATGCTGTACGACAACGCGCAGCTCGCCCGCGTGTACCTGCACTGGTGGCGGCTGACGGCCGACCCGGTGGGCCGGCGCGTCGCCGAGGAGACCTGCGACTGGATGCTCGAGCGGCTCGGCACGGCCGAGGGCGGCCTCGCCAGCTCGCTGGACGCGGACACCGAGGGCGTCGAGGGTCTGACCTACGTGTGGACGCCGGACCAGCTGGTCGAGGTGCTCGGCCCGGACGACGGCGCCTGGGCGGCGCAGGCGCTCGTCGTGACGCCGGCCGGGACCTTCGAGCACGGCACCTCGACCCTGCAGCTGCGGCTCGACGTCGACACGGAAAGGGCGAACCCGCGGGACGTGGACCGCTGGCGTGAGATCCGGGCGCGCCTGCGCGAGGTGCGGGCCGCTCGTCCGCAACCGGGCCGGGACGACAAGGTCGTGGCGGCCTGGAACGGCCTGGCGATGGCGGCCCTGGCCGAGGCCGGGGCGCTGCTAGGCCGGCCGGACCTGACCGACGCCGCCCGCGCCGTCGGTGCCCTGCTGCTGGACGTCCACGTGGTCGACGGACGGCTGCGGCGCGTGTCCCGCGACGGCGCGGTCGGGGAGCCGCCCGGCACCCTGGAGGACCACGGCGACGTCGTGGAGGGCCTGCTGGCGCTGTACTCGGTCACGGGGGAGCGGCGCTGGGCGGACGGCGCCCGGGTCCTCGTGGGTGAGCTGACGTCGCGGTTCTGGGACGAGGCCGCGGGCTTCAGCGACACGGCCTACGACGCCGCGGACCCGCGGCTGTGGGAGGCGTCCGGTAACCGGCCGCGGGCCGCGGACCCTGCCGACAACGCCTACCCCTCCGGTCCCTCGGCCGCGGCCGGAGCGCTGGTCTCGTGGGCCGCGCTGAGCGGCGACGGCCGCTGCCTCCACCTGGCCGTGCAAGCGCTCGATGCCACCCGCCGGGTCGCCGCGGGCGCGCCGCGGTTCGCCGGCTGGGGGCTGGCCGTTGCCGAGGCACTGGCCGACGGGCCGCGCGAGGTCGCGGTGGTCGGAGACCCCGACGATCCCGGCACCCAGGCCCTCTGGCTGGAGGCCCTGCGCGGCACTGCACCGGGGCTCGTCGTCGCCGCCGGGCCGCCGGACATGGAGCCCGCGGTGCCCCTGCTCGAGGGACGTGGCCTTATACGTGGCCTGCCCGCGGCCTATCCATGCGTGGCGCAGCGATGCGACCTTCCGGTGACCGACGTGACCCCAGTCCGCGACTTCGCCCGGCCGCACGAGGTGCGGCTCCCGACCCCGCAGGAGGCCTGAGTGACCCGCTCGCAGGAGGTGCTGGAGCCGCCGATCGAGGACGGCGTGGTGGCCGGCTTCGACGGCTCGCAATCGTCGCTGTGCGCGGTGGAGGCGGGTGCAGACCAGGCCGTGTACCGCGGCTGCACGTTGCACGTCGTCCGGGCCTGGATGCTGTCGAGCGCCGCCTCGGAGACCGATGCGCCGGCCGGGACGGTCCCCAGCCTCGCCGAGGTCGAGGAGGCGGTGCGTGCTTCGGTCGAGCGGGCCGTGGCGTACGCCGGCAAGGGCCGCCCGACCCTGGACGTGGTGGGCCACGTCCATCACGGCAAGGGGGCGCAGACCCTGGTCGAGGCGTCGCGGCGGGCCGAGCTCGTCGTGGTCAGCCGGCGGGGCCAGGGCGGGTTCGTGAACTTGCTACTTGGGGCCACCGCGGACCAGGTCGTGCGGTACGCGCCGTGCCCGGTGCTCGTCGTCCGCCCACTGGACGCCGGCTGAGCGGCGTCCACGGATCCCGGCTGAGCGCCACCCACGGATGCTGGCTGGGCGGCGTTCGCCGACTGCCTGGGCTCAGTGGTGCCGGTACACCGCGAAGGAGACCGCGATGTAGTGCACGGTGAACGCCGCGACCGTGCAGGCGTGGAACACCTCGTGAAATCCGAACCAGCGCGGGCTCGGGTTGGGACGCTTCAGGCCGTAGATCACGCCGCCCACGGTGTACAGCAGGCCGCCGACGACGATCAGCGTGAGCAGGGCCACGCCACCCTCACGCAGGAAGTCCGGCAGGTAGATGACCGCGACCCAGCCGAGCGCGATGTACACCGGCGTGTACAGCCACCGGGGGGCACCGACCCAGAACACCCGGAAGAGCACGCCGCCGAGGGCGCCGAGCCAGACGATGAGCAGCAGGGTCCGCGCCCGACCGGGGTCGAGCAGCAGCGCCGCGAAGGGGGTGTAGCTGCCCGCGATGATCAGGAAGATGTTCGAGTGGTCCAGTCGCTTGAGCACTCCCTCGACGCGCGGCGACCAGGTGCCCCGGTGGTACAGAGCGCTCGTGCCGAACAGCAGCGCCGCGGTCAGCGTGAAGATGCCGGCGCTGACCCGGCCGGCGGACGTCGGGGCGACGGCGGTCAGGACGATGCCGGCGGCCACGGCGACGGGGAACGTCCCGGCGTGCAGCCAACCCCGCAGGCGCGGCTTGACCGCGGCCACCGCATCGCTGACGGCGTCCCCGACGGCGTCGCCGATCCGGCCGGCCCGGCTCTCATCGGGTGTCCCGTGGCGGTGCGGCGCGCGTGGGGTGTCCATGGTCACTCCTCCAACTTACGCTGCCGTAGGTTGCGGCGTCGCATCCGCAACGTGCTGCCCCCCGTGGTCGCCTGCCCGAACGGACGGTGCGCACGAGTCCATCGTGCCGCTGCAGCGGGGGCCGGAGAGGGATTGCGGGAGTAGCGTGACGTTCACCACCCCCGCCCGCAACCGTGACGACGCACGGCCGTCCGGGGATTCCCGGCTGGACGACGAGAGGACCTGTGCCGTGGGGCTGCGGCAGCTGGCGTACGGGGTCTACGAGCGGCGGCTGGCCGCCTCGCTGGACCCCGCCGCGGTGCCGCGTCACGTCGGCGTGATCGTCGACGGCAACCGCCGCTGGGCGCGGGCGGCCGGTGCGGACTCCGGCGCGGGGCACGCGGCCGGCGCCGACAACATTGAGCGGCTGCTCGAGTGGTGCGAGGAGGCCGGTGTCGAGGTCGTGACGCTTTGGCTGCTGTCGACCGAGAACCTCAACCGGTCGCCCGAGGAGCTGAGGGTGCTGCTCGGCATCATCGAGGATCTCACCGAGCGGATCGCGGCGACCGGGCGCTGGCGGCTGCACCCGGTGGGAGCGCTGGACCTGCTCCCGGACTCGACCTCCGCGCGGCTGAAGGAGCTCGACGAGGCGACCCGGCAGGTCGGCGGGCTGACGGTGAACGCGGCGATCGGCTACGGCGGACGCCGGGAGATCGCCGACGCCGTGCGCTCGCTGCTCCAGGAGCACGCCGCCCTCGGGACCTCGATCGAGGAGCTCGCCGGCATCCTGGACGTCGACCACATCTCCGAGCACCTCTACACCCGGGGCCAGCCAGACCCGGACCTGGTGATCCGCACGTCCGGCGAGCAGCGGCTCTCCGGTTTCCTGCTCTGGCAGAGCGCGCACAGCGAGTTCTACTTCTGCGAGGCCTACTGGCCGGACTTCCGCAAGGTGGACTTCCTGCGGGCGCTGCGGTCCTACGCGCAGCGGGAGCGACGTCACGGCGCCTGACGGCGGGCGGTGGTGATCGGTGCTGCAGCGGTGCTGCACCGGTGCGGCGATCGGGTGAATGGCGGCTGGAAATCGCGGCGTGTCTGCCAGGCGCCCACAGGCGTCGGCGTACCGTCTGCCGGGACGGGCGCCGCACCCGCGGCTCCGTTCGGGAGGCCCACCGTGAAGCGACCCCTCGGTCGCGGAGGGGGTCGGCGCTCGGCCCCTGGTGGGCCCGGTCCCGGCACCTGACCCGCGAGCCGCGCCGGGCGTGCCGCCTGGCCAAGGGGAGTCCGACATGGCCACTGACCGCCGTACGTTCGTCCTCGACACCTCGGTCCTGCTGTCCGACCCGCGAGCCATGCTGCGGTTCGCCGAGCACGAGGTGGTGCTGCCGGTCGTGGTCGTCACCGAGCTGGAGGCCAAGCGGCACCACCCCGAGCTCGGGTACTTCGCCCGCCAGGCGCTGCGGCTGCTGGACGACCTGCGGGTGCAGCACGGCCGGCTGGACGCCCCGCTGCCGCTCGCGGACGGAGGCTCGCTTCGGGTCGAGCTGAACCACACCGACCCGACGGCGCTGCCGGCCGGCGTACGCCTCGGAGACGCCGACACCCGCATCCTGGCGGTCGCCCGCAACCTCGCCGACGAGGGACGAGCCGTCACGGTCGTGAGCAAGGACCTGCCGATGCGGGTCAAGGCGTCAGCCTCTGGGCTCGCGGCCGAGGAGTACCGGGCCGCCCTCGCCGTGGACTCCGGCTGGACCGGCCTGGCAGAGGTCGAGGTCGGGTCGGACGCCGTGTCCTCCCTGTACGAGCACGGCCGGCTGGAGCTGTCGGAGGCGGCCGACCTGCCCTGCCACACCGGCGTCGTGCTGGTCTCCAGCCGCGGCAGCGCCCTGGGACGGGTCGGGCCGGACAAGGCCCTGCGGCTGGTCCGCGGCGACCGCGACGCCTTCGGCCTGCATGGGCGCAGCGCGGAGCAGCGGATCGCGCTCGACCTGCTGCTCGACCCCGACGTCGGCATCGTGAGCCTCGGGGGCCGGGCCGGCACCGGCAAGAGCGCCCTCGCGCTGTGCGCGGGCCTGGAGGCGGTAATGGAGCGGCGCCAGCACCGCAAGGTCGTGGTCTTCCGGCCGCTGTACGCCGTAGGCGGTCAGGAGCTCGGCTACCTGCCGGGCAGCGAGACCGAGAAGATGGGTCCCTGGGGCCAGGCGGTCTTCGACACGCTCGGCGCCCTGGTGAGCACCGAGGTGGTCGAGGAGGTGCTCGACCGCGGCATGCTCGAGGTCCTCCCGCTCACCCACATCCGTGGCCGGTCCCTGCACGACTCCTTCGTCGTGGTCGACGAGGCGCAGTCGCTGGAGCGGAACGTGCTGCTGACGGTGCTGTCGCGGGTGGGCCAGAACTCCCGCGTGGTGCTGACGCACGACGTGGCTCAGCGCGACAACCTGCGGGTGGGCCGACACGATGGGGTCGCCGCCGTGATCGAGGCGCTCAAGGGGCACCCGCTGTTCGCCCACGTGACGCTGACCCGGTCGGAGCGGTCCCCGGTCGCGGCGCTCGTCACCGAGCTGCTGGAGGACCTGCAGGTCTGACCGGCGGGACGACGGTCCCCGCGGCACGACGTCCCCCACGGGGCTCCGCGACGAAGACACCGGGCCCCCGAGAGGGCACTTGAAGGCTGAACTTTGTGTTTAGCGTCACAATTCAAGCGCAGCGTAGCCGGTTGTCACCCTCCGTCGAGATTCCTGTGAAGAATGTGTGAAGACGATTTTGCCGAGGCTTGAACTAAGCCTCACGGTAGAGGGGACCTGAGCACCTCGGGTCGACCGCTGGGCCGCCGCGTCAACGGCTGGTGCACGGCGGTCACGGGCGCCGCGTGCGTTCCGGTTCGGATGGCCCGAGAGGCTGTCGGGCTTTCGCCCGGACCCGAGGTGACGTGTTGACCGTGCTCGCCCCGTACGCGGGAGCGCGGCCTACCGGGAGCCCCGATGACCCCCCTTGCTGCGCTCAAGCGCGCCCTGAACCGCCCGCTCGTGTCCGGAACGACCGCCCTGCTGGTGTCCGCGTCCCTGGCCGGCGGTGTCGCCGTCGCCGTCGACCGGCCCAGCTCGGCCAATGCCGCCACCACCTCGAACCAGGCCACCGAGGCCGCCCGCGCCCAGGCGGCCGCGCAGGCGGAGGTCGCCCGCCGGGCTGCCGCCGCCCGTCAGGCTGCCGCCGCGAAGGCTGCCGCCGCGAAGGCCGCGGCCGCGAAGGCAGAGGCCCAGCGCAAGGCCGCCGCGAAGGCGAAGGCCGAGGCCGAGGCGAAGGCCGCCGCGAAGGCGAAGGCCGAGCGCAAGGCCGCGGCCAAGCGCAAGGCCGCCGCCCGGGCTGCTGCCGCCCGAAAGGCGGCCCGCCGGGCCGCTGCCGCCCGCAAGGCCGAGCGCGCGGCCGAGCGCCGCGCGGCCGAGCGTCGCGCCCAGAAGCGTCGCGCGGCCAAGCGCAAGGCCGCGGCCCGCAGCCAGCGGGTGTCCCGCTCGACCGAGCGCCGTGCGGTGTCCGGTGGCAGCCCCCGCGCCATCGCGCGCAGCATGGTGGCCTCGCGCGGCTGGGGCTCGAGCCAGTTCGGCTGCCTCGACCGGCTCTGGAACAAGGAGAGCGGCTGGAAGGTGACCGCCAACAACCCGTCGTCGAGCGCCTACGGCATCCCGCAGGCGCTGCCCGGCAGTAAGATGGCGAATGCCGGCCCGGACTGGCAGCACAATGCCCGCACCCAGATCACCTGGGGCCTGAACTACATCTCCGCCAGCTACGGCACTCCCTGCGCCGCCTGGGCGCACAGCCGCGCCAGCAACTGGTACTGAGCAGCACCTGCTCTGCAGCACCGACGAACCCGCCCCCGGCAGCAGCCGGGGGCGGGTTCGTCGCGTCTGGGCCGGTCAGGACGACGGCGGCCGGGTCATCGCGAGGACGTCGAGGGCAGCGTCGAGCTGCTCCACAGTGAGGTCCCCACGCTCCACGAACCCGAGGTCCAGCACGGCCTGGCGGATCGTCGTCCGCTCCGCGACCGCCTTCTTCGCGACCTTGGCCGCGGCCTCGTAGCCGATGTAGCGGTTGAGCGGGGTCACGACGGACGGTGAGGACTCTGCCAGCTCGCGGCAGCGCTCGACGTCGGCGGTGAGGCCGTCGACGCACCGGTCGGCCAGCAGCCGAGACGCAGCGGCCAGCCACCGACAGGACTCCAGGACCGCCTTGCCCATCACCGGCATCATCACGTTGAGCTCCAGGGTCCCGGACGCGCCGGCGAACGTCACCGTGGCGTCGTGCCCGATGACGTGGGCGCAGACCATGAGGGTGGCCTCGGGGACGACCGGGTTCACCTTGCCGGGCATGATGCTCGAGCCCGGCTGCAGGTCCGGCAGGGCCAGCTCGCCGAGGCCGGTCCGGGGTCCCGACCCCATCCAGCGCAGGTCGTTGCAGATCTTGACCAGGCTGACCGCCACCGTCCGCAGCTGCCCGGACAGCTCCACCAGGCCGTCCCGTGCGCCCTGTGCCTCGAAGTGGTCCCTTGCCTCGGTCACCGGCAGACCGGTGGCCGCGGCGAGGTCCGTGACCACGGCTTCCGCGAACCCGGGCGGGGTGTTGACGCCGGTCCCGACGGCGGTGCCGCCAAGGGGCAGCTCGGCCACGCGCGGCAGCGCCGCCTGCAGCCGCTCGATGCCCCGCGCCACCTGGGCCGCATAGCCCCGCAGCTCCTGGCCCAGGGTGACCGGTACGGCGTCCATGAGGTGCGTCCGGCCCGGCTTCACCACGTCGTCCAGCTCGCTGGCCTTGCGGCCGAGCGACGCGGACAGGTGCTCGAGGGCCGGCACCAGGTCTTGCACGACGGCACCGGTGGCGGCCAGGTGCAGGGCCGAGGGGAAGGTGTCGTTGCTGGACTGCGAGGCGTTGACGTGGTCGTTCGGGTGCACCCGCTCGCCGCGAGCCGTGGTGGCGAGGGCGGCTACCACCTCGTTGACGTTCATGTTCGTCGAGGTGCCGGAACCGGTCTGGAACACGTCGATGGGGAACTGGTCGTCGTGCTCGCCGGACGCCACGGCCTCGGCGGCCTGGGCCACCGCGGCCGCGAGGTCGTCGTCCAGCACCCCGAGCCGCGCGTTGACCCGGGCGGCGGACGCCTTGATCCGGGCGAGGGCGTGCACGACGTCCGGGTCGATGGCGAGCCCGGAGATCGGGAAGTTCTCCACCGCCCGCTGGGTCTGCGCACCCCACAGCGCGGCGGCCGGAACCCGGACCTCGCCCATCGTGTCGTGCTCGACGCGGTACTCCTCGGCCCGTTCGGTGCTCTGAGCGCTCATGCGGCTCATCGTGGCGCGAGGGCGGAGCGGAGGCGAGCCGGGTGTGGCCTGCGGAGCCGTCACGGCGCGGGCCGAACGTCGTCGGGCAGATCCCCGACGGTCTCGACGACGCTGACCCTGCCCTCCACCAGCCGGTACACCAAGCCCACCACGGCACATCGGCCTTCGCGCACGGCCCCGGCGAGCACGGCGGACCGGTCGACGAGCAGCCGGACGGTCTGGCGCACATGCTCGGCCTCGATCTCGTCGGCGGACGTGAGTCCCTGCCGCTGCGCGGCCAGCACGCTGGGAGTGACTCGCTCGACGATGTCCCGGATGAACCCTGCGGGCAGCATCCCGTCGGTCACTGCCTCCATCGTGGCGCCGACCGCGCCGCAGGAGTCGTGACCGAGGACGACCACCAGCGGGATAGCGAGGTTGGCGACGCCGAACTCGACCGACCCGAGGACCCCGCTGTCGACGACGTGACCGGCGGTTCGGACGACGAACAGGTGCCCCAGCCCCTGGTCGAAGACGAACTCCGCCGCGACGCGGGAGTCGCCGCAGCCGAAGACCAGCGCGAACGGCCGCTGCTGGTTGGCGAGCTCGGCGCGCCGGGCCAGGTCGTGCTCGGGCTCGTGCCGGCGACCGGCGGCGAACCGGGCGTTGCCTTCCAGGAGGGTCCGCCAGGCGTCCGCCGGCGTGGCGACGGACGTCCCCGCGGCGTCTCGGGTCGGGGCTTGGTCTGGCGTCGGCTCCGTCACGTCCCCATCCTGGCTGGAAGCCTTTGGATCCGCGTGCCCGGGGTGGCGGCGGACCGGTCTTTCGGCCGGCGGACGTCGATGGTTTGGTCGCGCGGTCATCGGCCAGGGCAGGTGAGCATGCTGCTCGCGAGGGGTTTCGACGTGGTGGCGAAGGAGTCGTTTCCCTTGTCGTCGACTGGAACGAAGGCAGGGAGGTCCTGAGCCCACGGCCGCCTGCAACCACTCGGCGAGGGAGCCGTCCGGCCGGCGGTGGTCGGCCCCAATGAGCCCGACGCGCAGCCGTCCGGCGTCTTGGCCAGCCGGCGTAGTAC
>Ga0126311_10000835_pt1 | contig 14383 bp, 7 predicted proteins | sample Plot61_FD_92539 | JGI IMG/M metagenome (GOLD analysis project Ga0126311, IMG submission 92539) | Serpentine soil microbial communities from UC McLaughlin Reserve, CA, USA - Plot61 | ecosystem: Environmental > Terrestrial > Soil > Grasslands | place: USA: UC McLaughlin Reserve, Lake County...
GGAATGATTGGTCGCAATGCCTTTCTGTGATTCGGGAACCGCGATTTGAAATAAGGCGCGCCTCAGGTCTTCCACATGCGAACGCCATTCAGCTTCAGATACTCATTGTGTGTCATCTCTTTGGCGTCAGCTCGCTGCGGGTACGGCGGCTCAGGCAGGACTTCGTCCGGTTTAGATTCGAGATGATCCCGGCCCGGTCGTTTATAAAGTATCTGGTGCAGTTGCGGCGCGATTCGAAATGGAGGAGGAGTGGTTCCTGAATTACCGTCGTGCGGATTAGTACTCATCTGTCGGTCCCTCTGATGGTTCGGAATAACGTTTATGCCTGTTAGCGGAATCGCTATGTTGCCACAAAATAGCACAAAACGCACAAGATTGTTGGACCTCTTGTGCGTCTTGAACCTGGCTGTGGTTTTTGTCAGCGCTGGATGGCGATTCTTACCTTATTCGTCGTTCGACCATGCACCGTGACTGTTACGATCGCTTCGCCAACATCATCGAGATCCCCGTTAAGCCGCAAGACGATTTGGGAGACTTGAGGTAAGTCCGACAGTGGACCGACAAACTCGACGCGCAATGGATAAACAACGTGCGCCGCATCCTCTGCTTCGGCCGTTACAGCTTCGGCAGCTTCGCCGGGGAGCAATCTGAGATCCGTTCCGAAGACGATCACGCGCGTACGATTGCGCCCCTCAGACAAGAGCGTGGTCGTGATTGGAAAAGGCCCACTAAGAAATTGTGTTAACTCTAAAGCGAGGGCCCGATCAGAGTCGGGCACCGTCAGCAGCGCCGGCAATTTCGTCGCCTGGAAATCTGCTGTACTGTCAGATACGAGATTATTGAAGGTCTGGACCAACGGCGACATCACATAGCCGTCCTTCGACGCTGTCACCGTGCAACTCGATAAGCCTTGAATCTCAGTAAACGAGTAAGAGCCGTCACTTCCTGTCGTTGCAGTTCGATTCACCGAGCCTGACAGAGTCACCAAAACACCTGCCATCGGCTCAGCGCTACCGTTCAAAACACGTCCGCCGATTGTGTGCTTCTTCAGCGACGCCGTTAGCTGCGCAGTGAAATTCGCGGTCCGATCTCCGCTCGGAGTGATAAAAGTCGCAGTTGCAGAGTTGAATGTGTAATCGTTTTTCGCTGCCGTGAGTTGGTATTCACCGCTCGTCGGCAGGTTAGTAAAGAAATAATCGCCGTTCTCATCAGTCGTGGTTGTTACTGACTGAGAGCCGCTGAGCGTGATGGTAACACCGGCGAGAGGTGCGCTCTTATTATCTGTGACATGACCCGACATCGTGAAGGTTGGAGACGGCGACGTGGACAGATAATCCGCGAACGCCTGTTTGGCGCCATCGGTACAGGCTGCATCGTTGAAACAGTGGATCAGCAGATTAGACCAGTAGAAGTGGGCCGCCGGATCTGGCGCGCGGTCGAGTGCGTCAGCGAAGCGTGCGCGTACGTACTGCACTGGATCATCTTCGTCTGTCGCCGTATCAATCGTGATTGTCTTTTGTGCGACGGAGTCCAACTGCGCGTAGGTGGAGTTGATGACTATCAGTTCCCCGGTATCAGCATCTGCAAAGAGATGATCGGCATCAGCAACGCAAGTTAAGTTGTCGAGGATCCCTGTGCCGACGTTTCTTAGCGCCACAGCAGCGGTGGCATTCTGACTCCAACCGTACCGGGAATTTTCGATGAACACGCGCCGGGCGTCGTAAATCTGATGTCCAAATTGATCGAAATTGGACACATTCATAAACAGGCCGGTCACGTAAATCAGATCGATCGGTGCGCTTTGTGGCGTGTAGCGATAAGGCAAACTACTCAAACCCCAGAAGCCGCCCTCGTCGAGAAACACGTTGCGCAACACCACTTCGCGGCGTGGTGAGACATTGGTAGGTGGTGCAGCGTTTCCGATGTTGATCCACGATATAGGCGCCGCTATACCCGTCTTGCTGAAGAGTTCTCGGGTTCCATAATCGAGGAAGGTCGTGTCTGTCACGGTGATGCCACGCCATTCCAGGTTCTGTACGATAGGAATGTAGCCGCCACTGGTCGCCGTAGAACCGAGAAACTTGCTCAACGAGATTTCCAGATCGGTGCGTAACGCCACAACGATACCGCCCCCGTCCACCAGAGTAGCAAGGCCGTAAAACTCGTTGTGAGTGAGTTGCGCTTTGTCTATATCGATCAGGAAGAGTGTGATTGCAGCATCCGTGACAACAGTTGGCGTACCAACGAAGGCGATGTCTTTGATGACGAGATCGCGTAACCCGGTGATAGTGATCGCATTTTTTCCGCCCGTGCGCGGGTAAATCTCCGAGGGTAGATCGAGCCCTAAACACAGCTCGTGGCCGGGAGCGGTGGGAGGTGCAGGCATCGTGAGCGATTCAACCCCCGTGATCGTGATCGATGATGCCAATCCGCTGAAATTTTTAGTGACTGGCATGGCGATTACATACTTACCTTCGGGGATAAAGAGTGTTCCACCGCCTGCTATGGCCAGTGCGTCCAGCGCTTTCTGAAAAGCTGGAGCGTCGTCGGTTGTTCCATCACCGGTCGCGCCGAAGTCGCGCAGGTTGAGGGATACGGGCGTCGGCGCAGCGAGTGTAACTGTGTTGAGACACGTCAGTGTAAGGCATAATCCGAGAAAATAAAGGAGTAGTCTTGTCATGAGTGTAGGTCGGTGTTGGTTATCGAATATGGCGGGGTCTAGAGAGGTGAGATTGAGTGGTCCAAATAACTCGGGACGAAAACCGCCCCGCACTACTCTACACAGGCGAGCTACGACTGGTCCAGCAATTTTAAATGCCAAGCTGTCTTTAACCCGTGGGAGAGGAATCACTCTGACGAGTGAGGCGTTCTGCCATGGACCAGGAACATTTACTCACGCGCCGCTCGTTGCGCGTTTTTCGATCTTTGCCCAAGTATCGCGAAGACCAATGGTGCGGTTGAACACCAATCTGTGCCCCGAGGTGCGGTCAACACAATAGTAACCAAGACGCTCAAATTGATACTTGGTCCCAGGCTCTGCGTCTCGCAAACTCGGTTCTATTTTGCAGTCGTGCAGTACCTGCAATGAGTCAGGATTCAGATTCTCGGTAAATTCGTGTCCTTCTTCGACGTCGCTCGGATCCTCTTTAACAAAAAGGTTGTCGTAGAGACGGACCTCTGCTGGTAAAGCGTGAGCCGCTGACACCCAGTGAATAGTTGACTTCACCTTTCGACCATCAGGCGTATTACCGCCGCGTGTAGCCGGATCGTAAGTGCAACGCAGTTCTACAATCTTGCCGCTGCTATCTTTAATGACTTCCTTGCAGGTGATTAAGTAAGCGTAACGGAGGCGCACCTCGCGACCAGGCGCGAGCCGGTAAAACTGCTTCGGCGGGTCTTCACGAAAATCATCTTCTTCAATATACAGCGTCTTTGAAAAAGGAATCTTTCTGCTTCCCGCGGAGCTATCTTCGGGGTTGTTGACAGCATCCATTTCTTCCACAAGGTCGTCCGCGTAGTTTTCGATAATCACACGTAATGGTTTCTGCACACACATCACCCGCGGAACAATTTGATTTAAGTCCTGGCGCAGAAAATATTCGAGCTGCTGTAACTGAGTTATGCCGTTCGTCTTCGAGACGCCGACACTGCCGCAGAAGTTGCGGATGGCTGTGGGAGTGTAACCGCGCCGGCGCATGCCCGTGAGCGTTGGCATACGCGGGTCATCCCAAGCTTCGACATGTCCGTCTGCAACCAACTTCAGTAGCTTGCGTTTGCTAAGCAGAGTGTGGGTGAGGGCCAGCCGGTCAAACTCATATTGCCGCGAAGGAAATATGCCAAGCTGTTCGATGAACCAATTGTATAGAGGACGATTATTGTCGAACTCCAGAGTACACATGGAGTGTGTTACGCGCTCGATAGAATCGGACTGCCCGTGCGCGTAGTCGTACATCGGATAGATACACCACTGATTCCCCGTACGATGGTGGTCCATGTGCAGAATTCGATACATGACGGGGTCACGCATCATAAGGTTCGGAGAGCTCATCTCGATCTTTGCACGCAGGGTTCGCGAACCATCCGGGAACTCTCCCTTTTTCATGCGGTCAAACAGATCGAGGTTCTCTTCAACAGAACGGTTGCGGTATGGGCTTTCCCTTCCCGGCTCGGTTAACGTGCCGCGATACTCGCGAATTTCATCAGCGCTGAGATCGCATACATAAGCCTTTCCTGCCGTAATCAACTGAGCGGCCCATTCGTACAGTTGTTGAAAGTAATCCGAGGCATAGTAGAGGCCGTCCCATTGGAAGCCCAACCACTTCACGTCATCCATGATGGCGTTAACGTACTCCGTTTCTTCTTTTGACGGATTAGTATCGTCAAAACGCAAATTGCACTTGCCGCCAAACTCCGCCGCCAATCCGAAATCGAGGCAGATGGCTTTGGCGTGACCGATGTGCAAATAGCCGTTTGGTTCCGGAGGAAATCGGGTTTGTACGCGGCCTCCATACTTACCGCTCTCGATGTCTTCGATGATGATGTCTCGAATAAAATTCGAAGGGCCTTCAGTGCTCATAAACTCATGATAGTTGATAACGGGTTTAGCGACAAAAAGCACCCAGAGACATCGTTTACGTGAGTGCTCTTATTGAGAGGAGATAGGCGCGTGCGGATTTGAACCGCAGACCTCTAGCGTGTCAATACTCATACAAACCTCAATTACATCGGGCATTTTTGATTAGGACCCGAGTAAACTGAGGAATAAACAAGCTCTAACCGCGCTAAATTATTGAAAGACCCCTAAAGCGTTGTCTAGGAGGGGACTCTTTGTATTAGTTCTTCGAACTCGATTCAACAATGGAGGTTGTGTGTTTCTGGTTCAGCAGCAACCGGCAGATAGCGATGGTTGCATTTGCGCGTGGCGCGTCGCGCTGAAAGCCGTTAGCCAATTGGACGGCGCGGTCAAAGTCTTTGCCGGCGATCTCACTGAAGATTCCCTTTATTTCGAAGTCGGGAACACGATCAAACTTCCTGCCCAGAATTTGCTTCTTATTATTGATGCTCAACGAAAGTAGACCATCCTCGCCACTAAACCCTTCAGATGAGTTGGCGGCCTGCACGGCTTCAAAGACGGTGTCCCACACTCGTGTGGGCTCGATAAATACTAAAGCATTGGCAATAGCCAACAAGGCACGCGGGCGATCTTCAGTGCTCTCAAGGCGACGACTTTCCGCCAGAGCCTGCTCAACCACTGAAAGAGACTTCTCACGATCGATGCTCGCAAGCAGTTTTGCCGATTGAGTTAAGATCCAAACATGCTGAAGGTGGGATAACTCAACAGTGCGTGCCAGTTCCAAAGCGGTGTTTACGTTTTTCTTATTAATAGCTCTGACAGCCAATCCCCAATCAATCCACCTTTGTGCTTGTTGACGAAACTCCGCGTCGGCAATCTTGCTCACATAGTTGCGAGCATTTTGGTCGTCTTTGCTCAACGCCATCGATGCTAACTTGAAATAGAGCGCATCGCGCTCATCGGACGTATTGGCGCGTTCGACCTGATCGAGAAGAGGTTCCTCTTGATCGGCGAGCGATTTCTCTGGCGTGATACCTCTTTCTGCCCATTCCTTTTCAGATGCACGCACGCTATCGCTAACGAGCGCATTCAGTACTTCGAGTTGGCCACGCAGAGCATCAGCCAGTTGGGTAGGTGCGTATTGCTCGAACAAAGGTCTCAGTCTTCGCATAACCATGAACTTACCCGGAACGCCTGTAGTGGTTTGATCCTGATCCGGTGGCGATAACGGACGCAACAGCACACTATCCGCAACTTGAAAAAACGTTAATCGCAACTGAGGGCTGACATTCGCAGGTGGGAAGGTGGTGCGCATCCAGGAAGCGTCGGCGCCTCCTTCTCGGTTGAAAGTCACGTACATACGCGGCGTAAAAATATATGACGCGAGCAATGATATCGTGTTTGCATCCGCAAGAGGGTTGCTACCGGTCTGCCGCAGCATAGTGGTATACCGCAAGTCAGCAGCAACCGGATCTTTATCGCGCAAGAGTGTGAGGAAATCGAGTGTCGACATCGTAACGTTGCCAAGCGCAGGTTCGGCAAACTCGAGGGCTCGCTTGATATCACCAGAGCGGACAAGGTTTTCGGCGAGATTCAAACGTTGTTGCAATGCTGCTGGCAACTCTGAGGAGTTTGTTTCTAAAATGGGTTTCGTATCGGTCGCGTCTTGTTCTGCTTTCAGTTTTTGAAGGAACTCCTCCGCTAGAGAGCGATCGCGTTTTGCCGCCAGGATTAAGACTTCTCTACGAAGGTTAGGTGGCCCTTCACCTAAGGCATAGCTGCCGGAGTCTGAATCTGCTGTTTCCGCAGCTTCCCAACTTTTGCGGAAAAGTGAGCGACTTTGTTCGGGCTCAACTTCCCATAATGCATCCGCGATTCGGGCCAGAGAACGAGCACGTAATTTTTGATCACGAAAACTGCGCGCTTCGCTCGCCAATGTGATTAAAAGGGATTGGGATTGCTTCCTTCGAGCCGTTGCAAGAGTGTCCGCTCCCGTCTTATTGCGGGCCGTATCTTTGCGGCCGGAACTACTTTGGGGAATCGTCCGCACTAAGGCATGTGCCTGACTAAGTGAGCACACTATTGAGAGGCCCAAACACAGATGGACGATCTTCAACCACCGCGAAAGAGTGAAGTTTTGCAAAGGATTCATAAACGAGTACCCTAGCGAGGCTAAAGTCATACGTTACTTAGCCAAGTTTTGAAGTCCGACTGTCTCTGCGCAGTGACAGTTGCTTCTACCCACGTTTTCTTTATCACTCCATCCAGCAGAAACACTTTCAGTGGCACCTGATACACCTCAAGCTTTTTGGCTAGCATTGACCCCTCATCAAAAAACGTCTCATACGCGTATTTGTCCTGGGCTTCTTTTAGGACATCGGCCTTCACTCCCATCGGAATGACATAAAAGAAGTTGACATCTTTGCGGCTACTAATGAGTGTCTTTAGAAACTCATTCTCCTGATCGCAGGGTTTGCAACTGGTCAGCGTAAAAACGAGAATGACCTTTCCGTGTCGCAGTCTTTGATCGTCGAGGCGAGTGCCGAAAATACTAACCAGCTCAGCCGGCGGCAACGGTTGATTGATAGCGGCTGAGGTAAGAATCAGTGGTTGCTTGGGTGTCTGGTGAGGGGTCTTTTTGTGTAAGGCAAGCGTAAAATAGGAAAGGGCCAAAACTGTCAAAGCCAATGCCAGAAAGTTGATTCTTTTCATGAGGAAAGTCATGTGAGGGCCAGAAGATGGGGGTACCCACCAAACTGGCCCCGTGACCGAGCTATGGTCTTTAATTAAGTTCAGCCTCTTCCACAGCTGCATTACACTTGCCGCCATTCAGGCAGCTAGCGGAATAGATACAACTATCGCCTTGCTGAGTTCCAGCACAACTGTAGGTTTTGCCACTAGAGCATTCCACTATTATGCTTGGACAACTGGCTTCGGCGATGATGGGTGAAAGTAAAGCAGCGAGTGCTAGCGAAAAGAAAAACCGAGTTCTGAGGGTTTTCATTGTGTGAGACCTCCGTTTGGCGTTTGAGAGTTAATAGAGGAGCAACCGTCAAAGAAGCTGAGGCGAGACAGCTTCGATCAATGCCGGTCGCAGTAAAACGGCGGCTGCATACTATTACAACCACATGTGGGCGTCAACGAGTCAAATTTCCTCATCAAAGAACGGCAAAGGGAGAATCTTGAAACAACATATTGTGGGCCACAGACTCAGAAGGACTGACGCGCCTCAATTTATACGGTACCAGTACTTTCTTTGAATTAGATCAGCGGCTACCATTGGCCTGAACAATGTCACTCAAGAGCAGATTCGCTTCCCAATTCAATCCAAGAATCCGCGACCGAGGTCTCGCCTACTTTCGTTCGGGCGCGGTCAAGATTCTCGAACACTCTGACTTCTACGTGCTGGCGCAAGTGAAAGGTAACCTCGATTATTCTGTGCAGCTTTCACTTACGGTGAACTCACTCGACGTTGCTTGTACCTGCCCGTACTTCGCCGACGGTGAAGACTGTAAACACATCTGGGCGACAATGTTGGCAGCCGACAGCAAGAACTATCTCTCTGAGGTAAATCTGCACGGCCCGCTCAAACTAGTTTACGACGACGAAGGGCTTGAGGAGTTGCAACTCCTCGAAGAAGACGAGCCGGCACCCGCACCGCAACCGCTCTGGAAACAACAGCTCGCCGTAATTACCGACTCAATCAAAAAGGCGCGACCACCGCAGCGCAATCGCTGGCCTGATAATCGTGAGATTTATTATATCGTTGACCCACAGGCGTCGCGCACGTCGGGATTACTGAATGTCGAGATTGATTTTCGTGAACGCAACAAAAAAGGTGAATGGGGCAAAATCAAAAAGGCGCGCATCACGCAGGATCAGCTTGGTCAGCTCAGCGATCCGAGTGATCGAGAAATCCTTTCACTGCTGATGGGTGGCAAGGATCCCTACTGGTCCGCCTATAGTTATGGCGGCTTTGAGTTACCCAACCCATTCATCCTCTCTAATACGCTTCAGCCTCTATTACTGGCCAGGATGTGTGTCACCGGACGATGTATGTTTCGTCCTGAAGCGAAAGATGCCGAACTCAAGCAGCTTGAGTGGGACGAGGCCACCGCCTGGCAATTTTGGTTAGTAGTAGAGCGCATAGATGATGAATATGCGCTTAAGCCGGTCTTGCGAAATGGTTCCGAGGAGATTGAGTTTTCCGCTGCGCCATTGACAACCGAAGCGGTCGTTATTGGACCGGATTTCCGGATTGCACGTTTCTCTGCGAAGGGCGCACGGGCATGGAGTGCTGCTCTACGAACTTCAGGCGCACTAAGAGTTCCGGCAACCGAATCTCAGCAACTGATTGCCCAACTTTTGGATCTGCCATCCATCCCGAATCTGGAAGTGCCACCAGAGCTACATTTTGAGCGCGTTAGTTTTCCACCTCAGCCTCACCTGATTGTGCGCAAGTCGGAATTTGCTCCATACCGCACTGAATTGGAAGCAAAGCTCCTTTTTGATTATGAAGGCGTGGAAATTGATTACTTCGATACACGTGAGGGTCTTTACGATCGCGATCGAAAACGTTACCTCGAACGTGATCTTGAGTCGGAAGAAGGCGCATTAACACTTCTCAATACGCTAAACATCAAAAGGGGATCCCAATACTCAGGGTTTCGATTAACTCCACGTAACTTGCCGCGTGCGGTAACCAGTCTGCTGGCAAATGGGTGGCGCGTCGAAGCGGAAGGAAAACTCTATCGCAAACCCTGGTGCTTCCAGCCTGTCAGTAACTTCGGGGATTGACTGGTTTGAATTGCACGGTTCGCTGAACTTTGGCGAGGATCTCGAAGTGAAACTTCCGCAGTTGCTTGCAGCCTTACGACGCGGCCAGAAGGTAATCGCACTCGGCGATGGAAGTTTTGGCGTACTACCGGAAGAGTGGCTACAACGATACGGTCTCCTGGCATCTTTCGGCGCGACCGAGGAGGACCACCTGCGCTTTCAAAGAACGCAGACCGGAGTGCTCGATGCCCTGCTCGCAGCACGGCCGGAGATCAACTTTGATGAAACGTTCGCACACGTTCGCAAAGAATGGCAAAACTTCAAAGGAATCAAACCCGTCGCACCGCCACGCGGATTTGTGGGCCAACTTCGAGATTATCAGCGCGAAGGCTTGGGTTGGTTTGAGTTTCTCCAGCGATTCAGGTTTGGCGGCTGTCTCGCAGATGACATGGGATTGGGTAAGACAGTTCAAGTACTCGCGTTACTGGAATCGCGTCGCAAGGGAGATTCTCGACCTTCGCTGGTAGTCGTTCCACGGTCCCTAATCTTCAATTGGCAACAGGAGGCAACGCGGTTCACTCCGAAGTTGCGCGTCCTGAGTCACACCGGCAGCGAGCGAATTAGAGGAAATGCCCACTTTGAGAACTACGATTTAATCCTGACCACCTACGGAACTCTGCGGCGCGACGTGATCGATCTCAACCAGTTCGAATTTGATCTTGTCATTCTCGACGAAGCGCAAGCGATCAAAAATGCCGGCACGGAAACAGCGAAGGCCGCGCGGCTCTTGAAGAGTCGACACCGTCTCGCCCTGAGCGGAACACCAATCGAAAATCACCTCGGCGAATTATGGAGTTTATTGGAGTTTCTGAATCCGGGGATGCTTGGTTCATCATCGGTCTTTCAGTTTTCGACAAACGGAACACAGAAACCAGACGAAGATTCGCGCGCTATGTTGTCGCGAGCGTTGAGCCCGTTTATTCTGCGGCGCACCAAGCAGCAAGTCGCAAAGGAACTTCCCGAAAAACTCGAGCAGACGATCTATTGTGAAATGGATGAACGGCAGCGCCGGCAGTACGAAGAGCTGCGCGATTATTATCGCCAGTCACTATTGGAGAAAGTCTCGCGCCAGGGCATCAATAAGTCGAAAATTCAGATACTCGAGGCGCTGCTGCGTTTACGACAGACTGCGTGCCACCCTGCCCTGGTCGCCGGCTCGGTTGATGATGGCACTCCAAACGCAAAACTCGACGTACTGTTGCCGCGTTTGAGCGAGGTAACTGAAGAGGGACACAAGGCTATTGTGTTTTCGCAATTCACAAGCTTTCTTTCCATCATCCGCAAACGATTGGACCATCAGCGTGTGGTGTATGAATATCTCGACGGCAAGACGCGCAATCGCGGAGTTGCGGTTGAAAGATTTCAGAGCGATCCAGACTGCAAATTGTTTCTGATCAGTCTGAAAGCCGGCGGCCAGGGTCTTAATTTAACTGCGGCTGAATACGTTTTCCTGCTCGACCCCTGGTGGAACCCCGCGGTCGAAGCACAGGCCATCGATCGCGCGCACCGCATCGGCCAAACGAATCGCGTCTTCGCCTATCGACTCATCACGCGCGACACAGTCGAAGAAAAGGTTCTCGAACTTCAATCAACCAAACGAGGCCTGGCCGACGCGATTATCAATGCTGATAACAGTGTGATACGAAACATCACCGGCGAGGATCTGAGACTGTTGCTGTCGTGATAATCAAATCGTAAAACGAGCAACTGTCGAGTCGCTACCACGCGAATTCGACAAAGACTTCGACGCTGAGAATTAGCGGTGGCTAAGTGGAGCGTTTGGAGCAACGGAAAACGTGGTTGGATGCGAAGCTATTTCGTCGCGAGATCCATGAGCCATATGTCAGCATCCGCGGCGACATACGTGAAATAAAGCGTGCGATTGTCGCGCGAAATCGCGGGGCTGCCGATGTCCACATCCTGATCCGTTACTACAAATACCTGATGATACTTTCGTGAGTGCGTGTCAAAGAGATAGATGGTTCCCTGGCTCACAAACAACAGGTGACGATTGTCATTGAGCCAAAGGGGCCAATCGCCGAAATCAGTTAACCAATCATAGGTCTTTTCCTCCAGATCGTAGATGCCGATACCTGAATGGACTCCATTGGGCAGGTGCCTTATGCCAGCCAGCTTCTTTCCATCGGCAGACCAGGACCATCCTTCGAAAGACAAGCTTGCCTCGCTCAGCGGCGACAGATAAACAAATTTTTGATCGCTCCACGCCTTGTCGGGATCGATGATGACGCAATCGTTCTTTGGAGTATGGATGGAATACGCGACCATGCTGCCATCAGCGGACCAGGGTGAATAATGACCGCCACCGCTTTGAGACAACTGACGCAGACCCGAGCCGTCGCGATTCATTATCCAAAGCTCGTAGTCACCTGTCCGGCGCGAAGTAAACGCAATGCGTTGTCCGTCGGGAGACCAGCGGGGCCATGCATGGCGATAATTATCAGGCGTGAGATCGCGCTGGTTTGTGCCATCCGTGCGCATGACATAGATGTGTCTTTGCTGGCCCATCGAATAAGCCGTCAACCACTCGCCATCCGGCGACACATCGGGAAACCATAACTGCAACGAGCCTTGCGTAACCGCAACTGGTTTGCCGAAAGCTCCCTGTGTAGGACTAAAGGAGATGCCGCGAAGATTCCTGATGTCGACCTGCGCGGAATACGCCAGTTGCCCCGTTCGAGAAAAGCTGAGATATAGAACAGAGGTATTCGCACCCATTGAGGTGACGGCTTCGGGGTTACCGGAGACGACACCGGTATCTTCATCGATGGCCACACGCCAGATATTCGAACTGCCACCGCGATTACTCGAGAAGTACAAGTACTTTCCATCAGGCGACCACACTGGATTGAGATCGGTGGAAGAGCCATCGGTCACCACAACAGGCTCAAGGCCGCTGACAGGAATGGTCCAAATGTGTTCGCGTTGTCCATACCGGTCAGGCCGGCTCCAGTAAGCGATCCGGTTCTGGTGAGGAGAAAACGTCGGTTGCAGGGCATCGCCTTCTGAGATTCGCCGTCTCTGTCCCGACTTCAAGTCGATCATCCAAAGCTGACTTTTCGTGGGACGCGTTGAAGGCTGCGGAATCTTCTCCGTGCCGACGAGGATCTGTCCGCCATCAGGTGACCATGAAGGCGAATAGCCAAAGTCCGAAACGCGAACAGGCGATTCTCCATTCGCCTTCATTACATAAACACCTCCGCCGTCGCGTTCTGAGCGAAACGCGATGCGTTCGCCATCGGGTGAGAAAGCGGGTTGAGAATCATCTGTGACGAAATCCTTCGTCAGGTTGATCACGTCTCCATCGCCGATGCGCTGAAAGTAGATGTCCCAGTTACCAGACGCGCGGCTGGCATAAACAGTTGATTTGCCATCCGGCGACAGCGAAGGGAAGAACTCAGGACCCGACTGATATGTCACCTGTTGAAAACTAACAGACTGCGGACCCGTTGCAGTTCTCCTTCCACCCAAGAACCTGACTAACAAATAAGCGGCGCTTAACAGCAAGACGGCCAGAAGTGCAACCAGCGTGGCGCGTCCAGCGCGTTTGACGAAATTCTGGCGCGGCTCGGGTCCAGCCCGCGTCGATGAGATCGAGTGAGAGCCTGACGCTCGCTTTGCCGGCACTGGACCGCGCACTGCTCGTAGACCGATCCGGTGGAGAAGCTCCGTCAATCGCTCATCTGAGCGCAGGCTATCGAAAACTGGATCAACTGCCAGCCAAATCAGCCAACAATCACGAGCTTCGTAAGCGTGCTCGAGCCACTTGAACGCGCGATCTTTGTCACCGAGTGCAGCATAGACAGCTGCGATCCGGTATGGAGAGACGTAGTGTTGGGTGGAGAGTTCGTTTAGCTCATCAAGCAGCGCGACGGCCTCGCTTTTTCTTCCCGAGCGAGCGTAGGTGCGTGCGAGTAAAGTGTGAGGCAGAGTGCTTGTTCCCGAAAGTGCAATCGCCTTGCGGAAAGCGGCGATCGCTTCGTCATACCTGCCGCATTCTTCGTACGCCAGAGCCATCTGCCAATGCGTATAGACAAAACTTCGGTCCATCTCGAGATTGCGCCGAAAGTGAGCCAGTGCCTCCTCGTATCGACGTGCGAGGTAGAGTATCAAGCCAATGTTTGAACCGACGGGCAGCGAAAGCGGATCGAGCTTTAGAGCATGCTGCATCTCTGTGATTGCTTCATCCAGGCGCCCAAATGAGGCGAGAAAGAGGAAGCCGTACCAGTGGTGCGCTACTGCATAACCCGGCTTTAGTTCCAGGGCCCGTTTGAATTCACGTTCAGCGGCGGTCCAGTTCCAGTCGTAGTTCGCGAGACAATAGCCGAGCGAGGCGTGAGCTTCAGCTAACGTGTCATCGATCTCGAGGGCTCGCTCGACGGCTTCGCGCGCCTTGGGATAGGCATCTTTTGGCGCCAGCGTGGCAATGCCAAAACCTCCGAGAACCATGTAGGAGTCTGCGAGCCCGACATAGGCCAATGCATAAGTGGGATCCAAATCGATGGCCTTTTTGAAGTACTCGATGGCCTTTCTGACTTCCTCGTCGGTCCGCTTATTCCAGCAGTAACGTCCCTTGAGATACGCATGATATGCCTCGACGTTATCAGTCGGGCGCTTGGCAAGTTGCTTCCTTTCTTCATTGGTAATTCTGAGTAACAGTCGCTCTGAAATCTCACTCGAAATCTGTGTTTCAATGTCGAGCACATCCGCTGGATTGCAAGTGTAATTGTCGGCCCAGAGTTGTGAGCCATCGCGAACGTCCACGAGTTCCAGCTTGATCACCAGACGATCGGTTGACTGCATCATCCTGCCCGTGACTACAGCGCGAACCTGGAGCTCGCGGCCCACTTGCCGCGGATCTATTTGCCGGCCTTTGTATTGTGCGACGGTGCTCCACGCCATCACACGCAGTTCCGGCAAGCGTGAGAGTGCATTGATCATCGACTCGGTGATCCC
>Ga0126311_10000836_pt1 | contig 14383 bp, 13 predicted proteins | sample Plot61_FD_92539 | JGI IMG/M metagenome (GOLD analysis project Ga0126311, IMG submission 92539) | Serpentine soil microbial communities from UC McLaughlin Reserve, CA, USA - Plot61 | ecosystem: Environmental > Terrestrial > Soil > Grasslands | place: USA: UC McLaughlin Reserve, Lake County...
CAGCTTTTTTCTTCCCGTACTTCTCGTGCGATCCGTGATGCGCTGGCTCGGTTCGCGCGCCGATACGGAATACGACATAAACATTTCGCTGATGAATGGACCGTTTAGCCGTTTGTTCGCTGCTGAGCGTTTCGTTCTCAACGGCGGGAAACTTCCGTTTGGAGTCTCAGCAGTCTGTATAGCGCGGCGAGAGGAAAGTTAGGGTTGCACAGGATTTCTGATTTGTGCTTTGGCTTTCTGCCGGGGTGAGAATCTGTAGCGCAGGAGATTAGAGGTAAACTCGAGGATAGCTTTCGGCTTTACGAACGAACCTCTGGTGTCGTTGCTCTTGAAGTGGACCGGAGTTTCACCGACCTTGAGCCCGAGTTCACGCGCCCGGATCACGATCTCCGCGTCGGCAAACCAATCGTCCGATTCGAGGTGTAGCAGTTCGTACTTATCGCGACGGATAATCTTAGGTTTGGAATTGATGTCGCGGACTTTGAATCCGAAAAGCAAGCTGAAGAGTGCGTTGTACACTGACGAGATGAAGCGTCGATACAGACCGTCGTCGCGTACGACGCGGTATGTTTTCGTTAAATCCAGATCCTCCAGTTCACATTTCAGCAGACACGCGATTATCGACTCCGCGGGAAACTGCCCGTCGCCATCGATAACTCCGATGTACGTACCGCGCGCGGCGTCGAGACCCATACGCATGTCCCAACCCATCATTCCCTGTTTGGGACGAATTACGGTGCGGATTTTGTCTGAGCTTCCGGCGAGTTTTGTAACTACTTCGGGCGTTTCGTCGTCGCTTCCCTCGATATAATTTCCGACGAGCACGAGTTCCCAGGAAAAATTGCAGCGCGACAACGTTCGCTGCAAACGTTCAACGAATGGAATAATGCTTTGACCGCTGCGGTAACAAAGCACCACGAGTGAAAAATGGGGATCGCTCACGCGGCGATGTTATTACGTATTCCAAGCTGACTGCAATCATGCGAATCCTTGTTACCGGTGCTTCGTCGCCTCTCGCTCTTGGCGTGCTGCGCTGCCTGCTTTTAAATCGCGACCTGGAATTTTGGTGCGCCCGTCACCGAAAAGACATTCCGGTTGCTGATCCGCGAGTGCACGTGATCGATTTAGATCTCGAATCGGATGTGAGAGAAGCTTTGTCGCGTACGCAGTTTGATCTAGTCATTCACTTCGCCGGAGTGACTCACGCGGCCGACGAAAAGCAGTACTGGGACGTAAATCTCGATGGAACAGTTCGACTCGCCGAAGCCGTGCGCGCGAATGGTTGTCGCCGCTTCGTCTACATCAGTACGCGTTGCGCAACGCAGGGAAGTGGAGCGTATGGCGAGTCGAAACTCGCGGCCGAGCAAGCACTTCAGAAGTGGGAGTGGAAGAGTATACTGATCATTCGTCCGGCAGAAATTTATGGAGGTGGAAGCAACGAGGGGATCGATCGGATGTTAGCGGTTGCGCGCAGGTCGCGAATCGTTCCGGCGTTGTTCGGTCACTCGAATCTGTCGTTCGCTCCGATGCATGTTGAGGACTTCAGCAAGGTCGCGACCGAACTGATCCAACAACACGACAACGGAGTCAGAATTGAAAGCGTGTGCGGTCCTGAGGATCTGAGCGGAATGGAACTGGCGTTTCGCATCGGCAAGCGTTATCGCGCTGTTCCGTTACCGGTGTGGTGGCCGGCAGTTGCCGTTGGTCTGAAGGCGTTGCACAAACTCGGGTTTGATGTCGTCAAACCGGATCAGTTGACGCGTTTGATCGGTGAGAAGACTGGAACTGCCAGGACCGCTCGTAACTGGCTAAGGCGTTTCCCGGCTGATTGAAATGATCTCTGCGGCCCCTGCGCTCTCTGTGTGAAAAGCGTTTTCACGCAAAGTACGCAGAGGAACGCAGAGAACGCCGAGAGACTTGAGGTTACCCAGCCGCCGCCGCCGTTTGTGACGACAGAATTTTGATAATCGCGTTAGCCGTCTGGTAGTTCGGGTCGTCATTGATGTTGAACTCCATCATGCCGCCTTTCTGTCCAGTGGCCGGTTCCCACGATGCGAGGGCCTCGCTTTCGGATATCGGCGTTTGAAAGGGATCGCCACCAACACCGAACATGAGATTCTGGTTGCCGACGATCGCGGCGTACTGTTTGAATTGATCGATCATCGTGGGCTCGTCCCAGAAGTAGCCCATCATCATGACGTAGTTGAACAACGCCGCGCAGGGCTTTAGCACTGTCTGATCGCCGCCCAGTTGGTACCCCACGTAGCTCATGATGAGTCCTGTGCCTGAGGCCGGTCCGAAGTACTTGCTCAGTGCCTTGACGACGTTGACGAAATTTTGGTTTGGAGGGGTTGAACCGTTGGGGCCTTGCTCCGGGTCGATATCGATCCCGTCGACTCCCCAGCCCTTCACGAGGTTGTAGACGTTCAGTGCGAACGTGTCCGGGTCGGGGATGGTATTCCAGATGAGTGAGTTGTTAGGCGGGATAATGGAGACGCACACTTTCACGCCGTTGGCCTGAGCTGCCTTCGACTGAGTGAGGATCGTGCTCCAGGAGGTTCCGTTCGAGGTGATGTAGTTGTAATCGAGAGTGGTCCCATTGGCTGAGGTAGCGAGGTTTAGCAGAAAAAGGTTAATGATGTCGATTCCCGTGGGAAGCGACTGAATGGCCGGCGGATTTGAGTGGTATCCGAGCCAGTACACGACGAATTTTTCCGTTGGTGTGGCAGTCATAATATTCTCCTCTAGTGTTTGAATAATTGAATTCGTATTCTTCCCACTAAAGAACGCGAGAACTACCAGCGAAAACCACCATGTCCCTTTACATCAAAGACTCAGCTGTATACACCGAGCGGCAAGGATGTCGTGGCGTGTCCTTGACCAGGCTTCGCATTCCTGACCTTCGTACCCACTCCGCGCGACCTCAAGCACGGAGAGTCCCTTGAGCTCAATTACATCATCACAGTCTCCGACATCTGACACCATTAACGAGTCAGGGGTGACGCGAGCGCGTCACCCCTGGCTTAAAGACCTATGGTGTCGGCCAACTACCAGTAGGAGCGTTTGATGTAGCGGCTTCCACGCCGTCGACATCCGCTCCGAGATCCGAACCGTCCGTGGCTGCGTTATCCCACGAGCTGCCGGAGGCGACGCGGTAGTTGCCGTCCAACCCACTATTAAAGTTAACGAGTTGTGGTCCCCAGGATGTGGCCCATAACTGGCCCGACGGGTAATTCGGTCCTGCCCCGGCGGAACGCATGATGCCGTTGTTGGTGAAAACCCATCCTGTGTAGACACCGTTCAAAGATGCTGTGGCATCGGTGCCGTTGGCGCCTCCTCCCGCGACGCCACATCCTCGGTAGTCACTGATATTGTCCTTGAAGACGAATCCGGCCCACTTTGTCGTTACCGGGTCTCCCACCATCAGCAACATTCCGTCTGAGAAAACAGAAGGTATGCAGCTTCCCTGCGTCGGGTTTGCGTTGATGATTGTGTTATGAATGACTTGCAAGTCTTCTGTGCCGGCGAGATTCCAGCCCGTAGCATTCCAGGTTCCTGATGATGCACCCACTTCAGGCGTCCAGGTACTGGCATCGAGTTCGAACACGTTGTCGCGCACGAGCACCCTGTCAGGATTGTTTGTGCATGACTGCGCCCCGACTGTGCGTCCCACGACGGCTACACCAGCATGCAGATTCTTGCCGAAGTTCTTGTAGATGGTGATGTCCTCCATCAGGTCACATGTAGTTGGACCAGCAGAATCCTGCTCGAGCTTGATGTTGATGGCCAGCGACTGCGCATCAGGCCAATAGCCGCCCTGCGAATCAGTGGTGCCGCCAAAATAGTTTCCGAACGTGAGAACCTGTGCGCAGGTCTTACACTCAAACAGGTTCTTTTCTCTCCAATCAAAGCCTCCGTACGTAGCTCCGCAACCGCCGTTAACCTTCCACGAGCAAGGCTTGTACATGTGGTTGCGTGCAAACTCCAGCCCGCCAATCACGTAGCCGGAAACACTCAGTCCCGTGCCGCCCCACATAAAGTTTTCGCCGTCGGAAATGAGCGTATTGTTGAGGATCTTGGAGCGCTTTGTTGTAACCGAAAGAATGGCCTGACCGTCAGAGTTGATGTCATGGAACTCGGAAATATAACTGTCGATGATGAAGTTATCCTCTCCCTCCCAGTAGACACCGCGACGGTTATTCTTTGAAGTCAGTCCATGAATGTAAGAGCGATCGATACCGACGAACTTGGCCAGGTTCGCTGAATTACCTCCCACATTCGCGTTGAAGTTCACCACGTTATGAATGATCGCGCCGCCCGGCGAATCGGCTGCCGTTGACGGATCGATCGTGGCTTCCATGCCGATGATGCGAATGTGGTTTGCTCCCGCAGCAGTCACTATCGCCGAGTTTACCTGGCTATTCTGCGTGACCTTGAACATATTCGAAGCATCGGACGGAGTCACACGTTCGCCTTCAGGCAGACTCGCATAGGCCGAGGAGCGGACGATGATCCAATTCTGATCGGAGTTCGCAGGTAGAGTGAATGAACCCGTAAAGTTCAGTCCGGCATCCACTGTGACGTATCGCTTGCCGTTGTCCGTACCCGCCGTCGTCAATGCAGTCTGGAAATTTGTAAAGCAATTACTGACGCCAGTGCAGCTTGACTTAACAACATACTCGGTCGCCCCGGTCATATCGGGCATGCGGCTATCTACCTGAACCGGTAAAGTTGGACAGACGCTTCCGCTGGAGTCAGTGGTGAAGGTCTGGTCGGAACTCTGCGTTGCCCCGTTGCTGTTGGTGTTAATACGATAGTGATAGGTAGTGCTCGCACTTAGTCCGGTTAGCTGGATCGCATGCTCAGTGTAGAACCGCACTGGATCATCGATTGTGGAAAGTCCGTAGCTGGTTGTCGTTCCATCTCGATGAATGCTCGTGCCGGAACATCAGTGCGGAAGTTGATCAGCGCACTGGTATTACATTTTACGGCGACGTTGATGTTCGAGATTTGAGCTGCGGAACTCGGGTTATCCGTAACAAAGTTGTCGAAGATGACCTTGCCGGGCGCATTTGCTTCTACCTGAAAAGTGCCACCTTTGACCTCAAAGTACGTCGACGTCGTGTTGATATTAGAGTTCCAGGTCTCGGTGTATTGCTGCGTCCATGTCCCCGGCACTCCACTCGTGCCCGGTGCTGTGTCCAGAGTCACATTACCCGAGGACGAATCGTGACGGATGCGCCAGAACCTGTGGTTGGTTGAACTATAGGTAATCGAAAAAAGAGTGGTCTTGGTTCCACCGATATTCCTGATGCCACGGAGAGTGCCGCCTGACTCGTAGATCCGGTAATAGGCCGTGACAGAGTTGCCGATAGTGAACATGGCATCGGCGGAAGTGTTGGTAGCAGGAGCCTGCACTAATTCCACATAGGTGTAAGCGCCGGTGAAATCATAGGTGTTGACCGTACGCATACCGCGATAACTCGAGCCGGAGACATTTTGCAGCAGTGGCCCAATCTCGAGACGTTGCGACGTTTCAGCGATTGGCACACTTGTATTCGTGAAGCCACTGAAAAGATCGTTGGGGTTCCATTTGGCTGTGTCGATTGAATTATCGTTGAAGTCATCGCTGACGATCGGCGCTGCAAGTGCACGTGGAAATTTAAGCAGCGTGCAGATCGATCCAATCAAGAGGAGAGAAAAAATTCCGATGAGCGTTTTGGTAGTGATTGTGTGTGAGGTAAAACCTCGGCGACGCAGTCCTGACATAGCGACCTCCTTTTAAGGAAAAACAAATTGTTAGCCGGGCTGGAGAGTTAGGGAAGATAACTCTGGGGATCTTCGCGCAGCACGATCTACCAGTACATTTACGCTACTGTCACAAGACTGTGGTAACTATGTGGAACTAAACTTGAGGCCACCTTGCGGTGGCCTCTTCTTAACACGCATTGAATGTAACGAAGGCTCGTTTGCTTATGTCCACTCGTAAGTCTTCCCGTTGATCTTGTACCTGAGATTGTAATTCACTGAAAACCACGGCGTGTCGCCATGGTGCGCCTTCTTATACTTCTCGTAGCTGTCCGTAGTCATCCATTTGGTCAGCCAGTATGTTGTCTGTGGACCCGCGTGAAAGAACGTTTCGCCGGTCTTCGGGTTGACCATCTCAAACTCGAGTTCCGTCTGCAGTTCGGGGTAAGGCCACCAAAGGTGCTCATCACCCAGATCAGCGACGCGGGCTAGCATCCAATCTGCCATTTTTTGAGGCATGAACGGAATCGTGGATGGAGGCGGCTTGCCGGGGATTCTGTGGTAAATGCCGACTTCGGCGCCGATCCCGCCGGGGAAGTCATCCCGGCCCAGAAACTTTTGACACCAACCTATCCAGAGTTGAATCACGATAGGTTCGCCGTTGATCGTCTCTTCAATGACTTCGGTGGAGTAATCAGGCCACCAAACCGCAGAAAAGCATGGCAGGTTACGGCAAGCCTCTTTCCACTCAGGCGAGGTTTCATTGAAGTCGTAGCCGTTTTCGACGTACCGCACTGTCGGGCTAAACATATCCGAGTTCCTCCTTTCTTAGTGTTCGCACATCATACTCTACTTACAATGTGCTGAAGTGTGCTTTTCGTTTCACCTTCCACGTTATCACGGACCATGGTGGTTTTCCGACGAAGTTCTCGCGTTAACGGTTTGGAGGAGAAAAAACGATGAGCATCTACATAACACAGCAGCAGAGAACAAGTGATCCCATTTTAGTCAACTTCCCAACGCCATTCGAACAAGCACCGACGGTACTGGTGACGCCATTTTGGCAAGGACAGGGAGCGGCGGTAGGGGCAATTGAGACAGTACTAACTCCAGTTACTACAAACGGCTGCAAGATATCTTCGGGAAATAAAGCATCCAATTACTGGGTGAACGTCCTCGTGATCGATCCAAAAGAGCAGTCGATCGGCCCACTGGGAATAAATAACGGCGTTCATGCAAAAACGCAGGCCGGACTGACCACCATTAACTTCGCTGACCCGTTGGAGAGTAATGATCCAGTGGTTCTGCTGGCGCCGCAGTGGACCTCGACCGTAGGTTATTCAGAATGCCTGGTTACATCCGCAGCGAGTGAGATTTCTACTTATTCGCAGAATATGGCTCCCGGCGGCGCTTATTCTGTCGAGTATTTAGCCGCGGACAGGGGCGCTACTTCTTTTCAAGACCCGACAACAGAGTTCACTCAAGTAGAAAGCGGAACGTATAACAAGACAGGTTCCGGGATCTACCGCGTTTATTTTCAATCGGATTTCATCAAACCTCCGGTAGTCTTTTTGTCGCCGTGGTGGAACGAAGTACAAGGCGGCTTGGGTTCGATCGAAACTATAGTTGACGTAACAAACGAGTATTTCGACGCGATCTCGAGTAACGCCGCTGCAGCGTATTTTGTGAATTGGATGGCATTCGGGAACATATAGAACCTAAGAGGTTCGTGCCATAACCGAAGAGGCCACCGTCCGGTGACCTCTTTCAATTTATCAGGAATCGTGGCTCTCCACAGTGGACAGTTACTACCCACACGAATTTAACTATACCTAGATAACCTGATACCTCTGCATCATCTCATTGTCTTCGTGGTCGAGTATGTGGCAGTGCCATACGTAACTGCCCGTGAATGATTGCCCGAACGGCACGCCGCCCGCTGGAATGCCCGGGATCTGTGCGCCAAACGGCACCAGTACCCGTGTAATTTCACCGGGATTCGCCTGGATCGTATCCTTCCAACCAGCCTCGTTTGCATCCGGACCTCTCAGGCCTCCAAGTGCAAAAGCATCCGCTGACGGAATTGGCCATGGTCCAGTGCCCATTGTCGCCGGGTCGAGTACCGGGTAAACCGCTGTCGTGTAACCGGGAACATCGAACGTCTGCCGGCCGAGGAGACGAAACTGAATGAGGTGAATATGAATCGGGTGTGTGTCGCCAGTGGTGTTGATAATGTTCCACTGCTCGAGCGTGTTGACGTTTGCCTGCTCGATCTGCGTTGTGGTCCAGAACAGATTGTTGAGCAGTCCCATGACCGGCTCGCCTGTCGCCGCATCGGGAATCTCAACCAGCGACACGTTGCGAATACGACTCGGTGCCGGCAGCTCTCCGATGGGCGTGGCGCGTAGAGTCGCAGGAATTCCGCCTGTAAATCCCGTTGTGTTGGTTACAGTGAACTGCATTAACTCACGCAGGAAGATACCGCCCTGCCGCGGACTTCGCGGCCCGTTCGGGAACGGCGCGGGCGCGTTGTTCTTCAATTGAATCTTTGTGCCCGGCGCGATATTGGTGAAGTCCAGAAGAACATCAGCGCGCTCACCGGGTGCAAGCAGAAGATGCGTGAGCGGAACCGGAGCGTTCAACATTGCTCCATCAGATCCGATCTGAAACATCGGCTGTTTGTTTGAAAGATAAAAATTGTAAACGCGCGCATTCGAACCATTCACAACGCGAAAGCGATAGACGCCGCGTGCGACGTTCAGATTGGGCCAAACTTTGCCGTTCACGACTGCCGTGTCTCCGAAGAACTCAGGTGACCAAATAGTCAGTGGGCCCGCCGGAAACGCCATCGTTCCGTCCGCATTGAACATTTTATCTTGAATGATTAACGGCAGCTCGAATGGACCAGACGGTAGACCGATTGGATTGCCGGCGACCCCGGTATCGCGCGAGTCTCTTATGAGATACATGCCAGCCAGGCCGGCATGAACGTTCAGACGTGTGATGCCGAGCGCGTGATCGTGATACCAGAGAGTTGTCGCTTCCTGATCGTTTACGTAGTGATAATCAAACCTTCTGCCGGGAAGAAAGGTTGCCTCCGGGTGGCCATCGCTACCGGCTTCAGTGTTGCCTCCGTGAAGATGGACGGTTGTCCGTGGAGTGGTTTTATCAGCCTCGACTGCGCCATGCAGCGTTGTGTCAATCGCGAAGGCGAGCGGATGAGCGCCAAGGTTGTTGCGTGCTGTGACGGTAATGGGAACGCCTCTCCTGACTTCGAATGTTGGACCAAGGTATGGCATACCGCCGTAACCCCACGTAGGCGTGAGGGGGAGAGCACTGTGGAACCGTTGTAATCCTGGCGCCATCGGAAGTGCGAAAGTACCGCCGGCTTTGGCATTGACAACAGGGGGAATCGGAAGTTGTTCCGTATACTTTGAAAGCGTGGGGCTGGTTTGCGCTTGAGCCACTATTGGGCCAAACGATGAAACGCCGGTGCCCATCATTGCTGCGCCAGCTGTACCGGCGCCGATGGTCTTTATGAAGTTTCTTCTATGAATTAGACGCGATGTGAATGCATCTGTGAAGTTAGTCTTAGTCATTTTTACCTCCTCAGGGCGGAGGCCACTGCGAAACCTTGGTTGGGGGCAGAGGTCTCACACCTAATCGTTTTGAGTTAGTTCCTTTTTTGAGAATCTTGACGCGAGGCAAGATTGGACGGTCGTGTGCTCGATAGCGGGAGTTGAAAGCGAAAAGTGGACCATGGTGAGACACGCCAACACTGTTCTCCTTTCTGTTTCATCTGAGGCTAGCGAACTAACCTGATTAGGTACGAGCAATGGACGTGCCGGGAAAAGATGTGTGTTATGAATCTCTTTGTGGTCCTGGTAAGAGCAAGAGATATTTTCTTTTTGGCCGTTAATCTGAATTCTTCTTGTACTGCATTCGTCAGTGAGCGGCAGCAAGGTTCGTTCAAAACGCGCACACGTGATGAGAATTTGATGCTTGGTTGGGGAGTTTTCCCCAGCATGCCGTGCAGACATGGTTGCGCTCGGCCATGTTAAAACCTCACGCCTCTTCGTATTTTGAACTCGACCTGGAGGGATAAACCTCTACTGCAACGATTCGCCACCGATTTGCGAATTGGCAAACAAAAGGCCGCCGGAACTTAATTCCAGCGGCCCTCTCAATTCATGGCTCCCCACAGTGGATAATCTTCGCAACTTCATGTTGACCACAACCACAGAAGTACTCAGTTTCTTACGCGTAAGCGGTTAGAAATTTATTGACATCGGGCATTCCGGCAGGGTCTTCGCGGTGTACCTTTTCTGCTGCGACTACGATAGATGACGGGATGAAGATAAGTCTGATTGACAGCCCGTTATTAGTATCCTCGACGCCGTAGACATTGTTGCCGAGATCGTAAGCCTGAACACCGCCAATTTCTTTTAGTTGCATTCCGACTCTGGGAAACGACCATTTAAACCTCCTTTAGTTCCAGTTGTGGATTTTGTGCAGGAAGGCTACCAGCCAACGCTAGCAGGAAAAGAAATGCGACGAGAAATACTCTAAGGGCCTTCATAACGAACTCCATGAAATCATTCTCGAAGGGGTATGATTTAGTCAAAGTAGTCAGTAGGGATTCAAGAGAAAAAGAAACGACTTGAGCAAGATTGGCCTATTGATGAGAAGGCATTCGAGTCTAAGCACGATCCACCTTCAAACGAAAATCGAAGAAGTGGACTCAAATGGTATTCAATAGGTCAGTTTGGCTACTAACTGTTAATCTTAGATTGTGCTGGAATGACTTCAATGGAAAGTCTCATACAATTAAGCGCAACCTAACAATTCATTCAACCGGCGCGCAGGTAGCATTTAATTCTTTCAAGCTTTACTACCTTGGCTTTGACCGTCCTACTGCCGCTATTCTCTGCCTAGGCTTGTCCTAGATGTGCTCTCAAGTGACACTACTCTGTATAATCCCGCTGTGAATAAACGAGCAAGAAAAAGATTGAAGGAAGCGATCGAAAAGAAAAACCTCGAGCGCCAAAAAATGCTTAAGGAGCAGAGTTCAGCCTCTTCGCAGACTAAAGAGCGACGTGGCTTTACAGTGAAGCCCGAGAAAAAGCGTGGTTAATTAAATGAACGTTATCGCTGAAAGCGAGCGAAAGTAGGCCCGGCACCAGTTTGAACTGCCAGCAAGGGCAAGAGCATTAACGCCGATCTACGGACGGCAGGGCAGACTATGATCACACCCGTGCCGGGAAGTCGCTCCTTCCAGCGAGTGACGCCAGCGAACGCGAAACCTACGAGGGCTGAAACAGAAAAAGGCATTTTCAAAGCATAACTCTCATGTGATATAAGCCCGGTTCTCACGTCCCGAAACTCTGTTTCCGCCGGAGGTTCTAACTACCATGACGAACTCATAAATTGGAGTTTGTCCGGCAGGGTAAAACCGCGTTCACTGAAAATGGCGATACAAGTTGGTTTGATTTGGACAAGCTATCGTAAATCGTAAGTGACCGCGCAGAGTGTGACATCGCATGAGAAACATGAAATCACGGTACTTGATCGAGAACCGTTTAGCGGACGTTCTTGCCGCAATTCAGGTCATGGGATCAACGACTTGGGACAGTAGGCCGAATAAGGACTACCACTGAAACGAGAGGATGAATTAGTGAACTGAAAAGGGTTGTGTCACAAAGCATGTCACAAAACATTAAAGGCCACTCTGGAACGTAAGAATATGGAAAACTGCAACGGGCAGTTAACAATATTAATGGTTGGTCATCAAAACGCGATCTACGACGAATCATTTAGCCCTGATGGACAAATGCTTGCGACCGGAAGCCGGATCGAACAGCGATTCTGTGGGATCTGAGAACTGGCAAATTAAAGTACCGCTTCGACGGATTTGACGGTCGAGTGCCGCGCGTGGCTTTCAGTCCGGATGGCAAGTTGTTAGCCACAAAAGGGGGTATAACAACCACGTTGTAAAACTGTGGAATGTCTTGACCGGAGAGCTGTTACTCACACTGCCGCTTCCAGGCCGCAAAGATGATATCGAGGAAGTCGCGTTCAGCCCGGATGGGCCAGAATTGATGACCTCCAGTGACAAGACAGTAATCCTGTGGAACATCAGAAACGGCGAACTGCAGGCCACTCTGGCACACGCACGTACGCCAGCCATTTTCAGCCCCGATGGAAATCAGATAGCGGCACGCGGTGATGACAAGAACGCGATCTTATGGGACGTACCGCGTCGTTGAGAGGCAGATCATTCCCCGCGCAGGATTCGAAAATCCGATTTACTATCCTCAGTGCGATCCAAGCAGCTCCATCATTCCATTTGAACGAATTCTTGCAGTCGATGAAATTGGCGATGCTTATAATGAGCGACCGCATCTACTAGTAGAGTATCGAGAAGGTAACCAGCCTTCGAAGACCAATCCGAGATATGAACTTATCCCGATCGAGCCGGCCACACATTGATTGGGGAGGGTCGCCGGTCGTATTGCGTAGAGATGAAGGAAATGTCGGGATTCCCTTCATCGACGCTGCCATGAGACGAATGGTCTATAACAACGCGAGTATTTGATTGAGTACATCGACTATATCCGCCAGAGCCCCGCCATTATTGAGCAGGTTCGCTACCGCACAGAGCAGAGAACCTAAGAGCCCGCCGCTGGGATCCGCAGTTATATCAAGCACGATCTTGTTCAGATGAACCTGCAGACCCAACAGGTCAAGATCCAGCGGGCCCAGTTCAAGATGGAGAATGTCGCATGACGCTCCCTTGAAGGTGACAATTAAACTTATCGTCTTTAGAACCGTGCCGATCACATTGCCGATGGCGTTTTGAATTGTACCGGTAAGTGTGCCCACAGCAACGATCTGATTATTAACGACGCTGAATTTCTGAATAGTGAAGTTGCCGGTGAATTTCCCGCCCTGACTAGTCGTTCCGGTTACCGGAACGGTTACACCGGCCAGCGGAAGAAGAAGCGAGGTGGTCGGAGGCGCGGAATTGCGTCCGGCCGCCACTATGCTCAGGGGCATAAGCGAAACAAGGACAATCCCCATGAGCAGGGCAACTAATGTATGTTGATTGTGCATTCTAGAAAAATCCTTTCGTCACCGAAGGTGGCCGCACACGTTCGGACGCAGAAAAACCGCCAAAAAGCATACGGCTACCATAAAAGTCTCTGAGGGCGCAGTTTTCGCGCGCGGACGGTCCGCTGCGCTAAGTCAGCGATCTGGACCAAGGTCCCAGTTCGGGAACTAGAGCTTGACGCCAATGAGGGGGCGCGCCTCGCTGCGAGAAGGGGACAAGAGGGATCGATATAACGGAGGTTTCGGTTGAAATGAAGACTACTGCGCGTGGCTGGATGTGACAAGATGGCTATTTCTACAATTCATAGGCCGATTCTACAATTCGCCTCTCACAAGCAAAGAAGCGCGAACCGCTGCGCACTCTCAGATATTTCGTTGTGCGCTGATGGAAAACGCGGCGTTGAGTTCAACCATTGACTGCTCAGACGCGAGCAATACCTGGGCACGCGTAATCTATTAGTACCGACGTAATACAACACTAATGGCCTTGCATGTTGCGAACAGCGAGATCTGCTTCGGCGTCAGTTGATTCGCGTTGGAAAACCCGACCTCTATAGTTTGCGGGCGTACACCCATAGGCTTTCTTGAAATTACGTACGAAGTGACTTCCGTCGGTTACGCCGACCTGCACCATCACCTGTTTAACACTGAGATAGGAAGTTTCGAGTAGTTCTTTGGCTCGTTCCAGCCGAAGAACTCTCAGGAACTTAGCTGGCGGCACTCCTAAATCATTTTTGAAGAGTTGATGAAGTCGTGAGGGTGACATGTTGACGACCTGTGCCAGTCTCGTTGCCGGCCACCCTTGATGAGGATTCTCCCTCATCATTGACGTGACCTTCGTAATTCTGTGATCCATGGTTACTCTTCAAACTGCGGGGGTAACCTGCACATTTAACGTTGGCACCAAACGGCAAAACTCGTGCCCTTAACGAGTCCACACCCTAACACGTATACCTTCAAGTTTAATGCTTCATAGGGCACGCGCCGACAGTCGTGATGTATAGGAGTTATACTAGTATTGTACGAAGTTTGTACGATACTCATAACCGCAGAGTTTGCGGCGCGTCCATTTCGAACCTTATACCAGCCAACCTCTTTGCTTCTGATTCAGATTGATGGAGTACATCAGGCGGCATCACTCGAATACGAATGTTTGACTCAGAGCATTCGTTAGGCGGCCATCCAACTGTACTCGGTAACTATCACATATAGAGAGAACCCTTACAGGTTGAGGTCTTGAAAACTCAACGTCATACGTCAGTTGAATATGAAGTTTTGTTTGTCGAATGCATTGAAGTATATGGATCGCCTCGCGTATGATCTTCTCCCGCGATTCCCCCAACATTTGATTGCGCCCGGATCGGCAGTGAACACTCACATGATGGATTACGTCCAAAAACTTGAGGCCACCCTCGGCGAGTGGCCTCTTCGCGGTTATTAAGGAAACGCTCCGCAGGTAGGACTCGAACCTACAACCCTTCGGTTAACAGAAGTAGCCCCGCACCGCTATTACACATGATCTGCA
>Ga0126311_10000837_pt1 | contig 14368 bp, 10 predicted proteins | sample Plot61_FD_92539 | JGI IMG/M metagenome (GOLD analysis project Ga0126311, IMG submission 92539) | Serpentine soil microbial communities from UC McLaughlin Reserve, CA, USA - Plot61 | ecosystem: Environmental > Terrestrial > Soil > Grasslands | place: USA: UC McLaughlin Reserve, Lake County...
GGGTTGAACTGGAAACCGCGGCTCGCGAGAGGAGCATATTCCGGTTGGTCCACCAGGCTGACCGGTCCAACAGTACAAACTGAGCCACTGTCCGAAACAACCTCGCTCGCGCATAACTACATCGAGCTACTGCTCAGTGAACCTGATTTTCAGAAGATCCGCTTCGAGAAGTTTACGCAGTTTCAACCAAAAGCCCTGCTATATTCATTGCTGCGGCAGGCGTTGATGCTGGAATACTGGTCCGCCGCAGGCGAGCTGTTCATGTGGCAAGCGAATCATTCGAATGAACGGTTTATAGATAATGACTCCGAAATCGGCCGGGTTGGATCGCTATCGATCTGGCTCGCGATGACCATGTCCGGCAGCGAAATCGCATCGAAGTTTGGTTTACCGCAAAACATCGTGACCAGTATCACGACCGAACCGTTTTGGGATTTTCTATTCAAGATGAAGTCTCCTCCGGCTGATCCGCAGATCGCTCGCCGTGTGGCGCCGTTGTTCGAGTTTCGCAAGAGCTTCGGGGCGTTACAAAATGCGAGCACCGCGAGTCTGGAGAGATTGATGGCCGGCACTCTCGATCTTTGTTCGTACCGGCTCGATGCATGGATAACATCTTTTGCAACTAAACGACTCGAGGAACTTCGCGCAGGCACATCGAGCAAGACTTTAGTAGGTGGTTATGGTTGGGTGCTTGATCTCCGGCCGAATAAGTCAGCAGCGGTGAGCTCAACTACCAGCCAGCCGGTCGCGATTCCCGGCAATCCCGGTTTTACCCATGCGCCTTCGCTGGGCCACGCAGTGACCGTCGCCGTACTCCGCAGCGGACACCTGTCACATTCGACAACTTCTGCTGACGCAAATCCTCTGAACATCGATCTCTCTTCTGAACGCGTTCGCCTTGCGGAGTGGTTGCTTGACGGAGTTCGCCAGGGCCAGCCGCTCGGAGCTTTGCTCGGATATCGCTTTGAGCGGCGACTGCAGGACACGCTGCTGGGCGATTTCATACCTGCATTTCGAGAAGTCGCGCCGCTAGTTGCGAAGCGGCGTGAGCCGACTGAGGCTGCCGACGCAAAACTCTCGCTCGCATCGATCGCTGCCAACAACGTAGTCGATGGTTTGGCGCTTCGCACCAGGTGGGCCCAGGCGAAGAAAACGGCAACAGTCGCTTTCGCACCCAACGGAGCAGTCGGAATATTGCTTGGTCCAGTGGAAAACAAACCAGGTCCGCCGAGGCTTCAGGCACAGCGCGACAAACTTCACGCCGAACTGGAGTTGCTCGACAACTCAGTGGACGCAGTCAGTGATGCGCTGCTCGCTGAAAGTGTCCACCAAGCGGTGCAGGGGAATCCGCTGCGCGCCGCAAGCACGCTCGAAGCGATTGCACGTGGCGCAGCGCCGCCGCCGGAGTTGGAAGTAGCGCGAACACCGCGCACCGGCACTGCCCTGGTCCATCGACTCGTCACGTTGTTTAGTGGTGCTGCCGTGTTGCCACCGGAATGGAAGACGCCGCTTGTTGATGTGCGCGCCAAAGCCGAACCACATCTCAACGCCTGGGCCGCAAAGTTGTTGGGCGATCCGGGTAACGTCAGTTGCGTGATCGAACGAATCGATCCGGAGACAGGCGCCGTCATCGAGTCGAAAGAAATACTCCTGAGTGAATTGAATGTATGCCCGCTCGATCTCATCTACGCAACTGAAGGCAGCCGCGATGGCCAACCATCCGAGATTGAACAACGCCTGCTATACGAGATGAGGCGCAAGAATGGTTTTGGACCTGACGACGCGCTCCGAATAAACCCCCGCCGCACGGAAGATAAAGCGCTGAGTTATGGCGAGTTTGTGGAACTCCTGCGTGCGGCACGCAAGCTGATCACCGGCGCCCGCGGTTTAACTGCCGGCGACCTCGACGTGGCGGAGCAAAGCCAATCCAAACCAATCGATTTAGCCGAATTGAGCGGGCGCGCGAATGTCGCGCGTGATAGCCTGGTTGAACTCTCGGACAGTTTAACGAAGCTGATTGAGCAACCGGTGAACGCCACTGCGAAGTCACTTCGAGAACTGATCCTCCGCGCCGCTCACTTTGGCCTCGCGGGCGCCATCCCGATTTCGGCTACCGGCGATTCAGAAACAGAACGCAAGGCGCTACTGGTCCAGGCAGTTTCAATCAACGCAGAGTTGGCCCAACGCGTGACGAAGGTCTCGGCGTTGCCGGACGAATTACCACCGGAGACTGCGGCTGATGAGAAACAGAAACACCAGGAAGCCCGGTTGCACGCGGTATTTGGCGACGCGTTCGTTGTGATGCCGTCGTTTCAGGCTGCCAATCCTACAGAGCTTGCACAAGCGTTGGAATCAAGCACAGCCATTCAGGAGAACGATCCGCTGCAAGTAGTCACGTGGTTTCAACGTGCCGGCAGAGTTCGCGATGGAGTGGCGCGACTCGGCGACTCGCTTCGTTATGCCGAAGCGCTGGCTACCGGCGAGAAGCTCAACTTGCGAGTGGCACAACTTCCTCACGAAGCGGATGGACGTTGGGTAGGTTTACCGTTGCTTCCCGAAAAGAAGCTCGCCCGCGCAGGGTTGTCACTCGTGGTGCAATCAACGCCGGACCTCAACGTCAACGTACCGCTTGCCGGATTGTTAATCGACGAATGGGTTGAAGTGGTGCCGAACACCGTGGAAACAACAGGCGTGACTTTTCAATACGATCAGCCTGACGCTGCGCCGCCGCAATCAATCCTCGTCGCCGTGCCGCCGGACGTGACGCGACCGTGGAACCTTTGGTCGCTGTCGCAGGTGCTGTTGGAAACGATCGATCTGGCTCGTATTCGCACCGTTGATCTCGAGGCATTGGATGATCTCGGACATTACCTGCCCGGGTTGTACTTTGCGGTTAACCAGGAACGTGAAACTGCGTCGATAGATTTCGCGACTTTGAAATGAGTCTTACAGGATAAACATGCCAACATCTCTAACCACGTGGATGAGGCTGGAGCCGAGTTGTCGTAACCCGGATATGAGTGCGGGTCTGCAAGCGCGCGTTTACGATCCACTCTGGCTACTGGCGCGGCAGTGGCAACTCGGCGAATTTCAGGGAGAAGACAATGGCTCACCTGCCATCGCGCAGTGGATCGGCGAATCAGCCCGCCTCTCGCGATATTTCTCCGGACCAATGCCGGCTCCCCCGGTTGCGTCAGGCAAGTCATTCGATAACAACGCGCTTCCTTTAGAGACCCTCGTTGAATGTGAACCCGTAAGAACAAACATCGGCCCGCCGGAACGACTGCGATTTGCTGTCGAAGCCGGACAGCATTTTCTACGCTGCCTCGATCAGCAGTTACCACCGGGCCGCTATCGAGACTTGTTCACGAATAAATACCTCTTCGCACCGCTCACGCCGGATGAGCGCAGCAAACTCGACGATGAGAGTCTGAACTTTGTCGACCTCGTCGCATCGCGCGCGCCGGATGGGCGAAAGATTTACGCAGCCATGAAGAGCGCGCTACGCCCGCCGCTGCCCGCGCAACCTAAGCTGCCGGCGGATCTCACAATTCCGGCCGAAGACCGCGCGGAAGTTCGCGCTGCGGCTGAAACGTGGCTGCGTTGGTATGACACGTTAATCACCGAACAAGCCTTCGAAAATTCTTCCTGGTCCAGCGAAAGGATGGAATACAACTTCTCGATTGCGGCGCGTATTGGCGATAAGGAAAAAGTGCTGACCGCGCAGGAATACTTCAGCGGCCATCTGGATTGGCACGACTTCAACGTAAACGATCCGGCATCGCTCGACGCAACCCGCGATGCACCCAGCCTCGAGCTTACTCAAATCACCATGCCGGCGCCGATTAGCTATCGCGGCATGCCGGCGCCCCGATTCTGGGAGTTTGAAGATGCGCAAGTAGACTTTGGCGCAGTTAAGGCCGCGCCGGAAGACCTGGCCCACATGCTGCTCGTGGAGTTTGCGATCAGTTACGGTAACGACTGGTTTGTGATTCCGGTTGAACTTCCGGTAGGTTCGATGTGCCGCACGCGGTCGCTCGTCATTACCAACACTTTCGGTGAGCGTTTTCTTATCCCGTCACCAAATGAAGTCGCTGACCCGTTGAAAGGGTGGCGCATGTTTCAACTGTCGTCGCTGGCGGAGCCCGGTAAGGCAGCGACTGTGAAAGACGGCAACCTGTTTCTGCTGCCACCCGCAATCGTGACGAGTATCGAGAGCCCGCCCATCGAGGAAGTGCTATTTCTCAGAGATGAAATGGCAAACATCGCGTGGGGAGTTGAACGCGTCATCGAAAGCGCGATCGGAGCTCCTTTGAAACGTTACGAGCAGGAGGACCACGCACCCGAAACATTGCCGCCGTCACACGGCAAAGCGATCTACAAACTCGCCACTGACGTTCCTGATTACTGGGTGCCGCTGATGCCCGTAAGAAGCGACGACGGTCTGCGACTACGGCGCGCAAGGATGTTGCACATCGAGCGACCAACGCAACCGACTGGTGCGCTGGGCAGGATTCTAAAGCCGGCGCAAGACGCACTCGCGATCTTTGAGGAAGAGATTCCGCGCGAAGGGATTCGGGTCACGCGTCATTACCAACTCGCTCGTTGGCAGGATGGTTCAACACATCTCTGGATTGGACGAAAGAAAAAAATCGGACGCGGCGAAGGATCGAGTGGCTTGAAGTTCGATGCACTCCAAGACTGACATGGGAATTATGAGGCTTGCCGGCTTTGAAGCTGAATCTTATCCAACAAGTGAAAGGCCAAATGCTTTTCATCGGTAAGATGGCCATATTCCTCCATGGCCAGGTTAACGTCGCCGAGATCAAGGTAGACGAGGCCTAAAGAATAGTGCGCCCGCACACTATGAGGGTCGATGTCCAGTGCTTGTCTAAATGCTTTTATTGCCTCCGCGTAGCTACCGATGTTGAAGTAAACAAGCCCGAGGTCATTGCGCAATTCCGGATCGTGAGGCGCCAACATTATCCCCTTTGTATAAACTTTTAAGGCGTCAACAAACTGGCCGAGTTCGTCGTATGCTGCGCCAAGATTCTTGTATGCAGTTACAAAGTTCGGGCGTATCTCCAGCGCCGATCGATAGGCTTTAATTGCTTTATGAAGTTGGCCCATCTTGTGGTAGGCAACGCCTAACTCCAGGCGAGCCTCCGCATGATCCGGATTTGTGCGCGTAGCCAATTTCAATTCAACGACCGCGTTTGGATAGAGGCCCTCCGTTGCCAGGCGCACGCCTTCGTCAAAATGCGTTTGAGCTTCGATAAGCGATTGCGGCGTTTGTCGCTTCACTCTCGTAAAGATAGTTCCCAGCATCGTATCCTCTCAGAACTCACTTACAGAAAGTACCGGGATCCCACCGAGTCGTAACGCCGATTTGACTTTATTCCGGTCCAACTGGAGCCATGACGTACCGCTACCGGAAGAAGTAAAAGTCGGGACTAAAAAATCTCCCGTGCTATTGAACTTGGCTACTACAAATGCACCAAGTGACGTACCGTTACCGCCACCACTGCGGTCCAGGATGCCGCCGCCAAGCACGAGTACCAACCCATCAAACGTCTGGCTGCCATTCATCGAGAGAGTTCCGGTAACAATTAACAGCCCCTTGCCCCCGGCACTCGGAAGAGAAGCATCTCCATCGATAAACGTAAAGAGTCCGTCCGTTGTGCCGGCTCCGAAATCTGTCGGAGCAGCATCGCCCGCCGCGGTATTAAAGTATCGATCACAGCTTGAGTTGGTGCCGCTGCTACATCCATAAAACTGTTGCTGCGAAGCGGTTCTAAGTCGACTAACGAATGCTCGCGCACCATAGACAGGATCTGTCGTGGTCTGGAGCCATTTCGGGAGTACCGCTACACCGCTCGGCATAGTGACCTGCTGCAGATTCGGGATGAAACCGGTCGGATCACCCTGCAAGGCAGTCGGATTATTACTTTTCAAGCTGGATAGAGTCGTGTAATCGGGCGTGGTTGTAACCAGGAAAGCCGGCAGCGGCTGGCCACCGGCATTGTCGTTACCGGAGTACACATAATTTGCGCTGTTACCGATCGAGATTGTCGATGCAGTCGTTGAATCATTGCCGGCGCCACGAACTACAAAGGTTGCAGGCGGATCGTAGTCAAAACCGAAGCGAGTCACCATCATTTGCAGATTCTTGGTAGCGCCATGTGGACCATAGCCAGTAACAGTTAGGACCAGACGTCCCGGCTCAGGTGAGGCGACAACCGTTTGCAGCGCAGTCACCGTACCGTCTGTAGGTAGTTGGATGCTTTGGCTGGGCAACGTAAAGAACGTGCCGGTGTTCGGAATCTCAAAGGATTGGTTCGCGAAGTTGAGCGACACAACACTGCTGGTCGAAGTTATAGATCCCGAAAACGTGCCTTTAACAGAGACTGAGATTGGTGTGCTGCTCCCTACCGGCAGTGGTCCGGTTTCAGTAATTTGTAAGGTAAAGGTCTGAGTTCCGAATGTGATCGAGGTATTGTTCTTTACGCCTGAAAAGGAAAAGCTTCCCAGAGCTGGACTGCCATTCGTCGTGATATTAGTCGACGCTTGTGGGGTATAGGTGATCGAGACGCCACCGCCCAACGACACCGTCGAGGCAGATGAGCTTATGGAATTGTTGTTCAATGCGCCCGCGGTCGAGTAAATGACTTCCCTCGAATTTTCTGGATCGGTGATGGCGGTGATCGCATAAGCAACGCCGTCAGTCTCCGTGTAACCCGGGCTTAGGGTTACGCGGTTAGGACTGTTAGTCGGATAATTGTAGACGAGCCACCGGGAAAGTTGCGCTACGCCTGAACTCGGATTGTTTGACGTACCCACATCGAGCGCATTCTTGAAGTTCATCTTTGTGCCGTCGTTCGGATGGGGCGCAATATTACCTCGCAAAACGTTGAGTGCGTCCTGAAGACCCGCCTCAGCCGCATAATAGGCTTTCATCTCGTCAGTCGAACTGATGGCGTTCGTCGCAGACATAGTGGTAGTGAGTACCAGCATAAGCGCCCCTGCGAGGATTAGAAGAGAAGCAAACAGGACCATGATTAGTGCCGCACCACGTTCACTCTTTCGACCGGCGTTATTGCGAGTTGTGACTGTTAATTTCGGACGCATGAGGTCTCCTGATGTCGATTCTGATCAGTAATTAACAACATCGGCATTCCGCAGATAAACATCTGACACGAGTTGGACGCGTGATTCTGGTTGATAACCGGGTGAACCCTGTGCGCCTCGAGCTGTCAGCTGAACGCAAACACTAATGACGATGTACTTCGTATCGCTCTTTTGTGTTACTTCAGTTGCAGTCGTTGAAATCTCGCAGTCGCTGCCGAGGGTGTAATTGATTTTCTCAGCATAGTAACGAATGCGCAGAGCGTCTACGCGGTTGGCGAGCACTGTCGTTTGATTTTGGGTCCCGATGTCGAGACGTACGATGTAGCTCTCATCTCCCGACGTGTAAAGCGAATACTTAACGTCTTCGTTCCGGTCGCTGATGCTGTTGCTCGTGGTGTACCTGTCAAAAGCATTCAGGTTAGCTCTAACGCGAATGGAACTCGAAGTCGAATCAGCAGCGACGATGCCGTTGTTAGACAAACCAAACCCAGTATTGGCGATCTCGCGCGTCATGATGTTCAGTGCGCGTTGTGAGTCAGCCAATGCGTCTGTCTTCTGGTTCTCACGAGCGCGCACATTGAAAGAGCTTGCAAGAAGCCCGGTGGTCAGTCCCAAAACTGTGAGGGTGATCATCATTGCGATCAGCAATTCAATCAGGGAAAAACCCGCATCCGGATTTCGTGTATTCGGTTCCGCCATAAGTTTCTTCTTCTTTTTAGCCGACTAATTCACCCTAGATTCGTTCCGGTTACCGACGTTGTTCGCTTTGTATAGATGATGACCTGACCACGCATCCAGGCCTCGTTCCCTGCGTAGACGCCGCCGCTGGTACTCCTGCCTTGAGGTGTAACGACTATCGTGATGCTCTTCAGCGTGGCCGTTGCGTCTACAACCTCCACAACAACGGTGTAGGTTTGTGACTCTGTCGGACCTATCGACACTACTTCCGAGGACGAAACACAGGACGTAAAAGAACTGGCACGCAGTTGCTCGAGCTTGCGCTGTGCGGCCGTAAGAGCGCCGGCGCGGATTGCGGCGGCGGAGTTGTACTTGAGGGCGTACACGCCTAATGGAAGTACACCGCAAACAATGACCATTAGCATCACCATCGCGATGCACGTTTCAATCAACGTAAAACCGCCCTCGTCTTTTTGCCTATACTTTTTCATCGAGGCTGCCTTTTAAGATTCAGTTCGTCACGTTTACCTTAACTGTTGCCGATGAGCCGCACTGTGAAGTGAAGGTGACGTTGTATGGCCCACGCAGTGTGTTTTTTGACACGACTGAGAAGTTTTGGCCGGTGAACACGGTTTGTGAAGCTGGTGAAACCGTCAGATTAGACGGGAATGAAGCCACTACGAGAGTCGGAGTACTCATGGTCACGAGGAAGCTGTTCGTGGAACCGCCATTCTTTCTGATGCTGATGCTTGACGTGTTAACGTGAATAGTGCAATTGGGTGGTCCCGAGTCGACTCCGACGCCGCCACCTGAGAGATCCAGGCAGGGAGTGTTTTCCAAAGTTGACGCACCCGTAACAACGAGGCGACTGTCAATACTATCCGAGGAAGTTACTGTGTTGTTGTAACTGACATTTGGCAGCGTTGGTTGCTGATTCTCTACAGTAACGTCACCCGATCCGGACACGTCAACGCTTAAGCCGTGGTCCATGTTGTCGCTGACCGCAAAGGTCGTTACACACGAAGATCCGGCGGTGAGTGTACGACCACGCCAGTTGAAGGTGACGTTAGGCAGCTCGGAGCTGGCTAGTCGAACATCGTTCAGGAATGTAAATGTTCGTGTGGTCGCAGTTCCGCTGCCGTTGAAGTCCATGTTGACCGTATAAGTTCTGGTGTCCGTGAACGTAACTATAGAGTTGCCATGGCGGCGAACAGCATCAACGCGGGCTTTTTCCATGTAGGAGGCGAGTTGTCGTACTGAATTCTGTACGCGCAACGCGGAGCGTGATGATCGAATCTGGAGGAGGGCAACCGTCGAAACGATGCCAACGATCGCCAAAACAATGACGAGCTCCACCATGCCGACACCACGTTCGCGTCTACGCTTTCCAATTACCTGTCTGCCCATGCTTTTATCTCGACGATTCTGAGTGAGTTGCGTGTATAGGCGTTGCGACGGTCAAGTAGGCGCCATCGCGACGCGGCAGGAATCATCAAGCAAGATAGCAAGATCGTGGATCTTGCGCATGAGAAGGTTCGACCTTTTTCAAGGGAGGTTTGTCCCGGGTACTAGTAGTACAAAACGACTACTCAACCTCAGGAGGTCGCTGCGCTGATGTGGTGTTTTACCGCATACATGGCCAACTCGAGGCGGTTTTCAACTCCGAGCTTGCTATATATCGATGAGAAGTGATTGCGGAGTGTATGCTCGCTCATATTCAGATGACCGGCGATTTGCTTGTTTGTCGAGCGGCCCTGTTTGATTATGACATCGATGATTTCAAGCTCTCGCGAAGTGAGGCTCGCAATCTTGGCCACATCAGGTGATACCGGGTTATTAGAGTGGTCCAGGAGCTTACTAAAAATCCTGCCTGTGGCAATTCGATCCAGCCAAATCTCACCCTCGTGAACTTTCCTGATGGCCTTAAGGATAATCTCGGGCGGCGCCTCCTTTTGCACTACGCCGCGTGCGCCTGAAAGGACGGCACGGTCGTGCGTTTCCGGATCTCTCACTCCGGTCAGGATGAGCACGACGGCGTTCGTTACCTCGCGCAGAAGCGGCATTGAGTCGAGACTGTTTTCGCCGTTGAGATCAATATCGAGCAAAATAATATCCGGCTGCTCTCTTTGAGCAACAACTACTGCCGCGGGGATGTCTGCGGCGGTGCCAATCACCATCATCGTTTGACTGTCACTTTCGATAAGCTTAACCATGCCCCACAGAAAGCTTTGGTGATCGTCGATAAGCAAAATGCGTATTGGAGTTTGTGAGGGCAGGGTCATTTTGTTCCCTTACATGGGGATGATGACAGAAACAATCGTGCGTCCGGTGTGGTTCACATCAACAGAAACTCGCCCGCCCAACGCTGTTGCGCGCTCTGTGATCGAGCGAGGAGTAAAGGTGTCAGCACCCGAAGACTCGTTCTCGATGTCAAGAACCATGTCACCGTTAACGGGGACCATGCTGATTCGCGCCTCGGTGGCGGCCGTATGTCGCCTGATGTTACTCAATCCCTCCCGCACGATCTGAAAAAGCTCGGTCGCTAACCGATCGTTCATATTCATGTGAGTGGAGATCTGAAGGTCTACTTTAATACCGTAAAACTCGCCTAACTGCTTCGCATGTTTCTCAACGGACGAAGTGAGAACGTTCGAGCCCGGGTCTCTCAGCCCTCCAACATATGAACGCAGATCCTTTATGACTGAGTCGGTTCGTTCCGCCAACTCAGTGAGGCCGCTGGCAACCGGATCATCGATTGACACATTTCTGCGTAAAGCGTCGAGACCCAGTTTCAGACCGATGTACGGCTGAATCGCACTGTCGTGTATATCGCGAGAAATTCTTTGACGTTCATACTCCGAGGCCTGTGATGCGAGTCGATCGACAAGCTGTATGTTATCAATCATAGGCATGACGTGATCGATTACCTGTCGCAAAAAATCGACATCCGAATAGTTGAAGAGCCTGCGTTTTGACGTGAGATAAAGTCGACCCGTGAAAGTGTGACGTTGATAGATTGGGACTGTGATAAGAGAATTTGTGTCGAGCAAATCCGCGATCCATGTGTAAGTTTCATCTGTATTTTTAACGCGCTCTCCGGAAGAGAAATTATAAATGGACAAAGACGCCTTCCTGAACCATTGCTTTCCTGACCCGTTGTTCCACGTAACGGCCCATTCAGGCTGCCAGGCCAGTAGTTGTGATGCCTCGGCTCCAACCGATTCAACTCGATTGGCTGATTGTGAATGGCGCCGGTCAACCCTCCTGAGAGTATGTGCGTCCGCGACAGGACCAGTGTTGATGAGCAGACACGTGTCGGCGTCGTAAAAGGCACGAAGCTTTCTCATTATTGAGTCGATTGTATGGTCAACTCCAAACCGCGGATTTGACGACTGGCTTACATCCTTCAGCAGCGCAAGCCGACGTTTATGCGTCGTTTCAGAGCCACCCCAATAGGCCATCAAGTAACCGATGCTCGCCAGGTAGACCGCTCTCAAAACAAATCGGTTTGGTTCGATCGGAGTAGGAGTTGTGAAATACCCGATCGTGACAAAGAGAGTTGCAGACACGATGGTGACCTCCAGACCCGCTTTGTAACCGGAGCGGAAAGAGGCCACCAGGATGGCGAAGAAGAAGAAAAAGAAAAATAAGCTATTGGTCCCACTGCTTAAGGAAATAAGGACCACGTACCAGGCGACGTCCAGCCAGTAAAGCGGAATACTTCGAAACGTTGGCTGGTTTCTGACGACGAAGTAGATGGCTGCGCTATAGACGGTGTAGAGAGCAAGCGCTGTATAAGTGATATTGACCAGTCGATCCGGTTCGGATGGATCGATGTAAATGATGATTAAAGCCGATAAGGCGAGAACAAACCTCGTGACGTTAACCAATCGTTCGTCAACCGATTCGATGGTCTGTCTCTGAATCATCTCTGGCCGCTAGTCTATAGCAGCAAGCAGGTTCAGGTCACCTCCTCTTAGGCGAACGGTTCACTTCTTCCGCTTCCAGGGTCCTGCGGTCAGTCCCGCTGAACGCCCCGAACATTTATCTTCCACTTTGCTCAACGTCAGGGCTTCTCCTTCATATTTCCATCCATACGTAGCCGTCGCCATGCCCTCGCCCGTGCAGGCGAACCGCCCCCGCTTATCTGTCAACATGAGCTGCTCGCCTTTGACCGTGTACTCGCCTTCAACGACAACCTCCTCGCCTGTCAACACGCGGAACTGTCCCTTGTCAGCAAAGACGATCGTGTATTCCCCGGACGCGTATGTACCTTGAGGAAAATCTGCCGCGAATAAATTAGTTACGACGGCGAACAGCCAGAAGACACTAATGAGCACTGTAGCCTGTTTCACCATAATCATTCTCCTGATACTCCAACTATTGTCGAAGGACTGCCTCTAGATCGACTTCAGGTACTCTACTAAATCCTGCTTCTGTTTCGGCGTCAACCCCAAATTGAACAATACGTCGTAATGATTAACGACTGCCATCAAATCCGGAGCGCTTCCGTCGTGAAAATACGGCGCATGCTGCCACAGCGCGCGAAGTGGTGTCGTGCGGTACTGTTTTGTCGCGCTCCGCTGCGCATAGAGCGGGTCAACCCCTACCTCTGCCGGGTCATGCAGGAAAGGAATGTTGGGATCGGGTCCACTGAGAACATCGGTAAAGGTCGGCGGCGTGTGGCAGGATGCGCAGCGTGCCTTTGTGTTGAAGAGTGCCTCACCCCGTTTTGCGGCCATCCGATCGAATGTACCAGCAGGTGGGCGCGGTGTCGTCAGGCTTAATTGATACTGGAGCAACGCCGGTAACTTTGGCGTTACCAGATCAGGTTCCTGTGTGACGTTGATACCGATTCGTGGATCTGAAAAACTACCATGTCCACCCATTTCGACGACAGCAACATAATTGTTCCAATACGAGATGGGACCATCCCCGGTATATGTTTCAAAACCTACGCCCTTGAGACCGAAGGCTGGCGGAATCAGCACGGGCCCATTGATCCCATCGACGTTGAAGCGTGGATCGAACCGGCCCGGTCCCCACGAATTGTAAACAGCCTTTTGCGCACTGGTGAGAGCAGGAGACAATGCGATAATCGCTCCTGGATTTAAGTCACGGTTGGGCCAGCCGTCGAGCCGGTTACCCACACCCGTCGTTACAGCGTTGTCCACTGTGGAATGGCAGAGCGCACACGTGATCCCGACCGACTTCAGTTGAGTACCCCGGACAGTACCAACGACGCCGACGACCGCGTTAAGCTTAATCAACTCCACGGTAGTAGCGGGACTGTTCAGGTCATGGGTGGCAAGAAAATTCGCCGGCAATGCTGCGGAGTCGACTTTAAGTCCGACAGCCAGTGCGGTAACCGGGCTGACTGACGACTGAATCACTTCGTGCATCCGCAGTGTATCTGTCCAAAGCTGCTCGTCGCCGAAAGTATCAAAGCGAAAAATTTGCTTTCCATCGCCTGCTTGAGCGGGCGCTGCGCTTTCTGTTCGGCTTCTACTCGCGATCGGTAGTCCAATCGAAACCGCTGCGAGCAGAACTATTACAAAGTGCAAAGCTTTACGGCGAAAGGCCCGATTTCCTTCGGTCTTTGAACACATATTCCCTCCTAAACACCCAGGATCGTTTTTGAAATAGGGGCATCCACACTTCTGACCTATTTGGTCTAACCGACTGTTCGGGGGTAAAGAACACCGAGGGGTGATAGAGGCTTTTAGGGCTTACCCTAATACAGTACAGGTAAGTTGGCGGAAAATACGTGGCGATTTGCTTGCATTTGCCTTTTTGAATCGTTCATGGCGCGATCAGTGGGGTGCGCACCGACTTTGACGCACTCATTCCGACGCTTTTGTACTGGCCGCTTTCCCTCATAGACAAACTCGGATTGGGACCGAATTGTGGCGATGCTGATCTTATCTCAGACAAACTACGTGCCTTCGCTCAGCTCTCTTTATCGACGCAGTTCTTTACACGATAATCAATCTGCGTTTGTGCTTATCTCACTCGTCGCCTGTTGCTCCGGCCCATTCTCAAAACTGGGACTCAGGCATCTCAAAAGCGAAACGTTCAAGGACACGTCTGTCGAATCAACAAGTGCAGCCGTTTCTCGTAACGCTGTGGCGGACGTCAACAAATGCGGCCATTTTCCGACGATACACGGCGTGAGGATGCGGCCATGCAAACATGATCCTTTGTTCCTACCGCCTCTCTTCAGTGGCATTGCGGTTGCTCGTTGCTAAACGAAACTGATCCACTGACTTTCATCGCGATCACTTTGCTCTTCGTGCTCGTTGCTTTTTCAAACGGAGCTTTCCTATGGAAATATTTTGGCAGGATTTGCGCTACAGCCTGCGGACGCTGTGGAAATCACCAGGCTTTACACTCATCGCCGTCGTGGCTCTCGCCCTCGGGATAGGGGCCAATACTGCAATTTTCTCGGTGGTGGACGAGTTCTTGTTGCGACCACTGCCTTACCAGCAACAGGACAAACTGGTATGGATTTGGGAGACGAGTCCGGTCAATGAGAACAACCAGGAAGTCGCGTCTTACCCTA